>FUFK010038541.1_pt1 | contig 86057 bp, 87 predicted proteins | sample 1021851 | NCBI WGS metagenome assembly FUFK01 (sample SAMEA51879418, study PRJEB19060) | metagenome
TAATCTTTAACCTTGCTTGTGGGGGTTGCCCCCACAAGTTTTAAAAACAACCTTTAGACGTAAATCCTATTACAATTTCTTTGTTATTTATCTCAAATTTTCTCTCGCAAGGGATTCCATATTTTTTAGTTTTATATACAAATATTTTTGTTCCTGTATCACTCAATTCTTCTGAATTCGGCATTCCCATTTCTATTTTTAATTCCTTTGATGACTTTCCTATAAATTGGCTTAGTTTTTCATTTTCTTTTTTGACAATCTCATCCGTTTTATTTTTTACAGTGCTGCAGTTTGAAATTATTAAAAATATTACAATTAGAGCAATTTTTTTCATAATTTTTAATTTATCATGATTTTCTTAACAAGAAACTAACTCTTGAGTTGAAAAATGTTAACAACCAAAAGTTTTAAAGAGAATAATTAAAAAGAATCGAATAGTTTACAATTCTAGGAGGAATTATGCTTGATAAATATTTTGAATATAAAAAACATAAAACTGATTTTAAAACTGAAGTAATTGCTGGAGTAACGACTTTTTTAACCATGGCATACATCATGTTTTTAAATCCATTTATATTAAGTGGTGAGTTTGCTGGACCTGATGCGGGATTTTTTGATTTTGGTGCAGTTTTTACAGCTACAATTTTAGCAACCGCTTTGGCTTGTTTTATTATGGCTTTCTACGGAAAAACTTGGCCAATTGGNNTNGCNCCTGGAATGGGAATNAATGCNTTTGTTGCNTTNGGNGTTGTNGNTGGAATGGGTTANNCNCCNCAAGCAGCNNTNGGNGCNGTNCTNGTTGCNGGNNTNTTATTTTTAATNATTTCANTNACNCCGNTNAGAGCATGGTTAATNAATTCNATACCAAGAAGTNTNAAANTNGGAATNGGNGCNGGNATNGGNTTATTNTTNGCNATNATNGGNNTNGAAATNATGGGNGTNGTTGGAGATCATCCNGTTACTTTNGTNACNTTAGGNGANATTAAAAATCCNNTNGTNNTNTTAGGNTGTTTANCNTTNGTAGCAATNGTTGTTTTNGAAAAACTTAAAGTNAAAGGNAATATNATNATTGGNATNATNGCNTTTAGTATAATTGCNTGGGNNACNGGNCTTGCAAAATTNAATGGNNTAGTTGNTNCNNNNCCTCCNATGACNTANTTNTTTGANTTTGANNTTAAAGCTGCNNTNACTGCNAGTATGTCTACTGTNGTNTTTACTTTNNTGTTTATNGATTTNTTTGACACNGCNGGNACNNTAACNTCNGTNGCAAANGTNGCTGGTAAAGTAGANAGNAANGGAANNGTTNAAGANATTAANAANGCNATGTTGTCNGANAGNGTTGGNACAGTTGCTGGNGCNTTAATGGGNACNACAACNGTNACAAGTTATGTTGAGTCTGGTGCTGGTGTAAAAGCAGGTGGTAGAACTGGTATGACATCTCTAGTTATTGGAATTCTATTTTTAATGTGTTTGTTTTTTNCACCTTTAGCTACAAGTCTACCAAAAGANATTGATGGTGCNGCACTTCTATATGTTGCTGTATTATTTGTAAGAAACATAACTGATATTGAATGGGATGACATAGCAGAGTCAGCTCCTGCTATAGTAGCTATGATTGCTATGCCATTAACTTACAGTATTAGTAATGGAATAGCTTTAGCGTTTATAGCTTATGCTCTTATCAAAATTTTGACAGGTAAATTTAGTTCAACTTCTCCTGCAATATGGGTAATTGCAATTTTAAGTGTAATAAGTTTTGCGGTTGCTTAAAATTTTCTAAAAAGGGCTAGAGAGATCTAGCCCTTTTTTTGTTTTAAAATTATTTTATCGATAGATAGCTCTTCATAATGCTCTGTGGGTTGTACAATCCAAGGATCACTATCAAGCATCACTGGGCAATAATCTGGATTAAATTTCGAGGATTTTTTCTTCCATAAACAGGCTGTTTTAATATCTTTAATATAATTTTTAACTGGCTCGTATTTTTTTAACCAATCAATACTTTTATTTAAAGTTAGACCAGTATCTGAAAGATCATCTACTAGTAAAACTTTTTCAAAATCTTTCTCGCTAGCTATTGAGCTTATCTCACGTGCAAAAATTAATTCACCTTGTTTATCTTCTGTACCTTTTCCTGAGTATGATTGAATAACTATATAAGCAGTTGGTAATTTAAAAATTCTTGATAAAATATCAATTATTTGCGCTCCACCTCTCATAATGCCAATTAGAACTGTTGGCTTAAAACTTTTATTCACATCTATTGCAAGTTTTTCTACAGTATCAAGATACTCATTAAAGCTAATTATTAATTTTTTTCCCATTTCACTCTTTTAATATAGTATTAAGTTGAATTAAATAAATTTATGAAAGTATACGACTGTTTCATGTATTTTGATGAAGATTTGGTTTTAGAACTAAGACTTAATTTGCTTGATTTATATGTAGATTATTTTGTTATTGTTGAGAGTAAATATAACCATAAAGGTGAGCCTAAAAAACTTAATTTTAATATCAAAAATTTTAAAAAGTTTGAAAAAAAAATAATATATTTAGTGTTCGATCAAGAGCCATCTGACCTCTATAAGTTTGAGAAAAAAGATACTCAAGCTGACATTTCCAGCAAGTACATATTTAATGCAGGCAAAAGAGAGAATGGACAAAGAAATTTCATTTCTCGAGGTTTAAAAGATGCAAAATCTGATGACATAATAATAATTTCAGATGTAGACGAGATACCAAATCTTGCAGGCATAAATTTTAATACTGTTAAGAACGAAATAATAATTTTTAGACATGAGATGTTTTACTATAAATTTAATCTTAAATTACCTAATTATAAATGGACCGGTTCAAAAGCATGTAAAATGAAAAATTTAAAAAGTCCTCAATGGTTAAGAAACATTAAAGATAAAAAATTTGGTTTTTATAGGATAGATACTTTTTTCTCAGAGACAAAGTATAGAAATCTCTTAATTATTGATAATGGTGGTTGGCATTACACTAATATTAAGACTGCAGAGGAAATTCTGCATAAACTGAAGTCTTATTTGCATCATCAAGAATTCGACGAAAATCCGCTTAGCTTAGAACAGATTGAAAATATAATTCAAAATAAGACTGCAATTTATAATTTAGGGGTTGATCAAAGACAAAATAAATTTGGAAGTGGTCCTAAGCTTACCAAAATTGAAAAAAATGAGATACCAGAATATTTAAAAAATAATTCTGATATTTTTAGTAAGTGGTTAGATTAAAATGAGAGCAAAAATTTGTGGCATTAAAGATGAAAATACATTACGATTTTTAATAGACCACAAATACCCACCAGAGTTCATAGGATTTATATGTAATTTTCCAAAATCAAAAAGATTTGTTGAAATTGATAAGCTCAAATATTTAACAAATATAAACAAAAAAAATTCTAAATTTGTGGCAGTTTTAGTAAATCCTTCAGAAAAAATTCTTGAGGAAATTAAAAATTTTAACTTTGATTTTTATCAACTTTATGATGTTTCAGCTGATAAAACAAAAGTTATTAAAAATACTTATAAAAAAAAAATTATAACCGCATTAACAATTAAAGAAAAAAATGATGTTGATAAGTATAAAGATTACTTAAATATATCAGATATTTTTTTATTTGATGGAAAAGGTTATGAAAAATCAATAAGTTTTCAGCACTCTTTTTTAGAGGACTTGCCAAATAATATTGAAAAAATGATAGCTGGAGATATAAAATACGATGACAACCTTGATAATTTCAAAAAAATTGCAAATATAATAGATTTATCAGGCAGTCTTGAAACTGGAAATAATAAAGATTTAAAAAAAATAGATATTTTTTTAAATAATTTAAAAGAATTAAATGCTGAAAATTAAAAAAAATATACCATTAATTGATCAACATGACAGAAGTGGTTTTTGGGGTGGAAAGTTTGGGGGTAATTTTATTCCTGAAACCTTGAAAAAGCCTATATTAGATTTAGAAAATTTATTTTCAAAACTCAGAAAAAATAAAAATTTCATTAAAGAAAGAGATAAACATTTTAAAGATTGGGTTGGTTCACCTACAAGATTTATAAAATTGCAAAATTTAACTGAACATTTAAATGGAGCACAAATTTGGGCTAAAGTTGTGTCAGATGCTAATGGTGGTGCTCATAAAATTTATAACGCTACAGTGCACTGCCTAATTGCAAAGAAAGCTGGAAAGAAGTTTATAGTTGGTGACACAGGGGCTGGTTACGCAGGGAAAATGCTAAGCATGGCAGCCAAAAAATTTGGCTTAAAGTGTAAAATTTTTATGGGGGCCAAAGACATAAAGAGGCAAAAACCAAATTGTGATGCAATGAGAAAAAATGGTGCTGAAATTATTCCTGTTTATACAGGCAGCCAAACACTTGTTGATGCAGTTTCTGAATGTATGAGATATTGGGTTTCTAATTGTGATACGACTCACATGTGCGTTGGCTCAACAGTTGGCCCAAATATATTTGTAAAAATTTGTGGGTGGAGTACAGCTCAAATATCTAGAGAACTTAAAAATCAACTAATTTTTAATTTTAAAAAAATACCCAAGAAACTTAAATTAATAAATTGTGTTGGTGGAGGTAGCTCAGCATATGGCTTTTGGAGTGAATTCATAGACTTTGAAAAAAAACAAGTTGAATTGATAGGAGTTGAGGCTGGTGGACCTAAAAAATCGCAGTTGCATGCTGCGCCTTTAAGTAGAGGAGCTAAAATTGGAGTATTACATGGTGCAGCATCATATGTTTGTCAAAATAATGAGGGGCAAATTAAAGAGACNGAGTCAATTAGTGCAGGACTTGATTATCCAGGTGTAAGTCCTATTCATTGTTTTTTGAAAGACGCAAAAAGAGCAAGATATACTTTTGCAACAGATGAAGATGCATTGAGAGCATATAAATTAGTTACCAAATATGAAAAATTGAATCCAAGTTTAGAGCCAAGTCATGCCTTTGCAGAAGCAATTAAAATTGCGCCAAAATTAAGTAAAGATACAATATGCATTGTGAACAGTTGTGGAGATGCAAAAAAGGATCGAGATATTCTTAAAAAGAGATTAGGGAAAAATGTCTTTAATTAAAAAATCTTTTCAAAAATGTAAGATTGAAAATAGACCAGCGCTTTTAACTTACACTGTTGCGGGAGACAACTCTAAAATTAAATCTTTAGAAATTTTAAATAAAATTTCTAAGTATGCTGATATTTGTGAACTAGGTTTTCCTCATAACACTCCTATTGCTGATGGTGGACAGATTCAAACAAGCTCATATAGAGCAATAAAAAATGGAATAAAAATAAAGGATGTATTTGACATTGTAAAAACTTTCAAAGCAAAAAATAAATCAAAACCAATAATACTAATGGGTTATTACAATATGATTTTTCAAATAGGTGAAAATAAATTTTTAAAAAATTGTAAGAATGCCAAAGTTGATGGTTTAATTGTGGTAGATTTACCATATCCAGAAAATAAAAGTTTTGCAAAAAAATGTTTTAAAAAATCGATATGTTTTGTTCAATTAATTTCTCCTACAACCTCATCTGATAGAATGAAAAAAATAGTTAAAGACTCTCACGAGATGATTTATTACATAAGTATGTTATCAACTACAGGAGGAAAGCTTAAAGTAAGGCCAGCATCAATCTTAAGAAACTACCAGAAAATTAAAAAAATTAGTAATTCTAAAAACTGTGTGATTGGTTTCGGCATTACAGAGAAAACTATAGGAAAATTAGGGAAAGCCGANGGATTAGTTGTGGGAAGTGCTATTTGCAGAGAGATTACTCGAAGCATAAAAAGAAGACAAAATCCTGTCACAAATGTAGGCAATATGGTAAAAAAATTAAAATCGAAAATAATATGAATTGGATAAAAAAAACACTTAAGATTGGCGAGAAGATAAAAAAGCTTCTTAAAACAAGACCGACAAAACAGGATATTGAAAATAGTGATTGGACATCATGTTGTAAAGGTCCGGTGCTAAAAAAAGATTTAGAAGATAATTTATGGACATGCCAATTGTGTGGAAAGCACCACAGAATAAATTGTAAGCAAAGATTTGATATATTTTTTGGAAAAAATAATTATCAAATTTTAAATACACCTATACCTATGGATGATCCATTAGATTGGAACGACTCTAAACCATACAAACAAAGACTAAAAGAGGCTAGAAAGAAAACAAATCAAGAAACTGCAGTACAAATTGCAAAAGGTAGAATAAATAATATTGAAGTAACAGTTGGAGCTATAAATTTTGACTTCATTGGAGGATCAGTTGGTGCTGCTGAAGGTGAAGCTATTATTTATGGTATTCAACATGCTATAGATAATAAAACACCCTTTATTTTTTTTCCATGTGGTGGTGGTCAAAGGATGTTTGAGTCTCCTATTGCATTATCGCAAATGACAAGAACTACACTTGCGATAAATGAATTAAAGAAAAACAAACTTCCATATATAGTATGTTTTACAGATCCAACTGCAGGAGGGATAACTGCATCATTTGCAATGCTTGGTGACATTTCTTTGTCTGAACCAGGAGCTTTAATAGCTTTTGCTGGAAAAAGAGTTATCCAAGCTACGGTGAAAGAAGATTTACCAGAAAATTTTCAAACTAGTGAATACTTGCTGAAATGCGGTTTTGTAGATTTAATTGTTGAAAGAAAGGATTTAAATCAAAAAATTGGACTCCTTTTATCCATATTATTGAAACAAAATTCTGATATAAGCCTAAAATCAGATGAGAGTTCAACAACTATTAAAGAAATTAGAGAAGCATCATAAAAAAAAAATTGATCTTAGTTTAGATCGAACTTTTAACTTACTTAACAAACTAGGTAATCCACAAAATAAACTTAAGAATGTAATAACAGTTGTTGGCACAAATGCAAAAGCTAGCATGTGTTATAGCCTTAAATCCATATTAAACCAGGCAGGATATAAGTGTAACTTATATACCTCACCACATTTACAGTCACTTTCTGAAAGATTTGTTTTTAATGATACTGAAATAGCTGAAGAGGACTTAATAAATTTATTAAATGATATTGAAAGATTTCTAGGAGCAGAAAATGCTAGTGTTTTTGAGATACTGACATGTGGATTTTTAAAATATGCAGAAAGCTTCAAAAATAATATCAATATTATTGAGGCTGGTTTATTTCATCAATTTGATAGTACAAACGTTTTCAAAGAAAATCTTTTTTCCATGATAGGCTATATTGGTCTTGACCATACCCAGTGGATTCAAAATAAAACTATTGATGGAATTATACATGAAAAAACTACAAAATTATTAAATTCAAACATTTTTGTAAATAAGCAAGAAACAACTGAAATAGCAAATAAGATTAAAAAAGCATTAGATAATAATTTGTCCAAAAAATATTTTTTTAAAGAGGATTTTAATATATCAAGAAATGAAAATAATTTTATACACTATCAAGATGACTTAGGGGAAATTTTACTACCTGAGCCAAGTATCCTTGGTGAACATCAGTTAGGAAATATTAGCACTTCTATAGCTGCAACAAGAAAAATTTTTCAAATTAAAGATGAATACATTAAACTTGGTGTTAAAAATATTAAACTAAAGGGCCGTCTTGAAGAGCTTAAAGAGGGTAAATTAAAAAAAGTAATAGGTAAAAATAAAATATTTTGTGACGGAGGTCATAACCTTGGCGCAAGTAGATCATTAGCTTCATGGATAAAACAACAAAATCAAGAAGTTCATGTTGTAGTTGGGATGATGAAAGATAAAGCCCATAAAGAATTTATTAATCATTTAGCTAATTTTGCAAAATCTATAACATTAATAGATATCCCTAACCAAGAAGGTTCAATTTCCAAAGAAGAATTTAAGAAAAAATTAGGTGATTTAGGAGATAAAATATTATTATCAAATGATATAAAAGATGTTTTAATTGAGTTATCTAAAAGAAAAAATTCTATCTGTTTAATTACTGGCTCTCTTTATTTAGTTGGAGAAATATATAATTTAAATTAAAGATTTTCTTTTAAAAAATCTCTCATTTGTTGCTCAGGAAGTCCGCCAACTTTTCTCGCTACCTCTACACCTTTTTTGTAGACTACAACGGTAGGCACTCCTCTTACGGCTGCTGCACTTGCAGAATTAATCGCTTTTTCATCGATATCAGCATAATAAAAATTTGCTTTTTCTTTAAATTCATCAGAAAGTTTTTCCATTATTGGCTTCAAAACTTTACAAGGCCCACACCATGAAGCAGAAAATTGTAAAATTGAAACCTCTTCATTTTTTACCTTACTGTCAAAATCTGAATCAACGAAATCTTTAAGCATTCAAACTATTTAATAATTATATTTTTAAAGTCAACTATGTATTTTCGTATTTTTTTTGGATAGACATAACAAAATCATTAAATTGATCTAAAAATTTTAGTTTATCCTCATCATTTTCCTCGGAATACTTATTTCTTAAATTATCAATTTCAAAATAACATTCTTTGACTGTCCACCATTTTTCTTTTTTTTCACTTAATATTCTTCTTGCAATTTCACTTTTTATTTTTTGGTACATGTCTTTTGGTAACACCTCTGGCGCCTCCTGATAAATTATTTTCTTTCCAAAACCTATAAGTCTTTCATCGTCAAATTTATCAAGTAATTTAAGTTTTTCCTTCCATGGTGCTGCATGCCACGATGGAAACAAAGCTGTATCTTTATTAGAGGTAAATTTTTTATATATACTTTCCTCTGCATAAATATCTTCTTGAGATTTTGACTGTTCTTTTTCTTCTGCTATTTCCCTTAAAGCTGTGAGAATTTTTTTTGAAAAATTTTCATTTTTTCTTATTAAATTTGCACGTTGTGTAATCAAACTTGGATCCATAGCATTATATGGTTCAGCTTTCATCCCATATTCTGCACCAAGTATAATTGGAGCTTTATTTGATCTAATTGTTCTTAAAAATTTTGGAGTTTTCTTCATTTCAGACTTGAGGTCATTAATTGACATATTTAGTAACGGCTCAACATCAACTCTTAAATCTACTGCTTGTCCCCACTGATATACTGGATGAATACAATGATTTGGATGCAAAGGTGCGCAAAGATATAATCTCGACTTACCATAAAAGTATTCATTTAGAGTTATAATACTCTCTTTTTTAAATAATGTTTCAGTATCAGACTTATTTGCAGTTTTTAAAAAATTATCCCAAGTTTTTGGTTGTCTTTTTTTAATTAAATTTAACACTTTGCATGTAAGTTGAGAATCAATGAGTGCGCTGTGGGCATCGCTTGAATCAAATCCATTCATTCGACTTAAAGACTCTAGTTTAAAAACTGGGTTATTTTTCTCATTAATTTCAGTTTCTAATACTTCTGGATCAACCGCATAAGCGCCTCTAGCAATATTAAGTCCATCATGTCTTTTATTAGGACTTGCATTAGTTATATATGGGTATCTTATTCCTTTAAAAAATTCTTTTCTTATCATCTCATCATCAAATCCTATATTTGACCATCCTAAAAAGATTGCAGGACTCCATTTTTTAAATATTTTTTCTATTTCACCAAGCATTTGGTAATGACTTAGGTTAACTTTAGTTAACTGATCAATGCTAGTTTTGTTTACTATAAGGGCCATTGCTTGAGGAATTTCACCTTCTGGTAATCGACATCTTAAATTAAATCGATCTTTTTCCTTAAAATTTTCATCCACCAATACGCCACCAATTTCAATAATGCTTCCAAAGTCTGTATTGGCGCTTGATGACTCGATATCCCAAATAGCTAAATTCATATTTTTTAAATTACATAGCTATGTTTGGATTTTGGCTTTGTGAGTTAAACCATCTGCATCTAAACGAGTAGCTATTAGTTAACTATATCGCTTTTAATATTTGAATGATCAAAGTCAAGTAATATTATTTATTTCATAAAATTTTTTGACTCTTCCTAAGAATAAATTTTGATACATTTCTAATTCAGCTCCTTCTATTTTAAATTCTTGAAATAAGTTATCCACAGTACATAAAAGTATTATTCCAGCTTTCATTTTAGTTCCATGAACAACGTCGTGCGCTAAAGTATATGCTCCAAGTTGTAAAAAATAATCTTGAATATAATCTGATTTTTTTGGTCGATTTGATTGTTTAAAATCAATCAAAACATCATGGCCTTGATACTTACAAATTAAATCAGCGGTGCCAGCATATTTTTCTGGATAATATAATGTTTCTTCCATTCCATAGATTTCATCTATTTTTCCCTTTATCCCCTTTTCAATAATTTCTTTAGCCATATTTTTGTATTGCTCATTACTATCAAAAAAACTTTCGTTTACTCTTCCTCGTAAATAATCCTCAATATAACTATGCATTGAAGAACCTCTGCTACTAGCCTCGGTTTTTATTCTATTTGCTTCTTTATAGCCTACCCTTTTCTTCCATAATTCGAGTGACGCTTTATCCTCCTCAGATTTAGTAGCACTTAAAATAGCGGTAACACTTGGAAGTTTTTGNTCTCCAAATAAATATTTTCTTAATCCATCTTCATTTGATCTTGAATATTTCGGATAAATATATTTATTATTCCATTTCATCCTTAATATTTTATCAGGATACTTTTCTTTTATCTACTTGTCCGTATGTTCTTACTGGTGATGGTGAGTCTGGATTTGGATCATCTTCATCCTCTTTATTTTTTATATTCTCTAATGATCTAGAAATTGATCTTGCGTCTTTTCCAAAACTATCAACAACAGACATGGCTTCCTCTAATTTTTTTCTTAATAAAAAAACATTATCAAAATGCTTTGAAAATCTCGTTGAAATAGTATTGAGATCATTAAAAATTTGTGTAGCATTTTTCTGGATTTTAAGACTTGTAAAGCCTAAATGAAAAGACTGGATTAGTGCACAGATAGTATTAGGTCCTGCGATAGTTACTTTATATTTCTTTCTTAATTCTTCAATTAATAATTCTTTTGTTTTAGGATCTCTATAACTTACAAGTTCGGCGTATAAACCTTCTGTGGGCACAAAAATGATTGCGAAATCACATGTTATGGGAGGATTAATATATTTTTGATTAACAGCTTTCGATTTGGTTCTAAATGCTGATGCAAGCTCATGTCTAGCAGATGCAAGAGCCTCTTTATCTTTGTTTTGGAAGGCTTCGTCAACTGCTTTATATTTTTCGATTGGCCAATGACTATCAATAGGACAAAGGACATCATTCTGGAGTTTCACTGCAAACTCTACTAAATCTCTTGTTTCATCAGGTTTCATTTTTGCGTTTGCTATATACTGAGATGCTGGAAGTAAGTCTTGCAGTAATGTTGCCAAGCTAAATTCACTCAATCCACCATACTGCTTTACCCCAGCAAGAATTCTGCTAAAATTATTTTGACTTGTTTGAATTTCTTGAACCTGTTTATTAAAAGAAGCTACTTTCTCATCAACACGAGACAAGGTTCCAGTCATGTCTTTGGAAACTTCTAAGCTCATTTTGCTAAAGGATTGGTTTATAGAGTCTTTTAATCCGTCAAAATCATTTTTAATCTTATCTAATTCATTTTCATCATTTTTTGGCTCTTTCTTAAACCTAATAAAAAAAATAACATTAAGAATTAAAACAGCCAAAACTAAAATTATTAATAAACTATCCATGATTCGTAGGATATACGTGTATGATATAAAATCAACTTATCTCGATAGCTTTTTTATGATTTTTTTCACATCTTTAAAATTTTGAAATTTTTTAGATGTAAAAAGACATGCTGAGGAATTTAAAATTACTTCAACAATTTTTAAATTATTTTGACGTAAAGTTTCACCTGTTGAACTAAGATCAACAATGAGATCAGATTTTCCAATAATATGTGAATTTTCAGTAGCACCAAGTGATGAAATAAGTTCATATTGCGTGATGCCTTTATCATTAAACCATTCTCTACTTAGGTTTTTAAATTTTGTTGCAACTCTCATAAGTCTTTTCTTTTTTTTATAAAATTCAAAAGATATTTCCTCTAAATCTGCAGAGTTTACACAATCAATCCAAGCTGTTGGAACTGCAACCACAAGATTTGATTTTCCCCATTCAAATTCTTTTACTAATGATACTTTAGATTGAATACTCGGTTCACTTTCACGCCATAAATCTTTTCCACTAATACCTATTGCACAAATACCTTTTCCCAGGGCTTCTATAATTTCAGTTGCATTCATGTACATCACTCGTACAGTTGGGAAACCTTTGATTGAACCAATTAATGATCTTTCTGATTTTGATATAATTTTCAGACCATTTTTTTTAAAAACTTTTTCTGCTTGATCTTTAAGTCGTCCTTTAGACAATGTAGCGATATTAATTATCTCATTTTTCATAACAANCTCATATCAATAGCTGCACCAACTGCGGTTGTATTCTTTTTGCTCCCAAGATTTTTTAACAATCCATCATAACGCCCACCTGAAATGAGTGAGAATTTTTTTCCTTTTTTATTGACTGTTATGTTAAAAACCATGCCAGAATAATACTCAAGTGAACGGTTTATATTTGAAGAAAAATTTATCTTAATTTTTCTATTGATGGTTTTAACGACTGGAAAATAATCATCGCTTATAAATAAATTTAATTTATTTTTTTTGAAAAATTTATTAAGTGTGCTAGGTGCGTTATCTATTGAACATGAGATTTTTAAATAATTTTTAATAATTTTTACACTTTTTTTATCTGCTATTGATCTAGGTTCTTTAAAGTTTTTTAAATCAAAACGTTCCAAAATATCTTTAAGTGCTCTACCAGAATATAAAGTGCTTGGTTTTTGTTTTCTAAATTTTTCGGCAATTTTTTTATCTTTTTCTACCTCAGCAAAATTTATATCTGTATCACTTGAAAGCTTCCTTAATAATTGATTAAAGTAAGCTTCTCGGCAAAAGTGTCGTTTGATTCTTTCTTTCCAACGTAAAGCTAGCGATAATCTATCTATTAATGCGTTAAATATTTCAATATTGCTTATATTTAATTCACCCTTTTTAAACTTTGATTTTTTGAAAATCTCAATTGATGTTTGAATAATTTCTTTATCATCTTTAATTTTATCATTTGAGGCAAATATCTCAAAACCAGTTTGGTTAATTATTGGTGCATTATAATTTTTATTTTGTTTGCGGTATGCTTCACCAGTGTAAAACCATTTGGTTTTAGTATTTATTTTATTCTGGATGAATTTGACAACGCTGCTAACAGATAAATCAGGAACCAAAGACCATTCTTTTTGATTTTGATCGTAAAAAGAAAAAAGGAATTGTCTGTAACTACCTCCTGATCTTTTTAAAACATATTTAGACTCAATAATATTATCAAGTTTTACATTCTTAAAACCTTTTGATCTAAGAATTTTAAACAAATTTTTTGATTTCATTAATTAAATCAGATTTTGGAATTGTTTGATTATTTTTACCTTTTTCTCCTCTAAGGTTTTTGATCGTAATTGTGTTATCTTTAAACTCATTTTCTCCACAAATGATTGCGACCGCTAATTCGCGCTTATTTGCTAGATCAAGTTGCTTACTAAGATTTTTTTTCGTACTAAGAAATACTTCAGCATTTATATTATTATCTCTCAATAAATCGACTATTTCATAGTAATTTTTCAGATATTTTTGCTCCATCACACAGACTAAAACAGGTTTTTGATCCTCTATTTTAATTTGATCCAATTGAATTAAAGCAAATAATAATCGATCAATACCAAAACTAATGCCTGTACCAGGAACATCTACCCCTTTAAATCTTGATATTAATTTTGCATATCCTCCCCCTGAGCAAATACTGCCTAGGTCGACACGTTTACCTTTATTATTTGTAACTTCAAAATTTAGATTTGTTTCTAAAATAAAATCTGAATAGTATGCAAGGCCACGCACAATTGTAAAATTTGTTTTTACTTGATTTGAATTAGATCCGTAACTTATTACCTCAAATACTTCCTCGAGTTCTTTTATTCCTTCTTGTGATAATGGATTTTTTAAATTTTCTTTCAATTCTTTTAAATCTTTCATTTTTAAAAAATTTAATATTTTTGCCACTTGATCATTAGTTAAATCAGCTCCTTTAGTTACAGCACCACTTTGATCTTTTCTTTCTTTTTTAAGAAGATCTTCAACTCCTTTTAAACCAAATCCAGGCTTATCTAACTTATCGATTGCTCTAATTACTTTTAATTGTTTATCTTTTGAAATCTTTAAATCATCAATTAACCCTTGAACTATTTTTCTATTACTTACATTAATTGTAAACTGATCTTTATTAAGACCNATGTCTTTAAGAGTGGTNGATATTAAGTTACATAGTTCGGCATTTGCCTGTGCAAAATTAACATTTCCGATAATATCAAAATCCCCTTGTAAAAATTCCCTGTAGCGTCCGTTAGAAGGCTTCTCGTTTCTAAAGACATTTTGAATTGCATATCTTTTATAAATTGAAGGCAGTTCTTGATTATATTGTGCATAAAATCTTGCTAAGGGACTTGAGAGATCATATTTTAAACTGATTCTATTATCTCGATCGTCGTAGGTAAAAATGTCAGACATAGGATTATCCTCATCCTCTGCTAAAAACGATCCAATATTTCCTGTATACTCAAAGGATGGAGTTTCTAATGGTTCAGCTCCAAACCTTATAAAATTTTTTTCAATCACTTTTATAAGCTGTTTTTTAAGAACTAGCTTCTTNCCCCAACGATCTTCAAATCCAGATGGTAAGGATGGATTGAGTTTATTTTCTTTATTCATGTTTTGGTACCTTGGGTAGGTTACGCTCCTACGACTTCGGATCCACAAACCGACGTGATACTATTTCACCACCAAGGCGTCCTCTTTCTTTTTATACTAATTGTTATTAAATTTAAATTTTAAAATGATTAATAGCTGGCTTAGCAGCCATGTAGATTATGTCTGTGTGTTTCTTTAAAGGTGTTTATATTCTTAATCATTGCAATGCTATTTAACACTTAAATAGATTTATGCAAGAGTAAATTGTATAGGGTACTAGTCTTATGACTAGATACTCCTATACAAGTTTTATTTACTGAAAAATTAAGATTTTTTTTGAAGCTTAACAGCTGAAGGTCCCTTAGGGCCATCTTCTATTTCGAACTGCAGTTCATCACCTTCATTTAAAAAACGAAGTCCTGCATCTCTTACAGCGCTCGCATGAACGAACACGTCCTTCTCTTTGTCTTCTCTTTCTATAAATCCGTAGCCCTTTTTACCGTTGAACCACTTGACCTTCCCGTTTAATGTACTCATACTTATTTTACTCTTTCTTCTTATTGTTAACTTATAGCTAAATTAGCTGATGATTAACTATTAGATTTTAAAATTTATTGCAAGAGTATTATTTAAAGCAAAATAGATGGATTAAGGTGGGTCCCCCTGGAAACGAACCAGGTCCTAACGCTTTTCAGGCGTTCGTGCGCACCAGCTACACCAGAGACCCATGTATTAAAACCTAAAAATGATTCTTCCTTTTGTTAAATCGTATGGAGTCACCTCTACGGTAACGTTATCTCCTTGAAGAACTCTAATACGATTTTTTCTAAGTTTGCCAGCCGTATGTGCGGTTACCATATGTCCGTTTTCCAATTTTACCCTGAACATTGCATTTTTCAGTAACTCAATTACTTGACCATTAAATTGCAACAGATCCTGTTTTGACAAATTTAGTTTCTCCTCATTCTTGATTTTATACTTTNAGTGTGAGCATGTAACTTCTCAAACTCGGAAAGAGTTATAGCTGGATTTCCAATTTTTTCTACCCCTAATTTACTTAAAGTTACAATAGATATTTTTTTAACAAATTCGCTTAAACTAAGACCAGAACTAAATTTTGCTGAACCTGATGTTGGCAAAACGTGATTTGTACCTACAGTATAATCTGAAAGGCTCATTGGAGTATACTGACCGTTACAAATACTTCCAGCATTTATAATTTTATTTACATACTTTTTAAAATTTCTTACATTTATTTCTAAATGTTCAGGTGACACCTCGTTAATTACTTCGGTTATTTGCTTATCGGATTTTACTTTTATAATTAATCCATTCCTTTTAAGGGAATTGAAAGCAATTTTTTTTCTTGGAATAGTTTTTAAAATACTTTGAATTCTATTATTAACTTCTTTAATTAAGCTTTTATCTTTTGTAACTAATATGCATTGACTATCAGGATCATGCTCTGCTTGAGACACTAGAGAGGTAGCAACTTGATTTATATCAGTATATTTGTCCGCTAAAACACAAATTTCAGAGGCTCCACAGTACATTGACTCTGTGCCAACTAAATTTGTTGATAATTGTTTTTTTGCTTCAGCAACAAACTTATTTCCTGGTCCAACTATTTTATTAACCTTCTGTATGAAAGCCAAGCTTGCAATAGCTTGGGCACCACCCATTGAGTAAATTTCGTTAATACCAACTTTTTTTGCTGCATAAAGTACCGCTGGGTTTAACATTCCATTTATTTTAGGTGTAGCTAAAACTAGTCTTTTTACTTTTGCTATTTTAGCTGGAATAGTATTCATCAAGAGTGTTGATGGTAAATTACCTGGAACATAAAATCCAACGGAGCTAATTGGAACATTTTTATATTGTAATTTATTTCCATAACTATCCCTATAAAAAATATCTCCAATTATTTTTTTTTGTTTTAGATGAAAATTAAATATTCTTTTATATGCAAAATCTATTGCTTTTTTCACTTTTGGATCTAAATTTTTTATGGATTTTTTAATCTGATCTTTTGAAATATTTATTTGTGTATTATTACCAAATCTTAACTCGTATTTTTTTAAAGCCTTAACCTTATTTTTTTTTATATCTTTTAATATATTCTGAACTATGCCGATGTCTTTATTCTCAGCAAATCTTCTTCTCTCGAGAAAGGTTGATAATTTTTTAAGAGATAAACTATTTTTATAATTCAGTATTTTTATCATTTAAACTTTTTTGGTCCTCTAAAATAACTTCTATTATTTCTGCGGTTAAAGTTATAATTTTATTATTTAAAAACAATAGTGTTATTTCAAAAATATTATTTTTTTTGAATATATCAATCGATATAAGCTCCAATTCCTCATCTTGATTTTTTTGGTCTATATTTTTTGATTTTGAACCCTGAATATACTCAAATCTTATTATACTGTTTATTTTGATTTGAGATTTTTCTATTTCTTTTGCATGTCGATTAATCGATATTAAAAATATTTTATTTTTTTGTAAATATTTTATGTCACTAACTTTTACAATTCCTTCTGAGCAACATGCTGAAATTATTTGTAAATCCTCTGGAGTTTGGGCAATAATTTTTTTTAAATATGGCTTATTCATCAAGATATACGTTTGATATTAACACCAATCTTTGTAAGTTTTTTTTCAATTTTTTCGTAACCTCTATCTAAATGGTAAATTCTATTTATTGTAGATTTACCATTAGAAATCATTGCTGCCAAAACTAATGCAACTGAAGCTCTCAAATCACTGGACATAACTTCTGCACCAACAAATTTTGTATTACCCCGAATTATTGCTTTATTCTTTTTTACTTGTATATCGGCACCAAGCCTTTGAAGTTCTCCAACATGAAGAAATCTATTCTCAAAAATATTTTCAGTAATAGTACTTTTCCCATTTGCCCTGCACATTAGAACCATTAATTGTGATTGCATGTCAGTAGCTACACCAGGCCATTCTTTTGTAACAATATTTTTAATCGGTTTTATTTTTTCAGGTCCAGCTATTGATAATAATTTTTCATTTATTTTTATTTTTGCTCCGACTTTTTTAAGAAGGTTTAATTCTGTATTTATTAATTTTGGATCAAAACCTTTTATTTTTAAATTTCCTTTTGAAATTGTGGCTGCTACACAAAAAGTTCCACATTCGATTCTATCTCCCATAACCGAGTAACTTATTTTCTTCAAAGATTTTACACCTTTTATTTCTACTGTTCTTTTTCCAACCCATTTAATTTTTGCACCTGCTTGGTTTAAAAAGTTGGTTAAATCATTTTTTATCTCTGGTTCAATAGCACAATTTTTTAATATTGTTTTTCCATTAGCTAAGGTTGCAGCAAGGATTGCATTCTCAGTTGCTCCAACTGATATTTTGGGGAAAAAAATATTTGAGCCGGTTAATTTTGACTTTGCAAAAGCATTTACATATCCCTTTTCAATTTTATAATTCATTCCAAGTTTTTTAAGAGCGTTAAGATGATAGTTTATTGGTCTCGCCCCAATTAAACATCCACCTGGGAGGGATGTTTTTGCTTTTCCAAATTTTGTTATTAAAGGGCCTAATACTAAAATACCAGCTCTCATAGTTTTTACTAAAGAGTAAGATGCAAAAGTATTTATTTTTTTTGATTTCTTAATTACAACAGAATTTGAATTTTTATTTTGTTTAACGTTAAATCCAAGTGATTTTATTAACGACAGCATTGTATCTATATCTCTTACATTTGGTAAATTTTTAATTTCAACCATTTCATCAAATAATATAGATGCTGCTAAAATGGGGAGAGAAGCATTTTTGCTACCAGATATATTCACTGTTCCCTTGACTTTACAGGGACCTTTAATCAAAAACTTATCCATTATACTTTAGGTAAAGTTACTCCCTGCTGGTCCATATATTTTCCATTTCTATCTGAATAGGTAGTATTTGGTCTTTCGTCTCCTTTAAGAAATATAAATTGACAAGCTCCCTCATTTGCATAAATCTTTGCAGGAAGTGGTGTTGTATTTGAAAATTCTAAAGTCACATGTCCACACCATGATGGTTCTAATGGTGTTACATTCACAATTATTCCGCATCTTGCATAAGTAGATTTTCCAAGACATATTACCAATACATCTTCTGGAACTTTAAAATATTCGACTGTACTTGCTAGCACAAAAGAATTTGGCGGTATTATGCATTCTTTTCCTTTTTTACTAATGAAGCTTGTAGGTTTAAAGTTTTTTGGATCTACTATCTCAGTATTTACATTGGTAAAAATCTTAAATTCATCAGCTACTCTTGCGTCATACCCGTACGATGAAACTCCGTAAGAAATGCTGTTTCCTCTAATCTGTTTTTCTTCAAATGGAGAGATCATACCTTTATCTTTAGCCATTCTCGTAATCCATTTGTCTGAAAGGACTGGCATTTATTTATTCTTTTTCTTATTTTTTTTTTGGAAAATTTTTCTTTTTCTTAAATTTTTTTTTAATGCATTACTTAATTTAAGGTCCCTGCTTTTATTTGTCATTTTTTTTTTCAGGGTTTGTTAAGTCTTCAAGTGTAATGGGTTTTGCAATATCATGCATATTAGATTCACTTTTTGTTTGTTTAAAACCTTCCTTAGCAGCTCTTTTCGCTCTTCTCTCAGCAAGTTTTTTCTCCCTTTTGGCTTGCTTCTCCATCGCTTTAGCTCCTCGAGTAGATTTGTAATCGTAGTGAATTCCCATAACATATCCTTGAATATTTATAGACTATTTTTCACAAAAATTAAGGCAATAATTTGAAAAAACTAATTTTATACAGTAAATATATCGTTTCCTAAATGCCCCTTTAACTCAGGTAGTAGAGTATTTCCATGGTAAGGAAAAAGTCGTCCGTGCAAGTCGGGCAAGGGGCACCACTACCTTTTAAAAAAGTATTTTCTCAAAATAAATGTAATTCCAAATAAAAATATTATTGCAAATATGGGCAAATAAATTTCTTTAGACTGTAAAAGATCCAAAATTTTTGGAAGGTTGTCGCTCTCGTAAATTTTTTTTTCTATTGCAGATCCAAGTGAGCAAACTATGAAAGCTTGTATAATTACTCCTATTAAAGTTCCAAAAAAATAAAACTTTAATTTTATATCAAACAAAACTGGAATTAGGTTTTGTATTTGAGTTGGTATACCTCCTATAAATCTTAAAATAGCAACAGCAAAAAATTGATTTTCTTTTATTTTATTATTTAAATATTCAAAATTATTTTGGATTTTTTCTTTAATAAAATCTTTGAAAAAAAAGTTTGCAACTATAAAAGTAACACTTGCACCTAATGCAAATGTCAAAGAAAATATTGCAGTTCCTAAATATGGTCCAAAAATAAAACCACAAATTAATCCTAGTGGGAAACCAAATCCTTGAAGTACAGATATCCAAATTATTCCAAATATTACAAAACTTATAAATGTATAAATTAAATTGTTTTGTCTAAATTCTATTAAATACTCTGTATTTGATTTGATGAAACTATAGGATGTAAGCTCCTTTATACCGATTTTTGTTATTAGCAAATATAAAAATATTCCTAAGAATACAATATATGAGATGCCTAATATAATTTTTAATTTTTTCATTGTTTGCATATTATAAATTTTACATTATAAGTACTAAAAATTTTAATACTACTTAATTGAAATCTTATGAAAAGAACCTATCAACCAAGTAAATTAGTCAGAAAAAGAAGACATGGATTTAGATCAAAAATGAATTCTAAGGGTGGTAGAAAATTGTTAGCAAGACGAAGGGCTAAAGGTAGAAAAAAACTAACTGTTTGATGAAATCTAAGATAGTTAGTCTTTCTAAAAATACAGAATTTTTATCACTTTTGAGTGGAAAAAAAATTGTAAATAAATATTCAACAATATTTTATAAAAAACTTAAGAATAAAAATTATAAATTTTTAAATATAAGTTTTGTTGCTAAAAAAAAATTGGGAAATGCAGTAATAAGAAATAAAATTAAAAGAAGATTAAGAAATATATTTGACGGAATAGTCAAAAATAACGAGGTGAACTTTGAATATTCCTATTTATTTATAGCAAAAAAAAATGTTTTTGATGATGATTTTGAAAAAATTAAGGGTATTTTAACGTCTGATTTAAAAAAAATAAAAAAGTAAAATGAAGTTTATTATTATAAAAATAATTAAAATCTATAAGTTATTTATATCTCCATACATTGGTAATAATTGTAGATACCTTCCAACATGCTCGGATTATTTTATTGATTGTTTAAATGAGTTTGGACTTTTTAAAGGTTTTTTTCTGGGTTTAAAAAGAGTTTTATCATGCCATCCAATTAAATTTCTTGGGGGTGGTCAAGGGTTTGATCCAGTAAAAAGAAAGAAAGTTAAATAATTATGGACTCAAAAAATGTAATTGCAGCAATTTCATTGAGTGCAGCTGTAATAATTTTATATTCTCTTTTCTTTGCACCAAGTCCGCAGGAACTTAATAAAATAAATAAAGATAACGTTAAAAATGAATTAAGTTCTGAAACTCCTATGCTTGAGGAAAATAATAAGTTAACTGAAGTATCAAGGATAGATGCTTTAAATTTAAATAAAAGATTTAGTTTCAAAAATAAACAGATGACAGGATCAATATCATTAATAGGTGGAGTTATTGATGATTTAACTTTTGAAAACTACACGCAGACACTCAATGGAAACGATAAAATTGTATTATTAAATCCAAAACAAGTTAAAAACGGTTACTTTGTTGAGACAGGATGGGTAACAAATAATAAAAATATAGATATTCCTAATTCCAAAACAGAGTGGAGTATTAGTGGTAATAATAAACTTACACCAAATAATCCTGTTACATTGGTTTGGAAAAATAATCAAAATTTAGAATTTCAAAAAACTTTCAATATTGATGATAATTTTCTATTTAATGTTGACCAAAAAATCATTAATAAATCTGAAAAAATATTTAATTTCTATCCATATGGCCAGATCATAAGAAATGAAGCTCCAGATGTTACAAATTTTTATATCCTGCATGAGGGACTTATAGGTGTTTTTGATGAAGAACTTGTTGAAGAGGATTACGATGATATTGTAGATAAAAAATTTTCAAGAAATGCAGATCAAGGTTGGTTTGGAATTACTGATAAGTACTGGATCACAACACTTATACCAGATAACAACAAAGAATTTAGATCAGACTTTGATTTTAAAAATAAATTTAGAGCTAGCTACATAGAAACCGAGCCAATGGAAATTGATGCAAATAGTACTATTACAAGTAATACGAATATAATTATCGCAGCTAAAGAAGTAAATATAATTGATGGTTATGCTGAAAGTTTAAAAATAAATAAGTTTGATTTAGCAATTGACTGGGGTTGGTTTTATTTTTTTACAAAAAATTTCTTTTTCGCTATTGATTATTTTTTCAAGCTAACTGGTAATTTTGGTATTGCAATTGTATTAATAACAATTTGTATAAGAGTCGTTTTCTTTCCACTTGCAAATTACTCGTTTAGATCGATGGCAAAAATGAAAGTCCTTCAACCTGAGATGACCAGATTAAAAGAGCTTCACAAAGACGATAAGATGAAATTGCAACAGGCTATGATGGCTTTGTATAAAAAAGAGGGAGTTAATCCTGTTTCTGGTTGTTTACCTATTTTTATACAAATACCTTTCTTTTTTGCCATTTATAAAGTTTTATTTGTTACACTCGAAATGAGACATCAACCATTTTTTGGATGGATTAAAGATTTATCAGAGCGCGATCCAACTTCAATTTTTAATTTATTTGGATTAATACCCTGGGACCCACCCTCTTTTTTAATAATTGGGATTTGGCCATGTTTAATGGGACTAACGATGTATTTACAACAAAAACTTAATCCAACTCCTCCTGACCCTATACAACAAAAAATATTTATGTTCTTTCCTTTGTTTTTAACAATAATTTTAGCTCCTTTTCCTTCAGGATTAGTTATTTATTGGACAATAAATAACGTGCTAACTATGGCTCAGCAGCTAGTTATTATGAAACAAACAAAAGTTAAAACTAATTAAAATTGATGGATCTCCAAAAAATTTTACCTGAGGCAGGACCTCCAGCTGACCAAGTATCAAAATATATTGAGAAGTATAAAAATGATTTAATAGTCATTAAATATGGAGGAAATGTTTTTATAGATAGAGAAATATTTAATAACTTTATTGAGGATATAAGTATTCTCAGCAAACTAGGTATTTCAATAGTTATAATTCACGGTGGAGGACCAAGAATAAAAAGAGAGCTTGATAAATCAAATATTGAGTCAAAATTTATTAGAGGTTTAAGAGTAACTAGTGAAAAAATTATAAATATTGTTGAAAAAGTCTTGATCGAATTTAATAAAGATATTGTATCTTCATTAAGTGAAAAGGGAATCAAAGCGATATCTTTAAACACCCAAGAAAATAATGTAATTAATGTTGTGCCTGAGTCTGAAGAGCTAGGTTTTGTTGGGATACCTGATAAAATTAACGTTGATATAATTAAAGATAAAATTAATCAGAAATTAATTCCGGTTATTTCTCCTCTAGGGTTAGGAAAGAATAATCAATCATATAATATTAATGGAGATAATGCTGCTGGAGCTATCGCCAAATCTTTAAAATCTAGAAGACTACTATTGATGACTAATGTCGAAGGAGTATTAAACAAAAATAGCAAATTGATAAATGAAATTTCGTCTTTAGAGATTACAGACATGATAAAAGATGGAACTATTACTGAAGGAATGATTCCTAAAATCAATACCTGTCTAGATGCAATTAATAATGGTGTAACTGCTGTTGCAATTATTGATGGAAGAAAAAAACACTCTGTATTATTTGAAATTTTCTCCGACAAAGGTTCAGGAACATTAATTCGAAAATGAATTTAAAAGATAAAAAATACCTTTTGCTTGATCTTGATGGTGTTTGTTATGGAAAACATAATAACTATTCTTTAGAAAAAGTTTTTGGTCAGGTTTCAAAAAGAATGACAAAATTTATATCTGAAAGACTTAAAATAAATATGAATGATGCCAAAGAATTACAAACCAATTATTTTTACAAATATAATACCAGTTTAAATGGCCTAATGATACATCATGATATACCCCCTGAAGAATTTTTATCTTATGTTCACTCTATTGATTTAAGTTTTATGAAAGAAGATAAGATTATGAGAAATGAGTTAGTGCAATTAGATATGGAAAAATTTATTTTTACCAATGGTAGTGCAGAACATGCAAAAAATATATTAACCCATCTCGGAGTATATGATTTATTTGGAAGAGATAAAATTTTTGATATTCAGGATGCAGGGTATGTTCCAAAGCCTGAAGCAAAAACTTTCGATTTAATGGTAAAAAAATTTGGCATTAATCCAAATGAAACTATCTACATTGAAGATATTGCCAAGAATCTGAGTATTGGTCATGAAAGAGGATGTACAACTGTTTGGTTGATTAATGACGAGCATTTTGGAAAGATGGACTCTGATAAAGATTATATTTCCCACAAAATTGAAAATCTGTCTTTATTTCTTAAAGAAATAAGGTTATTAAAAAGTAAATAAATTGTTATGACATTAGAAAAAATTATAAATGACGCTTGGGAGAAAAAAGACCAAATAAACCAAAACTCAGATCAATCGATTAAAGATGCTATAAATCAAGTTATAAAGGATTTAGATAGCGGTAAAGCTAGAGTTGCTGAAAAAATTAATGGAGAATGGAAAACTCATCAACATCTTAAAAAAGCTATCATGCTAAGTTTTAGAATATACCCCATGGAAAACCTAAATGGCCCTTACAGTAGCTGGTATGACAAATCACATTTATTGAAAGGTAAAACAGCAGGATGGTCAAAAGAGGACCATGAAAAAGCTGGCTTTAGAATGGTTCCTAATTCTCCGGTTAGGAAAGGATCGTTTGTTGGTAAAAATGCTGTGTTAATGCCATGTTATGTAAATATTGGAGCATATATTGATGAGGGAACAATGATAGACACATTTGCAAGAGCGGGTAGCTGCTGTCAAATTGGAAAAAATTGTCATATCTCAGCTGGATCAGGAGTTGGTGGAGTTTTAGAACCAGCACAAGCTTTGCCTACAATAATCGAGGACAATGTTTTTCTTGGAGCTATGTCAGAAGTAGTTGAAGGAGTTATTGTTGGAGAGGGTTCAGTTTTAAGTATGGGTATGTATATTGGTCAATCAACCAAGATTGTAGATCGAAAAACAGGAAAAATTACTTATGGAAAAATACCACCTTACTCGGTAGTTGTTCCAGGTTCATTGCCTGATAAAAATAATCCATCTGCTCCATCTTTATATTGTGCTGTAATAATAAAACAGGTTGATGAGAAAACTAGATCGAAAACATCTATTAATGATCTATTAAGAGATTAAAAATGAAAATTTTAAATGAGTTACAATTAGCAAAAGAGCTAATTAAATTTCCCTCAATTACTCCGGTTGATGCAGGTGTAATGAAGTTTTTAGAAAAAAATTTGAAAAAACTTGGTTTCAAAACAAAAATAATAGAATTTAAAGAAAAAGGTTTTCAACCTGTTAAAAATTTATATGCAAAATTAGGTACTAAAGAACCAAATTTATGTTATGCAGGTCACTTGGATGTAGTGCCTCCAGGAAATATAAAAGATTGGACAATAAAACCGTTTAGCCCATCAGTAAAAAAAGGCTATTTGATTGGAAGAGGTGCAAACGATATGAAAGGCTCTATAGCAGCGTTTGTTTCTGCTGTAAGTACTTTTTTATCAAAAAATAATAAATTTAATGGATCAATTAGTTTGCTAATTACAGGCGACGAAGAAGGTGATGCAATCAATGGTACGAGAAAAGTAGTTGAATATTTAAAAAAAAAAAGAGAGAAAATTAATTTTTGTTTAGTTGGGGAACCAACAAATCCAAATGTATTAGGTGAGATGATAAAAATTGGTCGTAGAGGCAGTTTGACTGGTAAATTAACTATATTGGGTCTACAAGGTCACGTAGCGTATCCACATAGAGCAAATAACCCTTCAACAATAATTGTCAAAATTTTAAAGGAATTAAAAGAGATAAGATTTGATAAAGGTACAAAAAATTTTCAACCTACAAATCTAGAAGTGACTAAAATAAATATAAATAATACCGCTGACAATGTTATACCAGCAGAAGCTGAGGCAACATTTAATATAAGATTTAACAATAAGCATTCTTCTAAATCTTTAAAAAAAAGACTTAATACAATTTTCAAAAAAATAAGTAAAAAACATAAATCTAAATTTAAAATTGAGTATAGGGTTTCAGGTGAAGCTTTTTTGACTAAGCCTAACAAGACAACATTTATGGTTCAAAATGTAATAAAAAAAATTACTAAAATTAAGCCAAAATTGTCCACCACAGGTGGGACTTCGGACCTACGTTTTATAAAAGCTATATGTCCTGGTCTTGAATTTGGTTTGGTTGGTAAAACGATGCACAAAGTAGACGAGGCAGTATCTTTGAAAGATTTGAAAAAACTGACCAAGATTTATTTAAATATTTTACAAAATTATTTTAAGTGAAGACTGCAATCATTAGCTCTGACTCTTATGAAAAACATATCACAGGAGATGGTCACCCTGAACAACCAAAAAGGGTGATTGCAATTAAAGAAAAATTAAAGAAGAGAAAGGATCTAATATGGGAAAAACCAGACAAAGTGCCAGAAGAAATTTTATCAATGACTCATTCAAAAGACTACATTGAAAATTTAAAAAATTCCTTCCCGCAAAAAGGTCTTAAATTCTTAGATGGGGATACAGTTGTATCACCTGATAGCAAAGATGCTGTTTTTGATGCAGCAGGTTCAACAATTAGAGCAATAGATGGAATTGAAAATAATCAATTTAAAAATGCTTTTTGTTTAGCGAGACCACCCGGACATCATGCTGAAAAAAATAAAGCTATGGGATTTTGTTGTATTTCAAATGCAGGTGTCGCAACGAACTATTTAATAAATAAATACAAATACAAAAAAATTGCTTGTGTTGATTTTGATGTTCACTGGGGGAATGGAAATTATGATGTTATGCGAGGTAATAAAAATTCTTTATATATTTCTACTCACCAACATCCTTTTTACCCAGGAGGCGGGACAGATAAAGATAAGGGGGACTTTAACAACTCTTTAAATATCCCTTTGCCTGCTGGTACTAACTCTGAGGAATACTTTAATGCTTTTGATAGAGTTTTAGAAAGGTTGGTAAGATACAAACCCGACTTTCTTTTGTTTTCTGCAGGCTTTGACGCACATAAAGACGATCCCCTGGCACAGTTTGAGTTAAGCTCAAAAGATTTTTATGAAATAACGAAAAGAACATTAATTGCAACTAACAAATTTACTAATGGAAAAGTTGTTTCTATTTTAGAGGGAGGATATGACTTAAACGCACTTGCTGAAAGTGCTAACGAGCATGTTAACGCACTTTTAGAATTTTGTTGATTAAATAAATATTCTTAATAGATAAGACACATGAAGCTATATAAAGTTATAAAATCAAATATAGATAAAAAGGGATTAGTTGCAGCTAAAAATATTAAATCTGGAACTAGAATAATTCGCTATAAAGGAAAAATAATTTCAAATAAACAAGTTGAAGAAAATCCAAAATTTGACAACACTAAGGACATTTATTTGTTCGATTTAAATAAAAAATTTTCTTTAGATGGAGATTTTTCTTGGAACACAGCAAGACTTATTAATCATTCGTGTAGTCCAAATTGTGAAGTTGAGGGTACTGGATTTAAGATTTGGGTAACAGCAATTCGTGATATAAAAAAAAATGAGGAACTTACGTATGACTATGGATTTAGCTATGACTCTGATTATAAACAATTTCCTTGCAAATGTAGATCTAAAAATTGTTGTGGATATATAGTACGAGAAGAAAGTCGATGGAGAATAAACAAAAAATATAAGAAGAGCTTAAGAATTAGTAGATAACCTTTTCCAGAAATAATCCATACGGTGGTGCTGGTGGAGCACACAATTTTCTTTTCTTTGAAACTAAAACAGCTTTAAATTTTTTTATATTCCACTTTTTTTCTCCTAAAACTTTCAAACATCCAACCATAGATCTTACCTGTTGTTGTAAAAAAGACTTAGATTTGAATTTTATCACGATCAAATTTTTACTTTTTTTTACTTTGACATAATTCATGGTTTTAATTGGACTTTTTGCTGAGCATGTAGAGGCTCTGAAAGTAGAGAAGTCTTTTTTTCCCTCTAATAACTTTGCTCCTTTTTTCATTGTTTGAATATCTATTTTATTTTTAATGTGCCATCCTCTATTCATGAAAATTGATGGATTACTCTCTCTATTAAATATTATGTATTTATAAATCCTAAATTTAGCCGAATATCTTGCGTGAAAATCATTTTTTTTTTTTATTATTGAAATAATTGAAATTAACTTTTTTTTTAAAAAGTAATTCAGAGAATTTAATAACTTTTTTTTATTATTAATAATTTTAGTAGTTTCAAAATGTGCTGATTGCTCTAATGCATGCACCCCAGCATCAGTTCGCCCAGCTCCTATCAATTTAACTTGTGTTTTAAGTAACCTAGATAGTATTATTTCAATAGTTTTTTGAACAGAATTTCCTTTTTTTTGTGTTTGCCATCCAATAAATTTTGTGCCCTCATACTCTATCAATATTTGGTATCTATACATTGTTTAAAAAAAGACCTTTTTTAATTTGAGAGCCTAATAAGAATTCTGCTGTTTTTTGAGGCTTTTTTCCCTCTCTCTGTATCATCATGACTTTAATAGACTTTTCTTTACAAGCAATCTCTAAACTATCTCCAATAATTTCACCAGGCTTTCCACTCAGATTATTTAATTCAGCTTTAAGAATTTTGTATCTAGCTCCTTGGAAGATAAAATGAGCACCATTTAATCCATTTATTTTTGCGATAACACTCTTTGCTGGTGTGTTCCAATCAATACTACTCTCTTTTTTATTAATTTTTTTTGCATAAGTAGCCTTGCTGTGGTCTTGATCTTTAAATTTAGCTTTATCATCTAATATGTCATCGATATCATCTAATATTTTTTCAACTGCTAAATCAGATAATTTTTCTGATAAATCATCTGAGCTATCCTTTTCATTGATATCAATTTCATAAGACTTACATACTGGACCTTCATCTAATTGAGAATTAATTTTCATAATACTTATTCCAGTTTTTTTTTCTAAATTCATTATGGCTCTTTGAATTGGAGCAGCTCCTCTATATTTAGGAAGTAAAGACGCATGAATATTTATAAATCCTTTTTTTGTTAAATTTAAAAAACTTTCAGGAATGATTTGACCATATGCTATCACTAGGCACATATCAGCATCTATATTTTTTAAATACTCATACTCTTCTTGATTATTCTTTAAAGTGACAGGTGTTCTAACTTCTAAACTCAAAGTTTCAGAAATTGAATGAACAGGAGATTTGGTTACTCTCATACCTCTATTAGATTTTTTTGGAGCTTGTGTATAAACAGTAGCTATGGGATATCCATTCTGATAAAGAGATTTTAATATTTTTACAGCAAAAACAGACGTACCCATAAAAATAATTTTTTTAAGCATTTCAAACAACTATTCTATCTGGATCTTGTTTAGTTTTTGAAAGTTTTTTAATTATTATATCTCTTTTAAGTTTCGATAAATAATCAATTATCAAACGACCATCCAAATGGTTTATTTCATGTTGAATACAAGTTGATAATAAATCATCACATTTAATTTCTTTTTTTTTTCCATCTATATCAATATATTCAATCCAGCAAAGTTTTGGTCTTTCAATTTCTATAAAAGTATCTGGCAAACTAAGACAGCCCTCTTCATAAACCGATTTTTCATCGCTTTGTTTTTTAATTACAGGATTTATAAAACATAAGGGGTCTTTTTTTTTCTCATCTTTGGATACATCTAAAACTATTATTCTTTTTGGTATACCTACTTGGATTGCTGCAAGACCAATTCCTTTATTGTGGTACATAGTTTCAAATAAATCCTTAATAAGTTTTTTTTCCTCCTTACCAACGTTTTCTAATGGTGCAGATATTTTTCTTAAAGTTTCACTAGGAACAGTAATTATTTTTTTTAAGGGCATAAATATATTGTATTATTAAATTTATGCTTTTAAAGGTATAGTTTTTAAAATCATATCGTTTCTAATTTTATCTATACCTAGTTTATTTAATGTAGATATTATAAAATAAAGGCTTTCTGTGCCTAAATCTTTTAAATTATCCTCGCCTATAATCTCAACCAATCTAAGTAATATCATTGCTATTTCACCATCGTTAATCATGACTTGAATATCCGTTGGTATATTTGCACTATCTAATTCGAAATACTCTTTATTTTTTTCTGAAATTTGAACACCGTCAGATATAAGAGCCTCAATTACAATTAAGTCTTTAGTAGAAAAGTAATATTTTTGATTTTTTTTTATTTTCTTTAACATTTTATTAAGTTCTTTTTCAGCTTTTTCAACTTCCATATTATTTTCAAAATATCTAACTAATTTCGATTGATGAATTATTTTATTATTTATTTTTATTTTTTTATTTTGGTTTTTTTTTTCAGCAAGATGGTAATTATAAAATTCCAAGTATTCTGATGGGATATTTTTTTCATCTATTTCCTCCAGCATTTCAACTAATTTTTTATCTAATGCATTACCAATTTCACTTTTATCAAAACTATTTTTTAAAATTTCTAAAATTTTGATTTTGTAAGCGTCATCTTTTGAGAGCAAATAACCCTGATATAACAATGCTCTTGACTGATTTTCAGGAAGTAGTTTGTAAGACTCTTCAATAGAAATGAGCTGATTAATATTAAATTTATACCTAGTGTATAAATTTAACAAATCACTTTCTGAGTAGTTGCCCTTATGAGTTTCTTTTTCAATTGAAATAACCTTTGCATCATCTTCAATTACAACTTCATCTACACTAATTAATAAATTATTATTTCTTAGATAATTCCAAATAAGCTGATTTGTAGTATCTTTTGGTATATACGAAAAATTTGGATTTGTTTTGTGAGATAAATGGAAATCTAAAATATTTTTTTCTGATATTGTAGCATCAATTTCNTTTGAATAACCCATTAAATATTCAAATTTTTTTTCAAAAAATTTATCTTTGAAACCATTTTCCTTTAAAAGATCAAATTGCATTTGAGCAATTTCATTTTGATCTTTATAAATAAAACAATAAACTTTGAATTTGGCCAAATATTTATCCTCATCAAAAGACTCTAAATTTGAAAGAATTTGGCAAGCATCATTTAAATTATTGTTTGATAAATTTTGTTCCAAATAATACTTAACTAAATCCTGGTCAATTTTTTCAGGATTTTTTAATAAGAATTCCTTTATAAGATTTAAATCATTTACTCTTATAAGCCAATTAGTCTTTAGTTTAAGAAATTCATCTATAGTTAAATTATTTTTTGGTGGAAGAGCATTGGTTAAAATTAATTTATTGTATAAATCTTTTGCATCATTTGACAAATTAAGTTTATTTAGTTTTTCAATAATATTTAATATTTTTTCTCCATCTGATAATTGCCACATGTTTAAAGTTAAATCATGTTCTGCAGGATCAAATAATCCTACAAGATAATTTTTTTCGTCTACATTTATTTTATTATCTAATTCGATTGATGTGGTTGATTGATTATTAAGTGTTTGTATAATTAATGAGTCACCTTCTAGTTCCTCTAAATTATTTTGCTCAATACTATTCTCATTATTTGAGTTATTATTGATACTCCATATATCTACTGGCTCATTTGAAAAGAGGTTTGTAAATAATAAGAAAGAAAATAAAATTTTAAATAATAAAATTTTATTTAATAACTTTAAGATTTTCATTAGGGATTATTTTTTCAATCTTTTTATTTGGAGAGGGAAAATTAATTTGATCTACTAAGAGTAGTATTATAAAAAATAAAAAAAATACTAAAGCAATTTTAATAATTAACTTTATTAAATAGTTAGACTTACCAATTGCTTGCTTTTTTTGAAAATACATATAACGTTTTTATAATAAATCAAATTAAGACAATATTATGTTTTTTCAATAGAGATATTTATTTATATGAAAAAAAACCTTGTTTTATTAGGCATGCCTGGATCTGGAAAAAGTAGTTTGGGTAAATTGTTGGCTAAAATTACTGGTCTAAAACTTTATGATATTGATAAATTAATTATTGAAGAAATTGGTTTAGAAATTGCAGAAATTTTCCAAACCAAAGGTGAAGAGTTTTTTAGAAAAATTGAGGAAAAAAAAACTTTAGAAATTCTAAAAAAATCAAACAATATTATTGCATTAGGAGGGGGAGCATTTCTAAATGAAAAAATCAGGTCAAAAATACTTAAAAATGATTATTCAGTATGGCTTAAATGGGATAAAGAAACTCTAACTTCTAGATTAACAAAGAGTAAAAAAAGACCTATTACTTATAGTTTAAAAAAGAATGATTTAATCAAATTGATCGAAAAAAGAGCTAAAATATATTCTTTGGCAAAATTTAAAATTAATTGTGATAAACTATCAAAACAAGAAATTACCAAAAAAATTTTAGAAAAATATGAAAAATAATAAAATTATAATCAGTACAGCAAATTCTAAATATGAGATTTTAATTGGATCAAATCTAATAAATAAACTTGATAAAATTTTAAAATCTAAATTACCCAAGTCTGAAAAATATTTGATTGTGTTTGATAGCAAAGTCCCATTTAAGATGATCAAAAAATTAAAACAAAAAATCAAAAAAAAAGTGATTTTGTATAAATTTTCCTCAAGTGAAAAAAATAAAGACCAGCATAATGTAAATAAATTACTAACTGTAATGCAAAAATATAACTTTAATAGAAATGATTCTTTAATTGCAGTTGGAGGCGGAGTTGTTGGTGATGTTTCTGGATTTGCTGCAAGTATTTTTAAAAGAGGACTAAAATTTATTAACATACCAACGACTTTATTAGCGCAAGTTGATAGTAGTATAGGTGGAAAAACTGGTATTAACACAAGTTTTGGTAAAAATTTAATAGGATCTTTTTATCAACCAAATCTAGTTATAGCTGACATTGACTTCTTAAAATCTCTTCCAAAAAGAGAAATCATTTGTGGATATGCAGAAATTTTTAAACACTCTATTATTTCTGACAAAAAGTTCTTTTATTTTTTACTTAAGAATTTTGATAAAATAATCAAACTTAAACAACCATTTATTAATAAAGCTATTTATAAAAGTTGTTTGATTAAAAAAAGAATAGTTGAAAAAGACGAAAAGGAAAAAAACTTAAGAAAGACTCTTAACCTTGGACATACTTTTGCACATTCTTACGAAGCTGCATACAAATACTCAAAAAAGCTAAATCATGGTGAGGCGGTTTTGCTTGGAATTAATAGTGCCTCCGAATTTAGTTTAAAGGAGAAATTTTTAAATCTTAGAGAGCATAATTTAATAATAAAGCATATTTACGCTATTAATAAATCACTCAATTTAAAAAATTATTTTAGTCGGAAAGATGTAAATAAACTTTTAGAGTTTATGAAGAATGATAAAAAAAATAATAGTAATAAAATAAACTTAATTTTAATTAAAAAAATCGGAAATGTAACATATAATAATTTTTTTGATTTAGATAAGATCTCTAAATTTATAAGGCTTCAATTTTATAATATGTGAATCTGGATTGAATGAATATAATTTTGAATTTCATTTGATAGAATATTATAAATTTTTTTATTTGAGTCTATTTTACTTAATAACTTTAGCTCATTTGATTTAATAGTCAATTTGATATGATACTTATTTTTGTTATGACTTTTATGATTAACATGTAAAAATGTTTTATCCTCAATTGATATTTCTTCACAAGAAATTTTTTGTTGAATTTTTTTTTTAATTTCTAAATTTAATGTTTTTATATCCATAAAAATTATATTATTATATAGCATGAAAACAATTTGTGATTGGAATAATTGCTTTGAAATAGGAGAGTACAAAGCGCCAATAGAGAAAGATAATAGCAAGAACTTTAGACTATTATGCTTAAAGCATGTTAAAGAATTTAATAAAAACTGGAATTATTTTTCGGGTATGAGCGATAGAGAGGTGATACAGTTTCTTAAAAGTGACGCAACATGGCATAAGCCAACACAAGGTTTTAGCTCATCGGATAATTTTTTTAAGGTATTATGGAATAATGCATTAAATGATGGATTTGATGATTTAAAATTTAAAAATCAATTTAATGCTAAAGGAAATTTGAAATTTACTAACAATGATATAAAAGCCTTTGCTGTCTTGGGTATTTCAGTTGGTTTAAAATGGGACAAAATACAGCAGAAGTTTAAAAAACTTGTTAAAAAATTTCACCCTGATATTAATTCTGGAGATAAAAATTATGAAGAAAAGCTTAAAGTAATTACTTTAGCATACACACAATTAAAAAATACTTATAGGAAAAACATTGATAAATAATTTAAACATCAAACCTGATATAAAATTATCTGTTAAACAAACTTTTGGGATTGACTCTGAGATTGAGGTCGAGGCTTTTTCAAAAAAAAACGATTATGTTCCTGAAATTGATAAAAACTATATATTTGACAGAGATACAACGCTAGCGATACTTTCGGGATTCTCGTTTAATAAAAGAGTCCTTGTTCAAGGTTATCATGGTACAGGTAAATCTACTCATATAGAACAGGTAGCTGCAAGATTAAATTGGCCCTGCATTCGTATAAATCTAGACAGTCACGTAAGTAGAATTGATTTAATTGGTAAAGATGCAATAACAATTAAAGATGGTAAACAAATAACAGAATTTAAAGAAGGAATTCTACCTTGGTCAATTCAAAATCCTGTTGCTTTAGTCTTTGACGAGTATGATGCCGGTAGACCTGACGTGATGTTTGTAATCCAAAGAGTTTTAGAGGCTGATGGAAGTTTTACACTTCTTGATAAAAATAAAGTAATAAAACAAAACAAATATTTTAGATTGTTCGCAACATCAAATACAGTTGGGCTAGGTGATACAACAGGTTTGTATCATGGTACTCAGCAGATAAACCAGGGACAGATGGACAGGTGGAATATTGTAACTTCTTTAAATTACTTAAGCCTAGAGAAAGAGATGGAAATAATTTTGGCCAAGAATAAAAATTTAAATAATGCGAAAGGAAAGGAAAAAGTTGCAAATATGATTAAAGTTGCAACTTTAACTAGGAAAGGTTTTATAGCTGGCGATATTTCTACAGTTATGAGTCCCAGGACCGTTTTACATTGGGTAGAGAATTCTGAAATTTTCAAGGATATTGGATATGGTTTTAGAGTGACTTTTTTAAATAAATGCGATGAGATTGAAAAGAATATAATCGCCGAATATTACCAGAGATGTTTTGGTGAAGAATTGCCAGAGTCTATGTTAAATATTCAAAGTTAAATGAGTAAAGAAGATAATTTTAAAGAAAAATTTAAATTAGCCCTTTTATCGACCGCTAACGCTATTGCGGACGATTATTCTCCTGATAATGACAAAAAAAATAAAAAAAAATCAAAAATAGATCTTTTTGAATTAGATAAATTAGAAAGTAGAAGTGATTTTGTTAAATATAGAGCCGAGATTGACTCAGGTGCTTTAAAAAGAAAATTTTCAAATACAGAAATATTTAGGAATAATTTTCCACAAAACTCATCATATAAACAGCTTTATGAATTATCTGAAAAAATAAGATGTGAAATATTAGGCTCAAATATACTTAAAGGTGTTGGTGCAAATCTGAAAGAAAACTACACAAATGAAATTTTAACAAAAAAAAAGGATCAGTTATTTTCTAAGGAAGATGTAAGTGTAATAGAGGCATTTGAGTTATATATGCTTAAGAATTTCTATAAAATAAATTTAAATAGCCTTAATGAAAAAATTTTAAGTTATTGGGAAAATGATTTTGATAAATCCTTAAAAAAACATATAAATTTTTTACTAGAAAATTTAGAAAATCAAGACATATATAATTCGAAAGTATCAGAGATATTACAAAATTTGGATATATTTGATGATACAAACGAAAGTAAAAACCAAGAAGATCAACAAAATGATAATAATGAGGCTGATGCAGATCAAAATAATACCGATACTGATAGCGATAATAATGAAGAAAATAAACAACGAGAAGAAAGCGAAGAAAGTTTTGACTCCGAATATGATTTTAGCGAGCACAAAATTGATGAACAGATTGTCGATACAGACTCGGAAAAGCAAAGTAGTGAGACTATTATTCAAAAAGGTGGAGGGGAATTTAGCGATAAGGATTATAAGGTTTTCACAAAAGAATTTGATGAAATTTCAAAAGCTGAAAATTTAGAAAGCTTAGAGGAAATAACAAAATTAAGAAAAAACTTAGATCAGCAATTAATTACTTTTCAAGATTTGATAACAAAGCTAGCAAATAAACTTCAAAGACAGTTATTAGCAAGTCAAAAAAGAGCTTGGGAATTTGATTTGGAAGAAGGATTATTGGATACTTCAAAATTAACAAGGGTTATTATGGATCCTTATAGTTCTTTATCATTTAAAAAAGAAAAGGACTATGAATTTAAAGATACAGTCGTTACTTTATTAATTGATAACTCTGGATCTATGCGAGGACGTCCAATAACAATCGCTGCAATTTGTGCTGATATTTTGTCGAGAACACTCGAGAGATGTGCGGTTAAAGTAGAAATTTTAGGCTTCACAACAAAAAATTGGAAAGGCGGTCAGTCGAGAGAAGATTGGAATAAGAGAAATAAACCAAAAAATCCTGGACGTCTTAATGATCTACGTCACATAATTTATAAAAGTGCAGATACTCAATGGAGAATATCTAAAAATAATTTAGGACTTATGCTAAAGGAAGGATTATTAAAAGAAAATATTGATGGTGAGGCAATTAATTGGGCTTTTAGCAGACTACAAAAGCGAAAGGAAGAAAGAAAAATCTTGATGGTTATTTCAGATGGTGCGCCAGTTGATGACAGCACTTTAAGTGTTAATTTTGGTGATTATTTAGAAAAACATTTAAAAAAAACTGTAAAATTTATTGAAAATAAAAGTAATGTAGAAATTTTAGCTATTGGGATAGGTCACGATGTCTCCAGATACTATTCCAAAGCTATTAAAATTACTGATGTTCAAGAACTTGGAGATGTTATGATAAATCAATTAAGTGATTTATTTAGCGAAAGAAAAAAACTCAATTAAGATTTAAAGATCTAAGATTTTTATTTTTCCACAAAATTGTGACCTCAGCTCCCGATCTTGTTTTTGAATTTTTACAAGTTACAGTAGCAAAATTTTTTTCTAGTAATGTTTTACCAATAAAAATCCCTAAACCTAATCCAGTTTTATTGCTCGACTTGGAGTCTTTTAAATAAGGCTCACCTAATTTATAGATTATATCTTTAGAAAAACCTTTGCCATCATCTTCTATTTTAATAATTGTTTCGTCATTATCACTTTTAAGATTTATAAATATTTTTTTTTTTGAAAATTTATTTGCATTTCCAATAAAATTTCTGAGCCCATAAACAATCTCAATTATTTTAGGCATTACAATTGGATTATTATTCTGATCAGTAATTAAAATAAATTCCTTTTTGCTAATTTCTTGAAAGGACCTTATAATTTGTATCAAATAATCTTTTAAAGAAATATTTTGATCTAAGAACTCATCATCTGTAACGGGATTCATGCTAAGTTTTTGTAATATTTTTATACATCTATCAACTTGACTAGATAGTAAACTTATATCTTTGTTATTTTTAAACTCTTTTTCTAAGTCTGCCAATACGATTTTAATTGTTGAGAGTGGAGTACCTAGTGAGTGGGCTGCTGCTGCTGCTTGCCCTCCAAGAGACACTAGCTCGTGTTCTTTTGCCATTATAGCTTCCATTTTATTTAATGCATTCTCTCTAATCTTTCTTTCAGCCCCAAAAGATATTGAAAAAAAACTTAAAAAAACAAGTGCAATTATTAATGATATTGGAATAGCATAATAATAGTAATCACTAATATGAAAATGTTCATTCAATGGCGCTGGTAAGCCTTTATTAAAAAAAGTTAGAAATATTACAGATAAAATTGTTATTAAAACTAGGAAAATACTAGATTTTTTTCCTAAGTAGATAGATGAAAATATGCTTGGAATTATAATAAAAATACAAAAAGGATTTACTATTCCACCGGTTAAATAAAGTAAAAAACTTAGTTGGAAAATATCCAAACATAAAAAAATAAAAGAGGATCTGTCAGAAACTTGATTTTTTTTGTAATAATAAATTAAAACTAGGTTACTTATTGCCCCAAGATAAATTATAAAATTTGATAGTATGTGATTAAATTCAAAACCAAGTCCATATTTAACAAAATTTATTGTTATTAGCTGTCCAATTATAGCTATCCATCTAAGTCTAATATATTGTATTCTGTTTAGAGAATAAATTTTTGAAGTTTCAAAAAACCTCATAAATTATATGTCAAGATTTAAAACATCTATAGCATTTGATATAATGAAGTCTTTTCTTAATGCTACGTCATTTCCCATTAAAGTGTGAATTATCTCATGATCCTTTTTTGCATCTTTTGAATATTCTACTTTTAATAAATTTCTTGTCTCTGGATTTAGAGTTGTATTCCAAAGCTCATCGGGGTTCATTTCACCTAATCCTTTAAATCTCTGAATATTTAATTTAGACTTTTCAATTGAGAAATTCTTATCGAATTCTTTTGATCCTTTTTTGTATTTACTCAATTCCTTTGAGTTTTTTAAAATATATTTCTCGAGTTCCTTCTCATCTTTTATATAAATACCTTTCATGCCTTTGTTGATTTTGAATAAAGGCGGTTGTGCTAGGTAAATATGACCATTTTCAATCAATTTATTAAATGGGCTGTTATTAAAGAAAGTTAGTAATAATGCTCTGATATGTGATCCATCAACATCAGCATCTGTCATAATTATTATTTTTCCGTATCTTAAATTTTTAAGATCCAAGTCATCATTTTTTGGATCCAATCCTAAAGCATTTATTAAAGTTATAATCTCATTTGAGGAAATCATTTTAGATAGTGCCTTAGTCTTATGTTCATTAATATTTCCATTTTTCTTTTTCCCATTAGTATCAACATAGGTGTTCAAAATTTTTCCTCTGAGAGGCAAAACAGCCTGAAACTCTCTATCTCTCCCTTGTTTTGCAGAGCCGCCCGCAGAATCACCCTCAACAATAAATAATTCTGTTCCTTCTTGTTTTGAATTTTGACAATCTGCCAGTTTTCCAGGTAAACCTGTTAGCTCAAGAGCACCTTTTCTTCTTACGTTTTCTCTAGCTTTTCTAGCAACATCACGTGCTTGCGCAGCTTGAACAATCTTTGTAAGAATGACTTTTACCACCGATGGGTTTTGGTCGAACCATAGAGATAATTTCTCGCTAATAATTGTTTCAACTATGTTTCTGACTTCAGATGATACAAGTTTATCTTTTGTTTGTGATGAAAATTTAGGATCTGGTATTTTAATTGATAAGACGCAAGTGAGCCCTTCCTTAACATCATCTCCAGATATTGAAAGTTTACTTTTTTTTAGCAGATTTGATTCATTGGCATATTTATTAACAACTCTTGTTAGTGCACTTCTAAAACCTAATAAATGTGTTCCTCCATCTTTTTGAAATATATTGTTTGTGTATGGGTATACATCTTCTGAATACATAGAATTCCACTGTAGTGCACATTCTACCTCCATATTATTTTTGGCTTGCTCAATAAAGATAGGTTTTTTAAATAATTCATTCCCATTTTTATTTTTTAATTTTTCTCTTTTTTCATCAAGGAAGTTAACAAATTCTAAAATACCGCCATCAAATTTATAGATAATCGATTTTTCTTTTTTTAAAGTAAGATCATTTACAGAAATTTTTAAACCTTTGTTTAAGAATGCCAATTCNCGCATTCTTTTCTGTATAATGGTAGTACTAAACTTTGTAGATGAAAAAATATCTTTTGATGGAAAAAAAGTGATTTTAGTTCCAGTTTCTTTTGATTTTCCGGTTACCTTTAAAGCGGATTTAGCATCTCCATTTTGAAATTCTATAAAATATTTTTTTCCATCTCTATTTATTTCTAGTTCTAGTTTTTCTGATAGAGCATTTACAACTGAGACCCCAACTCCATGTAGACCCCCAGAAACTTTATAAGAGTCATGATCGAATTTTCCTCCTGCGTGCAATTGTGTCATGATAACCTCTGCTGCAGATTTTTTTTCTCCTTTATGAATATCTACTGGAATACCTCTTCCATCGTCAGAAACAGTCACTGAGCCGTTCTTGTTAATATTAACGGAAATATTTTTGCAGTATCCTGCCAGTGCCTCATCTATAGAATTATCAACAACTTCATAGACCATATGATGTAGACCAGTGCCATCATCGGTATCTCCGATATACATGCCTGGTCTTTTTCTTACAGCTTCTAATCCTTTTAAAACCTTGATGGAGTCTGCTTGATAATTTGTTGTATTTTTTTTAATCATTTATTTTTTTTGGAAAAAAAAATTATACCATTTTTTAAAATTTAAATAAAATAGCTTTTAAACAAGAAGCTAAATAAGCCTTATCTATTGTGGTTTTTTTGATATTTATTTATTTTTTTTCTAAATTTTAAAAATTTACAAATATTAGTGATTTTTATTCCTTTTTTTTAAAAAATAATAAAAATTTTACAATTGCATAGATAAAACATAAGCTTTCGAATGCTTTTTTTAATTGAAAGGTCAAACTAAAAAAGATCATTAAAAAAAAGAATTTTATTGGTTCACGTATAATTTTGATTTTTTTCAATTTATTGTATTTTAATTGAAAAATTAACTCTCCATATTTAAAATAAACTTTTCTAATTATAAAACTTTTTAGATTTTCTTTTACCGACTTTTCTCCAATATGATTTGCATATGCACTCATATTTAAATAAATTTTAAAGTTATTTTTTTCTATTGCTCTACATAAATCGACATCTTCCCAATAAAAGAAAAATTGCTCATCAAACATTCCTATTTTTTCAAATCTTTTTTTTTCAGCGAGAAATATAGCTCCCAAAATTTTATTTACTGGAAATATCTTTTTACTTTTTTGGCTATTTTCAAAATTTTTAAATTGTTTTATTCTNGGNACTGAGATTATNCTATCCTTTTTGANTTCNAANGTTNTTTTCAATCTGAGTATTGATTTTTTTGAAATTANCTGTATCAGGNTGCGTACATAAAAAATANTTNGTTTTTACTTTTTTNACTAAAAAATTTATTCCTTTTGCAAAACCTTTGTTCTCNCTAGAAACACCATAATACTTAATTTTTGGAAATATTTTTTTAACTTTNTNCTTTAATTCTAAATCGTTGCTTTGATCTAAAATATATAAGTCAAAATCTTTATANTTGTTTAGCNTNGTTATAACTTTNTCTGGTGTTCTATANAATANAATTACAACAGATATGTTACTAGATTTCATTTTTTTATTATTAACTTAAATAATCTATATATCAAAAAAAAAATGGCGGAGAGAGTGGGATTCGAACCCACGAAAGAGTTGCCCCTTAACACGCTTTCCAAGCGTGCGCCTTAAACCGCTCGGCCATCTCTCCAAATCATTTTTTTTGTATAATAGCTACTTCGTTAATTTTACCTTTATAAATTTCAATGCTTTTGAAATTTTCTAAAAAATATTTTTTATCTTCGTCTTTGATATATTTTGAGTCAAAATCTTGATTTGATTTAATAGCCAATAAAATTTGCTTTAGATCAGGATACTCGTTTCCTAAATTCATATCTTTCCTTGTCTCTGGGAAATCAAGTTCCTCACACACAAAAATTCCATTGGGTAATACCTTTCTAAAAAGTAAGAATAAACTTATAATTTGATCTTTTAAGGTGTGCGAAGCATCTTCAATTATAATATTAAAGTTATCCTTATTTTTAATTAAAATTTCATCTATTGAACTCATGCTTGAAGTATTAATGTAAAAATTTTTCAATCTAGATGATTTATATCTAAAAAGATCAGGACATATATCTCCTGAAAAGATTTTTGAGTTTTTAAAATAATAATAAAAAGCTCCCGCTGCATTTCCATAAAAAGATCCAAGTTCTAATACGTTTAAATTATCGCCTCTTATTTTTTCAAAATACTTCTCATATATTTTTGAGTAACCATGAGCATCTATTCTTTTATTATTTCTCTTTATTGGTTGCATATACTGATTGATGTAATATTCCCCTTTATCACTGTTAAAATGTTCAAATAGAAAATCTAAATCTTTTTTAAATAATTCACTGTTTTTTTTTGAATGATAATCTAGATTTATTACTTTTGGTAAATATGGAATATTCATTAAATACCTAAATGGTAAAATAATGAGAATATAAACCTTAAGAAATATATTAGCTTTTTGAACTCTGTGCCTGTAGAAAATATTATAAAATGTTTTAATCCTCATATTTAATCTTTATTGATTTTTAAAACTCCTATGAAGGCTTCTTGAGGAATTTCAACTTTTCCAAATTGTTTAGATCTTGCTTTACCTTTTTTTTGTTTATCTAATAACTTCCGCTTTCGATCTCTTGCACCTCCACCATGAATTTTGGTTAAAACATCTTTTTTGAAGCCTTTTATAGTTTCTCTAGCAATAATTTTTCCACCTATTGCAGCTTGAATAGGTATCATAAAATTATGTCTGGGTATTAAATCCTTAAGCTTTTCACATACCTCTCTTCCGATAGTTTGCGCAAAATCTTTATGAACCATCATAGCTAAAGCATCTACTGGTTCCCCATTAACTAAAATTGACAACTTGACTAACTCACCCTCTCTATGTCCTATTATTTCATAATCAAAGCTTGCATAGCCGCTTGTTATTGACTTAAGTCTATCATTAAAATCAAATACTACCTCATTAAGCGGTATCTCATAATTCAGGACAGCTCTATTACCCGAGTAATTTAAATTTGTTTGAATCCCTCTTTTATTTTGACATATCTTTATTATTGGTCCTAAATACTGATCAGGTGTTATAATTGTGGCCTTAATCCAGGGCTCCTCAATATATTTTATTATAGTCGGGTCAGGTAAATTGGATGGATTTTGTAGATCTAGAACTTTATCATTGTTAAGATGAACCTTATAAACAACTCCGGGAGTGGTTGTTAGTAAGTTGATATCAAATTCTCTTTCTAGCCTTTCTGTAATAATTTCAAGGTGAAGTAAACCTAAAAACCCACACCTAAAACCAAGTCCTAAAGCTGATGACGACTCTGGTTCGTAAGAAAAACTAGAGTCATTTAATTTTAATTTAGCCAATCCATCTTTTAATTTTTGATACTCAGAACTATCTACAGGAAAAAGTCCACAAAATACAACTGGCTTACTTGGTTTAAATCCAGGTAACGCCTCTTTTAATGGTTTATTAGCTTCGCATATTGTATCCCCAACTTTTGTATCAGATAGATTTTTAATTCCAGTTATTATAAAACCTATTTCTCCTGAATTTAGTTCATCCATGTCTTTCGGTTTAGGGGTAAAAACACCAACCTTTTCAACAATATGTTCTTGGTTAGTAGACATCATTTTTATTTTCATATTTTTTTTAATTTTTCCGTCTATTACTCTTATTAAAATTACAACTCCGAGATAAGAGTCGTACCAACTATCAACAAGAAGACATTTTAAAATATCATTTTTATTACCTCTTGGAGGTGGTAAAGTTTGAATAATCTTCTCCAATATCTCATCAATACCTTCGCCAGTTTTTCCAGAGCATGGTACTGAATTTGAGGTATCAATACCTATAACTTCTTCAATTTGGTTTTTTGTTTTTTCAATCTCTGAGGCTGGTAGATCTATTTTATTTAAAATTGGAATGATTTCATGATTTGTATCCATGGCCTGATATACATTTGCGAGAGTTTGAGCTTCTACACCTTGAGTACTATCAACAATCAAAATTGATCCTTCACATGCATATAAAGATCTGCTTACTTCGTAACTAAAATCTACATGACCTGGAGTATCAATAATATTTAGTATGTAATCTTTGCCATCCTTTGATTTGTAGTTTAACTTTACAGTTTGTGCCTTGATAGTAATACCTCTTTCTCTTTCGATATCCATAGAGTCTAGAACTTGAGCTTTCATCTCTCTTTCTGTTAGGCCACCACATTTATGAATAATCCTATCAGCTATTGTAGATTTACCATGATCTATATGTGCAATAATTGCAAAGTTTCTTATATTATCAATTGTAGACATTTTAGGATCTAATTTTTGCGCCTGTCTTAGACTCAACAGTTGAAATAATCAAATTATTTATTTTTTCTAGATCTTTATCATTCAAAGATTTTTGTAATGATTGAATTGTTACATTCAAAGCAATTGACTTTTTATCACTTGGAATATTTTCTCCTTCATATAAATCAAAAACCTTTACATTTTTAATTAAGTTATTATCGATCTTATAAATAATTTTTACTAATTCTTGTACATTCAAATTTTTATCTATTATGAATGCGAAGTCTCTTTCAGACTTTTGAAAATCTGAATATTCATATTTATTTTTTTGATCCTTAAGTTTATTTTTATGAAGCTCGATTCTATCTAAAAAAATCTCAAATAGTATTAGTGCTTCAGTTTTGACTTCCAGTTTTTGATTAATATTTGGATGAATTTCACCGAAAAAGGCGATTGGTTTATCTGATTTTGAGTCTTGATAAATGGCGCCAGATTTTCCTGGATGATAGTAATTTGGTGCATTTGAGTTGATATGAAAATTTTTGTCATCTAATCCTGTCTCAATTAAAGTTTGCATCACATCTCTTTTTGCATCAAAAACATCAACTTTTCTCTCTTTCTCAATCCAATTAAGTCTGGAAATCATCCCAGACTTAATTGCTGAAATAACTATTTCTTGTTGCCCTGGTTTTTTTCCACTAAAAATTGGTCCAATCTCAAATAAAGAAACATCTTTTGCATCTCGATCTAAATTTTTTTTTAAATAAAAAATTAAGTTTGAAAAAATTGAGCTTCTTAAAACGTTTAAGTCTGAGCTGATTGGATTTACTATTTTAACTTCAGGTTTTTCTTCTTTAAATAACTCATTTATTTTTGAGTCTGTAAATGACCACGTCACAGTTTCATAATAACCTTTTGATGCAACTGATCTTTGTAAGAAATGGAATAGTTTTTGATGTGGATTTAACGTTTGTTTATTTCTCGTTTTTTCTGGTAATTCAGTTTTAATTCTATCGTATCCCTTAATTCTCACTATTTCCTCAACAATATCAATTGGTTGTAATATATCTGGTCTCCAGGAAGGCACTTTTAGATTTAGTTCTTTTTTATTTTTTTTTACTAGAAAACCAAGATCTGATAAAATCTTAGTCATTTCCCTTACCTCAACTTTAAAACCGGTTGTATTACTAAATAAATCAATTGGAAACTTAATAGCTATGTCCTTTGATTTTTCTTTTTTTGTAATATTTATTTTGCTAATTGTTCCACCACATATATTTTGTATTAATTCGGCTGCCTTAATCAACCCTTCTTCAATTGAATTTGGATCTATGCCTCTTTCAAATCTATATTTTGCATCTGTATCTAAATTTAAGATTTTTGAGGTAGATCTAATAGATTTTGGTTTAAAATATGCTGATTCTAAAAGAATATTCTTTGTATTGAGTTCTGTTCCCGACCTAACGCCTCCTATAATGCCACCTAAACCCAAAACACCTGATGCATCAGATATAACGCACATATTATCACCAAGTACATATTTTTTATTATCTAGTGCTTCAAAGCTTTCTCCTTTTTTGGAATTTCTAACAATAATGCCTTTATTAATTTTATCTGCATCATAAGCATGAAGTGGCCTGTTAAGATCCATCATAACATAATTTGTTACATCCACTACTGCAGAGATTGGTTTTTGTCCTAATGATAATATTTTTTCTTTCAACCATTTTGGACTTTCGGTATTTTTTATTCCTTTGATGAGTAAACTACCAAACTTTGTGCATCCTTGATTTTTATCATTAGTTATTTTGACTTTAATTTTGTTAAAGCCTGAAAAATTTATTTTACTTTTATTTTTGTTTTTTAATTTACCGGCCCCAGCCGCTGCGAGATCTCTTGCAATTCCTCTAACACCAAGACAATCTGCTCTATTTGGTGTAATTGAAAGATCTACAACTTTTTGATTTTTGTTAATGAAATATTTTTTTCCAACTTGTTTGCTGTACTTTTTTGGGGAAAGATTAATAATTCCCTCACTTTCATTTGACAATTTTAGTTCTGATTCTGAGCAAAGCATACCGTAAGATGTTACCCCTCTGATTTTACTAACAGAGAGCTTTGTTTGACTTTTNGGAATAGTTGCCCCAGGAGGAGCATAAACAGTTAAAAGATCATTTTTGGCATTTGGAGCTCCACACACAACTTTCACTTTTTCGTTTTGTCCAATATCTACATCGCATAACTTAAGTCTATCTGCATTAGGATGTTTTTCTGCCTTGATGATTTTGGCAACTATAAATTTATCTAATTCAGAAGATTGACTTTCAAAACTTTCAACCTCCAACCCTATACTCGTTAATTTATCAATAATTTTTTGATCGTCGATTTTTGTATCTAAATGTTCTTTAAGCCAATTAATTGTAAATTTCATCTACTAAGGCCTCTGTAGTTTGAGGGAACATCTAAAGGATCAAATCCAAAATGATTTANCCATCTGTAATCAGTTTCAAAAAAAGCTCTTAAGTCATTAATGCCATATTTTAGCATTGCAAGCCTATCTATCCCCATACCAAAAGCATAACCTTGGAACTTTTGTGGATCTACTTTTACATTTTTTAAAACATTTGGATGCACCATTCCGCATCCAAGAATTTCTAACCATTTGTCACCTTCTCCAATTATTATTTTCCCATCTTTTAATCTATAACCAATATCAACTTCGGCCGAAGGTTCAGTAAAAGGGAAGTGGCTTGGTCTAAACCTCATTTTAATTTTATCTATTTCAAAAAATTCTTTAATAAAGTAGTTTAAACATCCCTTTAAGTGCCCCATGTTTATATTTTTATCTATATGAAGACCCTCTACCTGATGAAACATAGGTGCATGGGTTTGATCGCTATCAGATCTGTAAGTTCTTCCAGGAGCAATAATCTTAAAAGGTGGTTTTCCTCCCAACATAGTTCTCACTTGGACTGGTGAAGTATGAGTTCTTAATAAATATTCTTTATTATCATCTAGATAAAAAGTATCATGCATATCTCTTGCTGGGTGATTATCTGGTGTATTAAGTGCAGTGAAATTATTATATTCATTTTCAACATCGGGCCCTTCTGCAACACTAAAACCTATTTCAGAAAATATAGAAGATATTTCATCAATTACTTGTGATACGGGATGTATTTTTCCTCTTTTAAAACTTCTTTCTGGCAAAGTAACATCTACTTTTTCGTTTTGAAGTTTAAGATTAATTTCTTTTATTTCAATATCTTTAATTTTTTTCTCAATAGTTTCCTGAAGTTCATCTTTAATTGCGTTAAGATCAGATGCAAACTTTTTTCTACTATCTGGAGACATAGAACCCATTTTTTTAAACTCATTTGAAATTTTTCCAGTTTTGCCAAATAGTTCTGACTTGATTTGATTAATATTATTTAAATCTAAATCATCTTTTAATTTTAAAAGATATTCTTCTTTAATTTTTATAATATCAGACATTTTAGTAGAATATTTCTTAACTTAGGAAAAACAATAAAGAAAATTAGTTTAAAGCGGCTTGAGCCTTTTTAACTATTGTTTTAAATGCCTCTGGGTTATCATATGCTATTTCTGCTAGAATTTTCCTATCTAATTTAATACCAGACTTATTTAAACCATGAATAAATTTTGAATATGTCAATCCTTCAGCTCTTACGCCTGCATTTATTCTTTGTATCCATAGTGATTTAAATTCTCTTTTTTTATTTCTTCGATCTCTGTAAGCATACTGCATGGATTTCTCCATAGCTTGTCTAGCAACCCTAATAGTATTTTTTCGTCTTCCCCATTGGCCTTTTACAGCTTTAAGNACTTTTTTGTGTTTTGCTCTACTCGTTACACCTCTTTTTACTCGGGCCATATTATCCTCTTAGACTGTAAGGCATATAAGATTTTACAATTTTTCCATCTTGTTTGGACATTGTTGTTGTGCCTCTTTGCTTTCTTATCTGTGAATTNGTTCTTTTTATCATTCCATGCCTCTTTCCTGCCTGAGCCATAATCACTTTACCCTTTGCAGANATTTTGAACCTTTTTTTTGCTGAACTTTTTGTTTTCAATTTTGGCATGGGCGAACTTATACAAATATAATTTTAGATTTACAACCCTAATTTAGTGCTTACTACAAAGGCTGAATTACCATTATCATTTGTTTTCCGTCAAACTTTGGATGAAGTTCTATTTTTCCAATTGAAGACATATCGGCTTTGATTTTTTCCATTAATTCGTTACCGAGATGTGTATGCTGTAATTCTCTTCCTTTAAATCGAATTGTAAACTTTACTTTATCTCCCTTTGACAAGAATTTTTGAGCATTTTTTATTTTGAAAGTGTAGTCATGCACTTCTGTTACAGGTCTAAGTTTAATCTCTTTTAAGTCTATCTTTTTTTGTTTCTTTTTTGCTTTATTGGCTTTTTTTTGAGCATCATATTTATATTTTCCCATATCCATAATTTTACAGACCGGTGGCTTTGCATTCGGTGAAATTTCTATTAAATCTAATCCCTCATTTTTTGCCATAGATATTGCTTGAGTAGTATTCAATACACCCAGATTTTCTCCATCACTTGAAATAACCTGAACCTCAGGTGAATAAATTCTATTATTAGATCTCGGACCTCTATCTTTAGTTCTTCTCTGAAAGTAATTTTTTTGATCTGCCACTTAGTTTGAAGGTGCTTGACTTAAAGCAGTATATTGTTCTAAAAATTTATCTAGCTTCATATTTTCTTGTTTATTATTATCTAACTTTCTAATAGTTACACTATTACTGTCAACTTCTTTTTTACCACAAATTAATAGAACTGGTATNTTGGAAAGTGAATGTTCCCTTATTTTGTAATTTAAATTATGGTTTTTTAAATCTACTATGCAATTTATACCCTTATCATTTATCTCATTAGAAACTTTTTTAGCATAATCATCAAAATCATCTGATACTGGAATTACAACAACTTGCAAAGGGCTTATCCAAAANGGTANCTTACCAGCGTAATTTTCAATNAGGATTCCAATAAATCTTTCTAGTGATCCAAATAATGCTCTGTGAAGCATTACTGGAACTTTTTTGGATCCATCTTTATCAACATAAGATGCGCCTAATCTTTCTGGTAAATTAAGATCTACTTGCAATGTACCACATTGCCAATCTCTTCCAATTGCATCTCTTAATACAAATTCAATTTTTGGACCATAAAAAGCTCCTTCACCTTTATTGATACTGTACTCTAATTTCGTAGCTTTAACTGCTTCAAGNAGAGCGGCCTCAGACTTATCCCAAACTTTATCATCACCAACTCTAACTTCAGGTCTGTCTGAATATTTCAATATTACATCACTAAACCCTAAATTTTTGTAAATATCTAAAATTAGATTTGTAACGCTTAAAGACTCGGTTGTGATTTGATCTTCGGTACAAAAAATATGTGCGTCATCTTGAGTGAAAGCTCTTACTCTCATTAAACCATGTAATGCTCCAGATGGCTCGTACCTATGTACCTTTCCNAACTCAGACATTTTTAAAGGAAGGTCTCTATAACTTTTTAAACCTTGATTAAAAACTTGAACACAACCAGGACAATTCATTGGTTTGATGGCAAATATTTTCTCATCAGGAGTGGTTGAAGTGTACATATGTTCGCCAAACTTTTCCCAGTGCCCTGATTTTTCCCATAAGCTTCTATCTAAAATTTCGGGTGTATTTATTTCTTTATAGCCAGCNTTTCTTTGTCTTAGTCTCATATAATCAATTAATTTTTGAAAAAGACTCCATCCTCTCTCATGCCAAAATACAGATCCTGGACTTTCCTCTCTAAAGTGAAAAAGGTCCATTTCTTTTCCAAGTTTTCTGTGATCTCTTTTTTCTGCCTCCTCAATTCTTTTAAGATAATCATCTAATTCCTTTTGCGATGGCCATGCTGTTCCATAAATTCTCTGTAACATTTCATTGTTTGAGTCACCTCTCCAATATGCTCCTGANACTTTCATTAATTTAAAGTGCTTTCCGATTTTTCCAGTTGAGGATAAATGAGGGCCTCTACATAAGTCATGCCATTTACCATGAAAATATAAAGAGATCTCTTCTCCCTCGGGAATACTCTCTATAATTTCAGATTTATAAATCTCTCCTTTTTTTTTAAAATGATCTGCAGCTTTGTTTCTTTCCCAAACTTCTCTTCTTGTTTCCTCATCTCTATCTACAATTTCTTTCATTCTTTTTTCAATTTTATCTAAATCGTCCTGAGTAAAGGGCTCTTTTCGTGCAAAATCATAATAAAAACCGTTATCAATAACTGGTCCTATAGTTACTTGAGTTCCAGGGAATATCTCTTGGACTGCCATCGCAAGTATGTGNGCCGTATCATGTCTAATCGTTTCAACTCCCTCACGGTCTTTNGANGTNAATATTTTAACTGTAGAGTCTTTTTCAATATTAAAAGAGAGATCTTTTTGCTCTCCATCAACACTCATTATAAGTGCATTCTTTGAAAGTGATTTGCTTATTTTATTACATATATCTAAACCATTAACTGGCTTGTCAAATTTTATTTGTTTCCCATCTGGCAAAGTAATATTTGGCATTAGTTTACTAATTTTTTATATTCTGAATAAGTATTTAAACACATTTTTTCAATATTAAATCTATTTATAACGTTTTTTCTTCCTTCTCTACCCATTAAATCTAAAGTTAAAGTATCTAATTTTATAATTTCGTTAAGTTTGTCGCATAAAGATTTAGGATTTCCACTTTCAAATAAAAGTCCAGTTTTATTATCAATTACAGTTTCTTTTGATCCTCCAATGTTACTGGCAATAATAGGTTTTTTCATTGCTTGGGCCTCTACAGAAACTCTGCCAAAAGCTTCGGGTTCTATAGATGATGATACAATTACATCAGAAATATAATAAGCAACTGGCATCACGTTACAATTATCAACAAATTTAATATTTTGTGTAAGGTTAAATTGCTCGACAAGTCTCTCAAGTTTTTTTCTGAAAACGGTCCTACCTTGATCGTCACCAAGAATTACAGCAACAAAATCTAACTGAGGGTTACTTTGTTTAAACAAATTTATTGCCTCTATGAACATTTCTTGTCCTTTCCAAGCGGTTAATCTTCCAGGTAATAGTATAATTTTCTTATTATCCTCGATTTTCCAAGTGGCTTTGAGTTTATCTATGTCTTTTTTTTTGATTGTGTCAGAGTCAAAATATTCAGTATTAATTCCTCTAAAGATAACTAAAAACTTTTTTTTTGAATTTAAAAATTTTTGATAATTTTCTGAAATATGAGAAAAGATAAAATTAGAACCTGCAATTAATACATCCGACTTGACCATTATTGAGTTATAAAACTTTTTTATTGAATTTTTAAAATTGTAAGTACCATGAAATGTTGTAACAAATTTTCGTCTTGTAATTTTTGTTGCTATATAACATGACCATGCTGGTGCTCTGCTTCTTGCGTGAACAATGGAAATATTTAAAAATAAAATCAAAAGAGTTAAGGCAATACTATTAATGAGAATTAATAAAGGATTTTTACTTTGAACAGGTAGTTTTATAAGCTTCACTTTCTTTTTATCAATATATTTAATGAGCTCACCGCCACTAGTAACTATATAAGACTTGCAATCCTGTTCATGCAAATAGTGTGCTAAATCATAACATCCTGTTTCTGCACCTCCATAGCCTAACCTTGGTATAACTTGTAAGACTTTTAATTTTGATGCCATTGAATTAAAATATACATTATCAATTGATGTAAATAAACTTTATATGATTAAATACAAATACTTACGATTGAATAAATATAAAAAGTTAAGATATTTATCAATAAACAATCAATCAAAAATTTGTATTGTTTTTCTTCATGGTTTTATGTCTGACCTTGAGGGTAAAAAACCAAAGAGTCTATTNAAATTCTGTAANACGAACAAATTAGGTTTTGTAGNTCTTGAATACTCTGGGCACGGCAAGTCCTCAGGAAAATTTACAAAAGGNAATATTAGTACTTGGTCNAATGATACCAAAAAAATAATTAAAAAATTTGTAAAAAAAAGAAAAGTGATTTTGATTGGATCGAGTATGGGATCTTGGATAGGACTAAAACAATTTAAATATTTTTCAAATCAAATAATAGGTTTTATTGGAATAGGTTCTGCTCCAGAATTTTTAGAACTTTTGATGTGGAAAAAATTTTCAAAAAAAATAAAAACTGAAATTAAAACAAAAAAAATTTATTATTTAAAAAGTGAAAATTATGAGTATCCAATTANTTATCAAATAATACGAGATGGTAAAAAAAATAAGGTCTTAAACAAAAAGATTTTATCAAANATTAAAGTGACAATGATACANGGTAGCAAAGATGAAGTAGTTCCAACCGTTTATTCCAAAAAAGTATTAAAACTCTTTCCTTATGCTAAAAAAAAATTAGTTCTTATTAAGAATGGCGATCATAGTTTATCGGACAAGAAAAACCTAAAAAGAATAATTAAAGAATTAAAAATTCTTATCTTTAATAAATTTTAATCCTTCAACGAAAGAAGGAAATTTAAGCTTATATTTAAAGAATTTTTTCATTTTATCATTATTAACTTTTTTTGACTCTCTATAAAAATTTTTAAGCATGCCATCTTGCAGTTTGTCTGGTGTGATTTTTTCAGGAATTTTAATTTTTAATAGCTCAGCTGCAAAAGTAGTAATTTCCTCAGTGGATGCAGGTCTGTCATCAGATATATTAAAAATTTCACCTCCCTTAAATTTTACCATCGACTCAACCAAAATATTTGTAATATCGTCTAGGTGTATTCTTGAAAAAAAATGATTTTTTTTATCAATTATTTTTGCACTTCCATTTTTAAGTCTTTTCAAAATATTATTAGAGTTTGAATAGATGCCAGAAAGTCTAAAAATTTGAATAGGAAGATTTGACTCCTTATANATTGAAATCCANTTTTTCTCAGCAGCCAATCGACTTATTCCATTTTCAGAAGTTGGTTTCGTTAAACTTTTTTCATTTACCCAGTCCCCATTATGGTCTCCATAAACANTTGTTGCAGATAAGTATGTAATCCACTTGGCTTTAATTTTTTTTAATTCACTTTCAAAGTGTTTAAAGACTATATCTTCTCCATTAATTGGAGGAATTGATATTAAAATAAAATCTGCTTCATGTATTTTTTCAACTATTTTTGAGTCAAAGTAGTTTTCATTTAATTCAAAAATATTATGAGTATTATTTATGTTTTTTGGTGACCTGGAAGTGTAACTAAGATTTATTTTATTTTTTTTNGAAAGTTCATTTATAAAATTTCCTGCAACTTGTCCGNAGCCGAAGCAAAAAATATTTACCACTTTAACTTACTTTTTTAATTGTAGATTTTGTTGTAATTGGATGTTTTAATTTATCTAACATTTCCTTAGGNCATACNTGNACAAAATTTAAAATTTCCTTNTCAAAATTTTTGATAATTTCATTTGATAANTTTGAATTTGTCTCTTTTGAATGCTCTTCAATAATATTTTTTAAAAACTCTTTCCAGTATTCAGTTTCAACATTTTGCCAAACTACTGTTTCAGGATTAACTTTTTTCTCAAATTGTTTACTTTTATCGTAGATAAATGCCATACCACCAGTCATACCAGCAGCAAAGTTATCACCAACCTCGCCTAGTATAATAATTGATCCACCTGTCATATATTCACATCCATTCGAGTCACATCCTTCAATAACCGAAGTTGCACCTGAATTTCTTACTGCAAATCGTTCGCCTGCCTGTCCTGCAGCAAAAAGTTTTCCCGATGTAGCTCCATATAAAACTGTATTTCCAATAATTGTATTTTCAGATGAAACTAGATTACTTTCATCTGCTAATTTAATTGATATTGTTGCTCCAGATAATCCTTTAGCTACATAATCGTTAGCATCACCTTTCAAAACTAATTTTAGTCCTTTCATTGCAAACGCTCCGAATGATTGTCCCGCAGAACCTTTGAAATTTAGAGTTAAAAATCCCTCATCTAACTTATCATGCCCAAACTTTTTGTATAAATTATGTGATATTCTTGTTCCAACAGCTCTATGCGTGTTTTCAATTTCAAATTCTTTAATTATTTTTTTGGGATTATCTAAATGATTTTCAATTTCAGGCCATATGTTTTGATCAAGAGTATTTGGCACATCATTAATAATTTGTTTTTCACAATATCTCTTATTTTCACCTGGATCAGCTTGAACAAAGAGTGGGTTAAGATCAAGATCATCCAAATTAGCTGATGCTTTGCTTACTTGTCTTAATAGATCAGTTCTGCCAATTACATCATTTAAAGATTTAAAACCTAATTCTGCTAGAATTTCACGAACTTCAGTTGCAATAAAAGTAAACAAATTTACAACTTTTTCAGGAGTTCCAGTAAATTTTTCTCTAAGTTTATCATCTTGTGTACAAACTCCTACTGGACAAGTATTGGAGTGACACTGTCTTACCATTATACATCCCATAGCTACTAGAGCAGTTGTCGCTACTCCAAATTCTTCAGCACCCATCATTGCTGCTATAACAACATCTCTTCCAGTTTTTATCCCTCCATCAGTTCTCAAAGTAACGCTGTGCCTTAAATTATTTAAAGTTAAAACTTGATTAGCTTCAGTCAAACCCATCTCCCAAGGTACTCCAACATACTTAACACTTGTTTGAGGACTTGCGCCTGTTCCACCATTATGTCCTGAAATTAAAATAATATCTGCTTTTGCTTTTGCTACTCCCGCAGCAATTGTTCCAATTCCTGATGATGCAACCAATTTAACNCCAACTCTTGCTTTAGGATTTATTTGCTTAAGATCATAAATTAATTGTGCCAAATCCTCAATTGAGTAAATGTCGTGATGTGGTGGTGGAGAAATCAATGTAACTCCAGGTGTTGAGTGTCTTAATCTTGCAATNTCTGCTGAAACTTTAAAACCAGGTAATTGTCCACCCTCTCCAGGTTTTGCACCTTGTGCCATTTTTATTTCTATTTCATTACAATTATTAAGATAATTAATCGTTACTCCAAACCTGGCTGATGCTATTTGTTTAACTCTTGAATTTGCACTATCCCCATTTTCCATTTTGGTGAACCTTTTTTCATCTTCACCACCTTCTCCACTGCAAGAAGCACCTCTTATCCTATTCATTCCAATTGCAAGAGTTTCATGAGCCTCTTTTGATAATGCACCATGAGACATGCTTCCACTTCCAAATCTTTTTAGGATATTTTCAATAGGTTCTACTTCAGATACATCTATTGATTTATTCAAATATCTTTTTCTAAAGTCAATTAAATCTCTTAAGTTAATTGGAGGTAGATTATAAATACCCTCAGCATATTTTTTGTAAACTGTATAAGATCCACTCCCAACTGCACTTTGAAGCATATGGATTAATTTACCTTGGTACTGATGTAACTCACCATTTTTTCGATAACGATAAATTCCCCCAATCGGTAAAACACTGTCCTCGCTTTCAAATGCCTCATCATGAATTACTCTTATTTTTTTTTCAATTCCAGTCAGACCGATACCAGAAATTTTAGATACAACTCCTGGAAAATAATCAGAAACAATCGTTCTGCTCAAGCCAACAGTTTCAAAGTTACAACCTCCTCGATAGGAACTTAGAACAGAAATTCCCATTTTTGACATTATTTTTAATAAACCACTATTTACTGATTTAATGTATCTTTTAATACAATCTTCATACTCAAAGTTACCGAATAATTTTTTTTCAAATCTTTGATATAGGCAATCAAGTGCCAAATATGGATTTACAGTTGTTGCTCCTACGCCTAAAAGGGTTGCAAAAGAGTGTGTATCTAAAGCTTCTCCTGTTTGTACATTTATAGACACATACCCTCTTAATTTATTATTTATTAGGTAAGAATTAATAGCACCAACAGACAATAACATTGGAATAGGAAGTCTTTTTTCGGAGATATTTTTATCAGACAAAATTAATTGTTTAACTCCTTTTCTAACCTCAATTTCAGCTTCTTTTTGTATTCTTTCTAATGCAATTTCTAAATTTTCACTTTTTTCAAATGTACAATCTATTTCATAAGAGTTTTTGCCAAAATAATTTATAAATTTTTTGAGTTGAGAATTAGATAAAATAGGTGAGTTTAAAACATAGATATTATCCTTAGTAAGATTATCAAAATTTAATATATTTCCTAAGTTACCAAATCTTGTTTTTAAACTCATAACTTTATTTTCTCTCAAAGAGTCGATGGGTGGATTAGTAACTTGGCTAAAATTTTGTCTAAAAAAGTGATATAAGGGTCGATACTTATCTGAAAGTACAGCTAAGGGTGTGTCATCACCCATTGAACCTGTTGCTTCTTTAGCATCTTCAGCCATTGGATGCAAAATAAGTTCTAAGTCCTCTAAGCTTATACCAAAAGCATGTTGTCTTTTCTTTAGATCACTACCTTTAAATAAAGCTTTTTCATTTGAAACTGTAATTTTTTTATCTAGATCAATTATTTGATTATTAAAGTGTTTATATTCTTTTGCGAGATAATTTTTTATCTTCTCATTAGTAAATAATTTTCCTTTTTCAATTCTTACACCAATTATTTCTCCTGGTCCTAATCGCCCTTTGGCTAATATTTTTTTTTCATTTAATTTAATCATTCCTGTCTCAGAACCTGCAAATAAAAATTTATCTTTTGTGATAGTGTATCTAAGTGGTCTCAAACCATTTCTGTCATTAGCTGCTATTACCCACTCGTTATCAGTTGCTGCAATTGCTGCTGGTCCATCCCATGGTTCCATGGTGCTGTTTAAAAAATTAAATAGTTGTTGATGATCTTTTGATAAAACTTTACTTTTTTTTGACCATGCATCTGGGACTAACATAAGTTTAGCAAGTGGAGCAGGTTGTCCTGATATATTTAACAACTCAAATACATTATCTAGTGCTGCTGAGTCCGATGTTCCTGGTTGAATAACTGGTTTCAAATTCTCTATATCTTCAAATAAATTACTATCCATTTCTTGCTCATGGACTTTCATCCAATTTTTGTTTCCTCTAAAAGTGTTTATCTCACCATTATGTGCGATGGCACGGAAAGGTTGGGCTAAATCCCAACTTGGTGCGGTATTGGTCGAAAATCTTTGATGAAAAATAGCAAATCTGGAGACAAAACGTTCATCTTGTAAATCAATATAAAAATCAGATATCGACTCCGCCAAAAACATACCTTTGTAAATAATTGATTTTGAGCTTAAAGAACAAATATAAAATCCACTTAACGATTTTTTAATTGCCTCGTTTTCAATTTTTCTTCTTGTCTCATAAAGTTTTCTCTCTAGGTTTTTGCCACTTAATTCCTTAATGTTATGTTTAAATAGAACCTGAGCAATTTCAGGTCTTGTTCTGTCTGCTTTCTCTCCCAATACTTTTGGATTTACAGGTACTTGTCTCCATCCATAAATGCTAAAGTTACTTTTTGTTAATTCACTCTCAACAATAGTTCTGCATGTTTCCTGCGCATCAAAATTATTTCTTGGCAGAAAGATCATGCCAACACAAATTTCAGCATTATCAAATTTGTGTCCAGTTATTTCAATTTTTTCTATGAAAAAATCTTTTGGAATTTCTAAATGTATACCCGCTCCATCGCCTGTTTTTCCATCTGCATCCACAGCTCCTCTATGCCAAACAGCCTTTAAAGCTTGTATTCCATAATCAACAACTGCTCTTGATTTTTTTCCCTCCGTAGATGCAACTAAACCAACTCCACAAGCATCATGCTCCATATCTTTAGAATAAACGTTATTCTTTTTAAGTAGATCTAAGTTTTTTTTATATCTTTCCATTAAGCTACTTTTTCTTGATTAATAGTTTTTTGCTTTAAAAATTTTTTAATATTTATAGCTGCATCACGTCCATCTTTAATGGCCCATACAACTAGAGAAGCTCCTCTAATGATATCTCCTGCAGCAAATACACCAGGTAAATTTGTTTCCATGGTATCAAAATCTGTTTTAATCGTGCCCCATCTAGATACTTGAAGTTCTTTACTTCCAAAAAGTGTTGGCAAATCTTCAGGATCAAAACCCAATGCTTTGATCACCATGTCAGACTTTATTTCAAACTCTGAATCTTTTTGAATTTCGGGTTTACGTCTACCAGTCTCATCTGGTTCTCCAAGTTTAATTTTATTTACTTTTAAGCTTTCAATTTTATTTTTTCCTATAAATTCTTTAGGTGNTGTAAGCCATACAAACTCTACTCCCTCCTCCTCAGCATTAGCCACCTCTCTAGCTGATCCAGGCATATTTTCTTTATCTCTTCGGTATAGGCATTTTACTGATTTAGCATTCTGTCTTATTGCGGTCCTTACACAGTCCATTGCGGTATCACCGCCACCTATAACTACAATATTCTTTCCTTCTGCATTGAGTTTGCCATTATCAAATAATTCAACTTTATCACCTAATCCTTTTTTATTGGATGCAGTAAGAAATTCCATAGCAGGAAAAATATTCTCCAAATCGTTTCCGGGTAAATCAATCTCTCTAGCTTTATAAACACCAGTTGCAATCAAAATTGCATCGTGTTTTTCTCTTAATTCTTCAAGAGTTGAGTCTTTTCCAACTTCAAAATTTTGTACAAATTTAATCCCACTTTCCTTTAAAAGTTTTGTTCTTCTTTCAACTACAAATTTTTCAAGCTTAAAGTTTGGTATGCCGTATATTAAAAGTCCTCCAGGTCTATCGTATCTATCATATATTGTTACTTTATATCCTGAGGTTCTTAATTGTTCTGCACATGCTAAGCCTGCTGGACCTGATCCGATTATTCCTACACTCTGATTAATTTCATTTTTTACTTTAATTGGTTTAATCCAACCATTCGCCCATGCATTTTCTGTTATATATTTCTCAACAGAGCCTATTGTTACGGTTCCATGCCCTGATTGTTCGATCACACAATTCCCTTCGCATAACCTGTCTTGAGGGCATATACGACCACAAACTTCTGGCATATTGTTTGTACTTTGAGATAATTCATAGGCCTCTTTAAGTCTTCCTTCTGCGGTTAATTTAAGCCAATCTGGAATATTGTTACTTAAAGGGCAATGGACTTGGCAAAAAGGAACTCCACATTGAGAACACCTACTTGATTGTTGGGTTGCTTTTTCGTTTATAAATTCATCATAGATCTCTTTAAAATCCTCTTTTCTAAGATCAATCTCTCTCTTAGGTGGATTTTGCTGACCTATATCAGTAAACTTTAACATCTTTTTTGACATAATTTTTACATGTATATACTAAGAAAATTCAATTTTAACTAATATTTAGGACAGTTTTTATTACCTATTTTAAGTAAAAAAATAAGCATTTATGTAGCTAATTCTTTTTTTGCATAGCACATATTCCAACATCTTATCGCTTTATTTTAAATTTATATAAGCTACTTAAGAATCTTTAGATGTTTTCAAACTTTTTCGAATTAACTATTTTATCTGCAATTCAGGGAATTTCTGAATTTTTACCAGTAAGCTCATCTGCACATTTAATTTTAGCTAATGATATTTCAAATCTAGGGATTGGCTCAATTTATCTTGATACCGGAATGCACCTAGGTTCTCTGCTAGCTGTAATCTTTTATTTCAGGAATGATTTAAAAAAAATTACTAAAAATAAAAAATTATTGTACTTAATGATATTTGGTTCTTTGCCAACAATTTTTTTAGGTGCAATTTTATATATTACAGGATTAATAAACCTTTTAAGAAGTATAGAAATAATTGCATGGACAACTTTTATATTTGCTATCCTGCTATGGGTTGCTGACAAATTTAAAGTTGAAAAAAAAATAGAAAGTGATCTAAGTATAATATCAATTTTGCTTATTGGCTTATTCCAAATGTTATCACTTATCCCAGGCGTAAGTAGATCAGGGATTGTAATCACAGCTGGTCGTTTTTTAAATTTTGATAGATTTGAATCCACAAAAATTTCGTTCTATTTATCTATACCTGCAATTGCGGGTGCAAGTTTTTTAACTTTAAAAGATTTAGGTTCATCAATTGCTGATAATAATATAATAATTATACTTGGAATATGCTTTTCATTTATTTTTTCCTATCTAACGATTAAATATTTTTTAATTTATATAAAAAATTTTACTCTGTTTGCATTCATAATTTATAGAGTTATTTTATCTTTTATATTATTTTATATAATTTATATCTGAGATTTTTTTAATTCAGGAATAATTTGAGAAAACAATACACCNGCGAGTATTAAACAACAGCCAATTATATTATTCAGATTTAATATCTGAGATAATATAATCCAAGCTGCNANTGCAGCAAAAACACCCTCNAGTGAAAATATTATAGCTGATGGCGTTGGTGAAATATTTTGTTGTGCATAAATTTGTAAAACAAATGCGATGCCACCTGATAAAACCCCCGCATATAATATCTGTATTTTTTGATCTAATATGTTTGCTAAAATGAATTCCTCAAACATAAGTGCGGGAACTAGTGAACAGATTGAAACGATAAAAGTTTGGATTAAACCAACTAGTATTGGAGCATCAAACTCCTCAACTAAAATACCAATAAAAATAATATGCAGGCTCCAAAAAAGAGCACAAATTAGTACAAGAGTATCTCCTAAGCGTACAGTTGCATCATGGAAATTTGTCAGAAGGTATGCTCCTAAAATACATAAAAATATGGATGGCCAAACACTCCAGTGAATTTTTTTTTTAAATAAAAAAAAAACAATAATTGGAACCATTGGCACGTAAAATATTGTGATGAATGCTGCATTAGCAACATCGGTAAAAAGAAGCGCTACTTGTTGAAGTAAAGAAGCTAAAAATAAAAAAATACCTATTGAGATAGATAAATAAATAAATCTGTTTCTATTTTTTGATAAGACTTCACGTGTTGTTTTTTTTTCTAAAAATAAATAGAAAGGTATTAAAGCTAAAAATCCTACAAAAAATCTAGTAGTATTAAAGACATAAGGTCCAATTAGCTCCATGCCTGTATCTTGAGCTATAAAAGTTGTTCCCCAAATAAATGTGCAGAAAAATGCAGCTATCATTGATTGAGGTTTTGTCATTTAGATTGCTAACCTGTATGCAAAATTTTTACCCAAATTTTCTTTAAGTTCATTATTAAATCTTGCTGCCTCAGCGCCATCAATAATCCTATGATCATAAGATAAAGATAAAGGTAGCATAATTCTCTCGTTAAATTTTCCTCCTGAGTGCGAATGAACTTTTCTCAACTTTCCGATCCCTAAAATGGCTACCTCAGGAAAATTAATAATAGGAGTAAAAAAAGAGCCTCCTATGCCGCCAAGGCTGGTTATAGTCATTGAGCCACCGTAAAAATCCTTTTTATCTATCTTAAGTTTTCTGCACTTATCACTTGTAGTTTTGAGTTCCTCTGCGATTTGATTAATATTTTTTTGATCCACATTTCTTATCTTTGGCACCATCAAACCATGCTCAGTATCAACAGCTATACCAATATGAAAATATTTTTTGATTGTCATTTTTCCGTTTTCTATGTCATCAATTGAGCTATTAAAAGATGGAAACTTTTTCAAAGTTGCAACTAAAGCTTTAGTTATAAAAGCAAGAGGTGTTATTTTCTTTTTTTCACCAGTATGCAAATCCTTAAGTGAATTTCTAAAATTTTCCATATCTGTAACATCTGCTTCATCATGGTTTGTTACATGAGGAATTGTATTCCATGCGTGCGAAAGGTGTACAGCAGCTATTTTTTTAACTCTTGGAATATCTTTGATTTCTATCTCGCCAAAATCTGAATGGGTAAATTCTGTTTTGAACTCATTTTTACTTTGTGTATTTTTTTCTTGACCAACATGTTTAACAAATTTTTTAATATCCTCCTCAACTACTCTACCATCTCTTTGTGAACCTAATACTAAGTTGATATTAACTCCTAATTCTCTAGCAAACTTTCTGGTTTTTGGACTTGCTGGAACTCTTTTTTTTTCATTCATAATTTATAATTTGCTTGGAAAGGATCTTTTTGTATCAATATTATATTTTTTTATTGCATCTTTGACTGGCTTAGATGAAATTAGTTGCTCATTTGACAGAACACTTAGTGCATATGTAACTATGTGTTCTTTATCAACCTCAAAGAATTTTCTCAAATTTTTTCTGGTATCACTTCTTCCAAAACCATCAGTTCCTAGTGAATAAAAACTATTTTTTACAAAAGGTCTTATTTGCTCTGAATGACTTCGCATATAATCGGANGCTGCCAAGACAGGGCTATTTGATTGGCCCAAACATTGTTCTACATATGAAGCTTTATTTTTTTCATCTGGATTTAANAGATTGTATCTTTCAGTTTCCATACCATTTCTCGCAAGCTCATTAAAACTAGTTACACTCCAAATTTCACTATCAATTCCATATTCATTTTGTAGTATTTCAGCACCACTAATAATTTCTCTTAAAATTGCACCAGATCCAATTAGCTGAATTTTGGTTTTTTTATTTTTATTAAATTCTTTAAACTTATACATGCCCTTTAAAATTCCCTCCTCACATCCTTTATCTTTTGGCATAGCAGGATGAGGATAATTTTCGTTCATAGTTGTAATGTAATAAAATATATTCTCTTTTTTTTCATGCATACGTCTAAGTCCTTCTCTAAAAATTACAGCAAGTTCGTAAGCAAANGTTGGNTCATAAGAAATACAATTTGGTATAGTAGAGGCTAGAAGATGACTATGTCCATCCTGATGTTGTAATCCCTCACCTGCCAAAGTAGTCCTACCTGAGGTGGCACCAATTAAAAAACCTCTAGCTTGACTGTCGCCTGCTGCCCAAGCAAAGTCTCCAACTCTTTGAAAACCAAACATAGAGTAAAACAAGTATATTGGTATCATTTCAATATCATGATTTGTATAAGACGTTCCTGCAGCAATCCAAGATGCCATTGATCCTGCCTCGTTNATTCCTTCNTCTAGAACTTGACCTTTTTTATCTTCTCTATATGAACTTAATTGCTCAGAGTCCTCTGGTTCATATTTTTGTCCCTCATGAGCGTAAATTCCAATTTTTTGAAAAAAACCTTCCATACCAAATGTTCTAGCCTCGTCAGGTATAATTGGCACAAGTCTAGGTGCAACATTTTTATCTCTTAGAAGGTTTGTTAATAATCTTACTAATGCCATTGTTGTTGACATCTCTTTTTTCCCTGTGGACTCTTTTAAAAAATCAAAAATATCTTTTTGAGGAGCTTTTATTTGCTTGGCATAAGTAGTTCTTTCTGGAATGAAGCCACCCAGTTTGATTCTACGATCTTTTAAATATTTAATTTCCTCAGAATTTTCATCAGGTCTAAAATATTGAATTTCCTCTACCTGCTTATTGGTTAGTGGAACGTCAAATCTATCTCTGTAATACATTAAATCTTCAACACCCATTTTTTTTTGCTGGTGGGTGGTATTAACACTTTCTCCTGTTTTTCCCATTCCATATCCCTTAATAGTTTTTGCAATGATTACAGTAGGTCTACCTTTGTTTTTTGAAGCTTGATCATAAGCTGCATAAACTTTATGTGGGTCGTGGCCCCCTCGGTTTAATCTCCATATATCCTTATCAGAGAGAGTGGATACCAGTTCCTTTGTCTCAGGATATTTGCCAAAAAATTTCTCTCTAACATATAAACCATTTCTTGCTTTAAAAGCTTGATATTCACCATCGACTGTTTCATTCATTATTTTTACCAGGTGTCCAGTTTTATCTTTTGCTAATAAAGGATCCCAATAAGAACCCCATATTACTTTAATCACATCCCAGCCTGCTCCTCTAAAAATACCCTCTAGCTCTTGAATAATTTTTCCATTTCCTCTAACTGGACCATCTAATCTTTGAAGATTACAATTAACAACAAAAATTAAATTATCTAAGTTTTCTCTTGCTGCTAATCCAATAGCTCCCATAGACTCTGGTTCATCCATTTCACCGTCACCAAGAAATGCCCATACTTTTCTACCTTCATCTTTTATAAGTCCTCTATTAATTAAGTATTTCATAAACCTAGCTTGGTAGATTGCCAACATAGGACCTATTCCCATAGAGACAGTTGGGAACTGCCAAAAATTTGGCATGAGCCAAGGATGTGGATATGAAGATAAACCACCTGGGTTTACCTCTTGCCTAAAATTATCTAATTGTTTTTCGCTCAACCTTCCTTCTAAGAATGCTCTGGCATACATACCAGGAGCACTGTGGCCTTGAAAATATATTAAGTCTCCTCCAAACTTATTGTTCTTTGCTCTCCAAAAATGATTCATACCAACGTCATATAAAGTTGCAGCAGATGCAAAAGTTCCAATGTGACCACCAAGTTCAGGAAATTTTTTATTTGCTCTTACGACCATTGCAGCAGCATTCCATCTAATTAAAGATCTTATCCTTCTCTCAATATTTTGATCACCAGGAGATTTAGTCTCTTTATCTGGAGATATAGTGTTTACATATGGTGTATTCCTTGAAAGTACTAAATCTGAACCTTGTCTATATGAATGCTCAATTAGTTGTTTGATTAAAAACTGAGCCCTTTTACTTCCATCTGTTTCTAAAACGGAGGATAATGAATCTATCCATTCTTTTGTTTCGATTGGATCAATATCTCCATCTTTAACAACGTTTGAGATTCGATCCTCAGCAATTTTTATAGTTTCTTTTTGTATTTGTGGTTGGGAGGTATCTTTTATCTCTTTTTGAATTTCAGTTTCTTGAACATGTTTTATCTCTTTGTGAATAGTTTTTTCTGCCTCTTCGATTAAATTTTTTGTACTTTTTGGAATTTCATCTGGTGATACCTTTCCATTTCCCTCAACTTCTAAAATTAAATCTCCTTTAGAAACTTTGTCTCCTACTTTAACATTAATATTTGATATTTTACCTTCAACTGTTGACGGAACTTCTACACTAGATTTATCACTTTCAAGTGTGACCACTGGATCATTTTTCTTTATACTCTCACCAGCTTTTACTATGACTTCAATTATTTCTACTTGTTCAAAATCACCTATATCTGGAACTTTTAACTGAATTGACATGTTTAATTTTANCACATTTTAATCTTTTTTTGGACAACCTTAAACGAGATAAATTGTGTATGTTTAAATTATTAATCANAAAATTAAAAAAAATTAACGATAAAGATGGTTTAGATGCTAGGTATTGGATACAAATGGCACTATTAAACAAAAATTACGTATCAACTAAAAACTAATCTCTTTCAAGACACATAGCTATACCCATTCCACCTCCAATACAAAGAGTAGCTAAACCTTTTTTTGAACTTCTTCTTTTCATCTCATGAAGCAAGGTTACTACTATTCTACAGCCAGATGCTCCAATTGGATGTCCTAAAGCAATTGCACCTCCATTTACGTTAACAATATTTTCAGGTATTTTTAATTCTTTAATTACAGCTAAACTCTGCGCTGCAAATGCCTCGTTTGACTCAATTAAATCTAAATCGTTGATTTTCCAATTCGCAATCTCAAGAGCTTTTTTTGATGCAGGAATTGGACCAGATCCCATGAGGGCTGGATCTACACCACAGGATGCCCATGAAACAATTTTACCAAGTGGTTCTAGATCTCTTTTTTCAGACTCGTTTCTTTTCATAATTAAAACTCCTGCCGCTCCATCATTTACACCTGAAGAATTACCAGGGGTTACTGTTCCATCTTTCTTAAATACNGGTTTAAGCTTAGNTAAATCTTGAAAAGTNATATTCGCTCTAGGATGTTCATCTTTAAAAGATTTATAANTTTCATTTTTAATAATCTCATCTTCNAACTTTTTTTTTTTAATAGCGTCTTGCACTTTTGATTGAGAATTTAATGCAAAATTGTCTTGCTCATCCCTTGTGATATTCCATTTTTCAGCAACATTCTCAGCTGTAACTCCCATATGATAATTATTAAATGCATCAATTAAACCATCTTTCATCATTAATTCCTTGTTACATCTAGACATGCTTTCTTGGCCACCAGCTATTATTACTTTTGATGAATCTAGTAATAAGGATTGGTAGGCTAAGACTATTGCTCTTAGACCGGATCCACAAACCTGATTTACTATATAGGAAATTTTATCATGTGGAATCTTTGCTCCTATCGCTGCTTGTCTTGCTGGATTCTGTCCAACATTACTAGTCAAAACTTGACCTAGAATAACCTCGTCAATCTCGTCTGGCTTTATAGATGTTTGCTTTAAAATATCTGTGATAACAATCTTTCCTAAATCATGGGCAGCTTTATTTCCCCACATTCCGTTAAATTTTCCTATTGCTGTTCTAGTAGCATTTACAATAACAACATCTTGGGAAGATTTCTGCATAAGAAACAATTATTATTTGATTTAAAATTACATTAATAAATTATAAATATATAGTAAAAAAAATTTAAATATGCGCCTGTAGCTCAACTGGATAGAGCGCTTGGCTACGGACCAGGAGGTTCTGGGTTCGACTCCTAGCAGGCGCACCAATTATTAAGGAGATTATGAAAGTATCTTTACAAAAATCCGTAGTTCTTTTCTTTTCAATTGTGTTTATAATATTAATTATTTTAACAATATTTCTATAAATTTTATTATGACTATAAAATTTGAACAACTAAGTTCTGCCTCAGGCTTTATGAAGCATAACGGAGGTCTTTTATTTAGAACAATTTCAGAAGATCAATATGAATTTAAAACAATCGTGACAGAAAATCATCTGAATAGAGTAAAAATAACTCATGGAGGTTATATAGCTTCAATAATCGATGCAGGACTTGGGACTGCAGCTAGTAGATGTGCGGGCAATGTCCCATGNGTTACAATATCTTTAGACATAAAATATATNGCACCATCAAAGGAAGGAGACGAAATTATTGGCTTTACAAAAATTTTAAAAAAAACTAAGACCATGGTTTTTCTTACATGTGATTTAAAATGTAATGATAAGATTATTGCTAATGCTTCGGGGGTTTGGAAAATTTATAAAAATAAATAGAAATGAGAACTTTTAGATCAATGATTCGGACTAGTTTTAGTCTATTTTTGTTCTATACACACAACAATATATAGTATTAAATTTTAATAAGACACAAATAGTAGAAATGAAAAAAAACAAATTAGTTGCTGTTCTTGGTCCTACAAATACAGGAAAAACCTATCTTGCAATTGAAACTATGCTCTCATTCGAAACTGGGATGATTGGTTTTCCATTAAGATTGTTAGCTAGAGAGGTATATGACAAAGTNATTAAAAAAGTAGATCCTAGTANAGTGGCTTTNATAACAGGTGAAGAAAAGATCATACCAATTAACGCAAAATATTATTTATGCACAGTGGAGTCGATGCCAATCGATAAAAACTTGGAATTTGTNGGGATTGATGAAATTCAAATGTGTACTGATCATGAGAGAGGTCATATTTTTACTGATAGATTGTTAAATCTTAGAGGTGATAAAACAACTATGTTTATGGGATCATATTCCATGAAAAATATCATAAAAAAATTAGATGAGGATGTAGAATTTATTGATAGAAAGAGACTTTCAAAATTAACTTTTTCAGGTCATAAAAAAATTTCAAGAATTGAGAGAAAGAGTGCAATTATTGCTTTTTCTGCTGAAGAGGTTTATGCAATCGCAGAGCTAATAAGAAGACAAAAGGGTGGAGCTGCTATTGTTATGGGATCTCTAAGCCCAAAGACGAGAAATTCGCAAGTTGAACTTTATCAATCTGGAGATGTTGATTTTTTAGTTGCAACAGATGCAATAGGTATGGGTATTAATATGGATTTAGATAATGTTTATTTTTCTAATCTTAAAAAATTTGATGGAAGAAAAATGAGAAGGTTAAACCTTGCGGAAATTGGCCAAATCGCTGGGAGAGCAGGACGGTACTTAAATGATGGATTGTTTGGAATAACTGGCGATTGTGGAGAAATTAGTGCTGAGGAAGTTGAGCTACTTGAAAATCATAAGTTTAATGAAATTCATACATTATACTGGCGTAATCCAAATTTAAATTTCAAGAATGGTAACGAATTAATAAAGTCTTTGGATGAAAGACCAAATAAGAGTTGGTTAAAAAGAATTTATGAATGTGAGGACGAAAAGGTACTTAAAACAATACTTAAAGATACTGAAAATCTTACAATTTTTAATGATGAAAATGAACTAAAGTTACTTTGGGAATGTTGCCAAATACCAGATTTTGCAAAAAAAAGTTATGGTAATCATTTAGAGGTTGTTGGAAAAGTTTTTAATTTTTTGAGAGAAAAACCAGGTAGAATTTCAAATCTTTTCATGAAACAACAACTTTCCCATCTAGATAAACTAGATGGCAATGTTGACTCAATATCTAACAGAATAGCAAATGTCAGAACTTGGTCATATATTTCAAATAAAATTAATTGGGTAGATAATCAAGATTACTGGATAGAGAGAACAAAAAATTTGGAAGATAAANTATCAGATAGATTGCANGAAGAGTTAACAAAAAGTTTTATAGATAAAAGAGCNAGTGTTTTNGCAAGAGGTTTAAAACAGGATATTTCTTTTGATACAAAAATATTAAGTGACGAAAAGGTAATGATTAATAATCAATACATTGGTCAATTGAAGGGATTGAAGCTTGAATTAGATTATAAAATTGGGGCACTGGACACTGATATAAAATCATTAAAGAAAGCTGCAAGACAAAACGTTAGCCCAGAAATTTTAAAGAGAATAGATCANATTATCAAGACTGGATTACTAGATTTAAGAAATGATTTTAAAATTTACTGGAATAATTCTCCTATAGCAAAACTATCTCAAGGTAGAGATTATTTAAATCCTGAAATTAATTTAATCATAGATGATATGATAGAAAATGAAGATCAAATAAAACTACTTGAATACTTAAACTCCTGGATAAACAATAAAATTAATCAAGAATTAAAAAATTTACTTGATCTAAAAAATATTAACGAAAAAAATTCTTCTATCAGAGCATTAGCATATCAAATTTATGAAAATAATGGTGTTGTAAAAAGAGATGATGTTAGAAATTTTTTAAAATTTTTAAAGCAAGATGAAAGAAAAATATTAAGAAAGTTAGGTGTAAAATTTGGAAGATACCATGTTTTTGTTCAAAACTTATTCAAACCTAACATTGTAACATTAAGAATTTTATTGTGGAAAAACTTTCAACAAAAAAATTTTGACCTAGATCCACCTAAATTCGGCTTGAATTTTTTTGAAAGCGACAAGAATATTGACAGAAACTTTATGTTAATTTGTGGATTTGAAAAATTTGATAAGTTTTTTGTTAGAATAGATATTTTGGAAAGACTTTTTTTAAAGATTATTGATAATGAAAAAGAAATAAAATTGGTTGCTGAAATGCTTAATCTCCTCGGATGTAGTAAAGAAAGTTTCGTTAAATTAATCAGCAAAATGGGTTATAAAACCTTTGATAAGAATAATGAGACTTTTTTTAAATATTTACCTAAAAGGGGCAAAAATGCAAATGTACCTTCAAGAAAAAATAAAGATAATCCTTTTAGTATATTAAGTGAGATAAACTTTAAATGATGTTCGATTTTTTAAAAAAAAAAGAAAAAAAAGCTTCTAATGANGATAACAAGTTTATCATGTCTGCAGCATTATTAATACACGCAGCAAAAATTGATCAAAATTTTACTGAAAAAGAAAAAACAATAATTAAGAAAACTTTATTGGAAATAGGTGCAAAGGAACAAGAATTAGAAAATATATACAATGAAGCAGAGAAAATTGAAAATAATTCAAATCAAATTCTTGATTTTACAAGGGAGATCAAAAATTTTGACGAGGAATTTAAGGTAAAAATTACTGAGTCTTTATGGAGTATTATATATTCTGATGGTTCATCTGATATGTATGAAGATAACTTTATGAGAAGACTTACAGGTCTACTCTATTTAGATAAAAAAATAGTTGGAGACATCAAAGAGAGAACAAAAAATAAAAATAAATGACGTATTTAGTTAACGAGAAATGTATAAAATGTAAATTAATGGACTGTGTTGACGTATGTCCAGTTGATTGTTTTTACGAGGGAAAAAATATGCTTGTAATTAAGCCTGATGAGTGTATAGATTGTGGCGTTTGTGAGCCAGAGTGTCCTGTCGATGCTATTGTTCCAGATACTGCTGAAGGAAGTGAGAAGTGGCTGGAAATGAATACTAAGTACTCGGAAATTTGGCCAAACATAAGTGAAAAAAAGGATCCACCGGCGGATCACAAAAAGTACGAGAATGAAGAAGATAAATTTAAAAAATATTTTAAAGAAAACCTTTAAAAAAAAAGTAGTCAAAAAGAAATCAATTAAAGTTAAAAAAGTAAAAAAAGTTTTAGTTAAAAAAACTAAAAGTTCTATAAAAGTTAAAAAATTAAAAAATCTCAAAAAAAAAAATATAGCTAAGATTAAAGAACCTGAGAAGAATGTAAGTTTAAGAATTTCAAAACAAAATGAGTTAAAACCAGAGATCAAAAAAATTAAAAAACAAGAAACAGAAAAAAAAGTATTCAAACCAAAAGATTATGTTGTTTACCCTAAGCATGGAGTTGGACAGATTTTATCAATTAGTGCTAAAACTATCGGTGGCATTGAGGTACAATGCTATGATATCAAATTTGAAAAGGATAAGGCTGTTGGGCTTTTACCAATAAATAAGCAATCATTTTTAAGGCCGCTGTCTACTATCAACCAGGTTAATAAATGTATATCTATTTTAAAAAGTAAGCCCAAAATAAAGAGATCTATGTGGAGTAGAAGAGCACAAGANTATGAACAAAAGATTACNTCAGGTAAAATTTANGAATTAGCNGAGGTTGTNAGAGATTTGAATAAGGGTGATGATATAATGGTAGATCAATCATANAGTGAAAGACAACTTTTTGAAAAAGCTTATGAAAGAATGTCNTCTGAATTNCAAATCATATTAAATANTTCNTCAGAAGAAACGCAGAAAAAATTAAATAAAGCACTTAAAAGAAATTTAGAAAGTCAAACGCCGAAAATTGAAACTAAGCAAGCNGTTCCANCTGAAAGTANTGATAGTGATGATGTTTCGGTGGTAGAGGAAGAACAAGAATAAAAAAAAACGCTTCTCACACAAAAGTTATGAGAAGCGTTTTTATATAAGAAAACTATCTTCTTCTTCTTTTTTTAGCTTTCTTTTTAGCTTTTTTCTTAGCTTTTTTTCTTCTTTTAGCCATCTTTAGCTCCCTTTTTTTGTTTTGCGAAACAATTGATTCGCTATTAACTTTATTTTTATTTTTTTTATCTACATATGTCAAATATATAATGAATTACAAATTTGTAATTTAATTTGTAAAAAATTATTTTTAATTAATTTTTTTATTTAGTTAAATAAATAAGAGTTTATGCGATTAATAAACGGTTTTTAAATTAGAATTTAATATAAATTTTCAAATTTTTTTTTGTACATGTTAACAATTTTATATCTTTTAAGTTTCAATGTTGGTGTTAACATTCCATTTTCAATTGAAAATTTTTCATTAATAACAAAATATTTTTTAATTTTTTCTATTTTTGTTAAGTTTTTATTTATTTTCTCTAATTCTTTTTCAAAATCTTTATCAAATGTGTGTTTTTTTTCTTCTGTTGGTACAATTAATGCAACTAAAAATGGTTTATTATCTCCATAAACAATAGCTTGATCTACAAAATCTGAATTTGTAATTTCTGTCTCAACTTTTGATGGAGAAATATTGTCACCACCAGGGGTGATTAAAATATCTTTTTTTCTGTCCGTTATGATTAAATAATCGTTTTCAAATTTNCCAATATCTCCTGTGTGTAACCAGCCATCTACNAAAATTTTTTTGGTTTCAATCTCATTGTTCCAATAACCCAACATTACATTTTCTCCTTTAACTAAAATTTCACCATCTTCGGCTATTTTTACTTGATTTTCATTAAATGGCGGACCTACAGTTTCTACTCTTATGTCATTTAAAGGATTACAACTTACCACTGGCGAGGTTTCGGTTAATCCATAACCTTGTAAAGTTGGTAAACCTATGGAATTTAAAAATAATCCTATATCCACATTTAAAGCACCTCCGCCAGAAACGAATGTTTTTAAAGATCCTCCAAATTGTTTCTTAATTTTTTTTCTAACTAAAACATCTAAAATTTTATTAAAAATATTGTCAATAAATCCAATTTTATTTTTTTTTATTTTTTTCAAACCTAAGTCTATTGTCTTTTTTATTAAAATTTTTTTGATACCTTTTGTTTTATTAAAATTTGAATTTATCTTTTGAAATAGATTTTGATAGAATCTAGGCACTGCTGTCATTATGTGTGGTTTACATTCGTTCATATTTTTAATTAGCTTATCTATACTTTCTGCATAAAAAATTTGAGCACCTAGTGAAATTTGTACAAATTGAACTGTATGCTCATATGAGTGCGAAAGAGGCAACCAAGTCAGAAAACGAGTTTTCTCTTGAATTAAAGTTGAGAGTAAATTTAAAGCTCCTGAGCAATTACTTAATATTCCTCCATGGCTTAACATTACACCTTTGGGATTTCCTTGGGTACCTGATGTATAAATTATACAAGCTGGATCTTTCCTTAATAATTCACAACTTGGTAAACTATTATAATCCAAATTAGATTTTTCTAAAATATCATCTAAGTATAAATAATCTTTATTATTAATTTCTTTGGATTTATCGAAACAGAAAATTTTTTTTATAAAATCCCTCTGACTAATAATTTTTCTTATTTTTTGGTATTGTTCATTATTTGAAAATAAAACTATGCTAGGTCTACAATCATCAATAATATATTCATAATCTTTTTCTATATATGTTGTGTACGCTGGCACAGTTATACCATTTGATAACATTATGGATAAGTCAGATATAAACCACTCTGGCCTATTTTCTGAGATCAATAAGCACCTATCACCTTTTTTAATATATTTTGATATTTCTGAGGAAAGATTGATTATTGCATTTTTTGTTTGTTCCCAAGAATAAGTTTTTTCTAAATTTTTTAAACTTGTTAAGAGTATCTCGTCTTTTTTTTGAGATTTATATTTTTCAAAAAATAGTTCAACTAAATTATTTGTGTTTTTTAATTCCATTTAACTTGGTGGGCGAAGAGAGAATCGAACTCTCACTTCTTGCGAAACACGATTTTGAGTCGTGCGCGTCTACCAGTTCCGCCATTCGCCCTTTAGTTTGCATAAGTTATTATATTAAAAATAAATAGTATAAGAACCTAAATTGTAATAAAACGAAAAAATGTACAAAAAACTCTATCTAAAATCTTTAGAACTAGCTGCACACAAAAGTTCTGAATTCTATTTAGCTTTAGTATCCTTTATAGAGAGTTCTTTTTTTCCTATACCTCCAGATGTGATGATTGTTCCTATGGTGATGGCAAGAAAAGATAGATTTATTAGAATTTTTTTAAATGCAACTATTTTTTCTGTATTGGGGGGAATATTTGGATATTTTATTGGATTTATCTTTTCAGACCTAGCAATGTCAGTTGTTGAATTTTATAATTATGAAGACAAAGTAAATAATTTAAAAGCAAGATTATCTGAGGGAAGTGGTTTATATATTTGGTTAATAACTCTTTTTCTTGCAGGTTTCACACCTCTTCCATTTAAAGTTTTTACAATAACAAGCGGTTTAATAAGTTTTAATATTTTTATTTTTATAATTATTTGTTTGATTTCAAGGGGTTTGAGGTTTTTTATAGTCTCTTATTTTACTTTTAGGTTTGGAGAACCTTTTGTTAACTTTATTGAAAAAAAAGGTGCATTATGGTCCACAGTTGTTGGCTTACTTTTGATACCTTTATTTATACTAATTTATTTTATAATAAAATAAGATGAGTTTTAAATTAAAAGAAAATTTACAGCATTATATTTTATTTTTTAGCTTATTTGCGATCTTATTTGCTTATTATGTAGAATTTGTTTTAGGTCATAAACCATGCAACTTGTGTCTTTTAGAAAGAATTCCCTATATCTTAGCAATTTTAATAATTATTTTATCTTCAATTTTTAAAAATTTAAAAAAATTATCCTTTTTAATGCTTGGAATTATTTTCTTACTTGCTACTTTTTTATCTATTTACCATGTGGGTATTGAGCAGGGTATAATTAGTGAGTCAGCGTTATGCAAGGCTCAGTCAGGATTAAACATCTTAGACAAAGAACAATTATTACAAGAATTAGAAAAAAGTAATATTAGTTGTAAAAACGTTACTTTTACAATATTGGGTTTATCACTTGCTACAATAAATACATTTGTATCCTTATTTTTTTCACTTATAACAATGAGAAAATTTTATATTTATGAAAAAAAGTAATAAAAAAAAAATTGAAGAATTTATTAGAGTCGATCACGCAGGCGAAAGAGGGGCAATTAAAATCTATGAGGGCCAGCTTTTAGCGTTAAATACATTAGTAAAAGATGATGAGATGAAAAAAACTATAGAGGAAATGAGAGAGCATGAGAGAGAGCATGCAAATTATTTTGAAAATGAAATAAAAAAAAGAGGAATAAGGCCTACCAAATTTTTACCTTTGTGGGATCTGCTTGGAGTGGGGCTTGGTTTTGGATCAACTATACTTGGTAAGAAAGCTGCAATGCTGTGTACAGCCTCAGTTGAAGAAGTCATAGACGAACATTATCAAAATCAAATTGATCAAATTGAAAACGATGAAAAAGAATTAAAAAAGAAAATTATTAAATTTAGAGAAGATGAATTACATCATAAAGATATTGCATATGAACAAGGAGCTACAAAAGATGGACTTTACTCCTTATTTGATAAAATAATAAAAACTGGCTCAAGAATAGCAATAAATATATCTGAAAAAATTTAATTAAGGCTCAAGTTCTACATCCCAATATAAATAATCAATCCAGGTTTTATGTAAAAAGTTTGGTGGGAAATTTCTACCGTTCTTGTGAAGATCCTCGGTAGTTGGTTGAAAAGGCTTTTGATTGAGTGTCATTCCAGATTTTTGTAAAAGTCTACCTCCTTTTTTGACATTACAACCCGAACAAGCAGTCACAACGTTATCCCAATCTGTTTTACCACCTTTAGATCGTGGCAATAAATGATCAAATGTTAAATCTTTTTTACTACCGCAGTACTGGCAACTAAACTTGTCTCTTAAAAAAACATTAAATCTAGTAAAATTTGGATTTGATAATGGTTTTATATAACTCTTTAATGCAATAACACTTGGTAATTTCATGCTAAATGATGGACTGTGAACAGTTCGATCATAATAATTAACTATTGAAACTCTATCTAAAAAAACTGATTTAACAGAATCTTGCCAACTCCATAAGGATAATGGATAATAACTCAGTGGTCTGTAGTCAGCGTTAAGGACCAAAGCTGGGCAGTTTTCAAGAGAAGTACTCTGATTAATTATTGTCATAATAACAGATTAGCGTAAAAAAAAATAATAATCAACATTTTGAAATAAAATTAAAGTTTTATTTTATTTCCAAATTTTTTTTAATAAAATGTAAAGCTAAACTTGATGCCTCGATTGGAATATGATGTCCACAATTCTTAATAATTTTAGTATTGACGCTCACATTATTTCTTATCAAAAAATCTTTCGCTTCAAGAATATTTGACACAGGTACAACTTCATCTGCGTCACCATGGATAAGTAAAGTCTCAGGACCGTTTTTTTTTCTTCTTTCTAGATCANCTTTATCAATTATTTTTCCAGAAAAACCAACCACACAATTAAATTTTTCTCTATTCGTCAGAGCAATATTAATTGCCATCATGCATCCTTGACTAAAACCACATAAAACAATCTTTGATGATAAAATATTATAATTTTTTTTTACTTGTTCTATAAATTTATTTAAAATAATCTCTGCTTTTACCGCTTCATCTGTAATATATTTTTCGTCATCTATACTCAAGTCGAACCATTGATATCCAGAGGGATTAATAGAACATCTTTGATGACCATTGGGGCACAAAAATATTGTATTATTTAAAAATCTTTTCCAATTTAAAGTCAGCATGCTGATATCTGTTCCGTCTCCACCATAGCCATGAAGCAAAATTACAGCATTATCTATTTTTTCATTATTATCTGGCTCAATAATTTTTGTTTCTAGGCAAAATGTCATAAATTTAATTATTATGTTTGTTTATTAAAAAAATATATATATATCAAACGATGGTTTCAGAAATATTAGTAAAAGTTTTTGCTGTAGCACTTTTAATCGCTGTCGCGATTGTCTTAATACTTGGCATAGGTACATTGTTCAAAGGTGGCTCAACAAGTAAAAAATACTCTAATAAACTAATGCAACTAAGGGTTCTATTACAATTTATCGCGATTATTGTTTTGGTCGGACTAGCTTATTTTTTTAAAGACTAATTATATTTAGAAAGCCAATTTATAAATTTCTCATCACTAAAATCTATCGATCCAACAATTCTTGCAAACTCTTCACCTTCCTTATTTACTATTATAGTGGTTGGCAACCCCCTTAAAGAAAAAGTTTTTGCAAGTTTAATAGTGTTGTCAAAATATAATTCTAAATTTTTGATGTTTAGCTCAGAAAAAAAATCTACTGATTTTTCTATTTTTTCTTGACCCACGTTTATTGGTATCACTTTTAAATTATTAAGTATTTTTAAATTCTGAAGTTTATCTAATGATGGCATCTCTTCTCTGCATGGAGCACACCAAGTTGCCCAAAAATTTATTACAACTAATTTATTTTTGAAATCCTTTAGATTTATTATTTTATCATTTACATCCGTAAAAGTTACATTCTCAAGTTTCTTATTCTGCTTATGAATTAACAAATTTTTAATATCTGTTTCGTCTGCAAATGAAATAACTGTTGATATTAAATAAATAAGTACTAAAAAAAATTTATAGCTTAATAATTTCATTCTAAAATGTATAGTTACATATCATGAGTAAAAATAAAAACAATAAACCAGTTTGGAGCACCAGAATAAATCAAAAGGCTGCATCTACATTTCAAAAAGTAGGCTCATCTTTAAATGTAGATAAAAGACTTTTTAGAGAAGATATAACNGCATCTATTGCTCATGTTGANATGTTGGAAAAGCAAAAAATTATTACAGTAGCTGTAAAAAATAAAATTATTTGGGGTTTAAAGAAAATTTTGAATGAAATAATAAAAAAAAAATTTTCTTTTGATGAAAGAAATGAAGATATTCATATGAGCATAGAAAAAAGGCTTTTCGAGATTTTAGGTGAGGATGCAGGTTTCATACATACCGCTAGATCTAGAAACGACCAAGTTCTTACTGATTTAAAAATATGGTTGAGAAAATCTACTTATGAAATTATCGATGACCTGAACAAAACAATGAAAATTTTTTTAAAATGTGCAGAAAAAAATATTCATACAATTATGCCTGGATTAACTCATTTAAAAAATGCTCAACCAATATCTTTTGGACATTATCTAGTNGCGTATATAGAAATGTTTTTAAGAGATAAAAAAAGATTTAAGAATAATCTAGAAAATCTATATGAAAATCCTTTAGGTGTTGCTGCATTCTCAGGTACATCATTTAATATAGATAGATTTTATACAACAAAAAAACTCAAATTTAATAAACCTACAGGAAACTCAATTGATACAGTATCTGATAGAGATTTTGTTTGTGACTTTCTTTATTCAGTTTCATTATGCTCGATTCACATATCAAGATTTTCAGAAGAATTTATCATTTGGAACTCTGATGCTTTTAATATGATTAGTTTAAATGATAAAATAGTTACCGGATCCTCTATAATGCCTCAAAAAAGAAATCCGGATCCACTTGAATATTTAAGAGGCAAATCTGGGAGTGTAATAGGAAACTTGCTATCTATGCAAACTATTTTAAAAGGTTTGCCTTTATCATATTTTAAAGATTTGCAGGATGACAAAAAACTAGTTTTTGACTCCTTTGATCATTTAAAGAATTGTCTTAAAATTTTGAGGGATGTTCTTATTAATTTTAGTCCGAATAAAAAAAGAATGTTAGAATTTTCGGAAGTTGGACATACAACAGCGACAGATCTTGCAGATTATATTGTAAGAGATCTTAAATATCCTTTTCGAAAAGCCTATTCAATTACAGCTAAGATAGTTAATCTTGCTGAAAAAAAAAAGAAAAGAATTAGTGAGATGTCAATAGATGAAATAAGAACTATTGATAAAAAAATAGGTACAGAAGTACTTAATGTAATAAAAGTTAATAATTCCGTAAAATCCAAAAGTTCTTATGGAGGAACTTCTTTTGACAATGTAAAGAAAATGATAAAGAAGTATAAAAAACAAATAAATGACTAAAAAAATTATATTAATATTATTTTGCTCAGTTTTAATATTTTCTTGCGGGAAAAAAGGAGATCCAGAGTATAAAGAGACTAAAAGAATTGAAACTCAATCAATAANTTAATGAGATATAATAAACATCGCCTTTTTATTGAAAAAGTGAATGCTCAATCAATTGCTAAGAAGATTGATACGCCTTTTTATTGTTATTCTTTTAATAAATTAAAAACCAATATTAATAATTTTAAAAAAAATTTTAATAAAATTGATCCATTGATATGTTTTTCNGTAAAATCAAATAATAATTTGTATATTTTAAGAATAATTAAAAAATTTGGTCTTGGGGCAGATGTTGTCTCAAAAGGAGAATTATTAAGAGCTCTTAAAGCTGGAATAAGTCCAAATAAAATAGTTTTTTCTGGTGTTGGCAAAACTAAAGAAGAGATCAACTTTGCCATTGATAAAAAAATATTACTCATCAATGCTGAATCAGAGGATGAGATAAATGTAATAAATAAAATTGCTNTAAAGAAAANAAAAANGGTAANTGTAGGCTTAAGATTAAACCCAAATATTGANGCTAAAACTTTAANAAAAATTTCNACAGGAAGAAATGAGGACAAATTNGGAGTTCCAGAAAAGATATTTCTTAAAATTATTAAAAAGTTTAATAGCTCTTCTACAATAAATATAAGGTGCTTAAGTGTACATATTGGAAGTCAAATTTTAGATCATAAACCATATCTTAGAATGATAAGAGTTATTGAAAATATACTAAAAAAATCGAAAAATAAATTTGACTATATTGATTTAGGTGGAGGAATGGGAATTGATTATGGTTTAAANTCAAAAAAACTTAACTATAAAAAATACAGTTCTTCAATAGANAGNCTTTTAAAAAAATACAAAGTAAAATTTATTTTTGAACCAGGTAGATCGATCATTGGAGATACTGCATGTCTAATAACAAAAGTTATTTATGTTAAGTCTTCAACAAAAAAAAATTTTATAATTCTTGATTCTGCAATGAATGACTTTATGAGGCCAGCTCTTTATGGTTCGTCACACAGAATAATACCAACTGTTAAAAATAATAAAATTTTAAAAAAAATACATGACTTCGTGGGGCCCATATGTGAAACAACAGACCGTTTTCTTACTTTAAAAAAATATCAACAATTAAAAGAAAATGATACTTTGGCGATATGTGATGTTGGAGCATATGGTATTGTATTAGCATCAAATTATAATTTAAGACCAAAGCCAGCTGAAGTATTAATAAACAATTCAAGTCTAAAAATAATTTCAAAAAGAGAAAATATAAACAAAATAATATAAATTTTAATTAATGATTAGAAATATACTTTTCTTAATTTTTTTTTATATTGGCATTATTTCAATTTGTATTTTTTATTTGCCAACATTTTTACTTCCTCACAAAATTACTCTTACAGGTGGGAAACTGATGGGTCACTGGTCAAAATTTTGTTTGAATTTATTTTTATCTACAAATGTTGTGATTAAGGGAAAAGAAAATATCATTAATAACGAAAAATTTTTTATTGTTTGTTCTCATCAATCAATGTTTGAAACTTTTTTTTTGCAAACGATATTTAATTCACCTGTTTTTATTTTAAAAAAAGAATTAATGAATATTCCAATTTTTGGTTGGTATTTGAAAAAAATTAAATCAATTTCAATTGATAGGAATAAAATTACTAAAGAAAATTTAGATTTTTATGAAAAGATAAAGCTTTCTTACCAAAAATCTAATCGCCCTATTATAATTTTTCCACAAGCAACTAGAGTAAATCCTGATGATAGGAGTGATTTTAAAAAAGGTGCATCAAGAATCTATAAAGAATTAAAAATAAAATGCCAACCAGTAGCAATTAATTCTGGTTTAGTTTGGCCCAAAAATGGTCCACTTAAAGCAAATAAAAAATTGACTGTATCAATTCTTGAACCAATCAATCCAAATTTAGATGAAAAAAACTTTCTCGAATTAGTTCAAAAAAGAATATACGAGGAATTAGATAATTTAAATTAACCCTTCATTGGCATTACAACATAGATACTGTCAAAATCAGAGGGGTCTTTGATTAACGCTGGAGATCCGGAGTCGTTTAAAAATATTTCTATTTTTTCACCATCAAGCTGGGAAGCAATATCAATTAGATATCTTGAATTAAAACTTATATCTAGCTCATGATCAAATTTTGCATTCAATGTTTCTTTTCCATCTCCACTACTGGCGTTATTAACTGATAAATTTAATTTATCTTTTTCAAGACTAAATTTAACTCCATCTTTTTTATCGAGAGAAACTGATGCAACTCTATCAACTGAACTTAAAAATAATTGCAAATCTATATCTAATTTTTTTTTATTATTTTTTGGGATAACTTGAATATAGTTTGGAAATTTTCCATCAATAAGCTTCGATATTAAGAGACTATTTTCTAGCTGAATTTTTATCTTTGATTTTTGACAACTAACTTTGATATCTCCGTCATAATTCTCTAACAATGCACAAAGCTGGAAAATTGTCTTTTTTGGCATAATTATAGGTTCAAAGGTGATTTTATCTTTTAGTAATAATTTTGAAATGGACATCCTATGACTATCTGTGGCTGCGGCTGTCAAATAATGTTTATCATCTACCTGGGTTTGATGAAAATAAATTCCACTTAAATAATGCCTTGTCTCATCCGTTGAAATAGAGAACTTACATTTGCTCAACAATTTAAGGAATTGTTTGGACTTTAGTACAAACTCATTTTCAGTGAAATTTTCTTCCATCAGTGGAAATTCATCTGCGCTCATACAATTTAGGTTAAAAACAGATTTTTCAGACTCAAGTTGAATTTTATTTTCAGTTGTGAGGTTGAAATTGATTTTTTTTCCAGAGGAAAATTTTCTAATAATATCGTACAAAGTTGATGAAGTCGTAGTAGTCTTACCTTCCTCNATTACCTCNACATCGTTAATTTCATTAATAAATATTAAATCTAAATCTGTGGCNGTTATTTTAAGTTTTGAATTATATGCCTCTANTAAAATNTTAGATAATATTGGTANTGTGCTTCGTTTTTCTATTACTCCTTGGCAGAAACCCAATGATTGTTGTAGGTCTTTCTGGTTAACGCTAAACTTCATTTGAATTATTATATAATATTTGATTTTTCAAAGTATCAATATTGGCACACAGCTCAGTGTCATTTTTTTTTAGATTTTCAATTGTTTTAATTGAGTGAATGACAGTTGTATGATCTCTATTAGAAAACTCTCTGCCAATTTCGGGTAGAGATTTTGAGGTAAGTATTTTTGTTAAATAAATAGCTGTTTGTCGTGGTCTTACAAGATATCTTGATCTTCTAGAGGATAACATTTCATTTTTTGATATTTTAAAAAATTTACAAACTAATGATTGGATCATATCCACTGATACTTTATTTTCAGGTAAATTTAATAGATCCTTAAGAACAATTTTAGTTTCAGATAGATTAGGAGTTTTGTTATAAATTCTGGAAAATGAAACTACGCGATTTAAAGCTCCAACTAACTCCCTAATACTATTTTTAATCTCTGAACTAATAAATTTTTGTATCTCTTCAGAAATATTTATCTGATCGGAGTAATATTTTTTTAATTCTTCTGACTTGACCTTAACAATCTTGTATCTCAATTCAAAATCAGGCTGCTGAATATCTATTACTAAACCTCCAGAAAATCTGGATTTGATCCGTTCTTGAATTTTATAAAGTTTATTAGGAGGTCTATCACCAGAAATAATAATTTGAGAACCTTTTTCCAATAAAGCGTTAAAAGTGTGAAAAAACTCCTCCTGTAAGGTTTCTTTTCCATTCATAAATTGAATATCATCAATTAAAAAAACATCCGCATTACGAAAATATTCTTTAAATTTAACCATATCATTTGATTTTATAGATTTTACGAATTGATACATAAATCTCTCTGCAGAAATAAACATGACTTTTTGAGTATCCTTAAGAGATAATCCAATAGAGTTAAGTAAATGCGTTTTGCCCATTCCGACCCCACCATAAATATATAACGGATTATAATGAGATGTTTTTTCTGAAACTTTTTTTGAGGCTTCAAAAGCAATTTTATTACTAGAACCTATTATAAAGTTATCAAAATTTTTGTTTGGATCTATTCTATTATACTGAAAGAAGAAGTCTTTTATAAAAGATACATTATTATTTGATGAAGCTACTTTTTTCTCATTTTTATTTTCATAATTTTTTTCGTCAGTATTATTATCAACCACAGAAATTTCTATTCTNCCAATTTCTCTCTTATGCGACTTTACTATTTGTAATATTTGATCAAGATATCTTGATGTGATCCAATCTCTTAAAAATCGAGTTGAAACGTTTAATAAAATATAATTACTAAACTCTCCTGAGAAGTTTATTTTTCTTAACCAGCTGTCAAATATATCTTTCCCAAATTTATTTTTCATTTCGAGCTGGATCTTTTCCCAGTCAATTTTTTGAATTTCGTTTTTATTTAAAGTATTTTTATTTTCCATGAAATGTTAAGTGAAATTCACTAAAGACCTTTTGAAAAAATTTATCAAGAAATATTTTAAATTTTATAAAAAAAAATAAAATCTCCGAGTGTATTTTTAATTTTAAAATTAAATTAAAAATAGAAAAAATTTATTTAAACTCTTAGGCGAAGTTAATTTTTAAATATATTTTTTTTTATAAATGAAAATTTAAAAAAAATTACAAGATCTAGTTAATTTTAAAAAATGATAGCTTTTATTTAGTGCAAATCTTAAGTTGCAGCGAAATAACAATCGCGAGTTGATTAAAGAGAATTAATTTTTTTGGTTAGTCTTGACAGGTTTCTTGAGGCATTTCCTTTTTTAATTACCCCTGTCTTAGCAATTTTCATCAATTCAGAGTTTAGTTTAGGCAAATAAGATAGAGCATCTTTTTTATTTTTTTTCTCAATAAGAATATTCATTTTTTTTATCGCATTTTTAAATCTACTCTTACGCGACTTATTAATTAGAGTTTCTCTTGAATTTTTTCTTATAGTTTTAATTGCAGATTTTGTATTTGCCATTTTGCAGGAGATATAACTTCTCAAAGGTTTATGGTCAACCAATTAATTTCAAATTTTTTGACAAATATTGCAATAAAAACTTGATCTATTTGAAATCACTTTTTTTTTTATAATTCCGTCACATTTTTTTGAAAGGCAATGCATTCCCTCTCTATCGTAAACTTGGAAATACTTTTGAAATGATCCTATTTTTCCATTCGAATTTTTAAAATTTTGAATTGAAGATCCTCCTTTTTTAATCGCTTTTTTTAGTACTTTTTTGGAGAAAAAAATAATTTTTTTATAGTCACTCAGATTTAACTTTGCAGATTTTCTCTCAGGATTTATTTTAGCCAAAAATAAAATTTCACTAGCGTAAATATTTCCAATTCCTGAAACAAATTTTTGATCAAGAAGATAATTTTTAATATTTTTGCTTTTATTGCTTAATTTCTTTTTTAAATATGTTTGATTAAATTTTTTATTGAATGGTTCAGGCCCATAATTTGATATGAACTCATCTAATTTATACTTACTTTTAAGTAATAAAAAATANCCAAATCGTCTTGGGTCGTTATAAATTATTTTAAATTTATCAAATGAAATATGAATGTGATTATGTTTTTCTGGCAAATTTGGTGATTGATAAAAACTTAGATTGGTAAGAAATTTTTGCTTATTTTTATCAACAACATGTAAAGTTCCTGACATGCCTAGATGAATTAACCAATAATAACTATTATCTAATTTAATTATTAAGTACTTAGAAAATCTAGATATATTCTCTACTACAGAATTTTTAACTATATTTGAAAAATTGTGATCCAATTTAAATCTCAAATTTCTATTTTTTATAATAATTTTTTTAACCTTTTTATGCCTGATCTTTTTTGACAAGGACTGTTTGACTATTTCTACTTCTGGCAATTCTGGCATTTATTACTATATTATTATTTATAAAAATAAATAAATACAATGAAACAATTTTTACAAAACCAAAAAAATCTAGTCCAAAATGTCTTTAACGATGTTTACGACAAATATGATCTTATGAACGATTTTATGTCATTAGGNATACATAGACTTTGGAAAAANGATTTAATTATGATGATGTCACCCTATGCAAATAAAAAATTAATTGATGTAGGATGTGGAACGGGTGATATTGGTAAACTATTTTTAAATACAGTTAAATTTAAAGGCAGTGTTTATAATGTTGACCCTAACAAAAAAATGTTAGACCAAGGAAAGAAAAGATTTAAAAATTTAGACAATATTTCTTGGCACATAGGAAACGCTGAAAANTTAAANTTCAAGTCCAATNTTTTTGATTATTACACAATAAGTTTCGGCCTTAGAAATACAAAAGATATTAGCAAATCTNTAAAAGAGGCACATAGAGTTTTAAAGCCTGGGGGNCGTTTCTTATGTTTGGAATTCTCAAAAATATCNAATTCTAACTTAAATTTCTTNTATAANAATTATTCAAAAATAATTCCAAAAGTTGGNAAGNTNATAGTAGGNAAAAGTGAGCCNTANGAATATCTTATAAAAAGTATAGATAAATTNATAAATCAANATCAGCTTNTTNAGTTAATGAATNAAAATGGTTTTGAAAATTGTAAATATAGNGATTTAAGNGGTGGAATAGTNTCTATTCATTCAGGCTGGAAGGTTTAATGTTAAAAAAGATTTTTATTCTATTTAAAATTGCAAGAAAGTTGGCACTCTCTGATGCTATTAAAGTAATATCTAAAATTCATAAACCTCCTGTAGTAGTACAAATTTTAGTAAATATTTTTTCTATTAGTCTTACTAAAAAAGATTATGAGNTTAAAAATTTGAGCGATGAGGAAAAACTATGTAAATCCATAGAGGGGATGGGAACAACATTTATTAAATTAGGTCAGTTCCTAGCAACCAGACCGGATATAATTGGAGAAAAGCTATCAAAACAATTAGAAAAATTACAAGATAGAGTCCCGCCTTTTTCAAATGACGAAGCAAAAAATATTTTAAAAGATGAGCTTGGAGAAGAGGTATATAACTCAATTTTAAATTTTAGTGAACCAATCGCAGCAGCATCAATAGCGCAAGTACACAAAGCGCAATTTAATGATAATGGAACAATAAAAGATATAACAGGAAGAGTTTCTGATGCTGTTCATGAATACAACTTAGGGTCTGCTTATGATGTTGGTTCATTAACATTAGTCACGAGTTTTTCAATGAGTAGTGA
>FUFK010046512.1_pt1 | contig 86029 bp, 61 predicted proteins | sample 1021851 | NCBI WGS metagenome assembly FUFK01 (sample SAMEA51879418, study PRJEB19060) | metagenome
GCCTTATAAAAATAAAGGCAAATGAGTTGATTAATCGTTTATTTGTAAAAAGACTTAAACTCGATTATGACTTATTCGCCTTGATGCGGCTCGATTTGTGTGAGTAGCGGATAACCTTCACGATGCGCTAAGCTATTGACCTTTTTGGCTTTTGTTTCAGCAATATCTTTAGGATAGATACCGGCTATTCCTTTACTTGTATTATGAATCGTCAACATGATTTGTACCGCAGAATCGACGTTATGCTTAAACTCTGATTGCAGCACATAGACCACAAACTCCATAGGCGTATAGTTGTCATTGTACATCACCACCGCATACATAGGCGGCTTAGCGACCTCAGGCTCAGCCACCAATACATCGGCTTGCGGCTCGCCTTGGGTATCTGGGTCATCATCTTGCGCACGGATACCTGCCGGCATACTAGGCAAATGCCAATCCATTACCGTTGGCTCACTGTTTTTAGCGATTGATAATTGAGGTGTCATCATAATAACTTCATAATAATATTAAGATAAAAATGTAAAGACCAGCTACCAGTTACTTCTTGTAGCTAGACTCATATTGGATAATTTAAGGTGTCAGGGAGTTAAGGCGTGCGCCTATATAGGAGACTGATCCACTTCTGGCAGATCTATCAAAGACAGCGGCATACTATCTACNCGATCTCCTAGCGTCCAGTCATATAGCTGCTCAACTTCTTGACCNTCTGCTGTCAGTACCAGTTTGACTTGTAANGGTTCAAAGTTGTTAGGCATGACAAAGCGGCCACGAATACGAGTAATCCCTTTGAGCANATAACTTGCCGAATCTAAGGGAACTTCCACGAAATCATCGTCGTTCAGTAACATCAAAGTGGCATTCAAACGTTTTGCCTGACCATCTTCGCTGAGCATAGCGACATCAAAGCCAAACTCAAAAGCGTTCTCAGGTAGTGGCTCAATTTTGGCCCCTAGTACTTGCAGCGGTAGGCCACCTTCTTCACTGAGAGCCGCAGCATAAACCTCGTTGAGCTGATTAAGCTGCTTGTTTTCGAGACTAAGCTCTTTTTGATTCTCACGCAGCTCATCCAAGTTATTTAAGCTGATGGTCAGCTCTTGCTTAGCTACTGCAACTTGATTGCTCAGCTCTTTATAACTTGCTCGCATCTCCTCTAACTCTTGCACGGTCATCTGGGTACTNNTGATTGCTTGTTTATTTTGCACTTCTAGAGCATGGTAGCCACGCTTGTAACCCAAGCTATGGCCTAAAGCTAACCCTACTATCACCGTAAGCAGGATGGCTGCTGCAAACAACGCTAATATCCAAGACGCAGCCCCTGCTTGTTTGCTTTTAAAACCAGTACCATAAAGCTGCTTACTGCCCGAAGCTGTTATAGCGCTACGCTTCAATGGATAATCATCCACTTTTATTTGCTGTGCCTCGCTCATTAATGGCTGAGTGTCGTCATTGCTAGTGGTCTGCTGCGCTGTCAGGCCTGATTTAAAAGACAGTAAATCGTCCTGATAAGGCAAAGGTACTGGCGGCAAGCGTAAGCAAATAGCAGTCTTAGTACGCATCTGGACAGTATCTCTTAAGAGGAAAGGCAAGACATTATAACGGAATTTATGGGCAATACCTAGCATCGCCCTGTAAGCCAAATGAATCAATAGTCAACATCCTTGGTCAGATTATTGTCAGCCTCAGTCATTGTTAGACTTCATAAAGGTAAGTTTATCCCTAACTTATAGCGTCAGTAATTAGCTTTATCAATTTACATTAGTAATCACGCCTTTTCACTGAATTTTTGGCTTAATTACTAATATAAAAAAATTACTACGATAGACATTACTGCGATAAAAACCTATCAAGGGACAATCGGCGCTGCGTTAAGGCCCATTGATTCCTCAAACCCAAACATCACATTCATGTTTTGTACGGCCTGCCCTGCTGCACCTTTGACTAAATTATCTTGAACCACCANTACTGTCAGCTCACGGCGCTCATTGTCTTGATAGATCGCGATACGCAAACGGTTGCTGGCNCGTACACTACGCGTNTCAGGATATACATCAGTCGGCAATACATCAATAAAAGCCTCACCGTTATAGCTACTCTCAAACTCCTGCTGCCAATCGATAGCAGCACCTGACTCAGTCAGCTCTAAATGAATAGAGCTGAACATACCGCGNATCATAGGTACTAAGTGCGGTAAAAAGCGGATGCGCTGCGTGAATTGACTCGCTAATAGCTGCTCCACCCCTTGCTCAATCTCAGGCAAATGACGATGCCCTGTCACGCCGTACGCCTTAAAATTATCAGTGGTTTCGGCATAATTTAGCGCCAGACTCGCTTGGCGACCAGCACCTGAGACCCCAGACTTAGCATCGATTACGATACGAGACTCTATCAAACGCTCATTTTGCTGATTTTGCAACGCGATAATCGGTTTTAAACCTAAAATAGCCGTTGTCGGATAGCAGCCTGGATTTCCTACTAGCATAGCATCAGCTAATTTATCACGGTTGATCTCTGGTAGGCCATAAACTGCGCTTTTGAGCAGGTCAGGACACGCGTGTGATTGCTTATACCATTTTTCAAACTCCGCCAAAGACTGCAAACGAAAGTCAGCGGCTAGGTCGACGACTTTAATACCAGACGCGGTTAAAGCTTCGGCCTGCTGCATCGCTACGCCATGCGGGGTAGCAAAAAATACCACGTCGCACTTTTGCAGCGCTGCAAGCGTATCTTCACCTAGATCACTAAAGACAATATCTGATATCCCGCGCAAGCTTGGAAAAATCTCATCAGCGCGAGTGCCCGCTTCACTTCGTGAGGTCAATAGATCAATAGACACCTTAGGGTGGGCAGATAATAAACGAATAAGCTCAATACCTGTATACCCTGTACCACCGACAATCGCTGCTGAAATCATAACTTATCCTTTTTTAAAACTTAATGCGGCTCTCAATACCAAACTCATACCTTCTAAACTTAGCGTCTAAATCTGGTAGTCATGCACGGCATCGACAAAGACTTTTGCATTGTCAGGGTTAACCCACTGAGTAATACCATGGCCTAAATTGGCAATATACCCTGTCTTGTCACCACCAGCATAAGCGCCATCTAGCATCAGCTTAACCTCGCTGCGGATACTCTCTGGAGAGCCATATAAAGTTGCAGGATCCAGATTACCCTGAATAGCCTTACTGCCTTGCAAGGTTTTATGGCGCTTAGTCAAATCACGCTGACTCTCAGTCAATACTTGGCGAGCACGGTCGAGTGGCATAGTCCAGTCTAACCCTAACGCATCCGCGGCGCTATCGGCTTGCACATCGAGCCATAGACCGCCGCCTTTGGTAAATAGTACCACAGGCACATCTGGATGACGCTGCTTTAACTCCGCGACAATGCGCTTATTATAAGCATGCGAGAAGTCGATAAATTGACGATGGCCTAGCGCCCCGCCCCAGCTATCAAATATCTGTAAGACTTGCGCGCCAGCAACGACTTGAGCATCTAAATAATCAATGACTGCAATCGCTAGCTTATCTAACAACTGATGCAAAAACTCAGGGTTACTATACAAAAAGCCTTTGGTATAGCGATAGTCTTTTGAGCTACCACCCTCAATCATATAAGTCGCTAGTGTCCAAGGACTACCTGAAAAACCGAACAACGGCACTTGACCATTGAGCTCTTTACGGATGCTAGTCACAGCGCGCATCACGTAATCNAAAGANTCATTGACATCTAAGGTTGGCAAACGATCAAGATCGGCTTGCTGGCGAATAGGATGCTTNAATTTAGGACCTTCGCCCGTTTCAAAATACAAGCCTAAGCCCATAGCGTCCGGAATCGTCAAGATATCACTAAACAAAATAGCCGCATCTAAATCCATACGACGCAGGGGCTGCATAGTAACTTCTGTCGCACGCGCCGTATCTCTACATAAGCTCATAAAGTCGCCCGCTTCCGCGCGGGTTGCTTTATACTCTGGCAAATAACGACCTGCTTGACGCATCATCCATACTGGAGTGGTATCTATCGGCTCAAAACGCATGGCGCGCAGCAATCTGTCGTTTTTTAGGGGTGCAAATTCGTGCTTAGGCGAACGGCTATTGTCTGAAACACTCATTGACAAATCTCCAAAGTAGAAATAGGTATTATTATAAAATTTTATTGTCGCCTAAGTGGTAAAGCAAATACCAAGTAGCTCAACAAAAACGTTAAACTTAAGGCAGGTTATACTATCGCTAACCTGCCCTACAAAAAATCAAATATGACGTATTAATCAAACATTATGAAGTTAAAGCTAAATTGTCGCGGTGCACCATAACTATACGCTCATCTTTATCACCAAGAATCTTGTCAAACTGCTCAGTACGCTCACGTGCTACGCGCTGAGCTTCATGTGAAGAAAAGTTGACTTGGCCAACCGCNANNCGCTCATTGGTATCTTGATGCACGATTTCGACGACATCACCCTCATCAAAACCACCACGTACCTCTACCACCCCAACGGGTAATAAGCTGCGATTTTGCTCAACGAGTGCTTTAGCTGCGCCAGCATCAACGATTAAACTACCCGCCATACGTAGATGCGCGGCAAGCCACTGTTTACGAGCGATGATTTTGTCCGCTTCATTGGTAGTCAATAAAGTCCCTAACGCCTCGCCTGAGACCACACGAGTAATCACATCATCAATGGCACCGCTGACGATCACAGTTGGGCAACCGCCCATGGCTGCAAGGCGTCCAGCACGAATCTTCGTCAGCATACCGCCGCGCCCAAGTTTGCCGCCATCACCAGCGATGTCAAACAAATAATCAGCCATCGCTCGCTCTTGACGGATCATCTTCGCATCGGGATTGTCGCGCGGGTTATCGGTAAACACCCCGTCTTGATCGGTTAAGATGATGTATAGATCAGCATTGACTAAGGCCGCTGACATCGCCCCTAAAGTATCGTTGTCACCGAATTTAATCTCATCAATGGTGATCGTATCATTCTCATTAATGACCGGTAGTACGCGCCACTCTAACAACTGAGTTAAAGCGCCGCCAGTATTCAAATAACGGCTACGGTTAGATAGATCATCATGAGTTAGTAGTAGCTGCGCGCTTTGGACGCCATGCTGAATCAGCGCTGACCACCAAGTTTCGATCAAACCCATCTGACCGATAGAAGCGCAAGCTTGTAGTGCCATAAGCTTCTTGGGACGCTCTTCTAGATTCATCCGTACTACGCCTTCAGCCACAGCACCTGATGACACCAGTAACACTTCCATACCTTGATTATGCAGTTTGGCAATCTGTTTTGCCCAACCATAGATAGCAGTTCGATCAAGCCCGCGACCATTATTGGTCAATAACGATGAGCCGATCTTGACAATAACGCGCTGAATATCAAAGTTGCGGGATTGTTTAATAAACCTTGCTTCTTCTGTCGTTTGTTCGCTGTCAACTGCCATAAAAAACTCCTTTCTATGAATGGTGCTTAGGGAATAATGCTTAGGGATTGGTACTTATATTATTGGTACTTGTATTAATATTTACATCACGCTGTTAAAGTTTTTGAGAAAAGTGACTACTCAAATCCTTTAGCGCTAAATCTAACACGTTTACTCCTTAGTGTTGAGCACTGTTGTATCAAAATCTATCAACTCACCAGTTAGTGAACCAATATATGATTATCGGCGCATTTATGGCTGTTGTCTTTATGACTAGTGTATTTGTGGCTATCGCATCTTAGTTAAGGAACATAAACCACTTCTACGCCGTCATCGTCGTCATCATCAAAGTCAGTTAGATTCTCACCATTAATATCAGTTCCTTCACGCTGCGCTTTACGAGCGGCGCGGTAAGCTTCGCGCTGTGCTTCAGTGTTGCGGCGCACCTCACTCTCTAAACGCTCAAAGCGCTCGGCTTGCTCTTCAGCAAAAATAGGATCCTCGAACTCACGTTCGCGCTCGCGCTCGATCTCATTCATCAGATGATACTTAACCGCGTCGACGCCTTCGCCGGTAAGGGTTGAGGTACGAAACACAATGCCCGTCCAGCCAAGCTCAGCGACGATATGCGTACACAGCTCATTGAGCTCAGTCTCGTCTACGATCTGATCGATTTTATTGAGCACTAAAATTTGCGGTAAGTTGGCCAGCTCCGGTGAAAAACGCTCGAGCTCATTTAAGATAACATTAGCGTTCTCAACAGGATCACTACCATCAAGCGGCTGAATATCTACGATGTGTAATAGGCGGCGCGTACGGGCCACATGCTTTAAAAAGCGAATACCAAGCCCTGCCCCGTCTGAAGCGCCTTCAATCAGACCTGGGATATCTGCCATCACAAAGGAGCGATGACGACCGATATCAACTACCCCTAAATTCGGCACTAACGTGGTGAAAGGATAATCAGCAACTTTTGGTGTAGCGGCAGAGACCTGACGGATAAAGGTAGACTTACCGGCATTAGGCAGACCGACTAAACCGACATCAGCCACTACTTTTAGCTCGAACTTAAGTACCTTTAGCTCACCTTCAAAACCTGAGGTCGCTTTACGCGGAGCTTGGTTGGTTGAGCTCTTAAAGTGGGTATTACCCAAACCGCCATCACCACCTTTGGCGATCAGTAGAGTTTGATCCACTTCGGTCAAATCGCCAATGACTTCATCAGTTTCAGTGTCAATGATAGTCGTCCCAATAGGGACTGGCAAGTAGATATCGTCAGAGCCTTTGCCGGCGCAGTTCTTGCTATGGCCGTTCTCACCACGCTTGGCATCATGGCGGCGAGTATAACGATAATCCACTAAAGTGTTGGTGTTGTCGTTAGCGATGACATAAACATCGCCGCCTTTACCACCATCACCACCATCAGGACCACCACGAGGGACGTATTTTTCTCGGCGGAAACTGGCGATTCCGTTACCACCGTCACCTGCCTTTACCGTTACGACGGCTTCATCAATAAATCGCATGTTACCTTCCTTAATTTACTATTGTAGTACTGCTAAATATAAATACTGCTAAACGTCTTGGCCATTCACAGCCTACTGCTCAGGTCCAATCATACACTATAAGGTTATAAACCATAATACCAACAACACCCGATAACCAATGCGACTATCGGGTGTCTTATAGGCGACCTGATACAGCTTAACAACGATGCTTATTCGTTATGATTCACTATTATCTGACAGCCTGACCAGTCTACGCAAGCAAGCATTACGCTGGAATTTGCGTGTAGCTGATACCAGCCATCTGCGCTGCTACGCGTAAGACTTGGGTGCTGTAACCGACTTCATTATCATACCAAATATAAACCGTAGCATGATTATCAGTAACGATAGTCGCTTGTGCGTCAACGATACCCACATGCTTAGTCCCTACAAAATCGGTAGAAACAGCTTCGGTAGAGTCCGTATAAGCAATTTGTGCTTGCCAAGTGCTGCTATTGGCCATATCACGTAGGAAGTGGTTAAGAGCGTCAGCATCTTTTGGCGCAGTTTTTAAATTCAGATTTAAGATCGCTAAGCTGACGTTTGGCGTCGGTACACGAATGGCATTACCAGTCAATTTACCGCTAAGCTCTGGTAAAGCTTTACCCACAGCTTTTGCCGCGCCAGTACTGGTGATTACCATGTTCAGTACCGCACTACGACCACGGCGATCAGATTTATGATAGTTATCAATCAAGTTTTGATCATTGGTAAAGGAGTGAATAGTCTCGACATGACCGTTCTCGATGCCGTACTCATCGTTTAACACTTTGAGCGTCGGAGTAATGGCGTTAGTCGTACAGCTTGCCGCACTGACGATTTTGTCATCGCCAATAGTGTCGCTATTTACCGCATAAACGACGTTTTTGATATCGCCGCCGGCAGGAGCTGTTAGTAGTACCTTTTGTACGCCTTTAGACTGTAAGTGCTTACCTAAGCCGTCTTCGTCTTTCCAGATACCCGTATTATCAATAACCAATGCGTTGTCGATACCATAAGCGGTATAGTCAATCTCACTTGGGTCTTTGGCATAGATGACCTGAACAAAACGACCATTGATTAAGATGCCGTTATTGGCTTCATCAACGCTCACACTACCGCTAAAGCCGCCGTGGATAGAGTCGCGCTCAAGCAGCGAAGCACGCTTAGCTAGATCGCCTGCAGGTGCAGGGCGCACGACAATAGCTTTTAGCTGTAAGCCTTTAGCACTTGAGGCCTGCGCTAATAACAAACGCGTGAGGATACGGCCAATACGGCCAAACCCGTAGAGCACAACGTCAGTTGCATCGTTAGTCGCTCCATTAGCACTAGCCCCTTGTAGCGCTTGTTGTACATCGCTGTCACTAGCGATAAGCTGACCGACATCTACGCTTGCTGCAGTCACATCGCTTTGTGCTAATGTTTTTACGATGGCTAGCGTATCAGCAATAGCCACTGCTTGACCATTATTATTGCGAGTCGCCGTCTTTTGATGTAGCGCTAATATTTGCCCTACTGAGCTGGTATCTAATGTCTCACCAAATAAAGTGACTTGTACATCTTGCTCATTATAAAGGGTATTGAGTACACCCATCAGCTCAATCGCTTGTTGCTCTTGGTTATTATATTGGCTTAACTGGTCTTGATGTAATTGGCGTAAGGTATCAGCATTGCTCACAGGAAGCATCCTTATAATCAGTAAATGAATAGTCAGTAAATAAAAAACAATAAAAAAGAGGTAGAAAATGTTCGTTGATTATCCTTTGGTAAGCGCTACAAATAATAGCGGAATCAAAGGCAATAAATGGCGTAGATTTTAGCCTAAAACGCTTAGTTTTGCCAGTAATAACCGTTTTACCCAAAACAACATAACCTAGTCGCTACTAAGGAATCAAGTTAACAGTCTGATTCGCATGAGGCGTTAAGGTAAACTCTTTAAGATTGTATCCTTGGTCCTGAGCGATCTGACGGTACTTTGCATAGGTTTGCTGAGTCACATTGGGCGAGCGTGCCAGCAACCACAGATAGTCTTTATCTGGCGTACCCACTAACGCCGTTTGATAGTCAGTATCACGCGCTAGTACCCAGTAATCAGCACGCCCGATAGGCAACCAGCGAATCCAAGTAGGCAAAAAAGTTACTTTCAGTTTGCTGCCAGTAGCATCAGCAGGCTTAGCTAAGCCTTCAGCGACAATTTGCGAGCCGTCTTTATCCAGACATTTATTCGTCACAATAATGCCAGAGCCATCGGCTTTTTCAGTATAGTTAGCGGTTACATCGCTTGCACAATTACGCTGAAAGTACATCGGCAGACGTCCTATCTCGTACCAAGTACCAGCGTATTTATCCAAGTCCACGCTATCCACTGTCGTAGGCTGAGTCGCTGACTTATGGATAATGTTCTTGGGATCAATATTTATCTCTGTTGTTTGATCTTCAGTATTATTCATGTTCTTAGCAGCAGTTACTGTCTGCTCAGGAGTCGCAGCGTAAGCTGAAAACGCGGCTAGCGGAATAATAATAGCTAAAGCAATACCAGTATGCTTAAGAAGACTGGACATAAAAACTCTCTCCGAAACTTTAACAGTAGTATTGATAGCACTTTGATTCTGGTNCAGCTGTTTATGAGCCAAATCTGGATTATCTAGCACTCCATCGACCTCTGGCTCACTATTAGTAGTATTGATGACTTCTTGTTTTAATATATCTTGCTTGTTTTGCAGCGCATCCTGTTGTTCTGTAGTGTTAGCACTACTTTTCTTATTATCNATCGACTGAGTATTGTTCTGCATATAGTGCAATAGCATCTCTTCTTCGTCAGATATTAGGGTACTTTTCATTAGGGTACTTTTAGCAACTGGCGTGGCTTTTTTATAGCCGCAGCTGACATCACCAGAGCGACTAGGAGCACTAGCCGATTCACTGAAGTGATAAGCTGGCAGGTCATCTTGCTCATAAGCATAGCTGGCATCATTACTTGCAACCGAGCTATTCGCACTCGACTTCGATAAGTCTGATTTTGACAAATAGCTATCGTATGCCGGTGTTTTGCTAGCAAGCGAATTGTGATTATTTTTAACCTGATGACCATTCGCCTGCCTATCGTATGAGCGATCATACGGGTCGGACTTAGTGGAGGTATTGGCTTTCATAGGCATAGGGTTACCGTATTTATTCATTTATTGAGGTCTATTAATAAGACACTACTTTGATATTTGTGCCATCAATAATAAGGATGAGTAGGCAAAATAAGTAGTGAGGCTATGTATGAAAAAGCTACGGTTTGTAAAATACTCCAAAATTATTAACGCTATCAAATACATAGTAACCAGATAGTTGCCATTTATTAAATATAAGTAATGTTTTACCGGTATGATTAGACTCCTTCTTGAAAACTGCGGATACCTGCAACGGTGTTTGCGCCATTTATAGTCGCCAAATCGCTCATCGCTGGTGATAAACCGCCCAAAGCAATGACCGGTACATCAGCAAGCGCAGCCAGTGCAGACCACTGCTGCCAGCCAAGCGGTGTCTGCTCCGGATGAGTTTGTGTGGCAAGTACAGGAGATAAAAAGATAGCAATAACTGGCGCTAATGAAAGCGCTAGGCGCAAATTAGCCAATTGATTGGCGGCAGCGATACTCTCAGCGTCATGACAACTAATAATCAGCCCGGTAGTGTTTTGATCACTAGTATTGAGTAGGTCTAAGTCAAAACGGCAACTTACCTCGGCAGTAGCGCGATTAGAGCTAGAATCATAGCGAAGATCGTCATTGCTATCTGCGCCGCTATCTAGATGACTAGACTGCTTTTGATACTGACTAAACCAAGCCATCAGCTCCGTTTGCGTCAAGTGATAGGCAGATATTGGTAAGTTGTCTTGGTTTAAAGTCGGTTGATTAGTACTCGCGCTTATATTGTCATTTTTCAAATCATCTAGATGATTAAAATCTATAGCTTTGCGTAAGCGGTAAGGGACGATAGCATTAATATCGCTTCTAATCGCCAGTAATTGCGTAATGATTTCGGCCTCTTTATCAGTATTATTATTCGATTGAGCGAGCTTAAGACGTAAATAACTCCAGCCTTGATACGAGAGCTGCTGCTGATGATACTTCAGCCACCTTTGAGCTGGGTTAGTGGCTAAACTGTCACCTGAGTCTGGCGTCTCAAAGTGCGCTAATGGGTAAGTGATGGCCATACACTTGGGCAGCTTGAGCCAAGCCAAAATAGTTCGGTTGGCAGCGGGCAGCGGATAATGATTATTGAGTAATAGATCTTTATCGGCCCACGTCAGCATTTGCGCTTCTAGTCCATACTCTTGCTGCTTGTAATNCTGATACTGCTCAGCGCTAAGCTNAANTTTNTANANATGCAANGCAGACNTGTTTNTCNNCATAGTCATGATGCAGCCGTCCAAGCTTGAGAATGACATTGCCAGCAATATCAAAGCCAGTCTCTTCTTTGACCTCGCGTATCAAAGCGGCAACTGGAGTTTCATTAATGTCTATTTTGCCGCCAACGAACTCATAACGGTCGCCTTGATGCTGCTCCCGCTTGCGGTAGCCAAGTAGATACTGCTGCTGATAATGAATAACAGCTACCGCGACATTGACGACTTTTGAGGATTTAGCTAGAGGTTGATTAGAAATAGGATTAGAGTTATTTGGCATGATAGCCCCTGATATTCAAAGATATTCAAAGATATTCAAAGATATTTAAAGTATTTACCGCTATTAAACGGCCGTTATCTTAAGACAGTTATTATTGAGGAGAAGCATCGTCTATGACTGAATCAATTATCAAGCTAAAGATGATTTAATTCATAAAAGAACTTGCAAAAGCCATAAATGTAAATGATAATTATTATCGTTAAGTTAATTCATTTATTAACGCTCTATTTTACTATCAAAAGGAATTCATTATGAGTCTGGTCATCTCTCGCTATCTAAACAACCGTGACAATCGTCTACCTACCCTGCAGTCGCAGCACTTATTTGCTTTGACCAAAGAGGTGCGTATCGAGCATGAAGGGGAAGAATATCGTCTGCGCTTGACTCGAAATAATCGTTTGATTTTGACCAAGTAGCTTTTGGCCAAGTGGTTTTTAATCAAGCAGCTTTTTGCCAAGTAATTTTTAATCGAGTAGCTTTTAACTCACTAGTTACTGAGCTTATTGAGCTGTTTTAGCTCATATTCGTCCAAGTAAGTATTAGGGCGTGTCCCTAATTCAAGCGTTTATGACTAAACGGGCTAAAAATGGCTAAATCTTTGGCAAACGGTGTCAAATAGCTGGTCAATATCTTGATATTACCTGCGCTATTTTCCTTGTTTGCCTGCGATTTATCTCATTTTTATCACCATTTTTAAAATAGGGACACGCCCTAGCTTGAATCAATAAAAAACGCCTTTAAATAAAGGCGTTTTTTATGCGTATTAGAACTGCCAACTATAGACCACATCCNCCGCNTTTTCAGCAGCGGAGGTCGCCTCTAAATAGACACGGCGAGTCAACTGATACCGCACNGACAGACTATTTTCAGCATTGAACACCCCTACCCCGTAACGAATATACAGATCAGGCGAGATATAACCGGTAACATTGACATTAGTGTCATCACTGTTGCCTGAAGCATCAACGGTTAAGCTTTGGAAACCAAAAGCTTGGCCGATCTGATTGGTGAGACTACGCGTGCCACTCAAGCCAAAGTTAAGACCGGCGGCGGCTAAGTTATTGGTCACTTGCGACTTAAAGCCCTGCTCACTGATTTGGCTGGGGCTGCCGTCATTAATACGTCCTGTCACCAAAGCATTCATTGCTTGTTGCTGCGTCAGTCCGGCATTATTAAAGACGATAATATTTGGATTTTCAGTATTGCCCTTGATGCGGACGCCAACGATATTATCATCGATGATTTTGACCGCTTCGATGCTAAGATCAGGCTTCATGACATCGCCGTTAAAGCGTATTTGTCCGTAATTCAGCTCTAAGCTTTGGCCAAAAGCATCGATACTAGTACGCTTCGAGACTTGTACGACACCTTTAGCGCGCATGACGCCACTACCATTTTGCGTAATATTAATGGCGCCTGCCAGTGGAATAACCGCACCAAAACCGCGGAAATTGATATCGTCGCCCAGATCGACACCGATATCGGCGTTGATCGACCAAGGCTTAGACACCGCCAGTACTTCATCAATATTACCGATTAGACGCCTATCGAGCACCACTGCATCTTCGGTCTGGGTGATGATATCTTCGCTGGCCTCAGGAGGACGGATCGTCGCAGTAGGTATACTGACAGCGCCTTCAATATTGACGTATTTGTCATTTGGACGCACGATGATATCGATGTCTGGATTGACCTCTGCTGAGAGTAGCGGCGGCTGAGTCAGCACTAGACGCTCACCGACGATACTGAGTTTGGCCTGTAGCTCTTGCTGCCAGTTTACCGTACCGGTAAGCTCACCGGTACCCGTACCACTATTGAAGCTACCGTCTATCACCGCCTCTGTACCGCGGATTTTGGCNGTGGTGTTGACATTAGTAAGATTCACCGGTAACCCAAGCATAGCGATCCGACCATCAGCGAGTTTGACATCGCCGTAGAACTGCGGCTTGGTTAGAGTACCGCCAAGGCCACCTGCCATGGTGATATTCCCTTCAAGCACACGCATACCCGGGAAGAAAGGTTTAAGTATCGCTAAATTTAGCTCATTTAATACCAAAGCGCCGGAGATAGGTTTAGGATCTTTATACGGATCCACAATGACTTCGGCATAGCCACGGGCACCGCGACCAGTGTTGATATCTGTACGCAGCTTGACACCTTCAGGGACCGATAACGCAATCAGCGAGACGCGCTTATAAGGTAAGCTCACTGGAGCCAAATCACCATCTTGAATCAGACCGATTTTGCCGTTGTCCGAATATAAAGTGGTGTTAATAGTAGGAGCACGGCCCTGTTGCCAACCAACGACAGCTTTGCCATTGATCTTCGCCTGCCAATCGATATCTTTAGGCAAAAATACTGAAAATAGGGAGGTATCAAGATTTTGTATCGCTAAATTGACTTGACCGGCATCGGCTGAGGCGATTAGGTTCTCTCGTAAGCACAGCTTGCCACTTTGATCAGCGGCCTGCCAGCAATGTGCTGCCAGCTGTACTTTTAGCGGATTGCTCTCACCTTGAGGCAAGTTTAAGATAAGCTGCGCCGGTTGTAGCTGGTTGAGCGTGGCATATTTAGATTTGACGCTACCATTTCCTATTGCGCCGCGCCATATCAACTCGTCGCGATTGAAGCCGCCTTTTAAGCGCGCTAAGACGTTAAGCTCATCATTGGCTACATCAAGATTGACCACGTGTGCCTGCTCAGTACCATTGAAGGTCGCTTTGACCTTTTGAAAGCTTTGACCAGCGGCATCTAAGCCTTCAGCACTGACTATCAGCTGACTTGGACTATTTGCGAGATTCACTAACTTGCCGCGCACGCGCCCTTGACGTAAAACAAACCCTGGCAAGGCAATGCGCTCACCCACTAAGTCCACATAAATCGTTGGCAAGGCTTGGCCTGCGGGCTGCGATAGAGTGGCCCCGCCGCTGACCTTACCGGCGAGCTGGTCAGATAACTGATCTAGGCTTGTGATATTGATTTTGGCTTGTAGCTGCTTAGCATTACCGTTAGCAGTTAAGTAGTTATCGCCCCACCGTAGCACTAAATCATTGGCATCAAGGCTATCAATTAAAGCGTTCACTTGCTTGTACTGCGTTTCGCTATCCTGAGCTTGCAGGCGTTCAAAATAGCTGCCTAAGTCCTTGGGTAAGCTAAGCTTAGCAGACAAACTACCTTTGGCACTTAGTGGTTGACCCTTGAGCATGCCGCGCAGATTAATCTGCTGTAAGTTGATAACCTGCTGGGTTTCGCCCCAGCGTCCATCAGTTTTTATACTGCCGGTGATGGTACTTGGCGTGTCTTTTAAAAAGTACCCTAAGTTGAAGCGATCCATAGTGGCGTTGATGTCCCAAGCAATGCCTTGGCGTACGTCCACGCTACCTTTAGCATCGATACTGCCGGCCGCGCCTACATGACGAAAGCGCTTAATACGAATCAGCTGCGCATCGCCACTGGCATCAATCGTCAGCTTGCCTGCTGGCAGCTGCTCAGCATCTAAAACGCCATCAAAATTGACAGCAAAGCGTTGCAGCTTACCTTGGCTATTAGCCGCTGTACTCGCGGGCTGTTGCCACTCACCACTAGTAACCAAATCTCCGGTCAAAATAGCCGGATTATTAGGAAGAAAGTAACCAACATCGAAGTTATCAAAACGTCCTGTGACGCTCCAGCCAATATTATCACGCAGATCGATGACGCCTTTTGCGTTCACTGCGCCAGCTTCACCACTGTAATCCAGTTTGCGTATGCTGATAAGCTTTGGTGTGCCTGCTGCGCTTATCGATAACAGACCATCGGGTACATCTTGAGTATCAATGCGGCCATCGAAGCGTACGTCAAACACTGACAGCTCACCGCCGATAAGGTCTATCTCAGCGTCGCCATTACCAGTAACGCCGATAGCGCGCTGGTCTTGACTAGCGTCTAGCTTTGCTTGCAGGTCGGTACTCGTAATATTGACAATATGCCGCTGACCTTTGACGCCGTTTTTGCGGATATTTAGCAGGCGGCCGCGCGCGCTCAGGTTACCTGTTAAACGCTCAAGCGGCAGATCACTACGATATTGTTTCGGCAACAAGCCGTTGGTACGCGCATCCACCTGCCAAGTCAGCGGGCGCTGATTGGTGGCGAGTTGTATTTGCCCGGTGCCAGATAAGTCGCCAACGATGCCCTGATAGTTGAGACGATTGATATCGATGACATTAGCATTTTTGCGAATGCGAACGTCATAATTACCTTTAGGCGCTGCATTTAATTCATTGATGACAGCATTGGCATCGACAGATAAGTTTGAGCCGCGCACGATGACATCAGCGCGGCCGCTTGGGCTATCGATATTGCCAATACTTGGCACATCACGGCGGGTCAAGTTCTGCCACCTAGCATCGATATACATAGGCGCTGGCTGCTTAGATTTGGCAGATAGCTTACCGCGGACAATATTAGCGTTGATATGCTCGCCATCACGCTGACGCAAATCGGCATCAACTTGCAGATTATTGCTGAGGTTTTTTTGTTGATAATGTAGCGATAGTCGACCATTAAGCGTCTGCGGCGCATAAGCCTTAAAGTCGCTATACTCATCTGGAATCGCTTGACGGATATCAAAGCCATTGCCAACAGCGCGAATTTTGGCATCGAAGCTCTCGCTCCAGTCCAATATCCCCTGCAAGGTTAGCCGTCCTGCGGGCACATCAGCATCTAAGCGATCGATACGCAGCTGACTATTGGCAATCACCGCGCGGCCTTTATAACGGCCTGAAGGTATGTCTTTGGCGGTCAGCTCCGTATTGATGCGCAGTTTAATATCCGAAACCACGCCAGAAGCAGTCGCCATACCGCTTTTTAGATGGATATTTTGCGCATCAGCATACGGTATCAGTACATCATCCCAGCGCAGTTTCGCTTCAAACGGTGAGCCTTCATCTAGCCCTTGTGCGACAAACTCGCCGCTGACATCACTATCATTGTAGCGGCTGCGCACTTTACCTATCGTACGTTTTAGAGTACCAGTTGCTTTGACATTGAGCGGATCTATATAAGCTTTTTCAAGGGCGCTGACTTCAACAATAGCGCTTAGATCTAAGGGGTAGTCGCCTTGTAGGTCGATCTCACCTTGTAGCGCACTGACTTTTACAATATCACTATAAAAGAGCTTACCACTGCCGACGGTGACCTGACTGCCGACCCAAGTCAAATCCCTTGCCGCTATATCGTTAACGATGACCGGCTCTTTAGTCACTTGCTTATAGACGATAGTTTTGATTTTGGCTTGGTCGAAACGCAGATTGACTGGTAGCTCAAGCGTCTTATAATCGAACGGCTCACCGGTTGGCGGCTTAGTATTGATAATCTCAATACGCTGGATATCGGCATCACGTAAGTGTACTTCTTTAGCAAATACAGCGCGCCAGCCTATTTTGACGTAAGCCTGGTCTACTTTAATCTCAAGATCTTCGGTAGCCTTAAGATCGATATCAGTGACCATAATACCGTCACGCAGGTTACCACTGCCATATTTGAGCTTGACGCCCGTTTCGCTACCGACTTTTTCTAATAAAAACTTAGTGCCTGCATCCGTACCTGCTGCATAAAAAAACACCGCGAACATCACAACTAAGACAATAGCAATCAATGCTAGCAGCTTTAGCAAAAAAGATAGCGGATACCACCGACGCACCGCGTGGGCATCTCGTTGCGCAGGATCTTTAGACGACGGGTCGTTAGGTGGGGTTTTATTATTCAACATGACACTCAATCAAGTAAAAAAATTATTAGCTCTTCGCCTGCGAGCCTTGCTTGGGTTTTCGTTTGGCTTAGTTATAAGTTCTTATTATAAGTTCTTAGTTAAAAGACTTAATTATGCATCCGCTTATAACGGCGAGCCGATAAAGAAATGCAAACGCACCGGAATACTATCCTCTGTCACCCCAGCTGCCACATCGACTCGCACCACACCAACAGGCGACGCCCAGCGAATACCAACGCCGACCCCTACTTTAGTATCAGTTTTGAAGTCTTTATCATAAGCATTACCCACATCGGTGAATAATGCCCCGCGGAAACCCGGTCTAAATTCATAGTTATATTCAGCACTACCGACGGCGAGAATCTGTCCACCAGTCAGATAACCGTTTTCTAACGGTGATAAGCTCTCATAATCATACCCGCGAATACTCTGATCACCGCCGGCGAAGAAGCGTAGCTTATAAGGCACTTCATAAAAGTCATCCGCCCAAATATACCCGGTATTGAAGCCGCCTAGCACTTGGTGCTTATCATCCTCACCAAAGCTATAAATACCGCTGACACCGGCGCGCACAATCGCCAGATCAGTATCGCTAAGTACGCTCTCAGCGCCGGCTTCGATACCATAATACTGACGATAGCCGCTGGTAGGATTGATAGCATTGTTGACGTCGGTTTTATTAATACCGTAACCAAACAACAAAGCTTGCTGCGTAGGTCTTGAAGAGGTGAAACGTACCGGTAGATCTTCTAACTTTGTATCGTCAACCCCAGTTTCGAGCTCATCTAACCGATAACGTACCGAATATCTCCTATTCCAGCCGCTCTCTTTACGAATATTTCTAGCCAAAGCTGCCTTTACAGTATTAGTCGATAGATCAAAGTTCCCTTCACCTTGATCGATGACTTCCTCTTCATAAGTCAGACGCGCCTCTAATTTATCATTGAGCGGGTGCTTCCAAGGGCGACTACCATAGACAGTCACGTTTTTACTGATGCGTGAGGCTTCTACTTCCGCGCCGGCTTGGTAGCCCTGACGATTAACCAAATTATAGTCAATCTTTGCAGTAGCACGGATATCGGTATCAGTACCATAACCCAGACCAACCTGAGCATCGCGCGGCTTATCTGCGGAGACAAAGACGTACAAAGGCACTTTTTTACTTTCAAAAACCTCTTCAGGAGTAATACGATTGGCTAAAGTTGGCGGTACAAAATCCTCATCGATTATGGACTCCTCTTCAGGGAATATCTTCTCGGCAATATTACTGATTGANTCGCTGATTTTTCCTAAGAANTTCTCAGCTTCTTCGTCCTTTTCATCCAATACCCGATCATTAGGTAGGCTACTTAAACGATTGGCTTTGGCTTTGATTTCTTGTAATTTATTTTGCGTTTGTTCATCGACTTGGAACTCAATAGGAGCGATATCAGCGGCATCAACGGTAGCGCCACTGTTCGCCTCAAGGCTTTCAGCAACGACCTCAGAAACGACCTCTGAATCATCCTCATCACTGCTAAGATTGTCACGGCTCTCGCCAATGAGATCAGTATCGCCAGCGCCTACGTTTGCCCCTTCTTTAACATCACTGTCTAAATCGCCATCTTCTACATTATCTGACTGATTAGCAGTATTATCAAAAGCTAGCGTACTGCCAGCACTCAGCTCATCGGGTGGCAATAAGCTCTCAACGTTGACCATATTGAAGTAGCGCGTTGCCGCTAGATCATTACTTAACTTGGTCACATCGGGACGATAAAAAGGATCACCAGCTTCAAAGTGTAGCAACTGACGCAGTAAAGGCAGCTCTACGGGTAGCTTATCAGGGTCGCGCGTGAGGGTACCTGTCGCCTCATCGTACGTAAAAAACACCACGTCATCGAAGTCATAACGAACCCCAGTATCATAAACGAGTGATATATCGGCTTTATTATCTGGCAAGATGATGTCGACCGATTTATTCAGCCAATTCTCATCAAAATAGCCATAAGTGCGGCTTAGAGCCTCAAGAGCAGCCTTACTATTTTTATAAACTCTATGGTTAAAGACATCGCCCTCTGCTGGCAGCGCTGTCTCTTCTAGCGTTTTAAACTCGGCTTGCTCGGCGCCCTCACCACGGACATCGACGATACGGCTATCGACAGTTACCGGTTCACCCAGCTTTTCGATGATCACATCGATACTGTTGGCATCCGGCTGACGTAGTTTGAGAGTAATATCATAATAGCCTACAGCTTTTGCCGCATTCAGAGCGGTCTCTCGCAGGCGTGGCAGGGCTGCGGTGAAGTCAGTGACCGACTGAACGGTAGTATCATCGATAGCAGCTTTGATATTATTAATCGGCTGAATATCTTCATCAGCCTTGATCAGTCTTGGCGTACCCTGAGCCGCATCATTGGTAGCATTGTTAGGGCTTCTATCTGCGTCTTGCTGCAGATAAACCGTGGTCTCAACACGCGGCAACGCTGCTACGCCGCCGTTAAATAGGCGATTATACAAACGTTTGACAATACCGCCTTCATTGCGAGCTAATGGTTTAGAATTATTCGCTTGAGTCACGCCTTCTGCGACGGCGTCAGCATTGTCCTGTGCTTGATAATCTGGCAGATAGTCATCAGGATTAAGATCGCCGCTTTGATCACTATTTTGATCATCAGCCACCTCGCCATCGCTGGCCTCGATTTGTGCTTCAGCGATAGTATCATCAGCACCTGTCACTGAACGATTGTCTTGCTGCGCTAATATCTGCTCAGGATTGTTTTGCTCAGTGATGTCAGCACCGTCATCGACTCGGCCACTACTGACAGAGTCGCTCACCTCAATAGGACGCGCCATTATCTCTGCTGTTTGTGCCTGCTCTTCTGGAGTTTGTGCGCGGTTTAAAGTCTCAAGATTGTTGGGCGTAGGCAAAGTCGCAGAGTCGATTTTTGGATCTAATCCTAAAGGTAATTGCTGACTATCAAGTCGGGCAATAGGCGCATTAAAGCCTTCGTCATTTAAAACAGTACGGTCATTAAAACTATCGAATTGACTGTCTACCTTATTACTATCAAAGCTGTTTGGGTCGCTACTAAACCCTGCATCAAAAACATCATCTAAACCGTCGGTGTTGCCATTACTCGTACTCTCCATAAAAGAGTCATTCTCAGCGTCCAAAGCCGCAAGTTCCCGATCAATCTGTTCGGGAGTCATCATCTGATACCCTTGCTGCTGTATCGCCGTTGCCTGTCGTTGCAGCTCGGCATCGCTATCAAAATCATCGTTACTGACTGGCGATACATCCGCTTCATTACTATTATTGTTTTCAGCGTCCGTGCCAGTATTTATCTCACTAGTGTTCATATCGCCATCTTGGCTGACTTCTTCACTGAACTCATCGAGTACGGATTTATCGACTTCTCCCTGCTCAAAATCTCTTCTTAGGCGCAAAGCCTCTAAAGCCGCATCAAGCTCCGCTTCTGAGTCAAAATCAATAAGGCTATCGTCTGAACCATCCTGCGCTACATTGGTTTGTGAAGTGCTCTGAGAGTTGTTTTGGACTTCTACTTGCGGGTTAGACGCTGTAGGGCTTTGCGCCACCTCTGCGCGAGGGTCGGTCTCAGCGGCACTGGCAGAGGCCATCCCAACACCAACCAAAACACTAGCGACAGCGCTAAATAAAGCGGTTCGGGCAAAATGGTGACGTACGCCAATGCTTGTGTGCTGAGCATGCGCGCCGATTAGCGCCAACCGATTAGAGGGAGATGACGGGGCCGTGCTAGATACACAAGGTTCCGACACGAGTATCGAAGCGGTCATTGAAGCGTGATGCAATGAGGGGTTACTTCTCATGACTAATACTATCCTATCATCTGATATGGCCACTTAAGCCTAGCGTAACGGTCAACAAACGCTTTAAAAAGACTGTTTATAGCCTTGTAAAGCGGACCTATTGATATAGCGAAAACGATGCACACTTAACGATGTAGAGGCTGATAATTATCAAAATATCACTGCTGCATCAGGGCTTATAAAATTTACAAATCATAACTGAGCTCACGAACATATCATAGCATTTAATACATGTATTTGCCCCACAGCCTTGCTATTATACGAGGTTAGAATCATAAAACCTATCATATATTTTAATAAGTTATTGATACTATTTATAATTACCATATTAGCAACAGCATAACCGCTATCCCTCGTATGGTAGCCTCTGGTCACGTCTGATAGCGTCATTATCCGACTACCCGTTTTTATCTTGATCTGTGGTTATTTAAACAATTAAAAGTACTCGCTCATAGGAAGCCTCATGGCAAATCAGTTTCAGTTATTCAAGCGGCGGCGTTTTAGTGCCATGTTTTTTACCCAGTTTTTGGGCGCTTTCAATGACAATATTTTTAAGCAGGCACTNATATTAGTGCTGACTTATACGGCCGCAAGCCAGCTCGGTGCTGAGGTTAGCATTCTTAACAACTTAGCCGCGATGCTCTTTATTTTGCCATACTTTTTATTCTCAGCGCTCGCCGGACAAATCGCCGATAAGTTTGAAAAATCCAAACTCACGCGTTTGGTAAAAATACTTGAGATCGTCATTATGACAGTGGCCGCTATTGGCTTTGTGTTTGAGTGGTATGTGCTACTGTTTGTGGCGTTATTTTTGATGGGTACCCATTCTACCTTTTTTGGTCCTATTAAATATGCTTATCTACCCCAAGCAATGCNAGAAGATGAGCTGGTTGGCGCTAATGGCTTATTTCAGATGGGTACGTCTTTGGCAATNTTGCTNGGGATGATTATCGCAGGAGTATTAACGCAGCTACCGCAGTCGCTATANTGGATCAGCGCGACTGTGCTTTTGGTCTCATCTCTAGGTTATCTAGCTGCGCGCGGTATTCCGCACATGCCAGCCATGCAGCCGAAGCTAAATATCAACTGGAATATCTTCACCACTAGCCTATCAACGGTTCGCTACTTGTATTCGCTGCCCTTTTTATTTTTTATTATTTTAGGCAATAGCTGGTTTTGGTTTTATGGCGCGACTTTTTTGACACAGACGCCAGAATTTAGCAAAGTTATCTTACAAGGTGATGAGTCAGTCGTGATATTTTTACTGACTTTGTTTTCTGTAGGGGTCTCTATCGGCTCACTGCTGTGCAAGAGACTGACCAAAAACGAGGTTAGTTTGCGTCTACTGCCCTTTGGCATTGCCGGTTTGAGCATTTTTGCAATTGATCTTTATTTTTCTTTATCAGGGCTGAACATACAGCCTGCTGGGGATACTCTATTAACAATTGGCGACTTATTTGGAGTACCGGGAACTTGGCGTGTTTTTGCAGACTTATTCTTCTTAGGGTTTAGCGGCGGTCTGTATATTGTACCGCTTTACGCCTCAATGCAAGCTTATGCGCCAAAGAGTCATCGCGCGCGTATAGTCGGCGCTAATAACATTTTTAATGCCATATTTATGGTCGGTTCTGCTATTTTTGCTATTGTAGTATTGAATAGCTTGCAGCTGACACTACCGCAGTTATTTTTGGTCACCGGCATATTAAATATTGGCTATGGCACCTTTTTGTACTTAAAGCTCAAAAAGCATCAACAGCAAGCTGTCATACAAAACCATGATGAAGGTTAAATGCTTTAGTATAGTTAGCTGAATGTAAAACTTTTACGGATTTAAACGCGCTACTGGTATAAATTTTACTTGCGTGCTGCGTTCCCAGAGGCTGCGCAAAATTCATCCCAGTAGCGCTATGACATTTTTAGAGTGTATCGACTATATTAATTAATAGTATCAATCGATAATCAGTAAGATGAATGTAGAAAACCGTACTTTATTAGGAGTTGTTTATGACAGCGCGTCCTCTTTCAAAGATTGACCATTTATTATTGAGCGTTGATAAAGCGCTACGAGCGGTAGTGCCGCACTCAAACCCAAGCTCTCGGCCCTTACCTGTGAGTAGCGATGAGATTCCTGAGCTGAGCATCACCGAATCTCGCCATGTCGCAGGCCTTATGCGTATCAACCATACCGGTGAGGTCTGCGCGCAAGGCCTCTATCATGGTCAAGCCTTTACCGCAAAAGACGAGACCGTCAAGCAAGCCATGCACCAATCTGCTACTGAAGAGGTCGATCATCTCGTTTGGTGCGAGACTCGCCTTGATGAGCTTGGTAGCCACCCAAGTGTCTTTACGCCGCTATGGTACGGCATGTCCTTTGGTTTGGGCGCGGTGGCCGGAGCTATCTCTAACGAGTTCAGTCTAGGGTTTGTCGCTGAGACAGAAGCGCAAGTCAGTGAGCATCTACAAGATCATATCGCCCAACTACCTGCGCAAGATCAGCGTACTCGTGAGATACTAGCGCAAATGGATATCGAAGAGCTGCATCATCGTCAACTTGCCCTTGATAATGGCGGTGCGGCGCTAGCACCACCGATACGCCGCAGTATGCGTTTTATGGCGAATTGTATGAAAAGTGCTGCTTATCATATATAAGTAAAGCAGTCATAGCTTGGCGCTGCAAACGATGGCAGAGGATTTACGGATAACGTCTGCCAGATAATGTTTAGTATTATTATTAACAATCCTACCGTTGCGAGTGCTGATACTAATTGCTAGGGTATGAAAAAATAAACTGCTTTGATAGCTTTGACTGCATTGACCTAAACACTTATTCATATAAGCAAAACTAAGATCAGTGAAAACCTCACTTTTCCCTTGAGACTACTAAAAGGCAACCGTTTTTATGAAACACAATATAACTCACAAATTTGCAACTCTGACTGCTCTAGCAGCGGCTTGTACTATGCTGTTGACCACCCCAGCCCTTGCAGCACCTGATAGCGTCACCGCAAGCGTGCCTAGCGCTAAGGATTCAAGTCAGCGTATCATTCGCCGTGCCCAGCCAGCCAACACTCAATCTGGCGCGCAGCCTATTCCGGTGCAGTCAAATGTAGCGACTCCAGCAGCCGCAGCCACTAATAGCGTAGCAAATGAGTCGGAGCGTGCTACTCGCGTGTATCAGCGTGGCCCTATCACTAGTACGGGCATCGATATTAGCCAAGGTCAGCTTCGCAATATCCCAGCGCCGCAAGCGACTATCTCTGATATCAGCTTTATCTCAACCGTACTTATCCCTACCAAGCGCGGTGTAGGCGCAGATAGGCTCGACGTTAGCTTACTTGATCATTTTATCGAAGACGTCTCGCCCAATGCGCGCCACTATCCACCAAACTTCCCCAACCGCTCACAGCGCTACTACACGCGCGAGAAGATTAAAGTATTAGCAGATTGGATTGAGCCTTTTGCCAGTGCGCCAGACGCCTCTTATGAGGTCTTAATTCGCGCCGCTAAGCTCAATGGTATGGGCCGCAACTTAGATTTGGGCTCAGATTATGCCNTACGCGGTGGTCAATATATAGATCGCGCAATCAAAGCTCAGCCTGACAGCGCTGAGGCCAACTTTTTATATGGCATGATGCTCTCAGAAGGCGGCGGTTTTAAGGAAGGTCAAAAGTATCTTGACCGAGCGGTTGGCCTAGGCTATACCGAAGCAGAACAAAGCTTGGCTCAATCTGATCTGTTAAGCGATCGCCGCAGTGAAGCACTCTCGCGCCTGCGTCGTCTCGAGCAAAAAGTACCAGATAATAAAGTAATACGTCAACAAATCAAACTCATTGAAGACGGGAAATACTATATCTGGGATCTACCCGCTCCTGATATCAATGTCAGCCCGAATAGTATCAACCAGACCAGTTAATCGGCAGTTAAAGATAGCATTATCTAAAACAGCGGTCGTTTAAGATAATATTAGTCGCTGAGGCTGACTTTAGTTATCAAGCCAGTCGATTATAGCGCCGCTTTAACAGCGCGCCTTCTTTACAGTGATTGAGTAGTGACTCACTATCATCTATAAAGCAGGCGCGCTTTTTTTGTTTTAGCGCTATACTGTTTGAGGTTTTATCTTATCGAATCTGTCTTTATTCTATATTGAGATTATCTACTGAGACTCGCTATGACTGTTGCAAGTAACGCTGTAAACGCTATAACATCTGCTCACAAACAAGCGCTTTTGGCTATAACTATTATTACCTCTACACTACTTGTCAGCGCTTGTAGTACGGTATCTGTAAGCCAGCAAAGCAAGTCCAAAGTCATTAGTAGCCAACGCGGTAATATCGTCTCAGACAATAAACTCAGTAGTAATACNGCGTCAACCNTGCTCTCGGCTGGTCTCAATGAAACGGCCTGTTTTCAACATTTTGATCTGTGCTTAGGGCAGCTCTCTGATAGTCTCCTCGATGATAATTATCGTTCGTCGCTTGCTGTCTTCGCTGAGCTGCATTANGCCAAAGCAAGGCAATTAGCCGAATCTTCAGACTGCCTCGCTGCGCTATCTCGGCCACCGATTGACCCCTACTTTGCCAACGCCCCACTCGATGAGGAGCAAGCAAAAAGTAAAGAACAAAGAACATCCGCTTGTCTTATGAATTATCAACAGCGGCTGTTTGATGCCGTCAAATCAAGCTACGCGTATCTATTTTATGACAGATTAGAACACGACTTTGAGAACGCTACTCAAAAACAAAAAAGCGCACCTTTACAAAACCGCATTCCAAACGATGTCGATATTCAAACTCAAGATATCTACAATGCCGCGAGCAATGACATCATAACTAAGCTGTATCAATCTAAAGCCCGCACTAAGAAGATGTTTGGCAACACTCACATTGAGTACTTACCAACAACAGCTACCGACGATTCAGCCCAAACCGCTATTTCTAATAAAGTTGCGATGGGCGGCCGTGCCACAGACCAAGTCAAGGTCATGACGGTGCAAGTTGGGGACTATGGTCTCAATGTCCATCTACCCAATGAAGACCAGTATCTACAAAACGCTCGTGAGCAAACTTCTGCTTTGACAGATCTGACCTCTACTTATGAGCTGCGTCTTACGGGACTAAACTCGATAAGTAAGCGGCCAGGTTTAGGTATTAGCTTCGTGGCGTCTCTCAATGACCGTTACACGACCACTATTAGCCAGCTGCTCGTCTCCTCTTTGTCAGGTAGATTGGCTCAAGACAATAGCACCGATAACGACGAAAGCATAAGCAATGAGGACCCGAGTAGCCGAATCTACCCTAGCGGCCATTTGCTGATGACCGGTTTGATTAAACCTGTAGGAGATAGCGTATTAGATGTACTCAGTAGCGAGCAGCTCGATATTCATCTATATAACCCTTACCGCAGTGAGAGCACTACTATCTTAGGCGAAGACTATCCGCTGGCAGCGAATTTTTCGGCAGGTTATGGTATGTGGCTTGCAGAGAATCAACTAGACGGCGTCGGCTACTTAAACCTAATCACTCGTCAACAAAAAACCAATCTGCCCAAATTGTTTATGCTTGAGCCTTATGACCCTAACAAGCGGGTATTGATTATGCTGCACGGGTTAGCCTCGAGTCCTGCCACTTGGGTCAATTTGACTAACGATATTTTGAATGATGATAAATTACGTGAGAATTATCAGGTTTGGCAGATATTTTATCCCACTAACTTGCCTATATTAGAAAACCGTTATCAAATTCAGCAACTCATTGAAGCAACTTATCAGCAAACAGATCCTGATGGTCAAAATATTGCTAGCCAAAACAGCGTCATTATCAGTCATAGTATGGGCGCTGTCATCGCCCGTATGATGCTATCAGACGACAATCTGGTCGACGATTTAGACAGACTTAATGAACAAGGAACGCTCTCTGCTAGTGAAAAACGAAAAATACGCGACGCGCTTAAGCAGTCTTTTGGTGAAGAGCAATTAGAAAAACGCTTCAGATTGCAGGCTTTGCCGCAGGTAGATACTGCCGTATTTTTATCAGCGCCGTTTCGCGGCACCGATTATGCAGACCGCTGGTTTACCCGTGCGCTGCGCCGCATTGTGTATCTGCCCGTTGGGCTGGTCAAGACGGTCACAGACAATCTGGCGACCATTGCCACCCAAGGCGACTTGGCACAAAACCCTCTAGGCGCTTTATACTTGCAAAATGGAGCAAGCCAGCTGAGTAATAAGTCCTCTTTTATCCAATTAACCAAAGATATCTCTATTAACGATCGTATTACCTATCACTCCATTATCGCTAATAACGATGCCGATATCACTCAAGGTTTGGCAAAAATGCAGCCAGGCGGGGCTAAGATAGACTTATCACAAGCGCAAGCAGAAGATAGCGACTCCAATACTGTCGATAACACAGATAGAAATGTACGCCGCGAGCCTTTAGTCGCCGCTGTTACAGTTGNTGGCGATATCAGTCAAGCCATCACTGAGCGGTTGTCTGACGGTATTGTGCCTTATACTAGCGCTCACCTTGAAGGTGCGGCTTCTGAGACCATTATCAACGGCGGCCACAGTATTCAACAAAACCCGCAAACGATTTTGACTTTGCGCCGTATTTTGTACAAACAACTTCAAGAGTAAGCCTATCTTTTATAGCTCACTTACAAAAACTGGCAACGTGCTGTTGATTTTCACAGTTTTGGTTTTCAATAGCCTCGTCATGACTGCTAGGTATGCTTTGGTAACATGGCGTAACTTGCACCCGCTGTACAGCGAGCGCATAATGACTTCAATATCATCTTCAGTCGTATCTAGTAAGACTACTCAATTGCTTAGATCGATTGTCTAGATAGTAAAAATATAGTTTATAAGGACATAGATTCCACACCAGCCAAATTATTTTTGGCTATTGCCCGTGATAAAGGTTTATATATTGCGGACAGTTACTTGCGCGTATTATGGATAGTTACGCCAATCAGCTAACCAATATAGGTAACCCTTATGTTTGCCTCTTTTATGATAGATCAAATGGACGCGCTGATGCTCGCGCGTATTCAGTTCGCTTTTGTCATCTCTTTTCATATTGTCTTTCCGGCGTTCTCTATCGGTCTTGCCAGCTGGCTGACCGTATTAGAATTTCGCTGGCTCAAAACGGGTGATCCCATTTACGCTGAAGTCTATAAACACTGGGTCAAAATATTCGCCGTAGTGTTTGGTCTTGGCGTGGTATCAGGCGTGGTGATGTCCTACCAGTTCGGCACCAACTGGGCCGTATTCTCCGACAAAGCCGGTAACGTCTTAGGGCCTTTGCTCGCTTATGAGGTGTTAACCGCCTTTTTCTTAGAAGCGTCCTTTTTGGGGATTATGCTGTTTGGGTGGGGGCGCGTCAGCAAACGCATGCACTTTGCCTCGACGGCAATTGTCGCTGTCGGCACGCTGATATCAGCCACTTGGATTTTATCAGCTAATAGCTTTATGCAGACGCCGCAAGGCTTTATGATAGGCGCTGATGGCCTTCTGTATCCAACCAATTGGCTTGAGATTATCTTTAACCCCTCCTTCCCTTACCGTCTTGCACATATGGTGACGGCAGCATTTTTGACTACCGCTTTTGTCATCGGCGGTATTGGTGCCTATTACCTGCAGTCCAAAAAACATCAAGATCATCGCAAGCATGGCCGCGTGATGCTAGGTATGGCGATGATTATGGCTATCTTTGTAGCGCCGCTACAAGTGCTCATCGGCGATGAGCATGGCTTGAACACCCTTGAACATCAGCCTGCAAAAGTGGCGGCGATGGAAGGTATTTGGGAAGATGAGCGCGGCGCGGCACTACGTTTATTCGCGATACCTGATCAAGATAACCAAACCAATAAGTACGAGGTGAGTATTCCTTATGTCTCGGGTTTAATTTTGACCCATTCATTAGATGGAGAAGTCAAAGGACTCAAAAATTGGGCTGTTGAGGATCAACCGCCTGTTGCTATTGTCTTTTGGGCATTTAGGATTATGGTGGGTATTGGTATGCTCATGGTACTTGTTGGCTTATTTAGTGTTTACAAGTACTTTAAAAAACAACAATTTAATCCTGAGAGTAAATGGTTCCATAGGGCTTGGATGTTTATGACGCCGATGGGCTTTATTGCGATACTAGCTGGCTGGTTCGTCACCGAAACAGGACGTCAGCCCTGGACCGTCTATGAAGTCATTCGTACTAGCGAGAGTATGTCGCCCATTGCAGCACAGCAGGTGGCGACGACTTTGATTGGCTTTATCGTACTCTATATCTTTGTCTTTGGCGCAGGTAGCTTTTACATTATCCGCCTGATTACTCAAGGGCCTAAACCGTACGAGGATCCTTCAGAGGATACTTACTATGATCATTCTGTGACCGAAGCTCAGGGCCGTGCTTTGAGTGGTGATAATGCGCCGCAAGAAAAAACAAAGGATAAGAGTGATGAGCATCTAGACAGTCCTGCTGATGATGTTGATGATGGAGGGTTGCGCTAATGTTTAACTTTGGTGATGTATTAGACTTACCCCTTATCTGGGGCGGACTTATCGCGCTATCGGTCTTTATCTATGTGCTACTCGATGGCTTTGATTTGGGCTGCGGTATTTTGTTTCCCTTTGCAGGCTCAGATAAGAACCGAAGCCGGATAATGAACTCTATCGCCCCATTTTGGGATGGTAACGAGACCTGGCTAGTGCTTGGCGGCGGCGGCTTGTTTGCCGCTTTTCCTGTCGCTTATGGCATTATCATGAGCGGCTTGTATCTACCTGTGACCTTTATGCTCTTTGGACTCATTATGCGCGGGGTGGCCTTTGAGTTTCGCTTTAAAGCCAATACCCGTCGTCATGTTTGGGACACGTTTTTCTTTGTAGGCTCAGTGATCGCTACCTTCTCACAAGGCATTATGCTTGGCGCTTTGGTACAAGGACTCGAGGCCAGCAACCGCTTATATACTGGCGGTCCGTTTGACTGGCTCACGCCCTTCTCTATCGTTTGTGGTTTTGCCATGATTATCGGCTATGCGCTACTGGGTTCCACTTGGCTGATTATCAAGACAGAACACATGCTACAAGTATGGGCGCGCAAAGTCTCAGGTTGGATGCTCTCAGCGCTTATAGCCTCTATGATTGTAGTTACCGCCTTTATGTTCTTCTCTGATATTGAGGCGCTCGAGGGTTGGTTTAGCTTCCCAGGTCTGCTATATCTTGCCCCTATGCCGATTGTCGTATTGGCTCTGTTCTTTTTGATGCGTAAAGACCTTAAAACAGAACGTGAATATCGTCCATTTTTGTTAGCCGTAGCGCTGTTTTTGATGGGTTATATTGGCGTCTGTTTTGCTATATTCCCGTATATAGTGCCTTATCAGATGACCATTTATGAAGCGGCAGCCGCCGATACCTCATTGTCGTTTATGCTGATAGGCGCGGTTATCATGTTACCGATTATCTTAAGCTACACTGCGTTTGCCTATTATACGTTCAAGGGCAAATCTGATCACAATCCGATGTACTGATATCTAATCAATAACAGATGTCATAGACAATAAAGGGAGAGGATTATGAAAAAGCTAAGTAAAAAACAAAGCCAATGGGCGTGGTTCGTGGGTTTATATTTGGCAGGGTTTTTAGTCGTTTTTACCTTTGCACAATTAATCAGGCTGGCGATGGGACTATAAACTCCATCAGTAAAAAAACGCAGTCTTGATTATCAAGGCTGCGTTTTTTATTACGCTTATAAGCTGCGTGTCAATTGTCATTGTTAGTCCTAGAACAGGCTAGCCTTGCGGACTTTGTGTCATTTGGCGACAGTATCCTGCCAAGTTCTCAGGTAAATCCTCTGGACAAACGCCGCACTGCTTATTACCCGGTACCGCATAATTGATAAATTTTGGATACGGCAGGTTTAGATTATTCATAATGACCCTAAACTCCTCTATCGTCGTATCACCGCCAAGTCTTGGGTTGCGCTTTTTTTCTTGCGCAATTGAAGACACAAACCTCTCTTTATAGTCATGTGCAGGATACACCAAGGTCTCATCTGGTAAAGAAAACAGTTTGTCTCTTACAGAATGATACAGGGCGTCTGCGTCACCATTTTGAAAGTCCGTGCGACCGCAGCCTTCAATCAGTAAAGCGTCTCCTGTAAACACCCGCCCATCAAAGATATAGGCAAAATGCCCATCAGTATGCCCTGGTGTATGCAAAGGATGCAAAGTAATACCATCAAGCTCAAAGGGCACGCCGTCCTCTAAGCCAACATCTGCGCACTCCAAGCGATCATAAGCAGGTGCTGCAATCTTACTACCCACTTCACGCTTCATCTCCAACGCTGCGGTAATATGATCAGCATGAATATGCGTATCAATGGTATAAGCTAGNGTNAGANCCAAGNTTNTGTAGCTCAGCGAGGTCGCGATCCATCGTNGCAATGACAGGATCAATCAANACGGCTTGTCCAGTACTCGTGTCCCCTATCAAATAGGTATAAGTACTAGAGAGCGGTTCATATAATTGCTTAAAAATCATAATCATTCCTTTTTAGCGTGCGTTGTTTATCGATACTGATATTTTGTAGTTTATCATTTCAGTAAAGTTAATATTTTCTATATTTAATCATTATATATTACATTATATTATATAGTATTGTAAATATTTGGGTGCTGTGATAGATTTAGTAACGTACAAGCGATTACTAGTATTACGTTCCATTAACAGAGATTAATATGCTGTAATCTGAAACAGTACCTGTATTAAAAAGGCTGCACTATTGTAATAGCGCAGCCTTTTTAATGATTGTCACGGTTTAACTGTTCAACTGCTTAATAAATGACTTTTAAGAATCAGATTTATCATTTGTAGAATGATGTTTAACAAACGCATTGACTTGCTCTAAGCGCTCAGGCGTACCGACATCTATCCAGTTATCGGTAATNACTTCGGCGGTGATCTGAAACTTAAGCATCGCTTGCTTAAGTAGTGGCGCAAGAGCAGCAGGCTGACCACTGACTAGACCATCTAGTAGTCTTGGTGACATCACACTAATACCAGCAAAAGTATACTTATCCGCATCAGCAATCGGCTGCTCGCTTGCCAAGCCATTATTGATAGCGAAATCACCACCGTTATTATGCTCAGGATTATCAATCAATAATAGGTGCGCGCGTTGATCGGCACTAAGCTCATAGCTTTGTAATTGCGCAAAATCATAAGTCGTCCATACATCAGAATTGACTAAAATAAACGGCTCATCTCGTAGCTTACCCGTTTGCAGCGCCTGAAAAATCCCGCCTGCTGTCTCTAATGGCTCATCGCCTTCTTCTGACCAATGCAAATTTACGCCATATTGTGAGCCATCACCTAGCGCTGCCATCAGCTTGTCAGCGAGCCATGAGATATTGATGGTGATATCAGTAATACCAGCTGCTTGTAGTGCTTTGATATGCCAGACAATCAAAGGCTGTCCGCCGACTTCAACGAGTGGTTTTGGTGTCTCAAGGGTCAACGGACGCAGGCGTGTACCTTTGCCTGCTGCTAATATCATCGCTTGCGTTATTGCAGACATATCTGCTCCCTGATGTTATAAATTAGTGTAATAGGTTTAAATATACTGCTGCACAAACTTAGCCTGATAAGCGGGTAATACGGTCTCTTCTATCCATTGATTAAAGGGAATAAGTGCCTGCTTTACCTCCTCACTACCCTGCTTACTCAGCCAGTCAAGCTCGAAGAGTAAATCGCTCATAACCTTTGGAATATCGGCCAGATAACGACTCTTACCATCACGCTCAAACAAACGAATAAAGATACCGAGCACCTTTAGATGACGCTGAACGCCCATCACATTGACATCGTTTTCAAGCTGCTCAGCACTATCAGTAGTGGTCAGCTCAGCGTTTTTCTGCCTCTGCCAAAAGTCCTTAATCCAGCTAGAGATTTGTACTTCAGGCCAGTCGACATAAGCATCACGGACTAAGGAGACCAAATCATAACTATAAGCGCCGATAACTGCGTCTTGAAAATCGATGACGCCTAAGCGCGAATGATCAGCTTGGTCTTGCATCAGATTACGACTGTGATAATCGCGGTGAACGACGACTTGTGGCTGCCGCAAAATCTCATTAATTAATGTTGTTTTGACAGTCTGCCAAAGACTAGCGTCTAAACTGACCTCAATGTGCGGTATAAACCAGTCACTAAATAAGTCCATCTCGCGATTGAGCAGCTCTTCATTATAATCAGGCAGCTGGTGCTTATCTTTGGCAGTCTCTACCGGCACTTGCTGCAGTGCAATCAAAGTCTGCATAGCCGCTTGATAATACGCATCGACTTGCGCCGGAGTTGCCCCAACCAGTAAGTGCGCAAACTCCACCGTACCAAAATCTTGCAGCACCAAAAACCCTTGCTCCATATCTTGCGCGATAAGGGTTGGTACATTAATCGCTNGTGCCATTAAAGCGGTGACGTTGATAAACTGCTGCATCGCTTGCTGCTCATCAGCTGAGTCCATCACTATATAATGCTCAGCTTCATCACTATCTGATTGGTTTAACCATTGTAGACGATGGTACTGACGACTGCTGGCATCCCCTGGCAAACTGTCGAGCTTAAAGTCTTGACCGGCAAATACTTGCTGCAACCAATGCAGTAGCTGCTGCTGACGCTCATCAGCGGCCTCGGTATCGCTCCCTATTTGCGTTGGGGTTTGGATGCTGATTGTAGAATCAGTATTCTTAAGCATTTTATCTGTCATCGCGCTAGTAGTCATAAAAAAATCGCCGGTTAAATAGAGTGATAAGTCAGGCAAATACTTGCTAAAATAACGAACCATCTGAGAGTGCTTAGTATTTTTATCCGTCTTATTGACTCGCTACTCACGATTAGCCCGCTTATCAATAAGTAAATACCTTGCTGCATTACAAAATTTGCAGCAATAGTGTAGCTGATTTGGTTTTTTTTGACTATCATAAGTCAAAATAATTGTCGCTTTGCTCATTACCCACTCATTGAACAAAGATTAAACTAGTTTTTCGCGTTATAAAGTTGAGTAGCTAACTTTTGGTTTGATACTTGCTTTTAAGATTCATTGACTATCTGTCTCTATCGTCATCCAGTCGGCTAATAGGTTCTACAATCATAGGTGTGCCCTTGTTATATTCTCCGCTCTACCAAAGCATTCGCTTGATTTTATTCGGTGCGTTAAGCCTATCTAGCTTAACCGTTAGTGCTGCTATCACCGATGATGACCAACAGATGAGCGAGCCTTTGGCGACTGAAGGAGCTGAACGCGCAGTGGCGGATCTCGATACAGCTAGCGCTAATGATATGGCTGTGACGTCCCTAGAGAAGAGTACCGCTATAGGCTCAGTAACTGCTGTAGATAACAACACTGCGCTAGAAAACGATGATGCACAAATAGCGGCTAACATGGATACAGAGCAGATTGCGGTTGTTGACTCCACTATCGAGGCTAACACTGATACNGACATTACTGCTACTAATGTTGAAAAGTTAAATTTCGACGACGACACTATTCAAGATAGCTTGATGCGCTTGGCAGAATTTTATGAATTAAAACCCAATAGCGATGTNACTAATGNTAACCAGGCGGCCACCAATACTGCCGCAAGNCTAGTCGATAANGACNTNNCTNNCGCGGAGCTAGATAACACCTTAGAGACAAAGCAAACCTTGCCAAAGCTGGGGACTGATTTAAATGTTGTNCCNATTACTNTCGATANNGCACCNCGCTGTGAAGGTCAATGGGTCTACCCTGATCGCAATCCAAATTACCAGCGGGCAATAAATGAGGCCAATCGCGACGCCAATGCGCCTCTAAACAATCAAGACTCTATATATGCTGAGTCTGATTATGGTTATTATGATAATGTTGATTATGCTGAGNTGTCTGGCAACGTGATTATCGATCAAGGTGAGCAGCATATCGAGGCCCAAAAAGTAGTTTTGGATCTCAGCAGTGGCGTGGCAGCAGCACAAGGGCAAGTGATGTTCACTGACCAAGCGATTGGCAATGCGCCAAACCGCGGTACGGCAACCGAGCGCTCGGCGGCCACTGTTAATGATAAAGTCTCACAAGGTGGTTTGATTGGCGTCGCTGATAGCTTAGCTTATAATACCCAAAACCAGCAGTCGACGGCCCGCGATGTCGCTTTTGCTAGCGTTCCTTTGCAAGCGCATGGTTATGCCAAACAGCTTAACCGCCCTAATGAGAGCCAATACAATCTTGATGGCGTGATGTTCACCACTTGCCCACCCACTGACCGTAAGTGGCAGCTCGAAGCAAAAAATATCGACTTAGATACCGATACTGGCCGCGGCGAAGCTTATAACACCACCTTTAGAATCGCTGATGTGCCGGTGCTTTATTTACCTTATTTCAACTTTCCTATCGACTCACGCCGTAGCAGTGGCTTTTTATTGCCTAATGCCAGCATCGATAGTGAAAGCGGCTTAGAGATTGATGTTCCTTATTATTTTAATTTAGCGCCTAACTATGATGCCACGCTCAACACCCATCTTTATACCAATCGTAACCCCATGCTCTCAGGAGAATTTCGTTATCTAACCGAAGATTATGGTGAAGGTATACTCAACGGCTCCTATCTACCTAATGATAAAGAGTATGATGGTGAGGATCGTAGCAGTCTGTTTTATGATCACTATTGGTCCTCTAATAGCATTCCGCGCTTGAGCGGTGATGCCAAATACAGCTATGTCTCTGACGCGGACTATCTTAATGATTTTGATACTTTAGGGTTATCTGACAATACGCTCAANCTGCCGCGCCGGGCTCGGCTCAATTATTACAACGACTATGTCAATGGCGAGCTCAAAGTTGAAACCTATCAGACTCTNGACGCTTTTACCAATACTGGCGAGCGCTTAGAAGATAAAGATAAACCTTACTCGCGCTTACCACAGCTATCGCTCAACTATCGCCTGCCTTGGTCTGATAATATAAACTTCACAGGGGTTCATGACTCAGCCTACTTTAAAAAGTCGATTGACGATGGCTCTGAGGCCGAAAAAAGCGGCGTTAGAGTTTATAATAAGCTAAGCGCCGCTTATCCTATCGAGGCTGCGTGGGGGTATATCAACCCTAAGCTGAGCTTACAGCACCTATATACTTCCTATGATCAAGACAGCTTAGACGCTAATAATCTCGATGAAGACGATGGTAGCCAGTCCGTATTTGTCCCGCAAGCAAGCATCGATGCTGGTCTGAACTTTTATCAGTCAGGATCACCTTTTGGCGCTTTTGATGACACCATGGGTGGTTATCAGCTACTGAGCCCGCGGCTGAAATATACCTACTCTCCTTTTGAAGATCAGAACGATATTCCTAACTTCAACACGCGTATCGCTTCTATTAACTATCAGCAGCTCTTCTCGGACAGCTGGTTTTTGGGGTATGATCGTCTGCAAGATTTGCACGCCATTACCCCTGGTATCAATTATCGTTACATCGATGCAACGGGTGTGACACGTTTTGATGGTAGCATTGCAGAGCAGTTTTATTATGATGATGGCCGAGTAACTTTAGAAGATCAGACGCCAGTATTCGACACTGACTCGTCAGGAATGGTTTGGAATACTAGCACTCAGCCTTATAATAACGTTTGGGTCGATGTCAGCGGCGCGCTAAACAGTAGCTATGATCTAAATTACATCACTACTGAGCTACGGTACCAGCCTTCAAGCAATAGCTTATTCAACGTCGGCTTCGTCAAGCGTCAAGAAGATGAAAACACCAACCAGCTTCCTATTTCAGCGCTAACGGCGTCAGCTATCTTTCCAATAAATAGCAACTGGCGAGTACTAGCACAAGGGCAGTATGACTATCGGCGCAACCAAACCCTCGATGCGTTAGTTGGCATAGATTACGAAGATTGCTGCATTGGCTTTGCCGTTTATGGTCGTCGTTATTATAATGATCTAAATATCAACGATAAACCCAATCAAGCTATCATGGCTGAAATTAGGCTCAATGGTTTAGGCAGTGACAGTGGCCGCTTAACTCGCCTATTAGCAGATAAAGTATTAGGGTTTGAGCCGACACAAACGGCTTGGAAAGACTAGCAAACGATCTACCCTATCGCTATTTAAAGTTGGCTTTTTGCCTACCAGTGCATGCCGCTGATCAACCCATAACCGACATGACGACATCAATAAGGATTATCATGAGACTTTTTTCTTTACGCCAGACGAACCGAGCCATACTCATGAGTATGAGCGCCAGTCTGGGTCTTGTACTCGCGTTTAATGCTCAAGCGGCTACTGTTGAACCGACTAATACTCAAAATGCTAGTGCTCAAAGCCAGAATACCAACCGTCTAACCTCTGCTACCAGTACCGATGGCATCATCGCGCTAGTCAATGATAACGCTATTTTAAAAAGCGATTTGATCAATGCTATTATGCAAACCCGAGCAAGAGCGCAAGCGGCAGGCCAGCCTATTGCCAACTCACCGCAGCTACAATCTGAAGTTCTTAACGGCTTGATTCAGCGCGAGTTACAGCTCTCCCTTGCCAATAGACTTGGCTTACAGCCTGACGATGCGGCTATCAATCAGCGTTTGGCGCAGATTGCTCAAGCAGAAGGCGTTAATAGCCTCGCCGGTCTACAACAAAAACTAGATGCCAACCAGCCAGGTCGTTATGCTGCCCTACGAGCGAAGTTGTTTGAAGATGCCGCTATCCAAGCCTTGCAGCAGCGCCAAGTCAGTAGCCGAGTCCGTATCAGCGAGCAGGATGTCGATGCTTTTTTAGCTTCCCCTGAAGCCAAACGTCTTAACCAAAATGAATATCAGACCATTCACGTGCGTGTGCCTTATATTGACGACTACAGCCGGCTGTCAGCCGCTCAGCGCGAGCAGGCGCTTGCCGTAGCAAATACTCTGCGCACTCGGTTATTAGAGTCTAATGTCGATGTAGAGGCAGCCATGAGCGCCGCGCAAGGTAGCTACCCTATTCCACTACAAGGTGGCGATATGGGCTTTCATAGCGCTGCTGCACTGCCAACTGAGCTATCAAGCCAGATTACTCAGCTCGACGTTGGTGAAGTGAGCGCGCCTTTGGTCACTCCAGAAGGAATCGATATCGTCAAGCTAGCCGATAAAACCGTCAATAACAAAATGATTGTGCCCCAATGGGATGTTCGACATATCTTGGTCAAAATCGATGAGTTACAGACTGATAGCCTAGCCCAGCAAAAAATCAACGATCTGTATGAGCAGCTGCGTCAAGGTGCGGATTTTGCCAGCTTAGCCTCGACTTATTCTGATGATCCCGGCTCTGCTGGACGCGGCGGCGATTTGAACTGGGTTGGCGAAGGTGAGATGGTTGGAGAATTCGAAGCGGTNATGAAGAACACTACCGTCGGCGACTATTCTGCACCCTTTAGAAGCCAGTTTGGCTGGCACATACTAAAAGTCGATGATAAGCGCCAACAAGATATCAGTAACGAGTATCGTCGTGACCTAGCTCGCCAAGCCCTGTATCAACGCTTAGCACCACAAGCCACAGAAGACTGGTTACAAGAGCTACGAGCAGGCGCCTACATTCAAGTGATTGAATGATAGCGCTTAGATCGCTCACAGACTTTTATACATTTATCTCATTACCTTAAATCTGTAAGTTCTAGTCTGCGCAGTTACAAAGGGTATATGCCAAAGCATATGCCCTTTTTTTATTCTTCACGCAAAAGTCCATTAGACTCTATCCTAATAATGCTCGAATGATGCAATTATTGCTTCCAAGTCACTATCCGTAACTCATTAAAACCTTGTTAAATCTTTATTGATAATAAGAACTAAACAATTATTCTGCCGATACCATCTAAATCCTAATTATTCACGGTTAGAGTGTACTTTGTACTATGACTCTCTACAATTATCTAGCTTAGCTATAGATTAATTATTAATAAAAACAAACACTTAAATACAAAAAGATGTCTTTTGATACCCAAGTATTATTTTCTATTTTTCATGCTATTGGTAAAATATTCATTAAATACAACCGCTTAGGTTTCGCCACGCTATCAGTGATATTAATAACAAAATACTGATAATAAAGGGCGTACTAATACTAGCGTTAACTAATATCAATAGGAGAATCAGTGATAAATACTGGAGACGTACTCATTTGCACAAGTGGAAATCAATTCTATAAAGAAGGCGAGTTATATACCGTCGGCGACTTTGTGAATGATAAATACTTTATTTTATCTACAGGTCATGACGATGAGCATTGGTATGCCACCATCGATGAGCAAGGTATATATGTCAGTTTTGATTGTCTAACCGAAGAGTGCGACGATGCTTGGTTTGTCGCCACTGAAGACAAGAATGATGATTGGCTTAATGCCTATAACACTCTAGACCACGCTTAAAAATAGCCAAACATTATCTATAAAGTTTTAGAAGTATTAAATGAAGGCTAGCAGCGTGTATAATTAGCAACATTTTTTATGAATAAGAGCTTCATCGAAAAAACTATAGACAAGAAAAAACCCGAACCTTGGGCAATAGGTTCGGGTTATTGGTATTTCGTTTTATTATTATTCTATCCTTGATGACTTATAATAAGTCCTCTCTAAGCCATTTTACACCGACTCATAACGCTTGAGCTGACTCAAGGCTATGCTATAAGCCTCAACACTGCATCCTTGACTATCCTTGTGTTGATGAGTCTATTATAGGCTGACCTCACCGCGCAAACTAGACGCCAAAAGCCCTATTTTTTGTACGCTTATGCTTACAGAGGATTTGAGTCATTTGTCTATGTCATATATAAGTACAATATAAAAGTACCTATACCGGTTTTGCTGCCTGGTCTTGTTGTGCTTCGTTGTCTTCTTCAGCATGTTGTTGTGAGACTTTTTCTCCCTCTTCTTTGCCTTCTTCGATTTTATGATTGGTCTCTTGGATGTCTTCAGCATCAGTTGTAGGGGCGTTTTGTTCCTGCTTACTGGCCTCTTGCGGCTCGTATTGTAAGGTAGTCATCACCGGGAAATGATCGGAGCCAATAGAGGGCATTCGACTGATATCTACTAGCGTAAAGCACGCACTGTGAAAAATATGATCTAGCGCCCAACGCAAAAAAGGATATTTGACGTGAAAGGTATTGATAAAATGACGACCAATACGCGGATCAAGCAAGCCTGAGATGCGCTGAAAACGGCGCGTGGTTTTTGACCATGCCACGTCATTGAGATCGCCTGCTAATATAGCCGTTTGCTCATGCTCTTTGATGTGTTTGCCGACCATCAGCAGCTCTGCATCACGCGTCGTGGATTTATCTGCTTCAGTAGGGCTTGGCGGCATAGGATGCAGGCAATACAGCCAAATCACTCGGCCACTTTGCAAGCGTAACTGACTGTGAATTGAGGGAATATCATCGATAATCAGATACTTAATCTCAGGATCTATCAGCTCGAGCTTTGAGTACAAGTGCATGCCATATAAGTTGTCTAAGGGAACTTTGACCGTATAAGGATAGTCAGGCTCTATCTGCTCAAGCGCTCGCTCCCACTTCTTATCTGTCTCCAACGCGATCAGAATATCGGGGTTTTTGTCGTTTACCAAATTGACTAAATCTTGCTTTTGCTCATTGGGCGTTAATACATTAGACACCATGATTTTGATCTGGTGCTCAGCCAGCTTTGGGTCATCGGTGGCGTTTTGTACTTCTTTTTTCCATAACTGCGTATAAGGAAGCACCATTCTAAGCTGATAAACTAAAGTCAGACTCAAGGCCAAAAACAATAGCCACTGACCTATCTGCCACTCAGAGTAGAATAAAATCATCGCCGCCCAAGCGACGACTCCTAACACCATAATCTGGATGCGCGGAAACTCGACTACTCGGACCCACCAATTATCAAGGGGCATCCAGCCCCAAATGGTCACAAAGGTGATAAACCCTGCTAACCATTGCGCGCCGTAATACAGTAAAGAGATATCCATAATATAGCTAACCATGTATTTAGATNAAGGCTAGGCCAAGAGTAAAGTCTGACTCAATAAATATATTTATTATCATTTTTAATTGTCGTACTTAATTCTCAAGCTTACTTTTGGCCTTTTATTAAGAAGCCTACTTTAGCATTTCATTAAGCGAATAAACATTATAAAACGTTACTGTTTAGAGCCCATAAATGGTAACGATATAGCAGTAAAAGAAATTTATCGAAAAATCTTGCTTTTTTGTTCTATTCACGGCATTGTTACGGGTTGTCCTTGTCACAAACTATGTCACAAACCATCGTACAAGAGGAAGGCATTTCATGAGTAATTTAACAGTAGGTTTAGTAGGCTGGCGCGGTATGGTCGGCTCAGTGCTGATTGAGCGTATGCGCGAAGAAAAAGACTTCACCGGTATCACCCCGGTGTTTTTTTCAACCAGTAACAGCGGCGGCGATGCGCCAAGCTTTGATGGTATTAGCCCAAGTAAACTCAAAGATGCTCATGATATTAAGTCTTTAGCGGACTGCGATGTGATTATTACCTGCCAAGGCGGCGACTATACCCAAAAAGTGCACCAGCCTCTGCGCGATAGCGGCTGGGAGGGTTATTGGATTGATGCTGCTAGTACTTTACGTATGGATGAAGATAGCATCATTATTTTAGATCCCGTCAATCGTAATGTGATTGATAACGCTTTAGCTCATGGTAAAAAAGACTTTATCGGTGGTAACTGTACGGTATCGCTTATGCTGATGGCTATCGGTGAGCTGTTCAACAGAGGCTGGGTGGAATGGGTCAGCGCGATGACTTATCAAGCGGCAAGCGGCTCTGGCGCTAACAATATGCGTGAACTTATCAGCGGTATGGGCGTATTACAAGATGCGGTCAAAGCTGAGCTGTCTGATCCTGCCAGTGCAATCTTGGATATCGATAAAAAGATCGCCGAGACTCAGCGCTCAGCCGATTTTCCTCAGCAGTATTTTGGCGTACCCCTAGCTGGTAGCTTGATTCCTTATATCGACTCGCAAATGGACAATCATCAATCAAGAGAAGAATGGAAAGGCGGCGTTGAAACCAATAAGATCCTTGGTAATGATGAACAGAGTAATATTCCTATCGATGGTATGTGTGTCCGTATCGGTGCGATGCGCTGTCATGCTCAGGGTCTGACTATCAAGCTCAAAAAAGACATCCCGCTAAGCGAGATTGAAGAGGCGCTTCAAGGTAGCGATAATAAATGGCTAGATGTAGTTGAGGATACTAAGGAAGCTACAGTCGAGCGTTTAACGCCAGTAGCAGTGACAGGTACTTTAACCGTAGCTCTAGGTCGCCTGCGTAAGCTCAATATGGGGCCTGAATATTTAGGTGCATTTACTGTCGGTGACCAGCTGCTATGGGGCGCTGCAGAGCCTTTACGCCGGATGCTAAACATCATTCGTGAGCAAAACAGCTAAGTTTGACTCAAAGCATCGACTATAAAAAGACAGCATATGCTGTCTTTTTTTATGCATATAGCTTCGCGCTAACACCTAATTGATTGGATCTACACTACCCTTGCTCATATCATTGTCTATATCATTACAGCATGAGCAACAATGGCTTCTCTTAAGCGTATAGAGATAACCGTGCGCAAAAAACCGCTAATAATGATATAATTAGCGCCATTTTCATAGCTCAGATAGCGATTATAATATGCAATTTACTTTACATAAAACTGCTAGTGGCGAGACACGCGCCCGCCGCGGTACCGTTCATCTCAATCATGGCGATGTACAAACGCCTGCTTTTATGCCTGTTGGCACTTACGGCACGGTGAAAGGCATGCTGCCTCGTGATATCGAGGCCATTGGCGCCGACATTATCCTTGGCAATACCTTTCATCTTTGGCTGCGCCCGGGCACTGATATCATCGATCAGTTCGGCGGCCTGCATAAATTCATGCACTGGGACAAGCCTATCTTGACCGACTCTGGTGGCTTTCAGGTCTTCAGCCTTGGCGAAATGCGTAAAATCACCGAAGAAGGCGTACATTTTAAGTCGCCTATTGATGGTGCGAAAGTGTTTTTATCACCTGAAAAATCGATGCAGATTCAGTATAGTCTGAATTCCGACATCGTCATGCAGTTCGATGAGTGTACGCCCTATCCGGCCACGCATGCTGAAGCGAAAAAATCTTTGGAACTCTCCTTGCGTTGGGGGCAGCGCTGTCTTAATGAGCATCAAAACCTTGGCAGTACTAATGCGCTTTTTGGTATCGTGCAAGGCAGTATGTATAGCGACTTACGTCAGCAGTCACTTGAGGGTTTACTTGAGATTGGTTTTGATGGTTATGCTATCGGNGGTCTCTCTGTGGGTGAACCTAAAGAGGAGATGATGGCGGTATTAGATTACCTACCTGATGATATGCCAGCCGATAAGCCGCGCTATCTGATGGGCGTTGGTAAGCCTGAGGATCTAATCGAAGGTGTGCGCCGCGGCGTTGATATGTTTGACTGCGTCATGCCAACTCGTAATGCACGTAATGGTCATTACTTCGTCACTGGTGATGCTGATAACACTGGAGTGGTGCGCATTCGTAATAGCCAATATCGTACGGATACAGGTCCACTAGATCCTGGATGTGACTGCTACACCTGTCAGAACTTTAGCCGCGCTTATCTTTACCATCTCAATAAATGCAAAGAGATGTTAGGCGCGCAATTAGCAACTATTCATAACCTACGTTATTATCAGCGCTTGATGGCAGGTATTAGAGACGCTATTGAAGCGGATACTTTTGATGAGTTTGTGAGTGAGTTTTATAGCAAGCGCGGGCAACAAGTACCTGAGCTAACGCTGCATTAAGTCATATAGCTGTTGATAAAGGCTCTTATTATTGTCTCTGTTCATACTAAAAAAGCCAGTCACTCATATTAGTGACTGGCTTTTTTACATTTATCTACTGATAGTCTTAATAAATTTGATCATCAGGTAGCTGCTGCATGGGGATATCAGGGTGTTTTCTTAGATGCAAAACAGCTAAGAGCAAACCGCCCCATATAAGCAGCATGGAGATAATCATAAAAATAGTGGCTGAAGTTGACATAATTTATTCCTATTAAAGTGTCCGTCTAAGAGCAGTATGATTAGCGTGCATCATCAAGAGCGCGAGCTTTATCATCTTCTTCGTCATGGATACCTTTCATACGAGAGAGTATAAAGGCACCTAAGCCAAATAGTACCACCACGCCCCAACCAAATAGTAATAGGATGGTTGTTGAGTAGCCTTCATAAGGGTTTTGTACTAAATCAACTAATCTCATACCTAGCGCAATGACCAGTACAACAGGCGTAATAACCGTCAGCATAAATACCCAAGCACCGCCTAATTTGACACTAGACACCTGATTGATATGCGCTATTAAACCTGGGATTTTGCGGCGATTAAACCAAGTGACCAAGACAATAGACATGAGTCCACCTGCGACGATACCGATGTTATTAGCAAAATGATCAATCACATCGACCAATACCAATGAGCTACCCGTAGAGAAAGCTGAGATAGATATAACCGCAGATACACCCACGATTATGGCTACTGCTTTTTTGCGCGACCAGTCAAATTTACTTTGAAACGCAGAGATGGGTACTTCTAGGATACTAATCAATGAGCTAATACCAGCAACCACCAACGAGCCAAAGAATAAGAAACCGACAAAGTCGCCACTAGCGCCCATAGTAGAGATGATTTTGGGGAAAACAAAGAAGGCTAGTCCAACNCCGCCACTCGCGACTTCAGCAACATCTTGACCGGTTGACATCGCCATAAAGCCAATAGCTGAGAAGATACCGATACCTGCAATAAGCTCAAATGAGGAGTTAGCAAAACCAACCACTAAGCCTGCGCCTGTTAAGTTAGTGTTCCTTTTAAGGTATGAGGCATAAGTCACCATGATACCAAAACCCACTGATAGCGAGAAAAACACATGCCCATAAGCAGCTAGCCAAACACTAGGATCCGCCATTCTGGTCCAGTTTGGTTCAAAAAAGGCATTCAAACCAACCACAGAGCCTGGCAAAGTGACGGCTTTGAAAACCATAATACCAAACAGCACAATAAGCAGTGGTAAGCAGATTTTGTTCGCAAGCTCCACGCCTTTACGGATGCCGCCAAACATAATCAATAGCGCTAAAGCCCAGACAATCACTAGACCTGTAAACATCTGCGGTACAAAGACGGAGGTCAGCTCGCCAGTATGCTGTATAAAGTCACTGACAAAGAAGTTAGTGGTATCCTCGCCCCACTTTTGTCCAAACGAGAAGACCATATAACTACCTGCCCAAACGATGACGGCGGCGTAATAGATGGCAATGACAAAAGAGACCAAAGACTGCCACCAACCGACAAACTGACCAGATGGTGAGAATCTCTTATAAGCTCGCGGCGCGGCGGCGCGGTATTTGTGGCCAATAATATAATCTAAAAATAATAACGGAATACCTGCGGTTAATAAGGCGATAAGATAAGGCACCATAAATGCCCCACCACCATTATCATAAGCCACATAAGGAAAGCGCCAAATATTCCCTAATCCAACTGCTGAACCGACAGCTGCTAGAATGAATCCAGTACGACTGGACCAATTTTCCCTTTGCTGTGCCATATAACACTCCTAAAATTCACTGGTGTTCTCTTTTAATGCNNTTTAAGTACCTTAAANGGTGCACTTTAGAGCAGCAAGATAATCAAAGAGACTACCAGTCAGCTATTGGTTAAAATAAGTTACTAAAACCTTACTACATATGACTTGAAAGTTTCTGCTAATCGACAGCAAATGTCAAGAAATGATAAACACAAAAAGCCATAACGTTATGTTATGGCTTTTNATGATAAAGATTTTGACGTTTAGANTCGAAATGATAGTACCAACTGTGCTGAGCTAAATTTTAACGGACGACACCGCGTTTACTGTGCTCTAAAGAGTCAATGAGTAGCTGGATTTTTGGCTCTTTGGGTAGCAGCTCATTTTGTAAAACCTCAAGCGCTTGCACAGTGGTCAGACCAGACCTAAAAACGACACGGTAAGCTTGACGTAAGACGTCGATAGTCTGTTTCGACCAATCTTTTCGGCGCATGCCTTCTATATTTAGACCATGAGCGCCTGCCGGATTGCCCGATACCATAGTAAAAGCCGCCACATCTTTTAGAATAAGGCTCGCTCCACCGACTAAGCTGTAGTCATCAACGCGGCAGAACTGGTGAATACCAGAATTGCCACCAATGATAGTATGATCGCCGATGGTCACGTGTCCGGCAATGCCAACGTTATTTGCTAAGACATTGTGGCTACCAATGGTACAGTCATGAGCAATATGGGTATTGACCATCAGTAAGTTGTGACTGCCAATCTTAGTGATAGTAGCGTCTTGCGCGGTACCGCGGTGTAAGCTACAAGCCTCTCGAATAGTATTATGATCACCAATCTCAAGCCAAGTACGCTCACCGGCATACTTAAGATCTTGCGGATCCTCGCCGATACTAGCGAACTGATAAAACTGATTGTGCTGTCCTATACGTGTCAACTTAGCCACTACCACATGACGATGCAAGATCGTGTGAGCGCCGATAGACACCTCATCACCAACGATACAATACGGTCCTATAACCGCCGTCTCGTCAATAGTTGCAGAAGGTGAGATGAGTGCTGTAGGGTGAATCTGGCTCATAGTACAGGCCTTAGTATCATCTAATTCAATGGAATAATAAAAGTAGTTCGTGCTGATTTGCCGAGGTTATTTCTCTTGGCGAGCAATCATAATCTGAGCACTGACGGCGAGCTGCTGCTCAACGTGAACCGTACAGTCAAACTTATAAATACCTTGCTTTTGCATAGTAATCTTAGAGCGAATGATAAGCTGATCCCCTGGTATTACTTGCCGTTTGAAGCGCACCTTATCTACTCCGGCAAACAGGTAGAGATAGCCATCCTTAGAGGTCAAACCGGCACTGATAAACCCTAAAACACCAGAAACTTGCGCCATACACTCAACCATCAACACCCCTGGCATAATAGGCTCGTCAGGGAAATGACCATTAAAAAACTCTTCGTTGATGGTGACGTTTTTTATACCGGTGATCCACTCCCCAGGTCGACAAGCCGTAATCCGATCGACTAGCATAAAAGGNTAACGGTGCGGTAAATAATGCTTCAAATCATGATAAGTCAGCGGTAAGCTCAAGCCGTTTGTTGCTAACTTACTGATATCTTCATCCGTTAACTTATTGAAATCAATGGCACTCATAATGGGCTTCCTTGCGGTACTCGCAATCAAAATATAAATTAGAGATATGCTGTTTTAGGGCGTGTTGAACATTCACAAGAAGGCACTGCTGATAGCTGCTAGTTAATCAAAGCTGTGTTCTAGTCTAAGGGAAAATTGCAGGTAATGCCGATGCCTTAGCTTAATTTTTACAACGACTAGGGCGATTTTAGCATCAGCCCTCACTCTAACAACAGGGACAGGACTNTTTTTTGCCGCTTTATTGATAAAAACTGACGTATAGAATGACTATACTTACCATTTTTATCTGCAAATCGNCTAAAAAATAGTCTCTGTCAGTGCCACGGTCGAATGTCCAACACGCCCTAGACANACANTTTTAAAACAGTTCACTTTAAATCAGTTAAATAAAAAAATAATCACATCTAAAACCAGTTGCTTTTTAAGTCAGCTGCTTTTTAAATTGGATACTTTTAAAACAGTTGCTTTGGCTGTTGGCGTAGGGTTGACTACTCAATCATTACCCATTTGACGAAAACGTACTGCCGCGCGTCGCCATTTGGCTGTAGGCATAGCGGCTGTACCCGATGAATAAGAGCCTGAGGTTTTGATCGATTTTGTCACCATAGTCATACCAGATAAAGTGACATCGTCAGCAATCTCAATATGACCGTTGATACCGACAGCGCCGCCCACGATACAGCGCTTACCAAGGCGAGTGCTGCCTGCGATACCAGTATGAGCGGCGATGGCAGAGCCGTCACCAATATGGACGTTATGCGCTATTTGTACTAAATTATCGATAATCACATGATTACCGATAACCGTATCATCAATAGCGCCGCGATCGATACAGGTATTGCTACCTATCCGTACCTGATCGCCAATGACCACACGCCCTAGCTGAGCAATACGCTCCCAGCCACTATCACTCGGATTTTTGGTTGGGGCGAAGCCAAAACCTTCGCTACCTATACTAGCGCCGGCGTGAATTCTCACTTGGTTGCCGATGATACAGTCGTGACCGATAACCACTTGTGACTTAAAGTGACAACGCTCACCAATACTCGTATCAGCCCCAATAACTACATGGGCGTCAAGACAACTGCCTGCGCCTATCTGTGCGCGCGCGCCAACCACACAAAACGGCCCTATGCTGACCCCTTCACCGATGATAGCACTATCAGCAATGCTTGCTGCCGGGTGTATGACGCCAGTCTCAGGCTTTGACTCAAATAACTGAGTACTACTCGCATAAGCCAAATAAGGATTGGCAACGACCAAAGCTATCGTCGGTGCGCGGGCAATCTCAGCATGCGGCTCACTGACTAACACGGCTCCAGTCTCACTAGCGGCAAGATAAGAGAGGTATTTTGGATCCGCCAAAAAGCTGAGCTGGGTGCTAGTAGCGGTAGCCAAACTGCCGACGCCGCTAATTTCAAAATTAAGCTGCTCAGAGCTTAGCGCCGACTTGTTCAGTACAGGTTGGCGCTGCTCAATTTGTGTAATGAGATGCTCAATGGTAGTCATAGTCAGTAACACTGCTAATAGTATAGTAAAACAATATAGTGAAAATAGGCACTAAGCTAAGATAAGCTAACAGTTTAGCTCAGTCATTCGTAATGCTCTATCGCTTAAGAGCTGACGTGATAGTCAGCTCTCCATCAAGCCGTTATGGCAGCGCATTAAAAGTAAGGTCAATTAAAAAGTACTACCAATTTGGAACTGGACTTTTTCGGTCTCGTCGCCTTCTTTGTCGCCAATAGGTACCGCATAACTGATCGAAATAGGTCCGATAGGCGTGTACCAAGTCACGCCAGCACCGGCACTAAAACGCAGATCATTGTCTTGCGTTAATAATGGAACATCTACAGGATTATCATCTCCATCTACAGGACGCTCACCCGTTACCGGGTCAACGAAGTTGCGATCTTCTCTATCGGTAGTATCAAAGACTTGTCCACCTTCCGCGAATAATACCGGACGTACTTGATCCGCCCAGTCGCCTTTGAATGGCATAGGCAAGATAAGCTCAGTACCGAAGCTTGCTAAGGCGTTACCACCGACCTCTTCGTCTCTGATACGATCACGACCAAGAACCGCATCAGAATAAGCTTTCGATCTAGGGCCTAAACTTGAGGACTCGTAGCCACGTACAGAGCCATAACCACCAGCGTAGAAATTCTCATAAAAAGGCAAGTCATTACCATAGCCAAGCTTAGTGTAACCGCGTGCAATCACATCTTTATAGATCGGATAGTAGACGTTACCGCGATAAATGGCTTTTTGATAATCAGCATCGCCAAAGCCAATAGTCGCATCGACGCTATGGCTCATGCCCTTCGTGGGAAACACTGGGCGATCTAGCGTGCTGTAGTCCCAGCCTAGGAGTAAATTATAGCTGATATAATCATTCTTAAAGGTGGAAGCGCCTTTAATAGGGTCACCACTGTCATCTACAATTTCACTAAATGAGCCTCCATCGTCGACAATCTGGTCGACGTTAGACACGCCAAGGAANCGCCCGCCNCGAACCTCAGTATTATCGATGTTGATACCAGCGCTTATGCGTTTAGTCTCNTCAACAGGATAGCTATAGTTAAGCGTAGCGCCATAAGAGTCGGTGACATAGTTACTGACGTTTCTATCATCATATTTGGTCTCACGGTAATAAGCACTGACCCCTTGTGAGACGCCATTTTCAGTGAAGTAAGGATCGGTATATCCTAAGCTATAAGAGTCGCGTGTCTCTGAGCGTGAAAGTGCGGCATTGACGCGGTTACCGGTGCCCATAAAGTTGTTTTGAGTGAGGTCTAACTGGAAAGTTACCCCGCCACTTTGAGAGTAACCAGCGGCAATCGTTGAGCTACCTGAGGGTTGTTCTTCAACGGTATAGTTCACATCGACTTGGTCTGGCTGATTGGGCACCGATCTAACATCAACGTTAACGGTTTTAAAGAAACCGGTGCGCAATAAACGTGTGCGCGATAGCTGGATTTTTTCGTTAGAGGCCAGCGAACCTTCTAACTGACGCATCTCTCGGCGCAGTACTTCGTCTTGGGTTTTTATATTGCCGTTGAAATTAATACGGCGCACATAGATAGGTCTTACCGGATCGATATAATAGTCAACATCGACGATTTTGGTGTCGTCATTAATACGCGGTACTGGGCGAATTTGTGCTAGATAATAGCCTTCATTGCCATAACGGTTTTTGAGCGCAGCAGTTGTTGCATCAAGCTTAGCTTGCGAGTACTGCTCATCGGCATTAAAGGTCACAAGCTCGCTTAGATCATCGACATCGAATTTGGGCTCGCCCAAAAAGCTAATATCCCCAAACTGGTATTGGTCGCCTTCGGTTAAGCTGATTTCAATAAAGACGCTTTTTTTATCTTCACTGATATTGAGTATGGCGTTGTCAACGTTAAAGCGCACATAACCATCGTTCTGGTACAGCGCTTTTAGGTTCTCTAAACTTGCGCCTAGTTTTTCTTTGGCGTAGCGATCTGACTTAGAGATGATATTGGCCCATGAGGTTTCTTTTACTGCAAACACATCTTTAATCTCTTCATCACTAAAGTGCTGATTACCAATAATATTAATATCAACTACTTTGGCCGCTTTGCCTTCGATGAAGCGCACGTCAAGCTTGACCCGATTACCATCGAGCAAAGTCTGATCCACTTCGATACTGCTGTTGTAATAGCCTTGGGAGATATATTGCTGCTGCAGCTCGTTAGCGACACCTTGTAGCGTCGCTTGCTTGAGTACGTCGCCGACTGATAAGCCAGCGTTTTCTAAGCCTTGCTCTAGCCCTTCTTTGGGAATAAGCTGGTTGCCCTCAAAATTGACTTCGGCAATGACAGGACGCTCAACGACATCAAAAGTCAGCTGACTACCCTCGACACGGCTTTGAATGTTAGCGAAGTTGTCAGTAGCATACAAAGCTTTAATACTAGTCGCTAAGCTGGCATCGGTCACCATATCACCGACGCTAATAGGCAACACTGGATAAAGACTATCGGGAGTCAGGCGTTGTAATCCGGTGAAACCAATGTCAGTTGCCACAAAATCTGCCGCTTGTGCAGAAACACTCATCATGGCTACCACTAATGGCAACCCAGCCGCGCTCGTAAGTAAAGGCGTACGCATAAATACTATCCGTCAATAAAAAACTTGCTTAAGTTAAGGTAAAAAAGCATATTTTGTCTACCTTATTGAGACTTTGCTTATGGCTCATTAAGATAGAATTAGAACACTTTATATAAAACGCATCATAAAATAAACTAAAAATTACGTTAAATAAAGCTTAGCTACTATGAGTATTGTTTATTGCTATTTGTATAATGTTAGGCACAATCCTGCGCAGGCGTTAGTGTAGCGCATTTGGCTCGATATGTCGCGCCGCGTTCGCCTAAAACAGCCGGCTAATATCATTACCAATCGCTAACACCATGAAACCTACTAGCAAGAGTAGACCTATATTTAAGCCTGCGATTTGCACCCCTTCTGGTAGAGGTTTGCCTCGTATAAGCTCAATAGTGTAGTAAACAATATGACCGCCATCCAATATCGGAATGGGTAATAAGTTCAATACGGCAAGACTAAGACTTATCAAGGCAGCAGTAGATAGTACCATCTCCCAGCTGATATCGAAGCTTTGCTTAGCGACTTTGGCAATAGTAATGGGGCCAGATAAGTTATCTAACCCTATCATACCTGAGAGCATCTTCCCCATTGAGCTGACCGTCATTACCGCTAACTGTTCGGTTTTCTCAAATGACTTCACCAGTGATTCACCAGGACCATAGACGACGGTATTTTTATAAGCATCAGGGATGACAATATCAGTCTGAGCGACCATCGCGCCAATCTGCCCATAGCGATTGCCTAAATTGTCTTTTTTGCCTTGTGGCATGATCTGTAACTGCAGCGGCTCGCCATCACGAAGCACGGTGAAAGTGAGCAATACTTCTGGGCTATCACGGATAATACGTGTGGCACTAATCCAATCGTTAATAGGGGTATCATCGATAGCGGTAATTTCATCACCGACCTGCATGCCCTGTAAACTTGCCGCACCATCAGCAGTCAAATCGCCAATAATAGGCTCAATAGTTGGCTGCCACGGTAGCGTGCCAAAGCTTGTCAGCGCGTCTTTGCCTTGCGCCTGCCCTTGCATAAAATTAGTCACCGGCGCTTGGTAAGTGGTTCGCTGAGCGCTTGCCGCCTCCATAGCTTGTGATTGTAAGGTAACGCTCACATTATCGGTCTCACCCATGCGACTTGCTAAGCGATAGTTGATGTTCTCCCAAGTTTGCACCTCATGACCGTCGATAGCGACAATCTTCTCACCCGCTGGCAGCTGCGCCATAGCGGCTGGCGTGTCGGGCAACACTTTACCGATAGTAGTCGCTAGCTGCTCTGAGGGCGTCATAAACAATACCCAAAACAAAACAATGGCGATAATGAAGTTCATGATGGGGCCAGCGGCGACGATAGCTATTTTTTTTAAAGGATGCTGACGATTAAAGGCTAAGTGCTGCTCATGTTCAGCCACCTCACCTTCACGCTCATCAAGCATCTTGACATAGCCGCCAAGCGGCAAAGCAGATACTCGGTAGTCTATACCGCTGCGCTTACTGGTCCAGCCTGCAAGCTTAGGCCCAAAGCCAATAGAATAAGTTAGCACCTTGACGCCGCATAAACGCGCAACGATATAATGCCCCCACTCGTGCAAAGCAATCAGAGGTCCTAGTACAAATATAGCGGCAAGCAGCGTTAATATAAAAGTCATGGATGTCTCAAATTAGGTATAGATTTAAGCGACCTCAAACCATCTGTCCCGCTATCTGGCCCGCCATTTGGCCAATAAGCGTCTGTGTGTAGCGGCGTGCGGCGTCATCAATAGCTAAGATATCATCGATACTAGCATCAGCAGTTAAGCTGGCTACTTTGACTTGGCTCAGCGCTTGCTCATTGATATCCGCTATATCAGTTAAGCGTATCCGCTCTGCTAAAAATGCCTCGACCGCAATCTCATTAGCCGCATTCAACACAATAGTCGCCTGAGTGCCCGCCTGCATCGCTTGCCGTGCTAAGCGCAGACAAGCAAATTTCTGCAAGTCTGGAGCAATAAACTCTAAAGCACTTAGCGCAAATAAATCTAACGGCTGTGAGCCGCTGTCGATACGCTCAGGATAGCTTAGCGCATGGGCAATGGGCGTCTTCATATCGGGACTACCCAGCTGAGCCAAATAGCTACCATCGTTATATTCTACCATTGAGTGAATGATACTTTGCGGATGAATCACTACGTTTATCTTATCTTCTGGTAAATCAAACAAATGACAGGCTTCAATTAGCTCCAAGCCTTTATTCATCATCGTCGCTGAATCGACAGATATCTTCTGCCCCATGGACCAGTTAGGATGCTTTACTGCTTCAGCGACCCCAGCTTGCTGCATATGCGCAAATGAATGCTGCAAAAAAGGTCCGCCAGAAGCCGTCAGCCAAAGCTTACGCACCCCATAAGAGGACTTGTGAATCTGCGTATTATCTTGCTGAATAGACGGCGGCAAACATTGAAATATGGCATTGTGCTCAGAATCAATCGGTAATAAAGTTGCGCCATGAGTCTTAACCAGTGAGATCATCACTTGCCCAGCCATGACTAGCGCTTCTTTATTGGCTAATAAGATACGCTTACCGGCGCGCGCGGCTTTAAGCGTCGAGGACAACCCTGCCGCGCCAACGATAGCCGCTACCACCGTATCTACTTCACCGTCAGACGCGATATCATCAAGACCGGCAGGACCACCAATAACCTCGGAGTCTAAGCCTGCCTGCGCAAGCTTAGCGGTAAAGTCATCGACCTTATCTATAGGCACACAAACGCGCGCAGGGTTGAACTGCTGGCACAGCTGCAATAGCTTATCTAAACGCTGATGACCTGATAAGGCATAGACATCAAAGTTGTCACTATGCGCTGCTAAAATAGCTAAGGTGCTATCGCCGATGGAGCCCGTCGCGCCAAGTACAGCGATGCGTTGTCTGTTAGTCATAAGCTTAAGGGCCTATAGTGTTATCAATAATAGATGAAGAATAAAGAGACTTAATCAGCCTACAAGCAGACCAAGCTGCTGTAGACCTAAGAATCCTAAAGCAAATATAGGGGTGGCCGAGAGCAATGAGTCAATACGATCTAGCACGCCGCCGTGTCCTGGTAGGATAGTTCCCGAGTCCTTAACTTTAGCGCGGCGCTTGAGCATCGACTCAAACAGATCGCCTAACACCGATATCAAAATAGTCACCACAGATAACGCGGCAAAAGACAGCAGTGCAGTACCCGACAATTGCAGCATAAAGACGCTAATACCGATAACGACTAATAAACCGGTAACGACTCCGCCTGCCAGTCCTTCCATGCTCTTATTGGGCGAGACATTTGGCGCCATTTTACGTTTGCCAAACTTACGGCCAACGAAATAAGCCCCGCTATCAGCGCACCAGACCAATAAGAACACATACATCAGCCACCAAGGCGACTGCTGCCACAAAAAGAACATAGCAGTAATGGAGGCAACCAGTATCACCATTCCCATGGCTGACAGTCTGCGGCCATACCAGCTGGTATGAGTCGGAAACTTACTCACCCAAGATAAAGCCACCAGCCATATGATTAAAGAAGCTATCCACCATAATACCCAGGTCATCGGCAATACGAGCGAGATGAGCGTCAGTGCCAAAACAATTAACACAAAAATCGTCGGCTGACGCCATTTTGGCATGAGCTTAGTCCATTCATGGGCTGCAATCGTCACACCAATAGCCAGTAGAGGCGCAAAAAATATAGGCGTTTGGCTTGCAAATAGCGCAATACCTACAATGATAATTAAGACGACTGCTGTTCTAATCCGTTGCCACATACCAATCAAGCCTTATACTCATAGTTGACAGAACTTCAGGGGGTATAGGGTATCTGAGAGTTGACAGACACTTATAACGTAATCATTCACTCTTTTTGTACTTTTCACTAATTAGTCGTTGTACTAGCGACTTGCTCACTAGTCTTGCCAAAGCGGCGCTGACGCTGACTAAACTCCTTTAGCATACCATCAAGCTCTTCTGCGCTAAAATTCGGCCATAATGTTTGCGTAAAAAACAGCTCAGCATAAGCGGATTGCCATAATAAAAAGTTCGATAAGCGGTACTCTCCGCCCGTACGAATCAGCATATCGACCGCAGGCTCATCTGCTAGCTGTACATATGCGCCTAATTTTTCTTTGGTTATCTCTTCCACCACCAACTGTCCTGTTTGGACTTGCGCGGCGAGCTGTTTTGCAGCATGGGCAATATCCCACTGACCACCATAACTAATAGCAATCACCAATCTCATAGCATCATAGTGGGCAGTCTGAGCCTCTGCATCGGCCATCTGCGCTTGTAAATCGTCAGACAACTGGCTACGATCACCAATAAAGCGTAGCTGGATTTGATACTTCTGCATACGTGGCAGCTGCTCACTAATAGTCACCGATAATAAGTGCATGAGTAATGCCACCTCGCTCGGTGGTCGCTGCCAATTTTCACTAGAAAAAGCAAATACCGTCAGTACTTCAATGCCTACTTCGCGGCAGTACTCCACTACAGGGTCCAGCGCGTCTTTACCTTTTATATGGCCTTCGCCTTTGCCTAATTCGTGTTGTTTGCCATAACGATTGTTGCCATCCATAATAATAGCAATATGTCTGGGCTTTAGGCCTATGTCAGTTTCTGTAAGCATTCTTTAGCCATCTTAGTAGTAATAAATTCTTAGCCATAAAAGCTAACTAATAAAAAACTGGCGTCTCGACAATACCACTTGCAAGAGGCCAGTTCTTCATTGACATTCAGGTTTTGACTTTGCGTTGAATCTAGCAAGCCACTTATACTTCCATCAAATCGCTTTCTTTTGTGCTTAAACGCTTATCGATGGTGTCGATATATTTGTCAGTGATTTTTTGAATATCATCATTAGCGCGGCGCTCATCGTCCTCTGAGATCTCTTTTTCTTTGGCTAGATCTTTGATGTCATTCATCATATCACGGCGAATATTACGAATAGAGACGCGGCTGCTTTCCGCTTCACTACGAGCGAGTTTTTGCATATCGCGGCGAGTCTCTTCGGTCAGTGCCGGCATAGGCACACGAATCACATCGGCGCTCATTGGGTTAAGACCCAAATCAGCTTCGCGAATGGCTTTATCTACTGCTTGTACCATAGTGCGATCAAATGGCTGCACCAGTAAGGTGCGTGAGTCTTCAACGTTAACGCTAGCGACTTGGTTCAATGGCGTGTCGGCACCGTAGTAGCTGACCATGATCCCTGATAGCATGCCAGGATGGGCACGGCCAGTACGCACTTTACTAAAAGTATTATCAAGCGCCTCTAGCGTTTTTTTCATGCGCTCTTCGCCGTCTTGTTTGATTTCTTTAATCATCATATTTCCTTAATTTATCTATACGACAATAGTCATAGTTGCTTATTTTGAAGAGATACGGTTATAAATCGTGGACTGCCGATTTATGACTAGTGATAAACACGAGTGCCTTCATTTTCGCCCATAACGACATTCAATAACGCGTTAGGCTTAGTCATATCGAATACTTGTAGCGGTACATTGTGCTCACGGCACAGGGCAATAGCGGTCAGATCCATGACGCCAAGCTTTTGCTCGAGCACCTCATCAAAAGTGAGGCCATCGTACTTGGTCGCATCGCTATGCAGACTTGGGTCTTTATCATAAACTCCATCAACCTTAGTCGCTTTTAAGATCAGACCAGCTTCAATCTCAATACCGCGCAGGCAAGCAGCGGTATCTGTGGTGAAGAAAGGATTACCGGTACCGGCAACAAAGATACAAACCTCGCCGTTTTTGAGATAACGAATGGCATTACGGCTGCTATAGCTCTCAGTGACTTCGCCAATAGGTAAGGCTGACATCAAGCGCGTTTTGATATTGCGGCGCTCAAGTGCATCACGCATCGCAAGGCCATTCATGACAGTCGCCAGCATCCCCATCTGATCGCCTGTGACTCGGCCTACCAGACCCTCTTGTTGTAATTGGGCGCCGCGATATAAGTTACCACCACCGACGACGATACCGACTTGCACCCCAAGGCCACGTAGATGAGCGATAGACAGACTCATCTTATCGAGCACCTCAGTATCAATACCCATGTCTTTGCCGCCCGCTAAGGCCTCGCCTGATAGTTTAAGCAAGATACGCGAAAAACGGGGATTTTTATCAGACATAAGAGCACCTTTTTACCATCAAATATTATCGTTAAATTACTATCAAAACTGTCATCAAGTCGCTGATAGCTTGATCAGCACAGCAAATCAGGCTAAATTGCGCTAATTGTAGCAAAAACTATCCCTTATTGGGCAATTTTCATTCACCGCTTTTGTCATTATGCCTGACGGATATACGCTTTTATTGAGCCTTAGCCCTAGCCTTAACCTCAATCTTAACCTTGAAAGCTTGCAAACAAATCGTATTCGCTAGCGTCATCGATAGTCACTGTTAAAAACTGGCCAACTTTTACCGTAGCGTCAATATTGTCGACATAGACATGACCGTCAATCTCTGGCGCGTCCGCGTAACTGCGGCAGATAGCGATATCCTCTTCCACATCAATCTCATCAACTAATACTTGTAGCGTCTTACCGATTCTCTCTTGTAGCTTTTGCGCGGAGATCTCTTGTTGGAGCGCCATAAAGCGCTCATAACGCTCCTGCTTCACCGCTTCGGGAACGGGATTTGGCAAGTCATTGGCGACAGCGCCTTCGACTTCTGAATAAGTAAACGCGCCGACTCGGTCTAGACGGGCTTCTACTAGCCAGTCGAGTAGACACTGAAAGTCCTCTTCGGTCTCACCGGGGAAGCCGACCACAAAGGTTGAGCGAATGACAATCTCAGGGCAAATCTCACGCCACGCTTTGATCCGCGCCAAGGTGTTTTCGCTATGCGCGGGGCGTTTCATGGCTTTGAGGATTTTATGACTGGCATGCTGGAACGGAATATCGAGATACGGCAGCAGCTTACCCTCGCCCATCAGCTCAACCACTTTATCGACATGCGGATACGGATAGACATAATGCAGGCGCACCCATATGCCTAATTGATTAAGCGCTTGGCACATATCATAAAATTTGGATTTGAGCGGCATACCGTTCCAAAAGCTGGTCTTATATTTAAGATCTAAGCCATAAGCTGAGGTATCTTGCGAGATGATAAGTAGCTCTTTGACGCCAGCATTTTTTAGCGCTACCGCTTCATTCATCACCTGATCTATGGAGCGCGAGACTAAATCGCCGCGCAGGCTTGGAATAATACAAAAGGTGCAGCGGTGGTTGCAGCCTTCAGATATCTTTAGATAAGCATAATGGCTTGGCGTCAGTTTGATGCCTGCCTCGTCGATCAGATCGATTTTGGGATTGTAGTCTTTATCTTGCTCTTTAGTAGGGCGCGGCACATGCTGGGCAACAGCAGTAATGACCTCGTCATAAGCATGCGCGCCGGTCACTGACAATACGGCTGGGTGCATAGTACGGATTTTATCCGCTTCTTTGCCCAAGCAGCCGGTGACGATCACTTTGCCATTTTTACTGATGGCTTCACCGATAGCGTCGAGCGACTCTTGTACTGCCGACTCGATAAAACCGCAGGTATTGACGACGACTAAATCTGCGCCGTCGTAATCACTGGCTACTTGATAACCATCGCGGCTCAGCTCAGTGATAATGCGCTCGCTGTCTACCAAAGCTTTTGGGCAGCCAAGCGACACAAAACCGATTTTGGGCGCAGTGACAGGCGAGCTTGCATGAGCCTGAGCGCTGCTGCTACTTTGTTCGATACTACGGTTTTGGTTATGATTGGCTTTATGATGATACGCTTGAGTAGTGCTGGAGGCTTGCTCAGGACTCTCGCTACTCGGTACTTGCGCAGGATTGAATACTGTCGCGGTATTTTTTAGCGCGGCATTAGCTGGCGATGGCGCTACCGAATCGGCTAAAATAGTATCATCTGATGGCATAGAATTTTTGGACATAGCTGACCTTGCTTGAGATAAAATGGCTGAGCGCATTGTACGTTTTTTTTGTGATAACTGCTAGTTTTGCCGTGCTATGCTGTTGATTTATGGTTAAATGTTATTGATTTAATACATCATCTCTATNAACCATGCCCCCCTTTTACTCTATAGGCTTTTTTATGAGCAGCCATTCGCTAGCCTCTGCTACTACGCCCGACTTAGCTTTTATCTCCCAGCAACTATTCACCGCCATCTTATGGGTTGATGATTCCTTAGTTATCGAGTGGATAAATGCGCAAGTAGAGCAGCTACTGGCTATTAGCCGCGGTAGACTGTTAGGGCAATCTATACTCAAATTACTCGCACCCGAAGAGTTAGAGCATATAGCGACAAACCTGTCTATAACGACAGATGATGCTCCAACCGGCCTACTGACTGAGCGTTTTTATCAAGCGCAGCAGTATCAGCAGCCCTTTGTCACTCATGATCATATAATAGATTTTTCTTCTGATAGCCGTGCTGTCCTACTCATAGACTATAGCGTAACGCCGGTTGTGTATCAGGAAAGACCCTATTTCATCGTTGAGATGTGGGGTAAAGATCGGCAAAGCCGCATCACGGATGACCAGCGTCAACAGCAGCAATACGAAGTCGCTCGGCAAATGCTGCGCTCGGTGGCTCACGAAGTCAAAAACCCACTTGCCGGTATTCGCGGAGCCGCGCAGCTACTCGTGCGCCAGTTCAATAAAATCCAAAAGCTAGACGGCGACCCCANTGCTCTCTCGCTAAGCTCAAACGACAAAGCCACCACCGCTACGTCTAATATACTATTAGATAAAAGTATGCTTAAAGACAAGCTTCATGGGTATACTGATATCATCATCTCCGAGACCGATCGCTTAACGCAGCTCATCGGTCAGCTGCTAGGGTCCAACCAGCCTGCGCATTGGCAACTNNTTAACATCCATCAGCCACTAGAGCATGTCTTGGCCTTAGTCCTTAGTCAGTATCCTAAAGTGACTATAAAGCGTGATTATGACTTATCTCTGCCAGAGCTTACAGCTGACAAAGACCAGCTGATTCAGGTATTTTTAAACTTACTTAATAATGCTTGTGAGTCGATGACCGAATTTGCGCAGTTGCAAGTCGATGCAAACTATCAGCCGCAGTTAGCCATTCAAACACGTATTGCATTTCAGCACACTATCGGTCAGCAGCAGCACAAACAAGTACTACAGCTCTCTATCACTGATAACGGCGGCGGTATAGAATCAAGCTTGCTCGGACAAATATTCTTCCCGATGGTGACGAGCCGCGCGGCAGGTACGGGGCTTGGCTTGTCGATTGTACAAGACATTCTCAGCCGGCATCATGGTATGATTGAAGTGCACTCTAAACAACATAAGAGTGGCAATTCAACTTGCTTTACACTGTACTTGCCGTTTACTCAGCCACTGCACTCACTTAATGCTGTCAGTTATAAATAATCCCTACTGCTAATAATGACAATAACGATGAGTTAATAACACTATGACCACTCTTGCTACTCTATGGCTTATCGATGACGATGCCGCACTACGCTTGGTATTGGCCGACACTTTTACCGAAGCTGATCTGACGGTTATCAGCTTTACACAAGCGCAAGCGGCCTGGACGCGCCTCAATGATATTTTACAAAAGCGCGAGCCTGCATCGCAGCTCCCTGATGTTATCTTGACTGACATTCGTATGCCTATGATGGATGGCCTGTCATTCAGCGATTGGGTGCATAAGCACTTCCCTGAACTGCCTATCGTCATTATGACTGCACATTCCGATCTGACGTCAGCCATCAATAGCTATCAGGCAGGTGCGTTTGATTATCTAGCCAAGCCCTTCGATTTGGATGATGCTGTCGCGATCATTTATAAAGCGCTCAATCATCAGCCAGATAGTGATACTCATCAAGACCGCTTAATGGATCAAAGCCGCACGGCGATAAATAAAGAACCTATAGNATCACACTCTACTCAGAATGCAGACAACCAGCAAAATACTAAAACTGCTAGCGATGTTAAGAAGCCTGTCTCTACACCAAGCGATAACACCAATCCGAGTGGTATTATCGGGCAGTCGCAAGCCATGCAGACNGTGTTTCGCGCGATTGGCCGTTTGGCTCATTCGCCGATTACTGTACTGATCACCGGTGAGTCAGGTACAGGTAAAGAGCTAGTGGCAAGCGCCCTACATCAGCACTCGCCGCGCGCCAAGCATTCCTTTATCGCGCTAAATATGGCAGCGATTCCGCATGACTTAATTGAATCTGAGTTATTTGGCCATGAAAAAGGCGCTTTTACTGGCGCGACGACGCAGCGTCAAGGCCGCTTTGAGCAAGCTGATGGCGGTACGCTGTTCTTAGATGAAATCGGTGATATGCCGTTTAGTACGCAAACGCGGCTACTGCGTGTGCTCGCGAATGGCGAGTTTTATCGGGTCGGTGGTCAGCAGCCTGTTAAAGTTGATGTGCGTATCATCGCTGCCACCCATCAAAACCTAGAGCAGCTCGTCCAGCAAGGCAAATTTCGCGAAGACTTATTTTATCGCCTCAACGTCATCCGTCTACCGCTGCCGCCTTTGCGAGCCCGCCGAGAAGACATCCCGGCCTTAGCCAGTCATTTTATGCAGCAAGCAGGCAAGCAGATGAACACCGCCGTCAAACAGTTAAGTCCTGATGCTCTGCGTAGTATGCAATCCTTTGACTGGCGCGGTAATGTACGCCAGTTAGAGAACGTTTGTCTTTGGCTGACAGTGATGGCGGCTGGGGATACGGTGCTTACCCAAGATCTGCCTCCTGAACTGCTCGCCGATAATGCTGCGGACTCATTAAGTAATAATAACGCTCAGGCCGCTCTTACTACTCAAGCAATTCCATCCGCGCAAACCTCGAATAGTACCTCGCCTATCCATTCGCATACTTCTACAGCGATTACTGAAACTTCGATAAGTTGGCAGCAAGCGCTAGCAGACTGGGCTAAACAGTCTTTGCAAGCGGGTGAAACGGACATCCTACAGTTAGCGACCCCAGAGTTTGAGCGTGTACTGTTGAGAGAAGCGCTTAGCCATAGCGGCGGGCGCAAGCTAGCTGCGGCTCAGCTATTGGGTTGGGGCCGTAATACGTTGACACGCAAGCTAACATTGCTTGATGTATCGTCGAGCAAGCCTACTACAGAGGAGTAGCCAAGTCTTTGATTAGCTTGGTTTTCCTATAAAAGGAGTACAGATTTTCATTTAATCTGCAAAAAAATTAAATTAATTTGCAAAAAGGGGTTGCCAAAACTGCGAAACTCTATATAATAGCCAACCACTGAGACGCACTACCGAATCAGTTATCTGTCTGTTAGACGTTTGAATTTAAGCGCTGACGATGATAGAGTAACGATAATGGGGCTGTGGCGGAATTGGTAGACGCACCAGATTTAGGTTCTGGCGCCGCAAGGTGTGAGAGTTCGAGTCTCTCCAGCCCCACCATTTTCGGATAGTACATCTTAGACCAAATATCAAAGCCTGCTTTTTAGCAGGCTTTTTTGTGTTTGTACGTTTATTTTATAATTGTAANTCNTTCAAAACTAACTGCTTTNATGCTTAGATATCTCTCNCTGGTTCGTTTCGCCAAAGCCTTATCCAAAANATCTTGATAATGANTATATTGAAAAGGCAAATTAGGNATCGGCTGCTGACAATGCTGAATCGCCCAGTCTCGCCATGGCTGCGTAGTTGACGANTCAATAGCATAAGGCCTGTCGCCTGCCAAAACCTCATACATCATAATCCCAAACGCATAGATATCACTTTGCACCGTACTGCTCTGCCCTTGCCATAGCTCTGGCGCAAGATAAGCTGGCGTACCCGCGCTGTTTTTAACTTGTAGCTTGTTTTTAGAACTGTTTGCAATTGGCCTCGCTAAAGCAAAGTCCGTTAATAGTAAGTTCTGCTCTTTATCCATTAAAATATTACTAGGCTTAATATCGTTATGCAGCCACTCTTTATCATGTAGAGACTTTATAAGCGCTGCCGCTTTGACGATAATTAAGTGCTTTTGTGCAAGGGTTAGCGATTGCTTAAGATGTTGCGCCAAACTGCCTTGCGTGTAATAAGGTATAGCTAGCCAAGTGAGTGACTGCTCTTGTCCAAGTATGTTTAAGCGTAAGGTGCCGTAAGCAAGAACGGGCGGCGCGGTAGTGTTTTTTTGAGCGGCTTTATTGCTACTTTGCAAACGGTTTACTACTTTCAGCACCTTTATTTCGTGATTCAATGATGCTGCATCTAAAGAGCTATCAGGGCTCAGTTGCCATTTTATCATCACCTGACCAAACTGAGCGTGAATAGCGCGGCTTAAGCCTTGATAGGTTATTGCAGTGTCGTTTGGTTGGCTCAGCCGTTGATGCACGATATTAAGATAGCCTAGTTGCATAAGCGTATGAGTTATCGTAGGTAAGAGCTTATCAGCTTGCAGTTGCAGCTCTTGTTTTTTTGACCCATGACTTTCTTCATCTTTCATAGTAAAGTAAAGCCCTTATGTGGCTATAGTAGACCTGATTAAAAGTGTTATGCGTTTNATTGACCAGCAAGACTNATAAAATTTTCTGGCGTGCCGTGCCTACGCAGACAGAGGCTGCAATAATTCATAGCAGCCTTGCATAACATTTTCATAGTGAACTGACTAGGGCGTGTTGAACATTCGACCTTGGCACTGACAGAGACTATTTTTTAGGCGATTTGCAGATAAAAATGGTAAGTTTAGTCGTTCTAAGCGTCTATTTTTATCAATAAAGCGGCAAAAAATAGTCCTGTCCCTGTTGTTGTCGTGAGGGCTGATGCTAAAATCGCCCTAGTCGTTGCGACTGTTTAATTAAAATCAGCTAGCCAATGCAATAAGCATTATCTGCAATTTTCACTTAGACTAGAACTATTTTAGCTATCAGCAGTGCGCATTTGTGAATGTTCAACACGCCCTATATTATCTGCATTAAATTTAACCCAAACGATTAGAATAGATATGTCCGAATCCAAGCCGANCGATCACTACGCCCTACCCGCNCCNTTANTNNCATTGCTTAGANCANTANNTACAAGAGCGCGTCACGCCAACCATTCAAATCGACCCCGAACAATTGGCTTATCGCTGGGTCGGTGGTCGCAGTGGTCATCTTGAACCCTTAGCAGTAAATCTGTTTTTAAGCTTAGATGACTTACAAGGTATTGAGACCCAAAAAACAAAACTGGTTCAAAACACGCGTCAATTCTTAAAAGGCTTTCCGGCCAATCACGTACTGATGACCGGAACTCGCGGCGCCGGTAAATCATCGCTAATACGCGCTCTACTGCAAGAATATCATAGCGAAGGGTTACGCATTATCGAGATTGCCCGTGATGATCTACAAGTGCTCGATAAAATTCGCGCTGCTATCAAGGCACTGCCTGCTGACACTCAGTGCCGCTATGTCGTGTACTGTGATGANTTGGCNTTTAANGGGCAAGATGAGAGTTACCGGGCGCTNAAAAGCGTACTCGATGGCGCGCTTGACTCTGAGCAGGACAAGCTTTTAGTATATGCAACCAGTAACCGCCGCCATCTATTACCGCAATTGATGAAGGATAATATTAGTATTTATGATGGACAGACCGATGAGGTTAACCCTTATGAGACTATAGATGAGACCGTGTCTTTATCGGATCGTTTTGGTCTTTGGTTATCCTTTCATCCGATGGATCAACANACTTATCTTACANATTGTGCAGCATTATCTGAGCTTTAGAGCAAGCAAAANATCGNTNCTTNAGAAACNCATNCNGAAAATCATAGTGAAGCTAAAACGACTACGATTGGCGAAGAAGAGCCGCCTCTAGCTGACGATATCAGAGCTGCGGCTTTACGCTGGGCATCAGAGCGCGGCGGCCGATCAGGGCGAGTTGCTTATCAGTTTAGTCGCTACTTTAGCGGCAAAGCGCAATTGGCTGCGGCNGATANTGACNCTTAATAGAGTAAAATAATTTTAATCTTAGCTAAAGTTAACATNGAATGGAAAAGTTACAATGCTGGGCTAAAGCCACAGCCTACACTACCTCGTTCTGAATAAAGATTAGTCTCTATCAAGCACTGAACCTAAATACTGAACGCTGGATTTGGCAGTGTGCTCACTACCTTTGTTAGTAGTAATTGGTTCGCCTTCGACCGTATATTGCGCAAAGTCCTCAGCTAACCATAACTGATTTTGATAATACCTTTGCGCTTCTAAACGAATATGACTCATATTAGCAGTAGTGCTATTAGGGTTATCAAAGTTCTGATAACGGGCGCTAAAATGGGTCAAGATTAAATGTTGTAGACCGCTATCCTTTGCAAATTGTGCCACTTGCTGAGCGCTACTGTGCATGGGATCAAAGCCTGCGTTGCCCATATTGCCAGAGTTTTTGGCTAAAATACGTGCTTTTACCTCATTAGTATAAGTCGCTTCNTGGACGAGTAGATCCGTNTTTTTGACAGCGGCACTTAATAGCTCTGGACTGTCGTTATCCCCTGCCACCACTATTCGTGTGCGCCGCTGATTATTATGGACATAATCAGCTGATGCCAACTGTCGTCCGTCTTCTAAAGTGACATCATGACCTTGCTGTAACTGACCCCATAAAGGGCTAGCGGGAATACCTGCTGCTTTGAGCTTATCTGTATTTAGCACCCGCTGATGAATCGTTTGCGTCACCCCAAAAGCATGCGAAGCCACNCGGTGCGACAGTTTTGTGATATCAATCTCGAGCTGTTGCTGATTGTCTAAAGCCAGAGAGATTTTAGCTCCATTATCAGACAGAACCTCTTCTATCGCTATAAAGTCGATCGCAAAAGGAAAGTGTAGCTCAGTAGTTGATTTTACCGCGTCAAGAAAGTCGTGAATGGCTTTTGGCGCAATAATGGTTAAGGGCGCAGTGCGTCGTCCTGACATTGCGGCACTTGCAAGCAAACCTGGCAGGCCATAACAGTGGTCGCCATGCACGTGCGTGATACAGATAACCGTCAGCTGATGCAAAGACAGCTTAGTCTGAAGCAGTTGCTGCTGCGTGCCCTCGCCGCAATCGATAAGTAGCCAAGGTCGTGATTTTTTGCGNGATTGGTTTTGACTAGATAAATAAGGATTTAGGCATTCGATAGCGAGCGCGGTGACATTACGCTGTTTNGTTGGTACGCCTGCCGAAGTGCCCAAAAAGGTCAGTTGTAGCATAGCTCGCTGCTTACTCCTTAGAGTCCAAAAAACTAGGGAAGCTCACAGATAAAAGTGCGCTTTCCTTCAATTATTTGTCCGCCACTAGCATAACACTCGTTTGCCATATTAGACTCATATGACTTCCAGCCACCATAAAAACTAGCAATACAAAGCAGCGCGACAAGGAGCTTTTGGCCCCAAGACTTGAGCGATATCGGCTGTTGCTCGATGATTTCTTCCTCAAAAGGCTCGTCAGTTACTTTATTTGGCTCTTTCATTATCCTACCTTTTTGAAGCGTTTAATTGTATTTGCTAGCCATTATAACCAAAAAGCGCATCATCAACGAATTGAATGACACGCTTTTGGCTTCTACCTAAAAATCTATTTTACGAGTTTAACCGCTTAGAAGTTAAGACGACCGCCTTTCTCTTCACTACGTTTAAAGGCTGGACGCTCTTCACTGCGTTTAAGCCAGTTTAAGATGTTGGCATATTTTTTTCTATTTAAACCTTCACCCGCATTGGCCCCTAACACTGCTAGATGCATCTGAATATCTGCCGCACTGAATTCAGCACCCGCAAACCACTGATTGTCTTCTAAGTGCTTCTCCATCATCGCAAATATCGGATCTAAGCTTGATTTGACCATGTTCTTTTCGATTTGTGCTTGAATCTTTTTGCTGACCGGTTTGATGAGCATCGGCGATTGCTGCACTACTTTGGTAAATACCAAACGCATCACTAACGGCGGCATGACTGACGCTTCTGCAAAGTGTAGCCAAAAGGTATAATTCTCCCAAGCCGCTTCGTTATCGTCACTAGGCTTAAACTGCTGCTCCTTGTCATAGTGCTTGAGTAGATATTCGATAATAAAGCCTGACTCTATCAGCGTCCGTCCATCCGCTTCTAATATAGGCGCATGACCTAGCGGGTGCACCTCTTTTAGACTATCAGGGGCACGGTAGGCTTTGGTACGATTATAACAAGTCAGCTGATAATCAGCCCCCAACTCCTCTAATAACCATAAAATACGAAAAGAGCGCGAGTTTTCTAAATGATGAAGATGCAACATAAATTCTCCTAATAATATTTTGATAAATTGGGCTAGCTGATAAATAGTGAGTGATAAATATAAAAATCAATACTTTAAGATTTTGCTACTTTAATATCATCATATCTCAGTCAAACCGCTTTTAACACCAGCAAAGCCCATTACAGTTACCAAAAATAATATCTAACCGGTCAAAATTTTGCCGCATTAGGGTCTATCTATAAATACAGAGTGCGCTCGAAAGCGTTGGCTTATTTTGTATTTAACTTCTCAATCTTACGNGACATTTTCGCTATTTTTCGTTGATAGCGGTTAATTTTACGAAAACGCCTAGCCGCTAATATTCCCTCGATACGGCGATTTTTGAGACGTTGACGCGAAGGAAAACTATGCACCAATGGCTCATTATAGCCATGCAAGCGATCCTCGCGGCGACGATATAGATAACCTCTAGCGCTGTCTATAATCATAATCGCCAAAGCTACTATAATCATACTATACATAAATAATGAGCCGCCCTCATCAAGCCCTTGACTCAAAATCGTAATAGAAAATATAAATAAGAAAATCGGCTCTAAATAGCTCAGCGTTCCAAACAGTGACACTGGCAACTTACTACTCGCCACCATCGTCAGCGACATCGCAAGCGCGCTAAATATTCCTAATAATGGCAGTAAATACCAAAACTTGTTATCGCTGAGCGCTGTACCAAAACCGCCACTGCTATACAACGCAAAAAGCACCACCGGTAATAGTAAAGTTAGATCTGATAATAGACCAGTAATCGGTGGCACAGCTAGCTTGCGGCGCATCAAAAAGTAAGGCGGATATCCTAAACAGACAAATAAAGTCGCCCAAGATATCGTACCGTATTGATAAACATCATACGCAACGCCGAGCGCCGCTATTAGCGCAGCTAGCCACTGCAGAGCGCTCATATATTCTTTATAAAAAAATCGCCCTACCATAATCATCACTAATGGCAGTAAAAAATAGCCCAAAGTGACATCGAGCCCTAAGCCATTNACCGGCCCCCACATAAANAGCCAAATCTGNCCGCCCAAAATCGGCGTCGGTAAAATAAATATCAACCACTCTTTTGGGGTTTTTATGGTCTTTAGATAATCAAAAACATGCTGCCACTGCTTCGTTAAGCTGACCAATATTGTTAGGCTGATCAGCATCATGATGACCCGCCATGACGCTACTTGCGTCCCGTTAAAGGCTGCATCAATAAACCAAATAAGAATAATAGCGAGAATAAAAAACTCGCAGACGCGCCAGCTACCGTTCCTTGAAAAGTTTGATTGTTAGTTAGCATAACAACAGCCTTTTAGATTTACCGTCCTTATTAAAGCGATGACTTAACGCTTTAGAACATCGAATTAAAGAGTATTAAAAATANAAANAAGAAAATTAAAAACCTCTAACGATAACGTTAGAGGTTCTATGTGAAATGTGAAAACCAGAATGACCCTGTTTAGATTGGCGACTTAACTCTCGCCCTGAGCTTAGCTATCTCCATCGACACCCGTTTCTATATCATAGTCATTAGCGATATCGACAGTATCACTGATATCATCGTTTGCGCCGCTTGCAGTAGTGGTATCGATATCTGCCTGCTCCTGAGCTTCAGCGCCAAAGGTACCATCCTCACGCATGGCCTCAATCAGCTCATTATCGTCCTCTTCGTGCTCGACCCTTGCCATAGCGACTAGCGTCTCATCTTTAGACAGACGAATCAAGGTTACGCCCTGCGTGTTACGACCAGCACTTGCGACGTGCTCGACTGGCGTACGCACTAAAGTACCTTTATCAGATATTAAGATAATATCATCTTCTGGATCGACCTTAGTTGCGCGTACCAAAGCGCCATTACGCTCACTGGTTTTGATAGCGATAACCCCGCCGCCGCCGCGATTTTGGGTATTAAACTCTTCAATGAANGTACGCTTACCAAAGCCGTTTTCACAAGCAATCAAAATCTCACGGACGTCATCTTCGATAACGACTAAAGATTTAATAAACTCATCATCTTTTAGACGCATACCGCGCACACCTTTAGCGGTACGGCCCATAGCGCGAGCATCGTTTTCATCAAAACGGATNGCTTTACCGCTTGAAGCAAATAGCATCACCTCTTGACTACCGCTAGTGATACGCGCGCTCACAAGCTTATCACCTTCCTCTAAGCTTACAGCAATCAAGCCATTAGAGCGAATATTGGCAAACTGCTTGAGCTCTACCCGCTTCACCGTACCATTCGCCGTTGCAAAGAACACAAAAGGCGGCNCGGCAGTCGTGCTGCCTTCTAACGAGTCATCGTCTGTCTCGTTTACAGTCAGCTCACTTGTAGCGGAGGACTCTTCTACCATCTTTGGAATAGGCAGTATCGTCGTCACTGACTCATCAGCACTGAGCCCAATTAAGTTCACCAAAGGACGACCGCGCGAACCGCGACTGGCAATCGGTACTTCAAAGCCACGTAAGCTAAAGACGCGGCCGGTATCTGTGAAGCACAATACGGTCGCATGAGTAGACGTGACAAGCAGATGATCGATAACATCGTCTTCTTTCATCGCCGTCGCTGACTTACCTTTACCGCCGCGTTTTTGTGCGACATAATCATCGATAGGCTGAGTCTTGGCATAGCCGGTGCGCGAAACGGTCATCACCACCGTCTGCTCTGGGATTAAGTCTTCGCGGCTAAAGTCACTGCGCGAATCGATAATATCAGTACGGCGCTCGTCACCGAAGTTGTCTCGAATCTCAATCATCTCATTAGAGATAATAGTCATCAGCTTATCAAAATCCCCTAAGATAGCTTCTAGGTTAGCAATCTCACGTAACAAGTCTTGGTATTCTTCAGTCAGTTTGTCTTGCTCAAGGCCAGTCAAGCGATGCAACTGCATCTCTAAAATCGCATTGACCTGCTCAAGTGATAAGCGATAACTTTGCTCGCCTTTAGTCGTATCATCGATAAGCCCGAATGGCGCTTTAGGGTCTTCGCCTTCGATATACTCAGGACGTACCGATTGGCTACCGGCGGCCTTTAGCATAGCGACGACACTACCTGAGCCCCAAGTATTACCAAGTAAGCTCTCACGCGCTTCACCGCGGCTAGCAGATGCTTTTATCGTGGCGATAATATCATCGATATTAGCGAGCGCTACNGTCAAACCTTCGAGTAGATGCCCACGAACCCGGGCTTTGTTAAGCTCATATATAGTACGGCGCGTCACCACTTCTTGACGATGGCGCACAAAGGCAGCAATCAGTTGACGCAAGGTTAATAGCTTAGGCTGACCGTTATCAAGCGCCACCATATTGATACTAAAGCTGGTCTCAAGCGGCGTCTGCAAAAACAGGTTATTGACGATGACTTCAGCGGTCTCACCGCGGCGCAAGTCGATAGCGATACGCATACCGTCTTTATCAGACTCATCGCGTATTTCAGTGATACCGTCGATCTTTTTATCACGAACTAGCTCTGCGATACGCTCAATCAGCTTGGCTTTATTGGCCTGATATGGCACTTCAGTGAACACAATGCGCTCGCGATCACGGTTGACACCGGTAGTACTCATCGGCTCAATATGATAGCGACCACGTACGTGTAAGCGGCCTTTGCCCGTGCGATAAGCGTCTTGAATACCCGCGCGGCCATAGATGATACCGCCCGTCGGGAAATCAGGACCTGATATATGCGTCATCAGCTCNTCACCCGAGATTTGCGGGTTCTCAGCGTAAGCCAAGCAAGCATTGATCACTTCGGTTAAGTTATGCGGTGCCATATTGGTCGCCATACCGACCGCAATACCGGTTGTGCCATTGACCAAAAGGTTGGGCACGCGCGCAGGCAATACGCTTGGCATGCGCTCAGAGCCGTCGTAGTTGTCTTCCCAATCGACGGTATCTTTGTCCAANTCTGCCAAGCATCTGATGNGTCAGCTTGGTCATNCGTACTTCGGTATAACGCATGGCAGCCGGAGGATCATCATCGATCGAACCAAAGTTACCNTGACCATCNACCATNGGGTAGCGCAAGCTAAAATCCTGCGCCATACGTACGATAGCATCNTANACNGCNCTNTCNCCATGNGGNTGNTANTTACCNATGACNTCACCGACGACACGCGCTGACTTCTTATAAGGCTTNTTGTAGTCGTTAGAGAGCACATGCATAGCGTACATAACGCGGCGATGCACCGGCTTGAAGCCATCACGGACATCAGGTAGTGCACGCGAGACAATCACACTCATCGCATAATCTAAGTAGGACTGTTTCAATTCATCTACGATGCCAATAGGACTGACCGACTCGCTCATATACACTCCTTCACTCATATCCACTTTATTAATTTTGCAGGCTTTATAGATCGCTCACCACACTAAGCTGACTTTGATAACCATCAAAGAATTAGCCAGTAAAGCAACACCATAAAGCATGAAAAATCTTGGGAAAATGATGATCGTTTTAGTAGTAAATAAAGAGGACTATTTTAGCACAAATCTGCAAGCTTAGGGGTATCTATATACCAATAAAATCAAGCAAAACAGCTGATTAGCAGGCTTTATTTGCACTTGACAAAACGCTAGTAATATTACTCTGATAACCTGTCTAATTTTCTATATTTATAGCTGCTTTATCAACAAAAAAACTGCACCCTTTCGGATGCAGTTTTTTGGATGACGCGAGTATCTTCAGATTATCAGTTTAAGACTATCTTGGAACCACTTGAGAGGCGCTAAAATCTTGATCGAAGAATTCGCGGGTCGCTTGAGTACAAGCACTGCTGACCAGACCACCGTGATAGCTTGACAATATAGCCGCACCTGCCGCTTGTGCTAATGCTGTTGGATCTGTTACGCCCGCAGCCTGCGCATTCGCAATTGCATTATTTTGAACAGCTGTCAATGTGGTAGAGAATCTGTCTTGAACGTCATCGATAACGGTTGTTGACATCCATGGGTTGCTCATAGCACTATCACCAATCGGAGTCACTTCGCCTCGGTTGTTTCTAACATCGACATTTAGAACCGTCACATTAAGGTTGGCGTTTGGCGCTGCACTTGCCTGCTGTAATATCGCCGCCATCGAACCCGTATTTAGATCATAAAATACCGTTGGGTCTTGGTTACCACCACACAATAGTGTCGGCATTTTTGGTATATATCCACGCAAGTCGTTATCCTTTAACGCCTTACGAAGGTTGTTTTGCGGGTTTTGGGCGGGCAATGCACCTGTGCCTGCTATTAACTGGTCTTGGTTTTGTAAAGCATCAGCGACATAAGCGGCACGGAAATCTGTTTTGATCAGATAGTTATCGTCAGCAAACCCTAAGAACGCAAAAGGTAGGTCACTGTCTGGCAGCTGATTGATCAAAGGATTATCGGTCGGCTTTGCTTCAAAGAGTGCATTGTCAGGCAATTTATTGGCAGCAACCAATTCCTCAAAACTCAACAGACTTGGCAGTTGCGTGTTGGCATAATCTGCGGTAAAGATGTCAGTCGGGTTACTATAAATGTTGCCGTACTTTTTTTGCATGCCATCTGCCAATAGCGGCGCAAAACGGGTCGCGCCAATATTTACATTACCAGCAAAAATCGCATCACCAAAAGCAGCTAACGCATAAGGCCCTGAGAGCGGCGCGATTGCCGTTACTGTTTTNTTTTGCGACTCTAGTAATCTCGCAGTTGCCATAGCGACATGACCGCCTTGTGAGTAGCCTGAGAGGTATAATTTACCTGAATCATCGATGTTGGTGTACTTGTCATTACTCGCNAGCTTTTGCTTGTCGATCACTGAGCGAGCACTCTCTAGCGCATCGACCATGTCATTCGACTGCTGTTCAGCGACTANNTACGGATGATAATCAAGCTCNGAATCATCGTAGCCAGCATAGTTTGGCGCGACAACGATATAACCTTGGGCGGCAAAGTTAGCGGCTATGAGTGTTGACTCGCCGACTGCTGGATTATTGACATTACCGACTTGGGTAAANTCATAGCCTCTATCGGTGGTCGTACCATGAGCGTACAGCAGTACCGGACGCTCACCTTGACATTCATCGCTATCGCCAGTGGGTAACATTAACGCTGCCGTCGCGTTAGTCGCTTCGCCTGCAGCGCCAACAGTCGGATAGCTGACCTTTTCAATGGTGACGCCGCACTCAGCATCAGGAGTGTCAGCAGTATCGCCAATAAGAGTATCTATTTGATCTTGGCTAAAGGCATTTATAAACTCTGAAGTAGTTGGAGATTCTGTTGATATTGGCGCATTAAAATCATTATCATCATCGCCGCAAGCTGTTAGTAGTAAGCTGCTTGCTACAGCTACCGATAATAAACAGCGCGACATCGTTGGGATTTTAGACAGATTGGCATGGGGAATGGTCATATTCGCTATCCTTAGCATTGAGTGACAGGGTTTTAATGTTAATTTTAGAATATTAATACAGCGCAATAGCCACTTTATCAAAAACAGCTTTAGTGATTAATAATCTATAATGCATACACCTTACTGTTTATACCGTAAAAGAGCATAAAAAGATACTTCAAATCGATAATTCCGGCTCTTGTACAAGTTCTTGAGCTCTAAGCACTCTAATATCGTTCATTCTAATATCGTTCATTCTAATATAATCATAGACAAAATATTCTTAATCGCTAAACTGACTACGGGTTTTGCCCAGGGTCTATTAAAGCTCAACCCTTAAACTATTATTTTATAGGTCAATATTTTATGGATATCGTTTTAGCTATTGTTTGGATTTTGGCAATGGTGCTCTATAGCTTCTCTAGTGATTATGCCCAGTACTTTCCTGATCATAATAATCGCGCACTGCCTTTTGTGCGTTGGGGTTCGCTATTAGTCGCGATGGGCTTATCTGCATACCTTGCTCAAGCCTATCAACAACACTTACAAGGCACTGGTATTTGGGTCTTTGTCATTGTCGTCTTCGTTATTATCATATTATCTAAACTGGTCTTTAAATGGGTGCTCAAACGCCGCCGCTAAAGTACAAAATAAAGCTCTAATAAAAGTAAACTAAACATAACTACGCAGCGGTAGTCAATTTAATAATAAAGAAAATCAATTTATGACAGACAACAAAAAAGATAACTCACAAAACCAGCAGAGAGCGACACGTACCGATCGTAGCTTTGAGCCGATTGCTGATCATTTTGAAAAAAAGGTCTACGGCGGTTTAAAAGGAGAGATTCGGCTTGCGGTATTGCGCCGAGATATTTTTGCTTATGTCAATGAGCACAGTCGACGCTTAGGACGTCCGCTGCGCATATTAGATGTCGGAGCCGGCTTAGCGCAAATCGCTATAGAGCTGGCAGCGCAAGGTCACANNCTTGTCATCAATGANATCTCTGCCGCTATGTTAGACAAAGCGCAAACTCATGCTGCCGCCCTTGAGACAGGCACCAAAACCAAGCTAGATATCAGTTGGCTGGTTTGCCCTTATCAGGAGCTTGCATCCAAGCTTGCTACAGACAGTACTGCAGAAAACAGCGATANTAAGTTTGATCTCATCCTTTGTCACGCGCTGCTCGAATGGCTGGCCAAGCCGGCTGAGGTAATGAGATTTTTTGATACTCAGCTACGCCCTCAAGGCGCATTATCACTCTGCTTTTATAATCCAGCGAGCTTCGATTATCGCAACCTAATTATGGGTAATTTTAATCTGCTAGATAGACAGCTTGAAGGCAACTATGCCGCCGACAATAAAAAAAGCCTAACGCCCAATCATCCAGTCGCCAGACAAGAGGTAGAAGCGTGGCTACAACAACATCATTATAAAATCGTGCTTGAGAGCGGGCTACGTGTCTTTCATGATTACGCGCCGCTTAAGCGCGGCGGTCATAACGACCCTGAGGCAGTGATAAAAATGGAGCTACGCTATTCTCAGTTAGAACCGTACAAATGGCTAGGACGCTACTTGCATATCTTAGCGACTGCGAACGGCTGATATTGACTGATATNTTTACTCCTGTTTAAGCGCGCTCAATGTGATCTATCGTACTCTGACCACGTGGTGGCATTGACGTCTTTTTCATCGAACACCACCACATGCTCAAGTAACGGCAAGATACCGATATGGCTACCAACTGCGTGGTTATGGTGGCTCGCGACTAACGACAATACCGTCTGACCACTGTCTAATTGCAGCCGATACAGATAGTTAGCACCGCGAAACACTCGTCCAACGACTAATGCAGTTTGCGGGCTATCATCATCATGAATGATATCATCAGGACGCACAAGCACCTTGATGGGCGTGCCATTAGGATAGTCATACTCGCAGTATTGCGGCTGCCCTGAGGCATCGTACACCTCCATGCGCCGATAAATATCGCCAAGTGCCGTCTCGACATGACCTTCTTTGATAATGCCATCTATCATCGCGCCCTCGCCGACGAACTCAGCGACAAAAGGACTAACCGGCTCGTGGTACAGCTCGCTTGGCGTTGCCCACTGTACCAGCTTGCCTTGATGCATAACCCCGACTTTATCTGCGAGCGCAAACGCTTCGTTTTGGTCATGAGTCACTAAAATAGCAGTAGTATTGGTGCGTTTTAGAATATCACGCACGCTCATCGCTAGTGACTCGCGCAGCACCACATCAAGGTTAGAAAAAGGCTCATCAAGTAATAGTAACTTTGGCTTAGGAGCCAGTGCTCGAGCTAACGCCACGCGCTGCTGCTGACCACCCGATAGCTCAGCGGGACGTTTATCAGCGTGCTCGCTCAGTCCCACCAGCTCTAACATCTGCGCCACGCGCGCTTTTTTATCAGCGCTAGACCATTTATTAAGACCAAATCCAATGTTTTTGGCGACGCTGAGATGACCAAATAGCGCATAGTCTTGAAACACCATACCCATACCGCGCTTGGCAGGAGCCACCGCAAAGGAATGGCGGTTATCTTGTTCGGTTAGACGCTGATGATTGAGCTCAATTTTGCCTTGGCGGGTAGGCTCAAGCCCAGCAATAGCTCGCAGCGCTGTGGTTTTTCCGCAGCCGCTATACCCCAAAAAACAACCGATCTCACCTTGTTGCAGGCTCAATGACAAGCCATTGACAATAGTCACATCATCGTAGCCCACGATTAAGTTTTCTACTTTTAAAAAAGGCTCAGTATCGCTCTTTGAAGCGCGCGGGTCACGGTAGTTACGTTGCCCGTTGCTCTGCTCACTGCTGCTATCGCTATCCGTATCCGCTTCACCAAGCGTTTGCGTATTTTGCATAGTTTGGCCTTTTTGCGGTAACGCTGATACCGGGAGCACAGATGATTTTTTGCTCACTTCTAGCCTAGCTTTGGCTTTGATAAGCTTTGGATCTAGACCTTTTGTAAGGGATTGACGGTCTTTAGAAGAAGGCTGCTTTGCATAGCTCTCCTCGGTATCTAAAGTATCATTAGTCAAGTTGGTATACATAAAAGGTACTCGTAAGCGATAAATAAATGAGACGGGCGATAATAAATATTAGGGGTGCTCAATATTAGAGGTGCTCGCTGCTATTTAAAGGTGACAAAATTAAAGGAAAAATCTAAAAGTGCTCATACTAACATGTTAATCATGAACGATTACCATTTATGCAGATTAGCTATGCTTTTCACTTTGGCGTAGTAATATCCATACAGGTATTAGCCCCACCAACACAATCAGCAAACTCGGTAACGCCGCTCTCGCCCACATGCCTTCGCTTGTCATTTCAAACACTCGTACCGCCAGCGTATCCCAGCCTTGCCGACGCGTCATTAGGGTGATTGGCATCTCTTTCATNACCTCCACAAAGCCCATTAGCAAAGCCGTCAGCACTCCCGGACTAAGTACCGGCAGCACCACTTGTCGCCAGCGCTGGAACGGACTACTGCTTAACAGTTCAGCGGCGGCTTCTTGATTGACCGTCAGTCGCTGTAATTGGCGATCGATCGGCTGAAAGCTCACCGTCATAAAACGCGTTGAGAGTGCTAATAGCATCACAATGACGCTACCTGATAATACTTGCTTAGTGGTAATACCAAAAGCGATCAGCTGATTGTCCAACCAAGCAATAGGAATAAACACGCCAACAGCAAGCACGGTGCCTGGNACCACATAGCCCAAATTAGCAAGCGTGGTCATCANTTTCGTGCTCTTATCGGCATACTGACGCTTAATCCAAGCAATNATAATAGCGAGAAAGGCAATCAGCACTGTGGTCATGCTCGCAATAAGCAGACTGTTAGTGACAAAATCGATATAGCGCGCATCAAAGTCTTGGCGGTAGTTCATCGCCGTCCAATACAGTAGCTGCAAAAANGGTACTAAAAATGCCAATAAAAATACCAGACTACAAAGCAGCGTCATGCCCCATTTAGCTGCTGCGTTACTCGTCAGGCGCTTATTACTGCTTTGCGCGGTTATCGAGCCGCGACGTGCCTGCCAATACTGCTCAAATATCACCACGATAAACACTACGCCAATAAGTAAAGCCGCCAGTTGCGCGGCAGTAGTCAGGCTAAAAAAGCCAAACCAAGCCTTATAGATAGCAGTGGTAAAGGNATCGACATTAAATACTGATACCGCACCAAAATCCGCTAGCGTCTCCATGCTGGCAAGTAAAAGTCCACCAATAATCCAAGGCAGTGCTTGCGGCAGCGCCAAACGAAAAAACACGCGGCTACGACTGAGCCCAAGCATCTGCCCCGCTTCGATCGCGCGGTGACCTTGCGACAAAAAAGCTTGCCGCGCTAATAAGTAAACATAAGGATAAAAAGCAAGCGATAAAATAAAGCCTGCGCCCCAAACGTTGCGCACTGAGGGAATAGCAGTGGTCACGCCCAGCTCTCGCAAGCTCGTCTGCAAAGGCCCACTAAAATCAACCATACCGACAGTGACAAAGGCGAAAACATAGGCGGGTATTGCAAGCGGCAACATCAAAGCCCAAGAAAAAAACCGCTGACCTGGGAAGCGGTACATACTCGTAACCCAAGCCAGCGAAGTACCCACGCTACCCGAGATGACCGTCACCATCGCTAATAAGATAGCGGTNTTTTTTAATACTTGCGGCAGCACATACTCGCCCATATGTGGCCAGATATCAGCCATCGGCTGTGTCCAAGACAGTAGGACGATCAAAATCGGTATCAGCATAAACAACGAAATCAGTCCTAAGACTGATTTCGATAAAACACGTTTAAGAAGGGTGCGATCCTTAACGACGATAAGGTCTGGAGCCCCTATATCGTCTGCATGTTCGGACGCTTTTGGTATCGTTACCATATTACTACCATCTTCTACCCTCTATAGCGACGCTAATGAACAAGCCTTACTTATAGCCTGCTTTGTCCATCATTTGAATCGCTTGAGTTTGTAGCGAGCCAAATTTTTGAACATTGATATCATCTTNTTTAAAGCTGCCCCAAGATCTGAGCATCTCTGACTCATCAACGCCCTGTTTTACTGGATACTCTTTATCGGAGCTGGCATAGATACCTTGCGCTTCATCAGACGACAACCACTCCATCAATTTAAGCGCGCCATCTGGGTTGTCTGCTGCCGCAACTACGCCCGCGCCAGAGATGTTGACATGGGTGCCAGTTGTGTCTTGATTGGCCCAAAATATCTCTACTGGAAAATCAGGGTTTTCATCAAGGATGCGGCCATAGTAGTAGCTGTTAGCGATACCCACTTCACACTGACCAGCCGCAATAGCTTCTAGCATACTCGTATCATCGCTGAANACATCAGTGGCTAGATTATCTACCCAGCCGCGAATCACCTCTTCAGTTCTTTCAGCGCCCAAGTGCTCAATCATACTAGCGACTAATGACTGGTTATAGACCTTTTTTGAAGTGCGCANGCATAGCTTGCCTTTCCACTTTGGATCAGCCAGATCAGCATACGTCGATAGCTCCTCNGCATCGACTTTGNTAGGGTCATAAAAGATAGTACGAGCGCGTAGCGACAGACCTGTCCAATTACCCGCTGGATCACGGTACTTCGCCGGAACGTTAGNATTTAGAGTTTCTGATGCTATCGGCTGCAATAAGCCCTGCTCTCCTGCTTGCCATAAGTTACCGGCATCAACGGTTAATAGCATATCAGCTGGGGTGTTATCGCCTTCTGCTTGTAGNCGCGCCATCAGTGGGCCTGTTTTATCAGTTACCAGCTCAATCTCAACGCCAGTCTCTTCGGTATAGCGATCTAATAACGGCTTAATCAGCTGCTCATTACGCGATGAATAAATCGTCACCGACTGATCGCTATTGGCCGTTGCCGCTTCAGTTTCAGTTGTTGATGCCTCGCCTTCAGCCGTCTGTTCAGGTGTCTGGCTTTGATTACAACCGACCAAACCTAACATCATACTAAACATAGCCACAGATAACGTGGTCTTTATGGGCTGACTTACCGCAACTGAATCATTGAGCGCTTGTAACGACATGGCTTTCTCCAAAGCTGGATTATGAACAAAAGAACATTAATAAGGAGTTATAAATAACGAGATAAACGGCTTAAAACTAGCAAATACATACTAATAGAGATGATATTAATTATCAATAACTTTATGCGACTCGNTCNTNANAGCANAANNNATAANGTGCTTGATNTTGCAAGGTTTGTTAATGAGGTAACAGCCACTGCCCGACAATGACGTTNACTGCCGCTTCAGTACGCAATATTCTTGAGCCTATAGTAAGCGCTTGACAGCCTTGTGCAGCTAGTAGCTCAATCTCATAGTCGATCCAGCCGCCCTCGCTACCGATAAAAACCATCTTAGGTAAGCTATCAGTAGACGCTCGCTGTAAGTAAGCTGATAGCGATAACGCACCGTAAGGATGAGCAACGATCGCCTGTCCATCTATGTCTGTAAGCAAACGCGGTAGCTTGTCTTCCACAAAAGGTTTAAAGCGTTTTTCTAAGGTGATAGTCGGCGCAATAGTATCAACNGNTTGTTGTANNCCTTCGAGTACAAACTCGTCAAGACGGCCAAGCATNGGGCTTTGCCAGTAGCTTTTTTGGCTGCGATAGCTGTTTATTAAGATAATGTGTGCCACCCCAAGCGCAGTCATATCCATAATTAATCGGCGCAGCACCTTTGGGCGTGGCAGTGCTANAACAACGGTGAGGTCTAACTTANNNGGCGGTGNAAGAGTGAGCTGCACCTCGCGTAGCTGAATGGCAGTTGGTGTCATATCATCGATGATAGCGCTGCCCAGCTTGCCGCCTAATTGTCCAATCTTTAAGCTATCGCCTACCTGCAAGCCTAATACCTTATGGATATGATCGATTTGTTTAGGGTCGCTGATATAAGCTTGAGCGCTTGTAGNGTCAGCATTTNAGAANTTATCNATNGGTAATAGTANACAGTTCACAGCACTTCTCTACCCGTTACTCCTTGTAATGANTGACTAATGACCGTCTCAATCATCTCAAGTTGCTGCGTAAGCACCGCTTGTTGCTCACTTGTCAATTGCGCGCCTGCCTGCCCTGCGCGCTTAGCGGCTGATAAATCACTCAGCCAAAGCTGTAACTGACTATAAATTTTAGCCTGATCTGATGAGTTTGCGCTCTTACTAGTGTTTGATGATTGGCTCTTGCTAGTCTTTTGCAGAGCATCATTCTTTGAATTTTGAGAAAGCAACTTTTGATGGTCTTGATAAAACTCATTATTAGGCTGATAAAGCGCCCCTACCTCTGCCAGTTTATCCACCACACTCTGACAAGACTGCGTATATTGGCCCATTAGCACAGGCGTCGCTACGCTCGCAGGCTCAACAGGATTATGACCGCCGATATCTACCAACGAGCCGCCGACCAAAGCCACATCCGCTTGCTCATACCAGTGCATCAGCTCGCCCATCGTATCCGCAAGATACACTTGGGTCTGTGCAGTGATAGGCTCATCCAAACTACGCCTTGCCATAGTCAGATTAGTGGCTTTGATAAGCTCAGCGACCTCATCGAAACGTTCAGGATGTCTAGGTACGATAATCAGTAGCGTATTGGCAAGCTTAGGATCTGACAGCAACTGCTGCTGCCATGCCAGCGCAATACTCTCTTCGCCTGCATGGGTACTTGCTGCTATCCATATCGGCCGATTAAGACCCTTTAGCGTCATACTGTTTCTAGACTCTTGCTTTGCTTGCGTGCTTGGGGCCACTGGTTTTGGCGTATTAATCACCCATTTTAATGAGCCGGCTACTCGTATCTGTGAGCTTAATGCACCAAGCTGGCGAAAGCGTTTCGCCGACTCATCGTCCTGCGCGATAATCAGCGTCAGATTTTGCATCATGCTCGCGCTGACCGATTCGATCTTTTGATAGCTTTTGAATGAAGAGGCGGATAAGCGTCCATTGACCAAAATACTAGGGATTTGCTGAATCGAGAGTTTGGTTAAAATATTGGCCCAAAGCTCAGTTTCGATAAACAAAGCGGCCATCGGCTGTACGTGACTTAAAAACTTATCAATGACAGCCGGACTATCTACCGGCACGTAGCTATGAGTCAGCCGTCCTTGCGCGATATCGTCAGCAAAACGCTGAGCGGCACGCGCAAAGCCCGTCTGCGTGGTATTAGTCAACCAAATCTGGTAGCCCTTCGCTAGTAAAGCGTCTAATAAAGGCGCGGCGGTGTTGGTCTCGCCTAAAGACACCGCATGACACCAAATTATTTTTTGAGTCGAGATATCTGCCGTTGATGGAACTGCGAGCGCCGGATACTGCTTACCAAAGCGCTGAGCCACTTCTTGCTGATAGTTGTCGCGCTTATGCGAGCGGCGCCAGACTTGCAGNCGATATAAGGGTTTGAGAATACCAATCGCCACCCGATAATACCAAGGCGGGCTTTGCGGAGTACGCATAGCAAGCTTCATCGGCTCAGCGTAAACTTCGACTAAATCGACGGTAGGCTCCTGTGTCTCTATATCTGTTGAAGACGGCGGGGTATAAGAGGACGGCATGACATGAGACCCGTTCAATAAGGGATAAGACGGCAGCAAACACAGCCGACACGTTAACTTAAGCAGACAAGACGAAAAACTAAAAATGAGCGTGACAATTTTACCGTAAACTTTAGTCAATGAGAATTAGCCATTAGACAAATATAATTAATAAAAGCGCCGCTACCACTATCGCGCCAATAAGCCATTGATAACGCTTAAAGCTGTGCTGCTCTTGTTTTTGTGTCTCGATCAGCATTTGTGCTTGTTGCCANTCCTTATTCAGAGTGATGGCTTCTGGATGACCATTNTCCGCCGCTTGCTCGAGCCAATATCTGCCCATGTCTATATCTTGCGTCAGTCCAAACCCTTGATAGTATAGCTTACTTAACAAGCGCTGGGCGCGGCTATCATTGGCGTTGGCGGCTTGTTTGACTAAACTTATACCCTTCTTTGTACTTGCCTGATCTATGCTAGCCCGATNTNTACNAGCTTNGTCCTTATCAGACTCGCTATCNATATTTAACTTAGCGGTGCCTTCGCCTAATAGCTCATACATCGCGAGTCGGAGCATAGCGGCAGTATGGCCGGTGTTAGCTGACTTTTGTAGTAAGCCTAATGCCTGCAGACGAGCGGCTTGATGAGTATCAGAGAATTTAACTTGCGCGCGTGGTTTGTTTTGTTTTGCGATATGACGCTCGAACTGATCGAGTATATGACAAGCTTGCTCATATTCCTTGTTTCCAGCATTTTGCGGNACTTTAATCTCATNNAGCTCGTTTAACAAACGAGTAAAGANCTCAGGCGTCGGTTGGGCGTTTTTATTAGCAACTTTATTATTTGCGGTCTGGCTATTAGGGCTTTTATGAGCAGGGTTATTAACTTCATTATTGGTTGCAATTTTAGGATGGTTATCGCTATCCGTTGGCTTCGACTGCATTGTGGTTGATGATAAGACAGGCTGAATAGGCAGCTTAGCGTTTATCTGCACTGATTCATCTTGCCCTAAGTTTTGCTGATATTTTGGGTTATTTTCCGTATTCGCTGGCAGCCTTTGAGTCTCTACTGTGGTATTCGCCGACTGAGATGTTTGAGATATTTGCGAAGACGCTTGAGGCAAGCGCTCTTTGACCGCTTGATACAGGCCGCTAGCAATCTGTCCTTCTTGAGCGGCGACAAACTGCCTATCAATATGACCAAATAGGCGCAAACCGATTGGCTCTAAAGCAAAAAATAACGCCGCTGCATGAGCGCTTACCTCATTTAAATCATCGTTTACCTGAGCACTGTCTTCTCGATAAGCTACTGCCATGTCTTGATAAAAATCATCGGCAGATAGGCTCAGCTGAGGATAACGGCGGCGCAGNTCAGACTGACTGTACCAATGCGGCAAGNTTTGCCACTCACCGGCTAAAATNCGGCCGGCATAAAACGCAAGGAACCATAATANATGACGAAAGCGATCATCTGCNAATAAGTGCTGCTCTGTTACTGCNTTTTTAGCATTATCTCGGCGTATCTGTAATAGTAGCGTGTCCACGCGCTGCAAACTCNCTAGTGTCTCATCTAACTTACAAGCCTGCAGCTCAGCCTCATAAGCGATACCGCCTGCGATAGGACGCTGAGCCAAAAAGTCCTGCCAGTACCCTTCAGCGATATAATCCAGTGAAGTCTTGGCTACAAATGAATCAGAGCTGACAGACATAGCGAAACGTATCCTATGGGTGAATAAACATGCAAATTATAATAAGGGACTAAACAAGCGTATCACATTATCGAACAAGCTTTTAGAACGAGGGCGCTGCTGCCAATAATGCAGCTCCAAAAACTCACAATTCTCCAAATAAGCGTTTTGGCAGCTCAGAACTTGCGCCACCATCTCTGGGGTATAAATCGCCAAAGTCACCTCCATATTCAGATAAAAGCTACGCATATCGATATTCACTGTACCAAACAGGCAGTAATCATCGTCAATGACCACGGTTTTGGTATGTAGCAAGCCGCCTTCAAAGCGTGCAATCTTCACGCCCGCCTCTAACAGCTCTTGATAATAAGCCTGCGAGGCATGCTGTACCAGAAATGAATCTACTTTCTTTGGCACAATCAACGTCACATCGACGCCGCGCCTTGCAGCTGTAGTTAGCGCCCCAGATAAGGCTTCGTCTGGCACGAAATAAGGCGTAGTAATCTGAATGCGCGTATTAGCACGGTGGATAACCGTGACTAGCGTATTATAAATGACATGNCCGGTCAGCNGCGGCGCTGATGGGATCAGNTGAGCGATAACGTTATTGACTNTTGGCATAGGCGCAATATCTATCAAGTTTGTCCCCGCTAATGGCTGCACGGCACTCTCTTGCGTATGCCCCTGCTCATCAAGCAATTGCACCCGACTGTTCAGATCGTTGATAGTAGGATGCATCACATAGAGCTTACGCGTGTAATTATTTACCCGCTTATCAAGCTCATAGAGATTATCTTGACTCTCAGCGCCGATATCGGTGACCACCACTTTACTCATAGCCGTCGCGATACTAATCGGTTGCACGCTTGTGCTCCGAATCATCACATCGATCCACTGGCCNACGTTTTTATCTTGTTTAAAATAGTTAGGGTCAACCAGATTGAAGCTACCGGTATAGCCTATATACTCATCGATGACGATAATCTTGCGATGATTACGCAAGTCTGAGCGCTTAAACAAGGTCTTAAGTAGACCTACTGGCAGTGACTGATAAACAAAGACACCGGCATTTTCTAAAGCTTCTTGGTGCTTACGATTAAAAAACCCTAGACTACCAACACTATCCGCTAGGATGTGACACTCTACCCCGCGTCTCGCTGCACTCTTTAAAGCCTGTAGCACTTCAAGCACTTGGCCTCTCGGGTAGATAATATAAAACTCCATATAAATAGTGTGAGCGGCATTGTGAATATCAGCAATAAGCTGATCAAAAATAGCGCTTGGACTCGTCAGCAGCTGCATTTGATGACCGGCAAATACGCCAAAGCCGGTTTTTCGCGTCCCAATAGAACTCACCCCGCGATAGTGATCGGACAATAGATCTTGGCCTTGATCAAATACCAAACGCTCGCGCGCTGCCATATCGTTGGTCAATAGCTGCGCTTGGTCAACGCGCTGCCGATAGCGCCGCCCAATCATCGGCTCGCCTAACAAAAGATAGGCGATAAAGCCGACTAAAGGCAGCGTGTAAAGCATAGCAATCCAAGCAATAGACACGCCAATATTGCGCTGCACTGTGACGATACG
>FUFK010037466.1_pt1 | contig 85862 bp, 84 predicted proteins | sample 1021851 | NCBI WGS metagenome assembly FUFK01 (sample SAMEA51879418, study PRJEB19060) | metagenome
TCCCTTGAGTACACGCCTGTGGCTCCGTCAGAGTGCGGCAACTATTGGGTTGCACCCGATGGTAAGAAACACCGTCCACTTTCGCCACGTCATAAAAAGTTTTGTACGCTATATGTTCAGGGGCTATCTGGTGCTGAGGCCGCTCGACGGTCGGGGTTCACAAAACACAAATTTGGCGCAAAAGCTCAAGGTTCTGCCTTGCTTCGCAGGAATCCTCTCATCCGTAATCATATCATAGATTTGATGCGTAAAGAGGCCGAACGACAAAATGTCTCGATGCAGTCACATCTTACTGAACTTTCCCGTCTGCGAGATGAAGCAGTGGATTCCGGCCAAATATCTTCAGCAATCAGTGCCGAGATCTCACGCGGCAAGGCGGCGGGTCTGTATATCGAGAAGAAGGAAGTAACCGTCAACAAAGTCGAAACGATGTCCGATGAAGAGCTAAGATCAAAGTTACAGGATTTGTTGGACGGTGGCAATATGAAAGTAGTGAACCATGTATCAGACGGAGAAGAAACTCTACCAAGCATTGAAGACCAACTTGACCAAGGTTCATTGGCAGAGGATCGAGACGGGAGCATTACAGCAGGGAGTTCCTGATGTCAATGCCTGTTATCATGGTACAGAGTTTTGGCTTGAACTTAAATGCACATCTACTGATACTGTTTCACTGACTCCGTTTCAATGTTCATGGCACATGCGCCGCGCATCAGTTGGGGGTAGGTCATGGATACTAGTCGCCCATTCAAAACACAATGTTTTAACGCTTCATCGTGGAAGTGATGCTCTGAGGTTATTGGACCATGGGGTTTCATCATCTACTGCATTCTCATACCATGCGCCGATTGATTGGCCTCAGTTTTTGCATGATGTTTGTTTGACTGACTCACTGCAACTAAAGGCTCTCGGTTGACTGACCGACTGACTGATTGATTGACTGCAGTTCTAGCCGTTCATAATTTTGTTTATTTTGTACTTTACTTCTTCCTCTTACTATACTATATTATAATCATGGTTAAGGCGGTCGCCTAGCCAGCTGCTCACAGTCAAGAAAGGACATTGTTATGACTGCAGTTTCTAAGAAGAAGGCTACTTCAACAAAAGCCACTGTTAAGACAGCTTCTGCTACTTTGAAGGTTGTTGATCCCGCTGGTAACTCTGGCATCCCTGCCCCAGCTCCTAAAGGTTTTGACGGTCGTAAGATCAAGCTTGTTGCTTTGTCTAAAGAAAATCGCCGTTTGCCTAATCAGGCCGTTGTTGTCTTGAATACGCTCAAGGCTCTCGGTGCTGACAAAAAGCCCGTCACTCAGGCTGAGCTGATTGGGGCCATGCTCGAGAACGGTCTCAAGACTGTTCAGACACCAAAGCGCATTTATACATTCTACCGCAAGGATTTGTTGGAAGAAGGTTACATCGCATACGCATAAGTCAGCGAGGGCGGTCATCATTTGACCGCCCTTTCATCATCCCCGTGGTTTGCCTGACTGACTGACTATGCACTACCCTTCATCATCATTTGAAAAACAACAACCGCAGCGCAATCAAAAATCTTTGATTTTTGACCAAGGTCTTTTGATTGATTGACTCTTTGTTTGATTGACTCGGGCTGATAACTTTGATTATTTTCCTGTAGCTTTCGTAAGCGTTGTATACTATACTATAATAGTAGCTAATTATAGAAAGGAAGATAGTTATGAATATGCCAAAACCTAAGAGTATAGAAGAAGTACAGTCAGAAGCTAAAGATACTTATGCAAAAACTTTTAGCTTTGCGGTTGGGGTCTTAGAGTTTCTCGCTAAAACTAAAGGTGGGGTCTTTGATAAAACTTCTGTAAGTGCTGTTTGGTATCACGATGGTTCTTTTGACCGTGTGACCTATGACCCTGACTTGGCTGCTAGTGCTGAGTGGGTTGCTGGACGAAAATACGTTCTTTTGCCGATGTGTCCAACTGCTGAGTCGTATTCCGAAGGGGCTGAGTTTGGTTCTACCATGGGTCTTATGTCTCCCCAAGACGTCTCTGACTATTGGGAAGTTACTCCTACTGCAAATGTAGCACCGCTGGCTGGCTGACATGTTTGACCAGTTTCTAAGTGCATTGAAAGTTATCGCGCTTGGCAGTATTGCAGTTTACTGTCTAGTTGGCTTCGCGCTTGTGTTATTCTATCAAGCTGTTTAACTAACTTTTGGGGGCGACTTCGGTCGCCCTCACTCATCATCTCTCCCCTCTTCATCATCATATGTTTGCCGTGCGCATGCGTCAGTATTCGCTCGATTGATATTGACTGTCTTCGCTCTTTGATTGACTGACTCGTGGTCGTAGGCGTGTTTTAGGCGTGTAAATTAATTTACGTTTTATGTCGTTTTTTACTTTACTATAGTAAAAAAGTGCTATATAATTTATGTATAAGTTAAATAGCTAACACAGAAAGGACTAAGCTATGACTAAAATTTCTAAGCCCACTACTAATGCTACTGTTACCCCTACCGTTAATAAGGCGTCTGTCGCGCGGTGTGGTATACCCGCCCCTACCGCTAACGGGCGCGGTAATTTAAAGGTGTCCTTAACTAAGGACGTAAAAGCTAACCTAGCGGCTTTAGATAAGCCCCTACCCGCACAGGCACAGGCTATACTATACGTTTTAGACCAGCTCGGCGGTACGGCTACACAGGCCGATTTAATTAAAGAGTTAGATACGGGCGAGGTATTAAGTACCGTACAGGGCGCTACCCGTATCGTTACTTTTTATCGTAAAAAACTTATAGAGGCTAACTTAATAAAAGTAGGCTAACGGCCTAGCGGCTAGGGGCGTTAGCCCCTAGCTAACGCAAATTTGAGTCCCTAGCCGTTAGCGTTACGGCTAGGGGTTTTTTATACCCCACACCCCTAAAACCGCGCCCACACATATAGAAAGTCACAAGGCATAACGCTGTTACGAGATATGCCCAAAATTCTTGGATCAGGAACCTTCTACCCTACCCCCATAAAATAGTAAGAAGGTCAAGGAACCTTCTACAGGGGATTTTGTTTTGCGTAAAAATGATATATGTTTATGCTGAGTTTATATTTATCTAAAACAAAGTTGAGATGATGAACACTCCAGGTGATAGAAGCGGCGGTTTTGGTGATCGTCCTGATACAGGTTCCCCCGCCTCTTCTTTGGGGTCAAGTGGTAGATCTTATAGCGTTGAGCCTTCAAGCAACAATCAAGTTGGCAGTAGCGACGACGGTGATAATAACCAACCGATGAGCCAAGCGGCTTATAATTTGTCTCAAGGTATTACTGCAACAAACCCTTACGGTAAACAAGGTTTCTTTAGTCGAGTTTTAGGAATCGACCCATCGAAAATTTCGTATGCAAACTTATTGTCGCAAGATCAAATGAATAAGATTGCGGCTAATCAGTATTCTAAATATCGAAACCCTTTTAATGATCCTAATATTGCGGGGTATAATCCAGATTTTGCTTCTGGCGATATGGCGTCGGGTATTTTACGTTCAGGTGTGCGTACAGGTCAAACAGTTATTGATCCACAAACGGGACAAGAGACAACCGTAGAATCATTTCGTGCGCCAATGGGTTTAGGTGATACAGCTGCATCTTTAGCATTAGGGGCTAATATTCCTATTGTAGGTTCTGCGTTAGCGGATGTAGGAACACGGGTAAAAGGTTTAGAAGATCAACCGCCGACGATCGATGGTCAACAGGCAACTAAAAGAGGTGGTTCACTTTTATCAGGTATTCTTGGTCCAGCTGTTGAACAATTAACAACGGGTGGTGGAAGTGGCCGTCTTTTAGATCAAGTTATGCAAACAGCATCAAATTTATTTAATCGACCTCAACAAACAAACACTGAACAAGCACCTGCATCAGATAAAAATAAAGCAGATGATCTTGTTCGTGAAACGATTCGTAATACAGCTCAAGGTAAGTTTACATCAGGTCAGCCTTTTGATTTAGACCAAGTATTACCTCCAACAACATTCGAAAGCCGTCCAGAAGTTAATTTACGAAGAGGATCGAAAACGATTCAAGATCCAACTTCGGCAGTTCCTTCTCAAATAGAAATTAATCAAAGACCGCTACAACGTGATCAAGGAATTATGGATGCTTTAGTGGGTGGCGCACGTGATGGTGTTAACCCCCCACAAGTATCAGGGTTAGGAAGTATTCCTACTGAACAAGTTGCAGACGCATCGACTTCTGAATTTTTAAATAACGCGACAGCTAAAACTATAAACGATCTTTTCGAAACATTTCAAAAAGGACCAAGATCTATTGACCTTGGTCCAGGACAATTAAAATTTTCAGTAGACCCGTTTGGCGAAGAAAAAAGTATTGGCGGTTCATATACCATGCCTGTTCAAGATCTTGGGATACCCAGCCTGTTAGGTGGTTTACTATCGCAAAACCAAGCTCAACAACCAGCTAGTGATGCATTCCAAGTAGCCGATACATCGATGCTTGGTAATTTCATGAAACAAGGTAATTTAAAAAGTCAAGGTGGGGGTTTCTTTGGTAGCGATAAAGGTGGTGCAAGATACTATCAGTTTGGTACTAAAGGTTCAAGTAGACCTTCTAGGTCTTCCAGCGGCGATGGCAACGTTTTTGATAAAATGTTACAAATGTTTAAGTTTGATCCTAATCGGGGTGCTGGAAAGTTCGGCTAATGTCAGAAGTCCGTCCTCGTAATATTGACACATCTGGTATATTAAAATTAATGCGTTCTGGCGGTGATTTTGCTCGTCTATTTGACGATGGTCCGAAAGCAAGCCCTACAGATCCTATAAAAATGTACCGTGGAGAAGCGTTAAGAAAAACTACTGAAACGTTAGTTCCTGACGAATTAGTTGGTAAATTTAATACCCCTAATCCTAAAAAAGCAAGAAAATATCCTGAAGAACCTTCACTTGGTGGTAAAGTTACAAGGTCGTTTGAAACGACAGCGGAAGATTTATTAAGAAACGCACATAAAGCACATATGTATCATGGTAAAGTTGCTTTAGATTTAAACCTTGCTAAAGGTGTACCTTCAGATAAAGCCTCTTCATTATTTGCACAATATGCAAACGAAGTTGATGATTTCTTTGTTAAAGAATTGAAAGATTTAAAAGAAGGCCGTATGTCAAAAGAACGGCTTATGCAACTTGCGATGACGTCTATGGACGAAGGCATATTCGACCAACGTGGCAAGATTGATGTTTCAGAAACATTTAAACGTGGTAATATTCCTGTAGCCGCTAGTGTAGGTATTGGTCGTTTATCAAAAGAAGCACTACCGTATTTACTAAAAGGTGCGGGTATTGCAGCTTTACCCTTGGATCTTGTTTTAGGTGCGAATAAAACAGGAATGGACCCCCAAGAAGAAATAGCTCAAGCTATGGGAATAAGTCCAAATTTATTATATAATATGCCAGAAGAAGAATTTGCCCAAATAGAATCAATGTTTCGCCAGACTATGGCGGCTAGGGCAAAACAAGACAGTGCAGATGCTCAATCAGTTGATGCGACAGTACCATAATGGAAAATTTAGACTTTTCTCACCTTCCTCGCGAAAAACAAGAACTCGCTTTTATTCTTGCTGAAGAGTTACAACAACGTGAAACTCGTAAATTAGCTCGTGATGATTTTTTAACTTTTGTTAGAACGATGTGGCCGTCGTTTATTGAAGGTGCGCACCACCGTAAAATGTCACAAACGTTTAATCGTATTGCTAGAGGCGAACTAAAACGTGTAATTATTAATATGGGTCCACGACATTCGAAATCAGAAATGTCGTCGTATATGCTTCCATCTTGGCTCTTGGGTCTTAAACCTGACTTAAAAATAATTCAAGCGACACATACAGGCGAACTTGCTGTACGTTTTGGTAGAAAAATTCGTGATCTCGTAGATACAGAAGAATATAAAAGGATATTTGAAAATGTGGCATTGCGAGCAGATTCCAAGGCCGCTGGACGGTGGGAAACATCCAAAGGTGGAGAATATTTTGCGGCTGGTGTCGGAGGGGCTATTACTGGTCGTGGTGCTGATGTACTTATTATTGACGATCCGCACTCGGAACAAGACGCAATGTCCGAAACCGCAATGGAATCAGCCTACGAATGGTACACGTCAGGTCCAAGACAGCGTCTCCAACCAGGAGGAACAATCATTTTAGTCATGACTCGATGGTCTAAAAAGGACTTGACGGGTCAATTATTAAAAGCACAAGCCCTTGACCCTAAAGCAGATCAATGGGAGGTCATAGAATTTCCTGCTATTATGCCTTCTGGCAACCCCTGTTGGCCTGAATTTTGGAAAATAGAGGAATTAGAGGGTATTCGTGCATCATTACCACATCAAAAATGGTCTGCACAGTGGATGCAAGAGCCAACAGGCGGTGAAGGAGCGATAATTCAGCGTGAATGGATAAGAAAATGGGAAAAAACTAGTCCTCCAGTAGCTGAATATATCATACAAAGCTACGATACGGCGTTTTTGAAGTCAGAAAAAGCTGATTTTAGCGCAATTACGACTTGGGGCGTCTTTTTAAACGAAGATGACGGTCAATATAATATAATTTTGCTAGATTCGATTAAAGATCGGTTCGATTTCCCTGAATTAAAACGTGTTGCGCACGAAAATTATATACATTGGGATCCTGATTCAGTTATTATCGAAGCAAAGGCATCAGGTTTGCCTTTAACTCAAGAATTACGGGCGATGGGTATACCTGTACAAAATTATTCGCCTAATAGAGGCAATGATAAGATTGCTAGGACAAATGCTGCTGCCCCTATGTTTGAATCAGGACTTGTTTGGGTTCCAGAAACGAGGTTTGCAGAAGAGTTAGTGGAGGAATTATGTGAATTCCCCAATGGAGATCATGATGATTTGGTGGATTCGACCACCCAAGCACTCCTCAGGTTCAGACAAGGCGGATTTATTCGGCAACCTACGGATTATGAAGACGAGGAACTGGAATATAAACTCAAAAAATTTATGTATTATTGAGGTAGTTTACGATGGCTGTTGAAAAATCGATTGCGCAAATAATAAGCGAAGCCCCTGTTGAAACAGAAGTTGAAGTAGAAACAACTTCCGAAGATCAACTACCTTTGTTTGAAAGTGACGATACCGTTATGTTAGAAGACGGTAGCGCAATCGTCGGTTATGTAGAAGATGAAAACGAATTAGGTGGTGATTTTTACGCTAACCTAGCAGAGGAGATGGATGAGGCTGATCTTCAAGACTTAGCTTCTGAATTAGTTGAATCTTATAAAGATGACGTAGAATCTAGACAAGAATGGCTAGAAGGCTATACAGATGGTCTAGATTTACTTGGTATTAAGACAGATGACCGCGAAGAACCATTTAGAGGGGCTTCTGGTGTTTATCACCCGCTATTAGCAGAAAGTGCAACACAGTTTCAAGCAGGTGCATATAAAGAATTGCTTCCACCAGGAGGACCAGTACAAACTCGTATTGTAGGTTCAGAAACTAAAGAAGTTTTAGAACAATCAGAACGTGTTCGTAATTATATGAATTTTCTAGTCTTGGATATTATGGAAGAATTTGACCCAGAACTAGATCAAATGCTATTTTATTTACCTCTATCGGGGTCAACGTTTAAGAAAACCTATTATGACCCTGCATTAAAAAGACCAGTAAGTAAATTTGTAAATCCTGACGATTTAGTTGTTGCTTATACTGAATCTAGCTTAGAAGCAACGTCTCGTTTTACGCACGTTGTTACTATGAACGCTAATGACGTAAGAAAACTTCAAGTTTCTGGGTTTTATCGTGATACTTTAGTTTTAGCTGACGAAGTCGACGATACGGATACTTCAGAGGATAAAGTACAAGAGTTAACAGGTTTTCGACGCAATATCCAGTCTAACGATATGGTAACATTGTTAGAAATGCACGTTGACCTTGATATTCCTGGATATGAAGACCAAGATGAAGAGGGCGAAGAAACAGGTATAGCTGTTCCGTATATCGTTACGATACATGAAGATACTATGGATATTTTGTCCATACGTCGTAATTATAGACAAGACGACCCTACCAAGACTAAGATAAGATATTTTACACATTATAAGTTTCTTCCAGGACTTGGGTTTTACGGGTTCGGGTTGATTCATATGATTGGCGGTTTAACTAAATCAGCTACGTCTATTTTACGTCAACTTATTGATGCAGGTACATTAGCTAATTTACCAGCTGGATTTAAAGCAAGAGGACTTCGTGTTCGCGATGAAGACTTACCCCTTCAGCCTGGAGAATTTCGTGACGTTGATGCTCCAGGAAGTTCTATTCGTGAAGCAATTATGCCTTTACCGTATAAAGAGCCTTCAGGCACTCTTCTCCAGATGCTTGGGGTACTTATTGATAGTGGCCGACGTTTTGCGTCCGTCACCGATCTAAATATTGGCGAGGGTAGTCAAGCTAACCCTGTTGGTACAACTGTTGCCCTTCTTGAGCAGGGAACGAAAGTTCTTAGTGCAATACATAAAAGATTACATTTTGCACAACGTCAAGAATTAAGAATTTTAGCAGAAGTTGTTAAAAATTATCTACCTGCTGAGTATCCGTATCAGATAGAAGGTTATGACGCGAATGTAAAAACAGACGATTTCGATGAGCGTATCGATATTGTACCTGTAAGCGATCCAGCTATGTTTAGTATGAGTCAACGTGTGACTTTAGCTCAAACACAGCTACAATTAGCGCAATCTGCGCCACAATTACACGATCTACACGAAGCATATAGGAGAATGTACCTTGCGCTTGGCATCCAAAATATTGACAAAATTCTCCCACCTAAAGACGAACTTGTTCCTAAAGATCCTGTCTCTGAAAATATGGACGCTCTTACAGGTAAACCAGTTAAAGCGTTTGAGTCTCAAAATCATAATGCTCATATTGCAACGCATAGTGCGTTTTTGCAAGATCCAAATATTCAAAAGAATGGTATCGCTCAGCAAGTTCTTATGGCGCATATGCAAGAACATCTTGCGCTTCAGTACAGGCAACAAGTAGAACAAATACTTGGTATGCCTTTACCAGCGGAAGGTCAAATTATGGACCCACAACAGGAGGCTATGCTTGCTCAGGCGACCGCCCAAGCAACACAGCAAATTAGTCAAATGGCACAACAAGTAGCAGGAACAGGTAAGTTTGATCCAATCGTACAACTCAAACAACAAGAACTTCAAATACAACAACAAGAGGTTCAGCGTAAAGCGATGGCTGATCAAGCTCGTAATCAACTTGAAGCAGCTAAACTTCAGCAAGATGGTGATCTTAAAAAAGCAGAAATTTCCTCCGATGAGGATATCGCTGCACTTCGTGCAAATGTAACACTCGCTACAAAGAGGTAAAAATGGCTAATAAACGTGTAAAAGAACTTATGGAAATGTTAAGAAACACAGATGATCCTGATCAAATTGAAATTTTAAAATTTGATTTAGATGAGGCTTTAGGAAGAAAGGACGCAGGAATGAAAAAAGGTGTGAAAAAACGTTCAACTGGCGGTTCTGGAATGACTGATAAACAAAAGAAATTTGCTGCTTTAGCAGAGCCAAAAGATAAAATCACCTATGCAGATAAGATTGCGGGTGCTACAAAGAAAACTAATAAAGTAAGAAAAGCTGGCGGTGGTGCATACGGTGGCGGTAATTTTGGCGGTGATGAAGTTTTAGCTGCTAAAAGAAGCAAAGGTGGCGGTATTGCTATTAAAGGCACAAGTTTTAAAGGCACGTTTTAATGGATTTGTACACTTATCTGTTAGATAAGATTGAAAAAAGACGAATAGAAATAAGCGATACGCTTATGTCTAACGGTATTGCTAATATGGAGCAATATCACCATCTTATGGGTCAGGTTTCTGCATTTAGCGATCTTGAGTCCATAATAAAAGAAACCCGAAAAAGAATGGAGACTGCCGACGATGACTAAAAGGTTATACGTTCCTGACCATGTAATAAAGGAACGCCAAGCCGCTAACGAAGCGCAAACGCAAAAGAAAAAAGATTTATTAAATCCTGCTACTTTTGCACTTTCTGATAAAGTCGATGAAACACGACCTGCTTTAGAAAGACTTCCTAAACCCACAGGCTGGCGTATCCTCATACTTCCCTATACTCTTCCTGAGTCTACAAAAGGTGGTGTTATACTATCTGATGAAACTCGTACGAGAGAACAACTCGCTACAAATATAGGTTATGTTGTTTCTCTTGGACCAGATGCATATGCAGACACAAATAAGTTTCCTGATGGTGCATGGTGTAAAAAAGGCGATTGGGTAATGTTTGGTCGTTACGCTGGGTCACGATTTAAAATTGATGGTGCAGAGCCTCGTCTTCTAAATGATGATGAGATTTTGGCTGTTATAGATGACCCCCGTGATATTTTAGCTGTTTAGGAGTAAAAGATGGCAGAAGAAAAAGAAAAAATTGAAGAAAACGTAGAAATCGAAGTAGAAGAAGCCGAAGCTGAAGAAAAACAAGAAGAAGTTGTCGCTCAAGAGGCTGATACAGAACAAACTTCGTCTGACTCAGAACACGAAGAATATTCTGAAGGTGTTAAAAAACGCATCGATCGTTTGACGTATAAAATGCGTGAAGCGGAACGTCGCGAACAAGCGGCATTGGAATATGCTAAAAATATAAAAGAAGAAAATGAAAAACTAACGAAAAACTATTCTGAAGCAGGTTCTGCGCTGGTTACTGAAACAAGTGGTCGTATAAAGAGTCAGCTTTCAGAAGCTAAACGTGCATTAAAATTAGCTTATGAAGAAGGTGATTCTGAAGCTATGGCGGATGCACAAGAGTTAGTTGCTAAACTCAGTGTTGAAAGTGATCGTCTTTCTAGGGAAGAAGCTCAATGGAAACAAAGACAAGAAACGCAAACTGAAACAGAAGTTGAAACCCCAAAACAGCCAGAACAGCCTCAACAGGCGGCTGCACCTGCCGATCCGAGAGCACAAAAATGGGCTTCAGAAAACGAATGGTTTGGAAAAGATGAAGGAATGACCTTTACAGCGTTCTCAATTCATCGTAAACTGATCGAAGAAGAGGGATATAATCCCCAATCTGAAGATTATTATGCTGAGATTGATTCTCGCATGCGTAGAGAGTTTCCTCATAAATTTGAGGAAGAAAAATCTGGACAACGGAAACCCGCCCAAACCGTTGCTCCTGCCAACCGAAACTCTAAAACTGGGCGCAAGACAGTTCGTTTGACTCAAAGTCAAGTGGCTATCGCAAAGAAACTCGGTGTTCCACTTGAGGAATATGCGAAACACGTGAAGGAGGCTTAAATGTCTGAAAATAGCAAGAGAACTCCTCGCGCTTCTGAAACACGTTCAAANACTGAGCGCAGAAAACCGTGGCGACCAGCTTCATCCCTTGAAGCACCGCAACCTCCTGAAGGTTATCAATTCAGGTGGGTAAGAACAGAAATTCGTGGCGAAGAAGATCGCAAAAACGTTTCTGGTCGAATCCGAGAAGGATATGAACCTGTTCGTGCAGATGATTATCCAGACTTTGATGCTCCTACCATTGAAGATGGTAAGCATGCAGGAGTCATCGGTGTTGGTGGGTTGATGTTAACTAAAGTGCCACAAGAGATAGTAGAAAGCCGTGATGAATATTTTGCGTCGCAAACTTCTGATCAAATGACAGCGGTGGACAATGATCTCATGAAGGAACAACATCCTTCTATGCCTATTTCGAAAGATAGGCAGTCTCGTGTAACCTTTGGTGGTCCTAACACTAAGTAGGCCACATAGTTAAACCCGTAAGGAGTGGATAATGGCAAATAAAGACGCCGCTTTTGGGCTAAAGCCCGTCCGTACTTTGGGTGGTGTAGCGAACTTCACAACAAACGAGTACGATATTGCAAGTAACCATAGTAATGCAATTTTTCAGGGTTCACCTGTTATCGCTACTGCCGCTGGTGGTATCGATGTTGCAGCTGGTTCTTCCGATAAAATCGTAGGTGTTTTTCAAGGTTGTTCTTATACTGACCCAACATCTGGAGAACCTGTATTTTCGAATTACTATCCAGGAAGTATTGCTGCCTCTGATATCAAAGCACTTGTATATGATGATCCGTATATTGTATACGAAATCCAGTGCGATGGTACGATGGCTGCAAACTCTGTAAATGCAAACGCAGATACGACTTCAACTGGTAGCGGTTCGACTGTTACAGGAAGATCGATTGCAGAAATTTCCTCTACTGTAGGAACTGCTACTGCACAACTTCGGATTATCGGGTATAGTAAAGACCCCGATAATAGTGATTCTAGCTCTGCTAATGGTAACGTGTACGTTCTAATTAACGAACACGCCTATCGGCAGGGTGTAGGCGTATAAGGAGCTTTGAATAATGGCAATCTCTAGAGCACAACTGGCTAAAGAGCTTGAGCCTGGACTCAATGCTCTCTTTGGCATGGAATATGGTCGTTACGAAAACGAGCATTCAGAAATCTTCGAAACAGAGTCATCAGACCGTGCGTTCGAGGAAGAAGTAATGCTAACTGGCTTCGGTGCGGCACCAACCAAAAATGAAGGTGGAGCGGTAAATTTTGATGACGCGCAAGAGTCATTTACTTCTCGCTACACACACGAAACCATTGCTTTGGCTTTCGCAATCACTGAGGAAGCTATTGAAGATAACTTGTATGACCGTTTGGCATCTCGTTATACTAAAGCACTGGCTCGTTCTATGGCTCATACGAAGCAAGTTAAAGCTGCAAGCGTATTGAATAATGCGTTTAACTCTAGCTTTACTGGTGGCGACGGTAAGGAGCTTTGTGCTACTGACCACCCACTAGATGGTGGAGGCACTTTCTCTAATGAGCCATCAACTGCCGCTGATTTGAATGAAACCTCTCTTGAAGATGCTATGATTAGTATCTCTGGTTTTGTTGATGAGCGTGGATTGAAGATTGCTCTTCGTGGAATGAAGTTAATTATTCCCCCTGCACTTCAGTTTATTGCAGAACGTCTAATGGCCTCAACTATGCGTGTTGGAACCGCCGACAACGATATCAATGCTCTTCGCAGCACAGGTATGTTGCCGAACGGTTATACCATTAATCACTTCTTGACTGATACAGATGCATTCTTTATCAAGACAGATGCGCCTAATGGATTCAAGCATTTTGAACGTGCGCCAATTCGCACTGCGATGGAAGGTGACTTCGATACTGGTAATATGAGGTTTAAAGCTCGTGAGCGTTATAGCTTCGGGTTTTCAGACCCACGTTGTGTTTTTGGTTCTCCAGGAGCATAATTCTATTACTACTTTTAAAAGGGCGACTTTTCAGTCGCCCTTTTTTCGTTTATAGTAAATTTATCCTGACAACTCCATCGGGGGGTTGACACTAGCCACGACAGGAGAAAAACATGGCTAATACTACTTTCAACGGTCCAGTCCGTTCCGAAAACGGATTTTCGAGTCTTGTAGGCGGTAAAGACGCCCCAACAAATACAATGACTCTTTCCACATACAGCACATCAATAACTATTGCAGCGTCTGGCACAGAGCATAAAGAAGCATCTATTGGTATACCTTCTAATTTTATTCCTATGGGTGTAGCAATCACTGTGACAAGTGCAGCAGCAAATGCAGTTAATCTTGTTGATATCGGTACAGATGCAGACACAGATGGTTTTGTAGACGGTATTACTGTTGCAATTAATTCAACTGGTTTTAAGGGTTTCTTCCCTTGTAACGGTGTTCTTGGTATGTCAGGTGGTACAACCACTGCGGCTACGGAAACAGCTGACGAAGTTGAAGTTGTTATTTCTGGCACAGCAGGTGCTGGTGGGGTTGTTGCTCTGAAGTTCTTTGGTATTTCATCTGATTCACCAACTGCTTAATAGGAGACTCAGATGGCTGGACCAATCTTTGCTAAAACAGCAACATCAACGGGCAGTCTATTTGGTGGGCGCACTCGACTAAAATCATTTGTTGTAAAAACAGCTGGGTCGGGTAGTCCTGCCGCAGTTTTTAAAGACGGTGGCGGCTCAGGAACAACATTGCTAACTATGGCATTTTTAACGTCTGACGATACGCAAGTAACTATTCCTGAAAACGGTATGGTGTTTGAGACAGACTGTCATGTTACTTTGACGAATATAGACTCTATTACTGCTTTCTTTGGGTAGTAGTTATGGCAACAAAGAAAAAACGTAAGTCTAAACCAATAAAGACTTCCGTTAAGTCAGGGAACTTCCGCTCCACTAAAAGTGGGGCGGGAATGACAGAAAAAGGTGTTCGGGCTTATCGTCGCGCAAATCCAGGAAGCAAACTCAAAACCGCTGTTACGGAAAAAAAGCCGTCGAAAGCTCGTGCAAAACGGCGTAAATCGTATTGTTCAAGATCTGCTGGACAAGCGAAAATGCATAATATTAACTGCCGCAAAACGCCCAAAAAACGTATCTGTGCGGCAAGAAGACGTTGGAAATGTTAAAATGAAAGTAGCTGATGTTTTAAAAAGAATCGAAAAACACGAGCAGTCGTGCGATAAAAGATACGAACAAATACAAAAACAGCTTGACCGTTTAGATTTAAAAATCTGGGGATTAGCTGTTTTAATTATATTCGCGCCATTTATCCATAGAGTATTTTAATGACTATTGGTCGTAGTTCTATGCGACAACAGGTTACAAAACCGCCACAAAAACGAAAGTGGAGTGCAAAACGAAAGCGTTCTGTTAATTGTAAAAATCCAAAAGGGTTTAGTGAAAAAGCGCATTGTGCTGGGAGAAAGAAACGTGGCAAAAAGAAAAGATCCTAAAGTAGGTACGGGTAAAAAACCAAAAGGCAGTGGTAGAAGACTCTACACAGATGAAAATCCAAAAGATACAGTATCAATAAAATTTGCCACACCCGCAGACGCAAGATCTACTGTAGCTAAAGTTAAAAAAATTAATAAACCTTTTGCTAGAAAAATACAAATATTAACCGTAGGAGAGCAACGAGCAAAAGTAATGGGAAAAACGCAAGTTGCTAGTATTTTTAAAAAAGGAAAAGAAGCTATAAGAAGGAGCAATAAAAATGCCTAAAGACGCTTGTTATCATAAAGTTAAAGCTCGTTATAGTGTATTTCCTAGTGCTTATGCTTCAGGTGCTATTGCAAAATGTAGAAAAGTTGGTGCGGCTAATTATGGTAAAAGTAAAAAGAAAAAGCCTAGAGTAAGAAAAGCATCAACAGGCGGTTATGGAAAGACTATTGCTGCTAGACAAGTGGCAAAACGACCGTCAAGTAACAAAAATGTAGCACGTGGTTGTGGTATTGTAATGCCGAATAGAAGAAAAGAAACTCAATACAGTTAATGGGTCGAATATGGCTGTTAGAAAAACAAAAGCTGGTCTTGCTCTCAAAAGGTGGTTTAAAGAAGACTGGAAGGATGTTCGCACGGGGAAGAAATGTGGGCGTCGCAAAGGTGAAAAACGGGGTACTCCATATTGTCGCCCCAGTAAAAGGATTTCTTCAAAAACACCAAAAACAGCAAGCGAGTTGTCTGCAAAAGAAAAAAGAAGTAGAATTAGGCAAAAAGTAAAATTAGGTCAACCTACAAAAGGTAAACCACGTAATGTTAAACCACTAAGACGGAAGAAGAGGAAAAAGTCATGATGAAGAAAAAGGGTATGGCAAAAGGCGGCTACAGAGGTGGCGTTAAAAAGATGAAAAAAGGCGGTGCTGCTGGTGGGGCTGAGATTAATGTCGAAGAACTAAATCCAGGAAAAATGGTTGATGTCACTGCAATGGCTACTGGCGGCTATATGGACGATAAAGCTGTATCTAGAATGATGGGCGGTGGTAGACCAAAAGGTATGGCTAAAGGTGGTGCAATGGGCGGTGTTAAAAAACGCTCTAAAGGTGGATCAGCTGGCGGTCTTAATGCAGCTATAAAAAGAGTTAAGGCTAACAAGTAAATTGCCTTATCTTCAAAGTAACATTACGCACTTTAAATGCTGGGTGCGTAGAGAGTACACGCATAACCATGCAAAATACCACGGTGAGTTTTTACACGCAATGGCTATTGCAGTAACAACGATGCCAAGTCGTTGTTTAAGTTTTCAAGTATTATTTACAGGTTTCGAGGTAGATGATACTGATGAACCTAATGTCCACGGTGGCGCAATGTGGGCAAGAATGCCAATTACAGCGTTAGTTGGCGATACACCTTTTGATAAATGGCCTGAGCCTATGCCTGTTCATTTTGCTCAACCTTGGGATTGTATGTCTCACACACATGCTGTTTATCGTCTAGATCGTGCGCATCCATGTCCTTGGCTTGCTAAAATAGACGGTCAGTTTTTTCCTGCAAAATATTATTTTACAGTCGATTATACTGAAAGCGAGGTAGCAGACGATCCTGCTCAGCATAAACAAAGTCATGTTTTAGAGCTTTTAGATGCAGGGAAATGGACAGGAAATATTGTAGCATTACCAAATAATAGAGTGCGTGTTACACATCCTGCTTGGTTTGCAACGGGAGAAGGTCCACCAGATTTTCGTCCATCACAGCATATACACTATTCAAAATCAGATTTAGACTATACAATGGACGTGAATCAGATCTTCGACAATTTATATGCGAAGGATGAATAATGGCTGTATCAGGTTCTAAAAACTTTAATATTGACGTTTCTGACGCCATAGAAGAAGCCTATGAGCGTTGTGGTGTAGAAGTTCGTACAGGTTATTCTTTAAGGACAGCTAGGCGTTCTTTAAATTTAATGTTAGCAGAATGGGCTAATAGAGGAGTTAACCTATTTAGTTTAGAACAAGTAACTACGACGCTAACACAAGGTACGTCTAACTACACATTAGGTATAGAAACTGTTGATATTTTAGAGATGGTTTTACGTCGGAATAATACTGATGTAACAATGACAAGAATGTCAAGAGCAGATTATCTTCATTTACCTAATAAAACAACTCAAGGTAGACCTTCTCAATTTTTCGTTGATCGTCAAGTAAACCCTGTCTTGTATTTATGGGCAACGCCAGAAAACTCAACAGATCAAATTATTTATTATCGTCTCGTACGAATAGACGACGCAGATGATTATAATAATGATTTTGATGTTCCATTTAGATTTTATCCATGTTTAGTTTCTGGATTAGCTTATTATTTAAGCATGAAAGTTTCTCCTGATCGGGTTAATCTTTTAAAAGGGGTGTATGACGAAGAATTTGCGAGAGCAGCAACAGAAGATAGAGATCGCACTAATTTACGTTTAGTTCCTAGGATTATTGCATAATGGCATATACTTCTGGAAAACATGCAAAGTTTATTTCTGATCGTAGTGGGGTTGCATATCCTTATTCTGAAAGAATAAAAGAATGGAACGGTGCTATTGTTCATATTTCAGAATATGAAGCAAAACACCCACAATTAGAACCAAGTGTTATAGGGGACGACCCTCAAGCATTAAAAGAAGCTAGACCAGACCGTACAGAGCCTGCAGTTATTCGTTTATTAAGACCTAACTGTTTTAAAACGGGTACAGCAGGATCACCAGTTTTAACTGTTACTGAGCCGTCACACAATAGGACTACGGGTGATGTGGTTCGGTTTAGAAAAGTTACAAGTTTTGATGGTTTTACAAAAGTAAATATTGAGCGTTCTTCAGGTTATGCTATTACTGTTATTGATGAAAACTCATATACAATTACTATTGCTGGAGATACAGCAACAGTAGGAGGCGTCCAAGGTGGCGGTAAAAATGCAACTGTTGGTGTAGGGTCGGGAGTTTTACCTTCACCAGCGATAACGTTTGACTCATCAAATATCAAACTAGATTCGACAACTAAGACTTTTGACGAGGGCTAAATGGCAAAACAAACAGTAGGAATTGGCTCTGCTGCAAATGATGGAACGGGTGATACTCTTCGTATTGGAGCAGATAAGATAAATGACAACTTCAACGAAATCTATAATGCGTTGGGGAACGGTACAGCTTTAACTGATATTATCGACACAAACGGTCTTATTAATGTTAACTCTGGCTCAAACATAATTGTTTTTTACTATGCTGCTTTAACTGATTTGCCTAGTGCATCGGCTTATCATGGTGCGATTGCTCATGTTCATGCAAATGGTGGAATGTATTTTGCTCACGGTGGTAATTGGATAAGACTTAATGATGAAGTCAGTGGTCCTACAACTAAATATACAACAACAGCGGCTAATGGGTCTGCCTATACCTTTTCTGGTCCTGGTGCTACTGCTGGCAATAATCCTAACTTTACCTTTTATAAGGGTCACACATATTTAATTGATAATTCTACTTATGTTGGAAGTCATCCTTTGCAGATACGAACATCTGATGGCGGCTCTGCTTTTACAACAGGAGTTACTGAAAATTTTAATAGCACTGCAGGGTTAACTCAGTTTATTGTGCCACATGAACCTAGTGATACATCATTAGTGTATCAATGCACTAACCACAGCAGCATGGTCGGAAATATAACAATAGTATAGCGAACAAAAAATGTCATTTACATACGCACAACTTAAACAAGCTGTACAAGATTTTTCAGAAAACACTGAGACGTCTTTTGTTACAAACCTTCCTGTGTTTATTCGTGGCGCAGAAGATCGTATTTTTTCTGTTGTAGATCTTGAGTTGTTTCGTAAAAATGCAACATCCGCTTTAAGTAATAATGATCCTTTTTTGAGCTGTCCAACTGATTTTTTAGCTCCTTTTTCTTTTAGAATAACAACTGCAAATAATGAAAGATTTCTTTTAATAAAAGATGTAAACTATATTCAAGAATATAACAAAAGTATTTCTAACACACTTCCAAAATATTACGGTATTTATGATGTCGATAATTTTATAGTTGGCCCAACACCAGATAGCAACTACACAGTAGAGCTACACTATTACTATAGACCCGCAAGTATTACTGCGGGCGCAGATTCTGCGAAATCATGGTTAAGTGAAAACGCCCCTAACGCTCTTCTTTACGGCTCGCTTGTAGAAGCGTATACATATATGAAAGGTGAGCCTGATATGATGCAACTGTACGAACAAAGGTTTGCGCAGGAAGTTCAGCGTCTGAAAGATTTAGCAGAAGCTAGAGAAAATTCAGATGCATATCGCAGGGGTCTACCTGATAGGCCAAGGACTTAGGAGTAACAAATGGCAACGAGTAATGCAGCAACCACATATCTTGAGCATCGACTGCTCAATTTTATTTTTAAAAACAACGCAGCTATTGGTGGTGTGACTTTCGCTTCACCAGGAGATAGTATTTATGTTGGATTAGCAACGGCTGTTTCTGATCTTGAAGCTGGAACTGTAACTGAAGCTAATTTTGGTAGTTATGCAAGAGTGCAAATTACTGCGGCAAACTGGACTTTAGCAAGTTCTAGCACTGATCAACAGACGATAAAAAATACTAATAACTTTGAGTTTCCAGCATCAACTAGTGGTACCAATATTGTGACACACGCATTTATTGCAGATGCAGCGAGTAGTGGAAATATATTGTTTATTGGTCAGTTAGATGCTTCAAAAACTATTGCTACAGGTGATGTTTTCCGTATTAACTCAAACAACTTAACTATTGAATTGAAGTAATGGCTCTTGTTCTAAAAGACCGTATTAAAGAAACCACAACTACCACTGGCACAGGCACTTATACGCTTGCTGGTGCAGTAGGTGGTTTTGAGGCTTTTAGTCAGATAGGTAATACAAATACTACATACTATTGTTGTACAGACGGAACTGACTTTGAAATAGGTATTGGAACCTACACTGCATCTGGTACAACCTTGGCTCGTACCACAATTTTGCAGTCTAGTAACTCCGATGCCGCCGTTAACTGGACATCAGGCACTCGCACTATCTTCTGCACGTTGCCAGCAGAGAAGATGATATTTAACAATGCGAGTAATGTAGCGCAGAACTTTACAGAACAAGACCCGAATGCGTTGGCATTCGCAATAGCATTGGGATAGAAAAATGGCTAACGAATTTAAAACATTCACATTAAGAGATATAGACGATACTAGCGCAACTCTTTACACCTGCCCCTCTGCCACACAGACAACTATTATTGGTTTAAATGTAGCGAACATTCTTTCAGTTTCCATTACGGTCAGCGTTGAACTTTATGACGGCGGAGGTAACGACCCTACACATATTGTAAAGGACGCTATAGTTCCAGTGGGTAGTAGTTTGGTGGCTGTTGGCGGTGACCAAAAGATTGTAATGAACGCTACAGACATTTTAAAGGTTAAAGGTTCTCAGACAAATTGTTGTGATGCAATCGCTTCTGTACTGGAGATTACTTGATGGCATTGAGTACGATAGGTGCAAATCAATTATCTGCTGGCCCTGTTTTGCAAGTGGTATCAAGTGTATCAACTGATGTTGCAAGCACGGATACCGCAACCTTTNCTGATATTCCGTTTGCAACNGCAACAATTACNCCAAGAGCAACAAGTAGNAAAATATTAATTCAGTATTCNNTNGGTATGATGGGNAGCANTAATGCCAATGTTGGNTNNCTTATGAANCTTTTAAGAGATAGTACNGANGTTGGACAAGGGTCTGGCGCAGACANTATTAATGTATTTAATCANCATTACTATGCCTCAACTACTCGTTATGCCCCAAGAAGCCATATGTTTATTGATAGCCCTAATTCTACCAGCGCATTAGTTTATAAGTTGCAATGGCGTGTGACTACAGCAGGTAGCACAACATGGTACATAAACAGGCGAGGTTCTAATAATTATTCTCGCGCCTCATCAACTTTTTATGTAATGGAAATAGCTGGATAATGACATATATCGGTGTATCACCAAATAGGCAGTTATCAAAGGCAACGAGTCAATCCTTTAATGGCACAGGTTCGGCGACTGCGTTCACACTTAACCGTGCTGTGAATAGCAGTGAGGAGTTAGAGGTTTTCGTTGACAATGTTCAGCAAGAGCCTGGATCTGGTAAGTCATACACAGCCACAGGAACTACCCTGACGTTTGATGAAGCCCCGCCCTCTGGCACAGGTAATGTGTACGTTATCTACCGTGGTCAGGCAGAACCAACAACACGGCTAGAAGCACCAGACCTTTCTATTACTAATGCCAAGATAGACACGATGGCAGCTACCAAGCTAACTGGCACAATAGATGGTTTACGCTTTCCATCTGGGTCAGTTATTCAAACGCAGTACACACAATATACAAGCACGACTAGCACCGCTTGTGCAAACGGTGCTAATCAAACTTTGGACCACTTAACTTTAAATATTACGCCCATAGCTACAAATAGCATTATTAAACTTGATGCATCGGTAAATGGCGAGTGGGGTAATTCAGGTGCGCTTTATAATTCAGTTTGGTTCTTTTATAGAGGTGCAACAAAATTAGCTCATGCTGCGGCTGGCAGCCGACTTTGTGGTATTGCAATGACTACAGCAACTGGTTATTACGAAACCAACAATGACTCTACACCTGAAACGATATATTGGAGTTATTTTGATGCACCTAGCACAACATCTCAAATTTCATATACTGTAGCCACGGCACAATCAAGTGGAGGTTCCTCAACTTGGTACACGAATAGAACTGTTGCTGACACCGATAATGCTTATTATGAAAGAGGGATATCTTTTATAAGTGCAACAGAGATTGCGGGATAGGAGTTTGAAATGCCATTAAGCAAAATTCAAGCCCAAAGCATCAACCTTGCTGATACTTTTGCGTTCACTGGTACTGTAACTGGAACCGATGGAGGATTTACTTTTCCTGCAAATCAATCACTAAATGGTCAAAGTTCAGTAGATTTTACGGGAATACCTAGCGGTACAAACATCATAAAATTTTCCATGTGGCGAACAAGCGGCTCAACTACAGGTGTTCCTGCGATTCAAATTGGGGATAGCGGTGGCATTGAAACGTCGGGTTATGCATCCCAAGATACATTTGTAGGTTTAAGTGCGTCTTCTAATTACGGGGGTAGTTCTGCTACTGCTTCATCTTGGAGCGCAAGCCAGTGGACATCCGCTAGTAATATTATGAGTATTTGTGGTGAAATATTTAGAGTGTCTGGCAATATATGGTTTTGCCAAGCGGGTTTTTTGCAAAATGATACCGACCCAAATTATTTTAATAATTTACGAGGTTTTAAAACACTTTCTGCGGAACTAACACAAATTAGATTTACAAGAACTGCTGGTACTTATGATGATGCCAACAGTTATGTCCGCATAGGATATCAATAGGAAAAATAAATGGCGTATATAGGCATTGATCCAAATATAGGCGACATAACCTTTCAAAGGTTTACGGGTAATGGAAGCGCAACTGCGTTTACGTTAGCGCAAAGCGTTGTAAGTGGCGAGGCACTAATTGTAACGATTGGTAACGTAGTGCAAGAGCCAGGAATTGGTAAAGCATACACAGCGTCAGGAACAACTCTTACCTTCTCTGCCGCACCAGCTAACGGTGATGTAATTACTGTGCGCTTTTTTGGTCGTGCCGTAGACCAGCCTACCAGCTTTGCAATGCAGTTGTTTAAGTACACAGCAACAGCAAGCCAAACCGCGTTTACAGGTGCGGATGCTAACGGCGCGATACTAGCTTTTTCTGGTAACGATGTAGACGTATATCTAAACGGTGTGCATCTCGACAGCACAGATTTCACCCCCAGTAACGGGGATACAATTACACTAGCATCTGGTGCGGCTGTTAACGATGAATTAGTTATCCGCGCCTTCCGTGCTTTTACTGTGACTGATACAGTCAGCAAGTCTAGTGGTGGTACATTTGCGGGTGAGATTACAGCCACACAGTTTCAAACAACTAATACCACAGTTGATACCGCTGTATTCCGAACCAATGGACAAAGTGTGAGTGAAAACACTACAATAGCATCAACCAAGAACGCACTAGCTATTGGTCCTTTGACCATAAGTTCATCAACTACAATTACCGTCAGTGGTAATCTGACAATACTGTGAGGCACAGATGGCTTCGATACTGAATGTAGATAAGATTAGAAGAGCTGCTGGCAGTACAGATGCGTTAATCATCGACAGTGGCGATAGGATTACAACTCCTACTAGACCAGCCTTCTCATGTAGACCAAATGGGGCTATAAGCGTCTCAGCAAGCGGTTGGAAAACAACAGTTTTTAGCACCGTTGATTTTGACATAGGAAGCAATCTAAATGCTGGTGGTTATTTTGTTTGTCCCGTTACAGGCATTTACCAGTTCAATCTTCACATGCGTTTTGATGGGGTTGGTTCGGGTTACATAGTTATTTGTTTGGGGTCAGAGATTAGTGGCACTAGCACTCCAACATCGCACACTGAATTATATTATAACAGCTATGTTATGAATGGCTCACCAAATAGCACTTATGACTCTTTAGCCACTTCTTTGACAATCCAACTAACTGCTAACACTAATGTCATGCCGTGGCACATTAGTTCGGACACTTCTTATACAGTATCGGCAGCATCAAATTTTAGCGGTTTTTTGGTGGGGTAAATCATGTCAACATTATTCGTAGATACAATAAATGAGAAGACCACAAACAACGGGGTGTATATTCCAGGTCATGTGGTGCAAGCAAAAACTGCAACAAAAACGGATACTCAAAGCACAACTTCAACTTCATTCACAGATATTACGGGGCTATCAGTTAGTATTACTCCGTCATCTACAAACAGTAAAATATTAGTTCTTTGTACGGTTTGCATATCCTCAACTTTTTATTGGTGTCCAGTTCGTGTACTGCGTGATAGCACACAAATAAACGCACCTGACGCTGGTGGCAGTAATCAGGCGTTGGTAAACGGTTGTCAAACAACTCAAACTGCAAGTACTTATATGTTAATGACTGTTCCTATTACTGTGTTAGACAGTCCTTCAAGCACCTCTGCTTTGACATATAAGGCGCAGTTTGCCGTTTTGTATGCAACTGGTGAGACAGGTTTTGTTAACAAAACGAGTCGTGATGGCAATTATGCAGGTGGCTATGACCCAAGGGGTTCTTCTAGTATTACTGTTATGGAGGTTGGCTCATGACCAGCATATTAAAAGTCACCGAGATCCAAGACCCAACGAACTCGAACACTGCGCTAACGATAGATAGCAGTGGTAGGGTTTCAAGACCTGTTATTCCTTACGCTTTTGTTAATTTTGCAAATAGTGGGGCTTATGTATCAGTATCAGCCGATAGCATATTAGATTTTTCTGTTGCTGTTGAGAACGATGGCAATCATTATAATACTTCTACTTATAAATTTGTTTGCCCTGTTGCTGGACTTTATAAAGTTGAAGTTTCTACCTTAACTCAAACAAATGGTGATGCATATTCAATCAACCCCGTAAGAAACAGTGGCGGTAGTGCGGTAGAAGTCGCTCGATTTTACACTAGAGACAGGGCGTTGTCTGGCTCTATAAACATTAAATGTTCTGCAAACGATGAATTATATTTAGAAACTAAACATACAAAAAGTTTCTATAAAAGCACTGTCATACCCTACAGTTGGGCAACATACACGTTTATAGGTTAAAACATGGCAACAGTATCAGAAGCAATCCAAGCACTAGACCCAAACTGCCAGTTTGTACTGTACGGTGAGCCTACAAGCGCACAATCTTTTGATGCAGCTTTTCGCCTTGTGGTCGGCGTGGATGATAACGGGACTGCAATTTTAGAAAGTGACCCTAAAGTTTGGCAACATAACGGTATTACTTGGGCTTTAGTAGATAGAGAATTAACTAACTTAAATAACGCTGAACCATTAAAGCTATTGCGTGAAGAGCGTAATCGCCGTATCGCTGAAACAGATTGGTGGGCATCGTCTGATCTTACTATGTCCACAGAACGCAAAACCTACCGTCAGGCACTTCGTGACATAACTAAAACATACTCATCACTGGATGATGTAGTGTGGCCTGATAAACCGGAGTAACCTATGAGTAACGCCCGTAATCTTGCTAATTTGTTAGGTACAAACACTACAGTTCCAAGGGCTAAACAACCTGCTGGTTCAGTCTTGCAATGTGTAACAACAAATTATGCAGATGATTTTATTTTTTCTTTAAGTAATGGTAGCTCATCAGACAATGGAAAGATGGAAGTTGCAACAGGTTTAAATTGTTCTATTACACCCACTTCAACAAGTAGTAAAATACTTTACCAAGCTACAGTTTATATAGGCAGTGACTCAATGTATGACTTGGGAATACATGTAATTAAAAATGCTACGGCAACGACTGCGACTACAAGTTCTACAGATACTTCTCCTTGCGGTGGTTCTTATCTTACTGATGCAAGTGGTAATCTCATAAAGGGGCAAGCATCGGGTACTACACCTAGAGCCACGGGAGTTTTAAATATGTATCGTCAGGCTGGTGGCAGTGCTACCACCCCTACATATATGGTAGTTCCGACTAGTATGATTTTACTTGACCATCCAAATACAACCTCGCAAATCACTTATAATTTTGCAATGTCTTTTTATAATTGGGACACTCAAACTATTTATTTAAATAGATCACACTCAAACCAACAGAATAGTGGTGGTTTATATGACACTAATCCAGTTAGCACTGTTACTTTAATGGAAATAGCTGGCTAATGTTTGGTTCTCAAACAATATCAGAAAATAGTATTGCCACGGACGGCATTGTGCTTCTTGGGTCTGAATCGCTTAACGCAAACTTTACACAGTCTACAAATCTTTCTGGCACTTTTCTTGGAAGTATGACTGTTGATGCTTTTTTCTCTAAACTTGTAGCAGCTTCAGGAATACTTGTTGCTGATATAGATATTTCTTCAGACTTCACTCAAACTACAGATGGTATACGTTTTGCTATAACTTCCGCTTCATTAGACGCTCAGTTTGATCAAACCACTGTTGCAAACTTTATTGCTTCTGGAGTTGCAGCAGTAGACGCAAACTTCACACAGACCACCACACAAACCCTGATAGCTGTAGGTGTCGCTCAGTTAGACGCAAACTTCACACAGACTACAGCATCTAATGTGTTGTTAGATCTTATAAGCACACAAGATTTTGAGTTTGAAATAGACCCATTAGGGGGTTTGTTAACTCTCGCTACAGCCGATATAAGTTCACAATTTGACCTATCGACCCTTGGTGGACTTATAATAATTTATCCTGGAGCAGGTGAAGAGCCGATAGAAAACATCAGCCTATTTATCATAACAGCAAATGGTGATATACTTTGGGAAGAGATTAATGCGGGTGCAATACCAGAAAACTGGACACAAGTTACACACACAGGCGATACTTGGACTGAAATAAACGCAGGAACATCGTCTGAAACATGGACAAATAAGGTGGTATAAATGGCAAGTACCTTTACAGCTTCTAGTGGTCTTGAAAAACCAGGATCTGGTGAACAGGCTGGTTCTTGGGGCGAAACTGTAAATAATAATTTTGATATTATTGACAGAGTTTCATCTGGGTTTTTTAATCTTAATTTAGGTTCGAGCGGTAGTTCAAGTACTTTAACAGCAACAGACGGAACACCTTCGGATGGACACTATAAAGTTCTATTTTGCACGGGAAGTTTAAGTTCTTTACACACCGTAACGATAGCCCCAAACGATAAGTCAAAATTATACCTTGTAAACAATGCTACAACAGGAAATCAATCTGTTAAATTTCAACAGGGTGGCGGTTCAGGTTCAACTGTTACTGTTGCCTCTGGTGTTACAGCTTGGATATATGCCGATGGAACGGGTGGTAATGCAAATGTTCGTGCGCTATCAACAGAACTTGTAAATGACTTGTTACCAAAATTAGGTGCAGATTTAGATGTAAATGGTAACAATATTCTCATGGGTAATCAGTCTGTAAAGTTTGGTACAAGTAAGTGGGAAATCGTGCTAGACACAGGTGATAATGATCTGTTGTTTAAATACAATGGTACAACAGTATTTAAATTATCTAGCGCAGGGGCCGTGGTTGCTTCTGACAATATTACAGCTTATGGATCACCGTAATGGCTTTACCCGCATCTGGAAACGCTATAAGTTTTGCTGACCTTAGAACCGAATATAACACGGGTAGCAACACAGCCATCTCGTTTGCGGATTATCGTAGAGGTGGGTCTTTAGTTCGTGCAAAAGCGTCTAATAATAATAGTGTAAATTTATCTGCTAATGTACCCACAGGCACTACAATTTCTTTAGGAGACTTTTATTCTCAAGAACGAGGTTTTAAACAGACTTTCGATTCTAATGCGACTAATCAAAATGTAGCAACGATTTTTGGTGATGATTATACTGTAAACTATCCTAAAATAATTGTCGTTGATTCAAATGTTACAGTATCAGGAGATGTTGGTACTGACGCTATTAAGTATCCGTCTGGTGCGGTTGGAACACTTACAATTATTAACAATGGTACAATTACTGGTGCGGGTGCGTATGCAATTAATAATTTAAGTTCAGAGACTGTTGCAGTTACAAATAATGGTACTGTTAGTGGAGCTAATAGCGAGGGTTTTAATTCTACTTTTTCTGGTGATGGATCTGCAATGATCCCTTTTATAGGGGGTCAAGGTGGCGCATCTGCTCCTGATATTTATCACAGCGACTATGGTGGCTATGGTAATTTTAATTGTAAACTTACTCGTTCTGGTAACACATTTACAGTAAGTTGGACATATAATGAATTAGACTATAATAATACAGGAGGAGGTTCTTATAATATATCTTCCATTTTTCCTCTTTTAAGTTCTGGCGCATTAGATACCACTGATACTAATGAGTATATTGCACAAACCGTTTACAATTATTACGGAAGAGACGCTAGAGATTTAGCATTTGGTTCTAAAGTAATAAACGGTAATCGTGAATTTTGGTTTGCGGCAAATAACAAAGTTAATACTACCATGACTTTAGGAAGCACTATGACTTATGCGCAATCTTTTTGGGTAAGTCGGAGTTTGATTCCAAGTAATAGTGCCAGAGTCCGCATACTTGATACTTTGACGGGTGGTGCTTCAAACGGTACAGTAACAGGATTATAAAATGCCGTTAACAAAGTTACAATTTAAACCAGGAATCAACAGAGAAGTCACTTCGTACTCTAACGAAGGAGGTTGGCGCGATTGTGATAAAATTAGATTTCGGTTTGGTTATCCTGAAAAAATGGGAGGCTGGCAAAAATATACAAGCAGTACTTACTTAGGTACAGTTCGTGCTTTACATAACTGGGTTGCTTTGGATGGTTCTAATTACTTAGGACTAGGTTCGCATATTAAATATTATATTGAAGAAGGTGGTCAGCTAAACGATATAACTCCTGTTCGTTCTATAACGTCACAAGGAGATGTAACCTTTGCTGCAACAACTGATTCTTCTACAATTACTGTAACTGATATAAGTCACGGAGCAAGTGAGTCTGATTTTGTAACTTTTACCAACGCAGAAACTCTTGGCGGTAATATAACTGCTGCTGTTTTAAATCAAGAGTATCAAATTAATAACGTACTTAACGCAAACACATACGAAATTACTGCTAAAAATCCAACTACTGGAGCTTCTGTAAATGCTAACTCTTCTGACACAGGTGTTGGTGGAAACGGTGTTGGTAGCGCAACAATAACAGGCACAGCTGTTGCGGCATCTGGAATAGATGCTGTTACTGTTACAACGAATGCTACAGGTGTTGGAGCATTAACTTTTTCTAATCCAAGCGGAACAGGTGTTGGTAATTTTACTGTATCAGGTGCTTCTACAGGTAGCGCGACTACTACTAATGTAGTTCAAACAAGTACAAGCGGTATTGGAACTAGTGCTGAATTTACTGTAGTAGCAAGCTCTGGAGACTACACAGTAACAGTTACGAGTGTTGGTTCTGGGTATGCCGTTGGAGATACAATTTTAATTGAAGGTCAAAATGTTGGTGGTACACAAACTACAAACGATATTACATTAACAATAACACATCTTCAAGGTGCATCTGTTGGAACAGCAACACATACAAATGAAGCACAAACAGGCACTAGTGGAAGCGGTTCTAACGCACGGTTTACAGTAACCACCGATGGTAATGGGGGCTATGATGTAGCTGTAACTACTGTTGGTTCAAATTATGCCGTAGGTGATACAATTACTATTGCAGGAACAGGAATAGGCGGTACTAGCCCTGCTAATGATATAGTGCTTACAGTTACACAACTTTCTGGAACTTCCATTGGAACAGCCACACATACAGGCAAAACACAAACTAGTACAAGCGGTAGTGGCTCTAATGCTGAATTCACAGTCGTAACTGATGGGTCTGGGGGGTATGCTGTTACAGTTACAGCATTAGGTTCTGGTTATGCTGTAAATGATACAGTTACTATATCGGGAGCAACTCTTGGTGGTTCTACCCCTGCTAATGACTTAACTCTTACTATTAATTCTCTTGTTTCCATAACGCATACGGATATAGCACAGAATCTTCCTATTCCTAGTGGGCCACCTCATTTTGGAGTAATTCCTGTTGGCACAGGAGCAAGACTTAACATAACTAGAGACGGTTCTGGTAGCTACAGTATAGACGCTATAACGGAAATTGGAACAGGTTATTTAATTGGTAATAAGTTTAAAATAATCGGTAGTCAGTTAGGTGGCTCTAATTCAACTAATGATGCTATTGTTACTGTTACATCATTAAGTCACCCTACGATTGCTACATATCAAGTAAATGTAGGACTAGATACAACTGTTGGTGGTACAGGTTGGGGTGCTGGTCTTTACTACGGAGTTACTAACGGAGCTGCACAAACAACCTTAAACCAAGGCGGCACTTTATCATCTAGTGCTACTACAGTTACTGTAACAACGTCTGCTCCTGGAGGTCATCAGATTGTAGTAAATGATGTAATACAAATTGAAGATGAATTAATGCTTGTTACAAATGTGTCAAGTAATAACTTAACTGTTATTCGAGGCTTTGACGGTACAGGTACAGGAGCTACAAATAATGTAAATACTCTTGGTCCTACTGCAGCAAAATCACATACTGATGGATCTGTTGTTAGATTAGCGTTAGGTAATGCAGACTCGACAAATGATTTTTCTGGTTGGGGTGTTGCTGCTTCTGGTGGTTTAACAACAACTACACAAATACGATTGTGGTCTCACGATAATTTTGGTGAGGATCTTCTTCTTAACCCTCGTGACGATCAGATTTATTATTGGGATAGAACAACTAATCTAAATAGTCGAGCAATAAAGTTAAATACACGTTCTGGAATTAAACTTGCTATACCAACAAAATGTAAACAAGTTTTAGTCTCTGATCGAGATCGTCATGTTATTGCTTTCGGAGCAGACGATATTGTTGTTGAAAGTCCACCAACGCAAGAAAACGGCAATGGTGTACAAGATCCGCTTCTTATTAGATTTTCTAGTCAAGAAAACCCTCTAATATGGTATCCTTTAGCTACAAATACAGCAGGTAGTTTAAGATTAGGTTCTGGTTCTACTTTTATGCAAGCTGTAGAAACGAAACGTGAAATACTAGTGTGGACGGATACAGCTCTTACGTCTATGAGTTTTATTGGACCACCGTTTACTTTTGGTCTACAACAACTGTCCAGTAATATTACAATCATGAGTCCGAATGCTGCAGCGGCTACAGAAGATTTTGTATTTTGGATGGGTATTGATACGTTTTATATTTATGACGGTCGTACACAAACGTTGCCTTGCTCAGTAAAAGATAAAGTGTTTTTAGATTTTAACTTAGAACAGAAAGATAAAGTCACAGTCGGAGTAAATACAGAATTTAGTGAAGTAATATGGTTTTATCCGTCTAGTGGTGCGTCAGATAATGATCGTTATGTTACTTTTAATTATAACGAAAAAGTTTGGTATTTTGGCACACTTTCGAGAACAGCGTGGTTGGATCGTGGAACACGGAACTTCCCTATAGCTACTGGTAATAATTTAATCTACAACCATGAATTAGGTTACGATGATGACGGTTCTGCTATGAGCTCATTTATTGAATCAGCCACTATGGATATTGGTGATGGGGATAAGTTTGCTTATTTAAATAAAGTTATACCTGATTTAACTTTCGATGGTTCAACTAGTTTATCTTCACCTCAAGCTACGTTTACACTTAAAAGTCGTAGTAATCCAGGAGCTGATTTTGATAACATCGCAGGTGGGTTTGCAATCAGAACTCAAAGTTCTCCTGTTGAAGAATACACAGAACAACTAGATTTAAGGGTTCGTGGACGTTCTTTTGCACTTCGTGTAGAATCAAACGCAATAGGTTCTAAATGGAAACTAGGAAGTCCTCGTGTAAATATTAGACAAGACGGTAGGCGATAATGTCGAGTAATCAAGTTCCACCACCAAGACTGCCAGAACCGCCAATGGAATACACACAGCAGTATATGGCTGATTTAACACGAGCTTTACAGGTTTTTATTGAACAAGAACGTAATCCTGGTGAATTAAGAGCAACACGGATTACACTGACAGATTTACCTACTTCAGTAACTGACTTAGAAACAGGAACACTTTATAACGATTCTGGAACTATAAAGATTGCCCCCTGAGCTTGCGAAAAAAGTTCAAAGGGAGTATGTTTACCTTGAGGTATAAATGATGAATGCACCATATCAACAAACAGCTGAAGGTTTAGCGTCTCTTGGTCGTTATGAAGACTCTTATATTGTTCATGCGGCTGAAGGTGAAACAGTTATTCCAGAAGAAGTTTTAAAGGCTAATCCTAAATTAAAAAGTGATCTTTTTAAACAGATGCGAGCTATGGGTATTGAAGACCCTGATCGTTATGTTGTTGGTAATTCTTTAAATTCAATAAACCCCCAAACTGGACAGCCAGAGTTTTTCTTTAAATCGATTGGTAAACTTCTAAAGAAAGCCGCACCGATTATTGGTTCGATTGTTGGTGCGCAATTTGGTCCTTTCGGAGCCGCTATCGGTGGTGGTCTTGGTTCATTAGCTGGAGGTGCTTCACCCGAACAGGCATTGATAAATGCAGGTCTAAGTTTTGCTGGTGCTAAATTTGCTGGTCCTGCTATGGATAAATTTATTTCTGGTGCGCCAGCGGCGGGAAGAGTTGGCCCAACTGCTCTAAAAACTGTAGGTTCTACACTTTCAGGATCAGGAGCGGGAGGTGTTGCAAGTTTGCTCCCAGAAAGTATTGCTAAGATGGGTCTTGGTACAGCTGCTGCTACTGCACTTGCGCCTGTTGCTGGTAACTTATTATCAGGTGCGCTTCAGCCTCAAGAAGAGGCAAGCCCGAATAGATTAAGCGTAGTAGACGAATATTATGCTGCCCTTGCGAGAGGCGAAAACCCACCACTGCCTCCAGAACTTACACCGCCGCCTAAAGAGTCATTAATTAAAGGTAATGATTATGCAGGTTTGCCAAGTATAGAAGAAGTTTTATTTAAATACGATCCTGTTAGAAATCGTCCAATGTTTGCAAGAGCAGCCACAGGGGGCTATATTGTTGGACCAGGAGGCCCAACAGATGATTTAATACCTACACTATTATCTAATACAGAATTCGTTATGACTGGTAAGGCCGTAGCTGGAGCAGACCCAACAGGAAGTAATAATCCTGATAAAGGTGCAAAAGTTATGATGGGTATTATGAGAGCTTTTGAAAAAGATTTCGATGATAACGCTCGAATGATGGCGTAGGAGACGAGTATGGCTACATCAACCGTACAGCAAATTAATAGACAAGCTCCATTTATGGAAGATTACATTCGTAAACTTCTTGAATCTGCTTATCAACAAACGCAAGACCCTGTAGATTTACCACTACAAAAAGTAGCAGATCTCGATCCTAATCAAATAAGGGCTGGAGAGCTTATAAACCAAGGTATTGGTCAATATCAACCGTTAATTAACCAAGCTACTCAATTAATTTCTGACCCTAACGCATATCAACAATTTATGTCGCCGTATACAAGCGACGTTATTGATCAAGTTGGTAAAGATATTAATAGACAAACAGCAATACAACAAAATCAGCTTAGTGCAGGTGCACAAGGTGCGGGTGCGTTTGGTGGTTCTCGCATGGGTGTTGCACAAGGTGAGATAGGTAGAGCGGGTCTTGATCAATTTGCGGATACATCTGCTCGTCTAAGGGAAGCTGGTTTTACTACAGCACAAAATCTTGTTGGCCAAAGAGCAGGACAATTAGGTCAAATGGCAGCTACAGGTCAACAATTAGGTCAACAAGATATTTCTAATCTTTTAGGTATTGGTTCTCTTTACCAAGGACAGGCTCAGGCTATTGCAGATGCACAAAGAGCTAATGCTTTGCAATCAATATATGAACCTTACCAGCGTCTTGGTTTCTTTAGTGATATACTTCGTGGTGTTCCTTCATCTAGTTCAACATTACAATTTAACACAGCACCAGATCAAAGCCCACTTAGTCAAATACTTGGTACAGCTGCTACAGGATTAGGAATAGCTGGACAACTTGGCTATAAGCCGTTTGCATAAGGAAAATAGATTATGCCTCTTGATCCTTCGCTCTTGACACCAGCTGCTGTAAAAGCACGTATGCAGCAAGATCAAACTATGCCTCGTGTTGACTCTCAATTTTTATCTCCTGGATCAAATATTCAACCAGCGATGAGTATGCCTCGTATTGACCCTCAAGTTTTATCTCCTGGATCAGATCTCGTAACAACTCCAGAAGATGATGCTTTTGCTAAACAGCTAGGAACAAATGTTCTTGGTTCTACTTTAGAAGACACTAGCCCTGAAGCTATTGCATCTATGGCTACAGATAACGTTGAAGATGTCGACGATTCTGTAAAAGATATATATTCTGGTCAAACTGACTTTGCTCAAATACTTGGTGCGCTTACGTCTATGGGTTTAAAAGAGACAGCTACAGAAAAGCTGTTAAAAGAAGTAAGCGACGAAAAGATTACGCCTGAATCTGCCCGTAAAAAAGTTAATGAGTTTTTTAAAATAGATACAGATAAACAAACACCTGTTTGGGCAGACGTAGCTTTATCTGTTGGTTTAAGCCTACTTCGTGGAGAAGGCGGTAAAGGTGAGTTTTTATCTGACCTTGGTGTTGCTGGTGAACGTGGGTTAAAAGTAGCACAAACTCGTCGTAAAGAGAAAAAAGCCGAAGATCTCATGTTAGATAAGTTGGCTTTTGGTGTTTTTAGAGAAGACGAAAAATCTCGTAAAACGCTCATATCGCAACTTACTAAACAACTTGGAGATGAAAGAAAAGCTAATAGAGAATACGGTTTAAACCTTGCTAAGTTTTTTCAAAAGAACGAAGAAATAGATGAAACACAAGCAAAAAATAGAGCAACAGCTATTACAGGTACAATAAATACTTTTTCAAAAGAGTTAAAAGCTAAAGCGATACCTATTATTGCTCAATCACCAAATGCGTTTAAAGGTGTTCCAACTGACGAAGTGCCTTCTGTAATTTATGGCTTATTGAAAAATAAAGGTATTAAACTTGATGAAGTTGCAGATGCTCAAAATATAAGTCCTCAAGAAATTACTATTAGTGATCGTGTTACTTTTGAAAGATATAAAGCTGCATTTCCTAAAGCGTTTCCTTTTGAATATGTAGAGGGTAAAGATTATAAAATAGAGGGTTTTGCTGATAAATCGAAACCTGCAGGAGAAATACCGTTTACAAATATTATGGGCGTTCAACCGTCAATCGGTGGGCAGGACGAATTAACTCGAGACTTAACTTTATTAGCTGAAGTTGAAAAGGCTTTATTGAAAGACCCTGAAAACCCAGAATTATTACGGGCAAAAAAGGCATACGAAGGTCGTATAAAAATAACAACAACTACAAAAGAAGCCATGACGTATGTTATACAAGATGGCCGTATGGTTGCTGCTGGTCCAGGAGCGGCAGGTGCGCTTAATGCAGCCGACGCTGTTTCTACGATAACTGATTTAAATAAACAAGGTAATTCACTTGCGGCAGCTTTTGGTCTAGGCGATAATATTCTTCGTTCATTAGCCTCAACTCCTTCACCTGCTGATTCAGTCGGTGTTATAGCAAACGTTAGTAAATTTATTGGTGGTGCGCGTGGTCAACTTGATGCATTTACTAACACTTTTGGTGCTAACGCCTCTGATAATCAAAATGATTATTTCAACGGTACTATTACTACTGCTATGACAAATAGCACTCAACGAGCTGTTTCTGAAGGATTAGGTAGCTCACGGTATACTGTTGGTCAAGTGTTTAAAAGATTAGAAGAAGTTACAAAAGGTAATACAGAAATTAAATCACAACTTATGAGTTTTGCCTATGCTTTAGCAGGTAGTCGTGAAACAGGTAAGTTGACAGATAAAGACGTTGCAGCAGCACTTGTTACTTTTGGTGGCGGCGATATTGCTGAGGGTAAATGGTTTGCTAATCCAAACGTTCTAGTAACAGGTATTAACCAAGCTCTTGATACAGCAACTAACGCTTATGCTGTAAAATACAATAGAGCACATTCTGCTGCAGGAAATATAAAATACTTACGGGAAGTAGAAAAATTAAGCGATCCTGAAATCCAAAAACTAACAAAATTTAGTTTAAATAAATTTCTTAAAGAAAACCAAGGTATTCGTGAAGGGCTTGCAGATCGAGTAAGTATCGTAAATGGTAGAATACAATTCCAAACTCTTGATAAATATCGTGGCGATGGGGCTGGAAATGTAGATGGAACTAGTGGTTTATCTTCCGATGCACGTGCTGCACGTACTTTCCTTAATAGTGCAGCGGCTCGTACACGACTTGATCCAAGCGATCCGAATTATTTAAGCCCCGCTAAACTTAAAGAGGCTTTTGAGTTGGTGCCACAAAATATTAGAGATGAATTAAAACAAGCAGGGGATTTATAATGGCACAAGACGATGTTATAGATCTTGATCCTTTAATTTCATCTTTGTTACAGCAATCTTCAGCACAGACTGCTAGTACTAGACAAATACCAACCGCACAACCTCCAGTGCCTATGGATCAAGGCTCTTCGTTTTATGACCTTTATCCTTTAATTGGTGCTGGTCAAGCTGCGACCCCATACGATGTTCTTGGTCCAGAGGATGAATTTTTATATGGTCAACCACGACCAAAATCTAGGGGTGAATTAACACAAGAAGCAGGAATTTTAAACGAAGGTATCCCAACTGGCCTCCGTTTTGAACTTAGTACAACAACTTTATTTAATCCAGAACTACAAAAGAAAAATGTAGAACATAACCTTCGTCGATATTTTAAAGCTGAGAATTTAATTACTGACGATTACGATCTTGGTTTGCGAATCGGTCCTGTTAGTCAACGTCTCGAGTTTCGTGATCCAAGGTTTGATGGTAAATATAATGTCGTAGACCCGTTCGGGGCTAAAGATGTTCTTGGTGATATCGCAGATATTTCTATGGATACATTGTTACCGATTGCTACAGAAGTAACGGCGGGTGTTGGCACTGCGATGATCCCTGGAGTCGGTCAAGTTCCTGGTGCGCCAATCGCAGCTGCAGCATTAGCAGCAACAGCTACATCTTTTGGTCGTTTGAAATACGCTCAAAATCAAGGTTTTCTTTCGGAAGAAATTACCGACGAAGATATAGCTATGCAAGCCTTAAAAGAAGGTGGTTTAAGTGCAGCCTTTGGTATTGGTGGACAAGCGGCTTATAAAATGCTGCGGCCTATACTACGGACTATGGGTTTATCTAGTCCAAAAATGGCGTTTGATATTGATGAGCAAACGTTTATAAGAGCTTATGAAAAATATATGTCTTCGCCAAAAGGCAAAGCTGCATCAGAAGCAGGGGTAACTCCAAGCTCTGCTCAAATATTAGAGGCAGTAGCTAAACAAGAAGCAAGCGCAGTAGAAAAAGGTAAATTACAAGCAACTGCAACAGAACTAGCAGAACAAGAAGCACGTATTTCGACCTCTCCAGAACGTGATACTGCTGATGCACTTGTAACTCCAAGTCTAGAACGATCAGCCGCTGCAGAAATAGCCGTTCGGGATGCAGCAGAAGAAAGTATGCCAACAGGTGTTCGCGGTACAGCAGAGGGTTTAGGTGAACGTGAAGCTCAGGCACTTGGTGAAAATATTCAAGCTGGTCTTACAGCAAATAAACAAATGCAACTTTCACAACTTGATGACGTTGTAAGTCGTGAGTTAATAAATGTAGAAACAGCTCTTGATGATGCTGTTAATCTTCCGTCTAATGTTGCGGATATTTCAACTATTGGTTCAGCGGCTAAAGAGGCGATTGTTGAATCATATGAAAAAGCTAGTCAAGCAATCGGTAAACAATATGAAGATTTATTTACTCGCTGGTCAGACTCTACAGGTATTAGTATAGATTCTGTAGTAGTTGGCAAAGGTGCGATTCGTCCTACTGAGGCAGTTAGATTTGCTCAAGATTTAAAAGCTACTTTACCTGACCGTCCGTTTGCTGATCCTGGTGACGCAACTGTTATAAATAAAGTTCTTGATTCTTTTGTTGAAAGTACGTCAGGTGCGGCTACAAAAATTAAACCTATCTCTCTTCGTACTTTAAACGAAAATATTCGTGATCTCCGTAGGTTAGAACGTAAAGCATATCTTGCCGCACAACGTGGTGAAAATGCTCCTAGTCCAGAAACAATTAGTGGAATGGTAGACGCGCTTGAAAAAGCTCGTAATCGTATCATATCTCGTAAAGATGCTCCAGAAGGACTTGTAGAAGAACTTGAAGTTCTTGATACTGCGTTTGCAGATTTTTCTAAAAAGTTTAGAAACGCTCAAGTATCTGCTGTAGCTAAATTGCGTAATGCTAAAAACCCAGAATCTGCTTGGGGTGTTTTATTTCAAAAAGATAGTCGTGGTAAAACAGCTGTCTTAGATATTGCTGAAGAATTAAAACTACCACAAAATGCTGATTTATTTTCAGATGTTGGTGCGGCTATTCGTAATAAATGGTTAAATACCGTTGTAAAACGGGATAGTAAAGGCGAGATTACAAAAATCGATGTTGCTGCACATAGTCGTTTTATGAACGAATACGGAGCTGTATTAGATTCATATTTAACACGAGCAGAACGTAATGCTCTTGGCTCAGCAAGAGAGTTTGCAGAACAGGTTATAAATACTCAGGCTCGTAAAAAAGCGACAGTTGATAAAATTAACACAAGATTTGATCTTGGTGGCGGTAAGGATATTGAACCTGAGTTTATCTTCCAACGTTCTTGGAAAGAGGGCGGTATATCTAAGTTTGATGAAGTCTATAATGTGCTTCGAGAATCTCCTGAACTTCTCGATACTTATAAAGCGTTCGTATATAAAGATATGTTTGACCCAGCGGCTAACCGTGTGAAGTTAGTAAACGGTCGTGAAGTTTTAGATCCTGCCGAATTAAAACCGTATATTGATAAAAATAAAGACAAACTTAGTACACTCTTTGGACCAGATTATGTTCGTAATTTAAATACTGTCTTAGACGTAGCCGAAGATGCTTTAACTGCTGTTCCTCGTAGAGGCGCACGTCGTGAAGGTAGTGCGCTTGTAGGCATTATCCGTGGTTACGTTGGTATGTTTACACGTCCTGGACGTTTCTTAACGTTCTTAAATAATCAGCGTGGGCGTATGAGAGAAGATGCTATGACTATGGCTCTTGCTGATCCTGCAGTATTAGCAGATATGGCAAAAGCAGCTAAAGTACCATTATTATCAAAGGAGGGGCAACGTCTAGCAGGTCGTATTCTTGGGGGTCGATATGATGATCCTACACAAAAAGATTTACCTGTAGACAGACCATCAGGTGCAAGAGCACTTTTACAAGAATTAGAAGCAGGTAATCTGTAGTAAGGTAATGATATGCTCGCTGAACTGGCTGCAGCTAATGCTGCTTTTGCAATCATTAAAAAAGCAGTAACTAATACTGGAGATCTTGCTAAAGCAGGAAAAGCAATATCCGATTTTGTAATTGCAAAAGAAACACTTCAAAGAAAAGGACAGCAGAAAAAGAGACGTGGTGTACGGTCTTCCGATTTAGAAGAATTTATGGCGTTAGAAGCTATAAAACAAAAAGAAAAAGAGTTAAAACAGTTTATGATATATGCAGGAAGACCAGGACTTTGGAGCGATTGGCAAAAATTTCAAGCTGAAGCTCGAAAAGAACGGAGAGTACGAGAGGAACTTGCAAAACGCAGAAGAGCTGAAATATTAGATGCTATCGGAATAGGCGCAGTGGTCTTACTGATATCTGCTATGGTTGCGGGTTTGGTTGCTTGGATTGCTTGGTTAAAAGGGATGTTTGATTAATGAGTGCAGAAGACGTAGCAAGAAAATTATTAGAACTAAAGATACTACCAAGATTTATGATGCTTTGTATGACAGGCGTGTATATTAGATGTATCGAATGGGCATTATCGCAGCCCGACTTAACAACACAACAAGCTAGTTTAATATCTGTTGTCACTGGAGCGATGACAGGAAGTTTAGCTGTGTGGTTAAACTCAGAGAAATAAATGCCAGCCAAATTAAATGAAAACACTGAAGTAGCTCTGCCGCTTCGGAATATTATTAGTATGGTTGCTGCTGCATCATTAGCGACATGGGCTTACTTTGGGATCATAGAACGATTAAATACTATTGAAACTAATCAAACTATGATGTCAGCTGATTTAGAACAAAATACAGAATTTCGTATTAAGTGGCCTCGTGGAGAAATGGGCAGCTTGCCAGCAGACTCTGAACAGTTTATGTTAATAGAACATTTAGCTACCGAGCTTGAAAGATTACAGGTAGAAATAGAGGAAGGTCGTGCGCCTTATGATCAACAACAAAAACTAACATTAGAATTTTATGAAAAGCGTATTAGTAATCTTGAAGAAAATTTAGAAAAGTTGCGGAACGGTGGTTGAGCTTACGTTTGTATTATTATTAGTAATGAATGGCGAAAAAGTAGAGTACACGCCTTATAAGTCGTTGGCTGAGTGTTTATCAGTTAGACGTAAGATTAAACGTAATGTAGGCCATACTAATAATTTTGATCAAAAGTGGTCATGTAAAGAACACACAGTTATGGTTCTTAATGGTGAAATTTTGGAGTTTATAGAATGATACAAGCATTAATTGGTCCTATTACTTCATTAGCTGGTTCGTGGATGGAGTCTAAGGTAGAACAGACAAAAGCTAAAGGTGCTGTTGCCAAAGCAAAGGCAGAGGCAGAAGCTGAAGTAATGAAAGTTGCTGCTACACACGAAGCTGGCTGGGAAAAAATAATGGCGCAAGCTAGTGATAACAGTTGGAAAGATGAGGCTTGGACAATTTTGTTTATAATCATCATAGCCATGTGTTTTATACCGTTTACACAGCCCTACGTTGAAGAAGGCTTTGCAGCTTTAGATCGTACTCCAGAATGGTTTCAATGGGCAATGTACGCATCAATAGGGGCTTCTTTCGGTATTCGTGGAATAAAAGGTATTAAGAAATGATTATAGAAGAATTAAGAAAAGAAATAGAAATCGATGAAGGATGCAAGTACGAAATCTATCTCGATCATCTTGGTTTGCCTACTTTTGGTATTGGCCACCTCGTTTTAGATTCTGATCCTGAGAGCGGAGCAGAAGTCGGAACTCCTGTATCAGAAGATAGAGTGTCAGAGTGTTTTGATAAAGATGTACACACAGTGCTTTCCGACTGTGAAAAACTGTACGAAGACTTCTCCGAACTCCCTGAAGAAGTGCAAAGAATTATTGCAAATATGATGTTTAATATGGGCTACCCAAGGCTAAGTAAATTTCGTGGAATGAAAGCGGGGGTAGACGCTAGAGACTGGAATAAAGCCGCAGATGAAATGGTTGATTCACGTTGGTATAAACAAGTAACTAACCGTGCTGAACGTCTTGTTCAGCGGATGAGATCGGTCTAATACTCAACTCATAACCCATATTACCTAAAACTTTATTAAAGTTTTCTAAAGTAGGCTGACGTTGTTTAGCTTCCCAAGTGTATACTGTAATAACAGCTACACCTGTACCGTCACTTACTTCTCTTTGTGAATACCTGTGCTTTGTTCTAAGGGTTTTAAACTCATCAACTAAATCAGCCATTTCTTCCAATCTTCTTCCAATACTTGTGTTGCGATGTTAATCTTTTGACGTAGCGCACTTACTATTTTTTCATCTACAGTTTTACTTGCTATTAAGTCAACGTAGGTTACATTACTATTTTGGCCGATGCGGTGCGCTCGGTCCTCTGATTGTAATCTTACTTCAAGATCGTAACTGTTACTATAATAAATTACTGTAGATGCGGCAGTAAGAGTTAAGCCGTAACCACCAGTGCGTGGCTGTCCTACGAAAAACCTTAGACTATCGTCTTCTTGAAAACGCCTAACGATTTCTTGTCTTTGTTCACCGTCCGTATCTCCGAAATAAGTCTCAACGGCACTCGAACCATAGACCTTGGTTATTTCATTTTTAATTGCTAATATATCGTGTCGATAGTTTGCCCAGATTATCGCTTTACCATTTAGTTCTTCTAACACTAACATTAATTCAGTTATACGACTATTCGCTAATTCGACGATATTACCATCGTCTGTCGTAATAAACCCACAGCTAATTTGATGTAGACGAAGTAGTTGAGTAATAACTGCGTTAGCAGTAACTAACTCCATATCGCCTAATAATGCAACAGCAGACTTTTTCATCTGGTTATAGACATTCTTCTGTTCAGGAGATAATTCAATATCACGTTTCGTATAAATCTTATCTGGTAAGTCTAAACACTCTTCTTTAGTTACTCGATACGAATAAGGTCTAATAGAATCAGTTAGTTCATCAAGATTCCTAAACCCAAGTATTTGATTATATTGATGTGATCCTGCGTTACGTCTTATCATATCTGCGTAACGAGTACAGAAAGCATAATAAGATTTAAAACCAAGGAGTTTTTCTCCAAGGAACTGAAACTGAGCAAATAAATCTAAAGGTGTCTTCGTAATCGGAGACCCTGTAAGAATTCGTTTATAAGCGCAAAGTTTAGCTAAACGTATGGCTGCTTTCGTTCTTCTAGCCTTATGGTTTTTTATAACCGTAGACTCATCTATGACGATTAATGTCCTACCACCATGTGACCTTATAAATTTAGTCGCTACCTCTTCTGCTTTACCGCTGGACAAAGCCTCGATATTCATTACAAATATATGTAAGTTATCGTCGACTTTCCATATACTGCGAATAGCGTCTTTATGTTTATTAGTAAGTGGAGAAGCCCAATAAGCAAGTTTATATTTAACTTCATCTGGCAAATGTGCTGGTATTTCTTTTTCTACCCAGTTTTTATAAACACCTTTTGGAGCAAAAATCAATACAGAATTAATTAAATCTCTTTTATCTAAATATGTAATTGTATCAATTAAAACTTTAGACTTACCTGTACCCATATCCATGAGTAAAGCAAAAGACTCACTATCGCACGATGCTTCGAGCGCAGACAGTTGATGAGCATAAGGTTTTGTTTTAAAAGTGAAATCAGCCATTAATTTCCCCTAGTAATTTTTACCTATATAATATAGTATAAATTTATAGTAAAGCTCAAGAAAGGAATAAGAGTTGACTACACAAGGTTATTCTTCTGCTGAAAAAATTTATAACGTTCGTATGGCTGGTCGCATTCGCAGACTACACATACGGCCTATGAACGGAGATGAACAAAACGTTGCGGCTCATACGTGGGGCGTAGCGATGATTCTTCTTGACCTTTTCCCTGATGTCTCTAGAGAGGCTCTTGTTTTTACATTACGACATGATGTTCCAGAAGTTGTTACAGGGGACATTCCAGCTAATGTAAAGTGGGATAACCCTGAGATAGACAGAGCGTTACAAAGAAGAGAAAAAAGATTCTTTAAAGATATGGGTTGGCAACAAGAGCATAAGGGTGCGCCATCTTATGATCGTGAAAACCTTTATATACAAATAGCGGATAGAGTTGAACTGTTATTCTTTTGTTTTGAACAGATATACATGGGTAATTCTATGTTATTAGATGTTTGTCAAAACGTAGGAGAAAAAATATTAGACGATGTTGAGTTGCTTGATAAGGAATATCGTCCGATAGTTATAGACTACATCGACCAGTACAATGTTTATCTAGCAAGTAATTTTAATAAGGAAAAACACTTCACACACGGCGGTTTATCATAAAGTCATATGTTCTATCATACGATAGTTGTTAAAATAAAACAAGACGTTAACAACAGTATTATGATATTATGAGATTATGACGAGCTTTATCAGGTAATTAAACTTTAAAAACTAGCCACAGCACTATAGGCTAAAAATAGGAGGCATTTATGCCGAGAGTATATCTTGTTCAGCAAGGTGCATTTAACCTCACTCCAGCAAAGAAGTGGGGTAGTGTAAGGGTACTAATGCCACCAATGGTACAAATGTTATTTGACGACCCTCTTATAGTTGATCAAATAGCTGATGGGTTACAAGACATAAAGCCAGAGGATTATCTTCTTTTGGCTGGAGATCCCGTCTTGATAGGTATCGTAACCGCAATAGCGGCTGATATGCTTGATGGCGAGATAAACCTGCTCAAGTGGGATAGGCAGGAAAAAGTATATCTCCCACTTCATCTTAGTCTTTATGGAGCAGTTAATTGAATAAAGACACTTTTCTCGATGACATCCTCGGGGGCGAGGCAATAAACTCCCTAGCAGTCGAGGCTACCGATGGTGAAATCCGTCGCATAGCTGAGTTGGCTAATAAACAACTCGATCTTGAGCGAAGCGTAGCGTCGCTTGAGGAAACGCTGAAAGCAGAAAAAGAGAAGCTCCGTGTTGTACAAGAACACGATCTTCCTGATGCTTTAGCCGAAGCTGGTATTTCAGAGATGAAATTAGCAGACGGCTCTAGGGTAAAAGCTGAACCTTTTGTAACCGCCCACATTAGTAAAGCGAACGTAGATGAAGCCCACGCTTGGCTTATCGACAACGGTTTCGGTGAACTAATAAAGCGTGAGGTTGTGGCTAAATTTGGTCGAGGCGATAATAAGTTTGAAAAAGCTAAAGCGGCTTTGATAGCTGAAGGTATCGTTCCTGACACAAAAGAAGCTGTTCATCACCAAACGCTTAGAGCATTTGCAAAGGAACAGATAGAAAAAGGTACGGATATACCTACAAATCTGTTTGGTTTGTACTCTGGGTTTAAAACTAAAATCTCTAAATAGGAGGCCAGTATGGCTACAAAAGAAGTCGCTGTTAAACAGCAATCATCCGCAGTTGCAGTAGTCGATGACGATCTGCTTAATCTTGGTACAGGTCTGGAGGATACATCCTCTGACGATTTTGCCATTCCGTTTCTTCAGATGCTTCAGGCTCTTAGCCCACAGCTAAATAAAAACGATGGTAAATATATCAAAGGTGCTGAGCAAGGTAACATCTATAACACTGTCACTGGAGATGTTACCGATGGTGACGAGGGGTTAATTGTTGTTCCCTGTTACTACAATAAAAAGTATCTTGAGTGGTCACCTCGTGAAAGCGGTGGTGGTCTTGTGAATACACACGATAGCCGTGATATCCTTGCGCAGTGTGTAAAGAACGATAGGGGTCAGTTTGTTCTCCCTAATCAAAACTATATAGCTGAGACGGCTCACTTCTACGTTATGGTTTGTAACGAAGATGAAACTGAGTGGACGCAAGCGGTAATAGCTATGACATCTACTCAGCTTACGAAAGCTCGTAAGTGGGTAAGTCAGATGAAACAGCGAAGAGTACAAAACTCTTCAGGAGCTATGGTCGAAGCACCTATGTTCTTGTTTAAATATCGGCTTAAAACCGTAGCTGAGCAAAACGATCGTGGTTCTTGGTACGGTTGGTCTATCGGCTTAGAGGGTCAGGCTAGTAATAAAGCTATGATCCTTGAAGGTGCTAACTTCCTCAAGATGATTAAGTCTGGGGATGTACAAGCTAAAAATCCTGATGCAGATGGTGCTGTAGCAGATACAGACGACTCTGCTCCTTTCTAAATATAAATCAAGGGGGCGGTGTATCACTGCCCCCTTTTCTCTCCATTAGAAAGGATAGGATATGACAACTAAAGATTTTGCTGAATTATTTTCAGGATTGCGATTAGCTTATGGAAGTTACCGACCAAATGAAGATAACGGTCCAGGAAAACAAAAAGGACAGTACAGGGTTGTATCTGAAGATATTGACGATGATCGTCTTATTGAACTTTGGGATAACCATTTACGTGGGGTTGAAAGTCTTGGCATCGTCCCCATTAGAGAAGATAATTCATGCGTGTGGGGTGCTATTGACATCGATACATACCCACTTAAACACGATGCTTTAGTTGAACGATTAGTAAAGCGTAACGAATTACCCTTCGTTGTTGCACGTTCAAAATCTGGTGGTGCGCACGTCTTTTGTTTTGTTTCTGAGCCAGTGTCTGCATCAACGATGCAAACTAAATTAAAAGAAATAGCTTCTGCACTTGGTTATGGAACGGCTGAGATTTTTCCAAAACAAACAAAGCTCTTGTTAGAAAAAGGCGATCGTGGGAATATTTTAAATATGCCTTACTTCGGAGGTAGTTCTTCAACAAGATACTGCCATAACGACGATGGCGAGGGTATACTCGATTTAGATGAATTTATAACGCATTGTAAATCTAAACAGATAACGAAACGTGAGTTAGAAAACCTTACAGCAAAAGCCATAAATACCGCTGACTCAGATCCTGACCTCGAAGGTTCACCACCGTGTTTACGTTCGTTGTGTGTTATGGGCTTTCCAGAAGGTACACGAAATAATGGTTTGTTTGATTTAGGTGTGTTTGCTCGTAAGAAGTTTCAAGATAATTGGGAACGTAAAGTTGAAGAATTTAATTTCAAGTATATGAAACCACCACTAGGTGCGCAGGAAGTATTAACCGTTATCCGTGCTTTGAATAATAAAGACTATCAGTATAAATGTAACGACCAGCCGATAGCTGCATTTTGTAATTCTTCTATCTGCCGTACTTGCGACTATGGTGTAGGTTCGTCAGGTGGTATGCCTCAGTTTGGTAATCTACAAAAACAGGATTCTACACCACCGATATGGTTCTTAGACGTAGAGGGTCACCGTATAGAACTGACTACTGAAGAATTACAAAACCAAACTAAGTTTCAAAGACGGTGTATGGATGCTCTTAATTTTATGCCTCCAAGCCAAAAACAAAATAATTGGAGAAATATTATACAGCAGTTATTGGACGCTGTGTCGATTATCGAAGTGCCAAAAGATGTATCGGTAGAGGGTCAGTTTGAAGAACTGTTAGAAGCGTTTTGTACAGAGCGAGCGCAAGCTCAAAGTCGAGACGAAATATTACTTGGTAAACCTTGGACAGAAGAAGGCAAAACATATTTCAGGTTAAAGGATTTACTTGAGTATTTTAGTAGGCAACAGTTTAGAGAGTATGGGAGAAACCACATTGCCGCTAGGTTACGAGAAATGGGCGGTGATCACCACTTTTTTCATATTAAAAATAAAGGCGTAACTGTTTGGTATATTCCTGAGTTTGCTTCTCAGGATAGCGGTTACGACCTTCCAGATATGAAAGATGAGCCGTTTTAATGTCTAAAGACCCCAGCACATGGTCAATTATTCTTGGTCCACCAGGAACAGGCAAAACTACAACTATCTTAAATTTGATAGAAATGGAAATGGAGCGTGGTACACCGCCTGATCGTATAGGTTATTTCGCATTTACGAAAAAGGCTTCGGAAGAAGGTCGTGACCGTACGATAGAACGATTTGGTTTACACGAAAAAGAAGTTCCAAATTTTAGAACGTTACATTCTTTATGTCACCGTATGCTAGGGTTGTCACGTTCTTCTGTTCTTAACGGTACATCTATAAAAGAGTTTAATGACATTATGGGTCTACGTTTATCTTCTACAGTATCTTTAGAAGAAGGATCGGTATCCTTATTGTCAAAAGACGATAGGCTAAGTTTTATTGAAGGTTTGTCTAGGTTACGTTGTGTTTCATTACGAGAACAGTGGCATGAACACTACGATGAAGATATAGATTGGTTTGCTTTAGAACGCTTCCAAAAAGGGTTAGCTCATTTTAAAGAAGCGAGGGGTCTACATGATTTCACAGATATGTTAGATTTGTGTGTGCGCAAACAACTTGCACCTAAATTAGATGTAATGTTTGTTGACGAAGCGCAAGACCTTAGTCCATTACAGTGGCGATTAGTAGAACTGCTTGCAGAAAACTCTGAGCGTGTCTACATCGCTGGAGATGACGATCAAGCCATTTTTAGATGGGCAGGGGCAGACGTGGAACACCTTGTTTCCATCAGCAAAGAAAACGCTCGCGTCTTGGATCAAAGTTATCGCATCCCTAGAAGTGTTCATAAAATAGCTGACTCCATAATACGCCGTGTCAAGACACGCACAGATAAAACTTGGAATGCGAGGCATGAGGAAGGCAAGGTCATCAGCGAAGCAAGTTTCGAGCATGTAGATCTCTCCTCTGGTGAGTGGTTAATCTTATCACGTTCTAACTATTTATTAAATGAAATAGACGCACATTGTAGAGGTCTTGGTGTATACTTTGAAAGAAAAGGAACGCCATCTATTTCTGAAAAGAAGGTAAAAGCAGTACAAAACTGGGAAAGGTTAAGACGAGGTGATTTGCTTTATCCCGAAGATGCTACGTCAGCTATCTCTTTTATTAAAGAATCAAAGAAGAAGGTCTTTGAGCTTCTCGACCCGACGACGCAACTTACGTTAACAGAAGTACAACAAAAAGCACAGTTAGGTGAGCCAAGGATTTGGCACGATATGTTTGATGCACTTTCTGTTCAAGAGCGTAGTTATATTCTTTCAATATTAAGACGAGGTGAAAAGATAACAAGAAAACCTCGTATTGGTCTATCTACAATACACTCAGCAAAAGGGGGAGAAGCTGATAACGTATTGTTGTTAACTGATATCCCACATAGAACTTGGAAAAGTTTTGAAAAGAACCCTGATGATGATACACGGGTCTTTTATGTTGGACTAACAAGAGCAAAACAAAACTTGCATATCGTTCAGCCAATGACCACTAAATACTTCCCACTATAGATTATTTTGTACTTGCTTTCGCACTATATCTAGTCTAGAATCTTTAATATAGTAAGATAGATGGAGGGTATAGTGCCTCAGTCATTTAAAGCTGGAGAAGGACACGGTGGTTGGATACAGTATGCCCCAGACAGCTGGCGATGGGATCCATCTATAACACACAAACAGACCGAGAAAGACTGGTATATGCACTGGCCTAAAGGTCAAAAACTCAAGGAGACAGAAGTGTCTAATGTCGATCCATTTTCTTCTGAAGAGATTGTAAAAGACCTCAATGCGATAGAAGATAAAAAAGCTAAGAAAGCTCAAAAAGCTGAGGGTAAAAAATCAACGTCTCGTTTGTCTTCTGATAAGCAGATTGTTTATGTTAAGCACCCAGAAAAAGGTGCAAGACAGATGCTTCTTATGTTAGATAAGCTCAAACAGTTTGGGGGCGGTATTCGCTTAGACTTGTTTTGGGATAAGTTAGAGGGTGAGCTTCCGACTAAACAGTCTGTAGAGCGTGTCTATAAACACTATCACCGTGAGATGGTCGACAAAGGATACATTCGTGTTCTTAGCTAATCTCACAGTGCAGGAGAAGTGATGGGCAAAGGGGTTACTACGGCTTGCCGTGTATGAACTTCACACAGAAATCGTTTCTTCTTCGGAAAGGGCGGTCACACTGGAGGTATTCGTTATCTCTAAACTCGCCGTCCTTTCCACCTTTTTAACTTTGGAGTAATGAATGGCATCTATTAGGAAAAAAATTGCGGTAAACGCAAATAATTCGAAAAACACCCGCATGGATATTGCAGGTGCTGGTACGCTTGCTAACTGGCGACCAGATGAACTAGCTCATATTAGCCGCTTTTGTAAAATGGCACAGCTGATCATGGATAGGGCTAAACAAGAAGGCCGACCACAAGACATTCTTGAAATAGGTTGTGGTGAGGTTTGGACACTTCGTTATTTATATAAAGCGTTTGTATCTCGTAAAGAAGAAATCGTTAATAGTTATACAGGTATGGATATTGACCCAGCTTGTCTTGTAGATTGGTGGGTAGACGACGATCTAGATGTAACCGACCATCAGTGGTTTAAAACTATGACTGGTGGTAATGGTCGTATTGTTCTTCAGGATTTAACAACTAACCCTGAACCTCCAGTCGAAGACGAATCTATGGATGTCTTTATGACTACAGAAGTAATCGAACATATGGGGAGACAGTTCATTGAACCTTGGATCGAAGCATCATGGCGTAAACTGCGTCCAAACGGCATTGCGTATATCTCGACGCCGAACCACGATGGGTCAAACGATAAACTCCCAAAAGACCACGTCTACGAGTGGGGATACGAAGAACTCAAAACCCTCCTCGAAAAATACTACACCATCGAAAGACACTACGGAACGTTTACGCAAATGAATAATTTTAAGCGTAATCACCGTGCTAATTTAAGATGGCCTCAACATGTAATAGATGATATACAAGGACGGTTTGATAAAAATTGGTCTCGTGTTATATTAGCTACGGCTTATCCAGAAACAGCTAATAACTGTAATTGGATTTTAAGGAAAAAAGTATGACACCAGAGGCACGTTTCTTTTGGTGGATAGAAGAACGCCATCGTATCTTTGAAAAAAGAAGACGAGGGCTTTCTCGGGATTGGTGGACTGAAGACGAGATCCTCCGAACTTATCGGTTCACCAATCCTTATCGAGAAAACGATAGAACAACTGTTTGGTTTCGTGAAAATATTCGTGACCCATTAAAAGACGATAATAAAGTTTTAATGGCTACTGTTATCTTTCGTTGGTTTAATCTAATTCAAACAGGCGAAACGCTTGTAAAAAATAACTTGCACATTGAGTGGGATTCCGAATTAGCTAGGCAGGAGATAAAGAAACAAGACCAGTATGTTACTGGTGCATACATAATTAAAACGCCTGACGGTAAAGATAAAGTAGACGGTGTTATCTGGTGCATCGAACAGATACTTAAAGAAGAAAACAGATTAATTAGCCGATTTATAGAATGCCCACGATTAGAGATGGCATGGGAGATATTTCAAGACTATCCATATCTTGGTGCGTTTATGTCTTACGAGCTTGTAACAGATTTACGTTGGACACACTTCTTCCAAAACGCAACTGATATAATGCGTTGGGCTAATGCTGGTCCAGGAGCGATGCGAGGGTTAAATCGTATTCATGGTCGTGATTTGAACTATAAACGTAAATCACATAACTGGAACGCAGAAATGTACGAGTTGCTTCAAACGTCTAAAGATTATTTAGGTGAGTGGATGCCTAAAATAGAAATGCGTGAAATAGAACATAGCTTATGTGAGTTTGATAAATATGAGCGTGTGCGTAACGGAGAAGGGAGACCAAGAGGTAAATTTCCATGAAAGTAATTAGAGAAAGAAATATTAATGGTGTTTTTAATATTGCTGTTATGAACTTACGAGTAACCCATAGCTTAATAGAAATGGATTCTCGTAATGGTAAAGTATATATGTTTCCTGAACCTGTAACCTCGGTTTATAAGCGACCGAATGAACGTGTGTTGTTTAGTCCAGAAAGAAACTGTAATCCTTTTTTCCATTTTATAGAAGGCTTATGGATGTTAGCTGGTCGTAACGACCTAGAAACATTAACAGAGTTTGTTCCGAGGATGGCAGAGTTTTCTGATGATAACGTTCTTGTAAACGGTGCGTATGGTCATCGTTGGCGCACTTGGTTTGGTCGAGATCAGTTAAAAGAAGTTATTCAAATGTTATTGGCTAACCCACTAGATCGTCGTGTTGTTTTACAGATGTGGGATGCTACTAAAGACTTTACTTCTAATTCAAAAGATGTGCCTTGTAATACACAAGTCTTTTTTAAGTGTCGTCCCATTACACATCAAGATGACTATATTCTTGATATGACTGTAACTAACCGTTCAAATGATATGATCTGGGGAGCTTACGGTGCAAATGTTGTACATTTTTCGATGTTACATGAATATGTTGCCGCATTTACGGGTTATCGTATTGGACATTATTATCAGGTAAGTAATAACGCTCACGTATATGACAATGTTTGGTCTAAGTTAGAACCAAAGTTACCGCAAGGATATCCTGTTGATCCATATGAAGCGTTTCATCTTAAACCGTATCGATTAGTAGATGATGCACACTTTTTTGACGATGAGTTAGCTGAATTTTTTAACTGGTTTCATAACGGTAGTGATTATAAAAACTATAGAAACCCACTGTTTACTGAAGTAGCTATACCTTTAGTTGAAGCATGGTGGCTTCATAAAGGTGGTTTAAATGTAGAAGCAATATCTGTTGCTAAAAGAATACAAGCGGAAGATTGGAGAAAAGCCTGTGTCGAGTGGATCGAAAGAAAAATCTGAAATTATATACACTGTTGGTTGTCTTGCCGCAGAAGATGTAGATAAATTAGACATAGCCGAGCAGTCCTACGGTGACAGCTGGAAACAACGTGGTGGTATCGGGGCGTTTATGATGGCGGCACGTAAATGGGATCGGTTAGAAAAACAGGTAACAGCACATGGTTACGATATCTTTAAAGCCATGCAAGCAGATACTAGACCTGAAGGTATCTTAGACGATATACGAGACCTTAGACGCTATCTATTTCTAATAGATGCAGAAATTTGTAACAGGGGTAGTCAACGTGACTAATAATATAGTAAGCTCAACGCAGATAAAAACTGCAAAGAAGCAAGCTATGCCAAAGAACCCTCTCCAACAACCTTTGTTTTCTCCCGACAGTGATTGGACACCACCAGAAGTCCTCCCTGATTTAAAAGGGGCTAAAGAAATATGTATCGACTTAGAAACTTATGATCCCTCTTTAAAAGAGAGAGGGGCTGGTTGGGCAAGGAGCGATGGTCATGTTGTAGGTTATGCTGTAGCCACTTCTGATTGGTCTGGCTACTTACCTGTTAAACATGAAGCAGGAGGAAACTTAAATGAAAAACTTGTTAAGAAATGGTTACAAGACCAAATCGATAATGGTGCAGATATTATTTGCCATAATGCTTCTTACGACATTGGGTGGATGCGTAGGGAAGGTATCGAGTTGCGTGGAAACAGACTCATTGACACTATGGTGTCTGCCCCTCTCATAGATGAAAACAGATTTAGTTATGCGTTAAACGCTTTAGGTAGAGAATACTTACAAGAACGAAAAGACGAAACATTACTACGAGATGCCGCTGAAGCATGGAGCGTAGATGCAAAAGGTGGTTTACATCATCTACCGCCTATGTATGTAGGACCATATGCAGAACAAGATGCTTTGTTAACTTTAAAGCTGTGGGAATGGCAAAAGGGTGAGATGACACGGCAAGACTTATGGTCGATCTTTGATCTTGAATCTTCGATTACTCCTTTACTTATAGAGATGCGATGGAGAGGTGTACGAGTAGATTTAGATAAGGCAGAAGAATTATCTAAATGGTTTCGTGCAAGAGAGGAAGCCGCCCTTCATCAAATAAAGAAACTTTGTGGGCGCAATGTAGAAGTCTGGGCAAACAAATCTATTCAACAAGCGTTTGATTCACTCAACTTGACCTATCCTAAAACCGCACTTGACGCACCTTCGTTTCAACAGTCGTGGCTTGAAAACCATGAACACGATATGCCTAAGTTGATTGTAGAAGCTCGAAAGATGAATAAAGCAAGGACTACATTCATTGACGGAATGATTATGTCTAACCAAGTTGATGGACGTATCCACGCAGAGCTACACCCACTTCGCTCAGACGACGGAGGAACGGTGACTGGACGGTTTAGTTACTCTAACCCTAACTTGCAACAAGTTCCCGCCAGAGACCCTGAGATCGGCACGAAAATACGTTCTTTATTTATACCTGAGGAAGGTTGTCAGTGGGGGGCATTTGATTACTCGCAACAAGAACCACGGATCGTTGTCCATTATTCTGATATGATGGGGCTTCCTGGAGCGAGCGACGCCGTAAAAGCATTTCAAGAAGAAGATGCAGACTTTCACCAGATCGTTGCTGACATGGCTGGGATACCACGCAAACAAGCTAAGAACATTAACCTTGGATTGTTTTATTCGATGGGCGTAACTAAACTATCAGAAAGTCTTGGACTAACGCTTGACGAAGGTAAAGAGTTGTTTGCTCAATACCATGCGCGAGTACCGTTTGTAAAACAACTATCAGAGAGGGCAGTACAGAGGGCTTCAAAACAAGGAAGTATTCGTACGCTTCTAGGAAGACGGTGTCGGTTCGATAAATGGGAACCAGCACAATTTGGTACACGCAAAATCATGGATCATAAAACAGCGTATGCAGAACATGGTAACGCAATCAAAAGAGCATTTACCCATAAAGCTATGAATCGTTTGATCCAAGGAAGTGCGGCAGACATGACTAAGAAAGCCATGAAGATGTTGTACGATGAAGGTATCGTTCCGCATATCCAAGTACACGATGAATTAGATTTTTCTATCGAATCAGAAGAACAGATCACTAAGATAAAAGAAATTATGGAACAGTGCGTAGAGTTGTCTGTTCCTATCAAAGTAGACGTTGACTTAGGACCAAACTGGGGAGACGCTAAAGAAATAGAAAAGGTAATCAGTCATGCAGAAAGCACAAGGGGATGGACAAGAGGACAAGAAGCAAACTACGCTGTGCAAAAGATGTAAGTCTAGTTTAGACGTTACATATGTAGTTGACAGTCGCACTCATAAAGGCATTGTAAGAAGACGAAGACGGTGTCGACTTTGTGACACAAAAATTTATACAGAAGAAAAAATTATAGCTGTTGGGGAAACACCTTGGTCTGCTCGTAGAGGTAAAAGATCTGAAACGCCTGTCCCTAAGTTGACTCGTAAACAAGGCTTAAAACCAAAACCTAAAGAAATAATCAACGAACCAGATTTCGATAAGATGACAGATGAAGAGATTGAATCTTGGATAGTTAACCAAGAGTAGTTTCAGCTTTTTGCGGTTTATTGATTACGTTTTGCTACTTATAATAAATTATTACTTAAATATTAGGAGCAGACTATGTCAGGAGCAGACGACGATATTAAAATGTCTCCGCAGGTTGCTATAGCGTTATGGCGAGCCTTACGAGACGAGGATCGGTCAGAAGCTGATCTTCTTGCGGCTGTAATTATAGGTAATAAGTACGAGCCTATATTCGAGGATCAGGAGGAGACTCTTGATTTCTATAGAGAGTTTCTTATAACACAGGGGTTTTTAGAAGAAGTACCCACTGCTCATTAATTTCACAGAAAGGAGAAAAATATGTATGAGTTAGATTATCGTTTACGTCAGTACGAGACGTGTATGCGAGGCTATCAAAAGTGTTTAGAGTTCATGCGTGATAATATGAAAAAAGCCCGTGAGCGTCGTGTGTATCAAGAGCTAACCGATAACCATTATCATTGGTATTTTAATAATAATAGCATTTGGCACGGCATGGCTATGGGTTGGTATCGTACTGCACAGTGCCATAAAGAGGCTATAGTTCAGATTTGCGAGGACAAACATTTCGATACTCAGGCGGATAAACTTTATGCATGAGTACGAAGATGATGAGGCGTATGAATTACGTCTCGCTCGCCGCCAATGGCTTGACCCAGAAAGGAAGGAAAAAATTATGGGTAAACTCAAAGAATTAGTCTTTAATTATGATCTTATGGACGCTCAACAGATATTTGGCGTTATTAATCAGTGTAACTTATTAGGTTTTGGTCACGCTGATTATTCTAATCTTGAAAACTTCTTTGGACCACCACCGATCGGTGAAGATGCAGTATTACCTGATCCTGTTGTAGAATATGATCAAGCAGGTAATAAGTGGCATGTTCATCATGCTGATCCTAGCCGTGCTATGAGGTTTTCTGTCCTTCGTCCTTTACGTGCGTCTAAAGAACATGCAAATATAACTTGTGCATGGGGGATGCTTTGGGAAGATAAACAAGCTATTGTTATCCATGATTTAAACCCTGCTACTGATCGTTATGAAGATAATAAGCATTGGCACATCACTGGCACTCGTGAGGGATGGTCTCGTATTAATCATTGCTTTACAGAGGAGATATGTGTTAGACTGGAGGCAGTGGAAATATTGGGCTAATATTTTCATGGATCCTCCCCTGAAACTATGGACGGCTCATCGAGTCGTCCATTTTTTATTTTAATGATTCAACATAAGTTTCATAGTTTTGTAGTTAAATTCCTTACTATTGTAGTATATACTATAATATAGTTGTAATTTGGGATAGAGGTAAATATGACAACAAACGATGACCCGTATGTAAAAAACCATAAATCTGTGGCTATTGATATGACTACTTATAATATCTTAGCGAGAGCCGCTGAACAAGAATGTCGTACTATTGCCATGCAAATAAAATGGTTAGTTCGTAATTCTAATGACGGATCTCCTAAACCTGCAGAAGTTCCTATCATCAGTCAGGTGGTTAAACGTCGTAAAAAGCGTGTTGGTAAGAAGAGTATGAAAGCTATAACAACTAACCCAGAAACACAGTTAAATAGATGCCTTCTTAAATTTGCTTCAGGTTTAACATTGTGTAGTAAAGATTTTGAAGATATCCTTGGTAAAGGTAGGGATGCTTCAGGTGATTTGTATGCGCTTTCTAAACGTGGTGATATTAAACGTATTGGTAATAGTCAGCCGTATTATTATCAGTTAACTCCAGTTGGTGCGACTCGGATAAAGGATATTCAAGCGAGGTTGGAGGAATAATATGAGACAGTCTGATCGTAGGCACGGATCGCCATATGATCGTGGCTCGGCCGATCGTTATTACGGTCGGCCAGCTAACCCTCATTTTTATGCAGGAGATACTTACTCCTCTGATAGGTTTGATATTCATACTATGACTCAAGAAGAGATCGACGAGTATCATAGAGGATATAATGAGGAAGAAGGCCAAAAAGATTGGGGCGGTGAAGAGACCGATCCAGAACCAATTAATTGGAGTGTAGTATGACAGAAAGTATTTCGAATACATGGCACATCGACGATGTTCGTTCTATGTGTCCTATCCTTACTAAGAAAGAAGCGGGTGAAGTTCTTGAGTATCTAGAACACAAACATGACGCTGGTATCGGTATAAATTGGGACGTTATCGACATAGCAATATGTAACGTGTTTGAAGAAAAATTTGACCTTTGGAACAACGAGATGACTACCCGAGAACGTGAGAAAGCAGAAAAGGAGTTTCAAAATGAGTACATTTCCAGCTGATCTTGCTAAAGCCGTTCATTCTATGACATATGAGGATATTGATAGTTTTGTTACAGAGATGTTCAAACGTAGTGATCTTCTTCCTTATATCTTTAGTAAGGCGATTTATTGTAACCTCAAGAAAAGGGAGGCTATCGAAAATGGAGTGTTGTATATGTCACGGGAAGATCGAGACGCACATCCATCCTTCGACGGGTAAACCGTATTGGACACAAGGCCATAATGCGTTGCCTGTAAAAGATGGTAGATGTTGTGATAATTGTAACCAGTTTGTCGTACTTCCTACCCGATTAAAACATATTGAGTTTTTTATTAATGGGCAGACTAATGATGATAGTTTTCACACTATTAAAGAGGAGATTGTTGATAAACTATTAGATAACCTTGAAGAAGTTGTCGATAAACTAACCGATAGGAGAAAAGACAATGCGCAGTCGTTTAATCCGTCTTCATCTTGATAGTATCTCCCCACGTCCTAGACGTATCAAACTATCAACAGCGTTAGGTTTAATGTTACTTGGTTTTATTCTTACGTTGCTCGGTCTAGCTATTTACGCAAATTATTTTTGGAATATAGAGATCGAAACGCAAGCACGGTTTATTCCTATCAGTATTTTGGTATAGTATTCATCTTTATTGTTTACTATAATAATAAAGTAAGAAATATATTTGCACAGAAAGGACAGCAAATGAGATATTCAGCACAAATTTATATGAATGGTAAACACGGTCAATGGTTGACCCCTGTCTATCCTCGCATCGGTGATATCGGACGATACTTACGTCGTGCTTTCGATAGTAAGATGTTTGATCATCACGATGAGGCCGAGATAAAAGAGATCGTTGTTTTAAAGGCACGTCGAGGCAAGATGCCTATCATTCATGGCTATTATGACTTGCGTCACGATCGTTTAATCTTGGATCGTTCAAAGCCAGCTGATCTTAATAATCTTTTTTATGGGTTGGAGTAAGGCATCATGTACGCATTATTTTCTGAAACGCCAGACACTCAAGAACGTAAATTTATGGGTGGTCTTTGGTATAGTCTTCCAGAGGTCGAAAACTGTGTCAATCAATTAATGGATCTTGGTACTTGGCCATATAGAACAACCGCCATTGCTATAAACCTTAGTGACAACATGGCGACATATTCATATTCCTCAGAGTTATCTAAATGGTCTCGTGAGAATAGGACAAGCTAATGGAGATACCGCCTCAGTATTTTGTTATAGTAATCATTTATATTGTATACTATATTATTAAAGTAAGAAGTAAATAGTTGTCATTACTTAGAAAAGGAGAAAGATATGGCACATAATATTGAGACTATGGCTTGGGCTGGTGACGTTCCGTGGCACGGTTTAGGTGTCGAGGTTCAAGATAATTTGACACCTGTTGAGATGATGCAAGCCGCATCACTCGACTGGACTGTTTCTAAGCGTCCTGCCTATACGCTCACCGAGGCCGAGTGGCATGAGGGTGTCGCCGTAATGAACGTCGACGGTCATCATTTCCTCACTCGTGATAGCGATAACCTTATCTTATCACATTGCGGTGACGATTACGTTCCTATCCAAAACGAGCAGATCTTCGACTTCTTTAAGAAGTTTACTGAGGCTGGACACATGAAGATGGAGACAGCTGGATCGCTTCGTAACGGCTCAGAGATTTGGGGCTTGGCTAAGATATCGTCAGACTTCAAACTTGCAGGTGGTGACGAGGTCAAAGGTTACTTGCTTATTAATCAGCCACATGTTGCAGGTAAGGCTATGGTCATAAAGTTCACGCCTATCAGGGTCGTGTGTAATAATACTCTAACCATGGCTCTTGCCGATGGCGGTGCAGCGTTCCGTATGCCTCATATCCGTGAGTTCGATATGGACGTTCGTCGTGCGGCAGAGGAGGCATTGGGTCTGTCNGAGGTTCGCCGTAAGGAGTTCCAAGAGCAAGCCGAGTTCCTTTCATCAAAGCAGTTCTCTGGCGAGACCGTTATGAATTATATCGCCGAGTTGTACCAGCCCCAGCTTCTAATTGATAAAGCAAAGGCTTCGGCTGATGAGGACTTCGTCCTTCAGGAAAAGTTCTCTCGTACCGCTGAGATGGTTATGGGTGCGGTCGACCTTTCTCCAGGAGCGACACTTAAATCAGCCAAGGGTACTTGGTGGGGTGCGCTTAATGGTGTGACCTTCGTAGAAGACCACCAGCGTCGTGGCGCGGCTGAGGGTAACGCCCTTCATAGCGCATGGTTCGGTGCTGGGGCTAACCGTAAAGCCAAGGCTCTTTCAAAAGCTATTGAGTATGCCGAGGCTGCATAATGGCTGATGCTGAGTAACATCTAAAACTGCTCTCCTTTCTGCCTCAGCCCCCTGATCCTACTGTCTATCAGGGGGCTGTTGGCGGGTAGTTCTCTTGTTAGACTGACTCGTACGATACAGTATTTTGAGATAGTATTCTCTTACGTTGTATACTATATTATAATGGTAGGCGGGTAGCGTCCCGTCACCGACCAGCAAAGAAAGGATTAGGTCATGTTTTTATTTTACACACAATCTTCACGGGATGATTATTGTGACTTTTTGCTCCAAGGCGGTATGTACCTTTGTAGAGAGTCTATCGTTCCTTCTATCACTAGCCACCAAGAGCTTTGCGATGGCGAGGTTGATTATAAGTATTATGCACTTGATGCTCAGAAATTTGAGCTATGGCGTTTCTCTAATGACGAATGGATAAAGGTTGGTCTTCCTTACTCCATGCAGATTCAAGAGGTAGCATAATGTGGGCTTATTATACTGAAAAAGATCAACTTCGCACATATCAGAGCGGTGTCTTCAAAAGCCTTGAGGATATCGTTCCACAGATTAAGTTGATCACAGGCTTATGTGAAAACCTACCTGATGTTCACCTCGCTCTTAACTTGACGACTATGTCTTGGTATCACTATGAGTTTACTGTCTCAAAATCTGGTTGCTTAGACAGTGCCGAGTGGTCGTGGATCGGTGACTCTGTATTCCAACAAAAGTAAGAAAGGTAGATAGTCATGAATATTCCTTATCCTAAGTATGAAGAGCGAGAAGGTCATTGGTCTCCAATGGCTGGAGGTAATGTTGATATTTGGATCGGCACTGACGCCTCTGATTTTCCTGAACTTAAAGTATGGTCTGATGAGTTGGCTCGTACTACATGGATCAATGATACTAAACTAATTGATCATAGTAGTGGTAAACTATTTGTCAACTGTAGCGTTGAGATAGTCATTGAGCGAGCCGAGGATGATGATTATGTTTATATTATCCATCGACACCCTACAGAGGGCGGTGATACAGGAACAGTATTTCGTTACTACAAATAACTTTGTGTTGGGGGCTTTTGCCCCCAATGCTATCTCCACAGGTTTGAGTGACTCACTCACGTAAACCTCCATCATAATGTCATAATGTCATAATATCTTTGTAAGTGGTTCTTTAACCTTGGTTTGTTGGTATGATATCGTGTTTACAGGTTATGATAACAAGATAACGATAAGCCGTCGTGGGTCACTTTTGCTTCACTAAATATATTGTTCACTGGAAATATACATTGTTGCGGTAGGTAAGATTTGCTGGTATATTTACTTTGTTAAGTAAATGGAGACAGCTTGTTGGCTACTGAAGTAACTACATTGGAATCCCTTGAGTATACGCCCGTCGCACCATCAGAGTGCGGTAACTACTGGGTGACTCCCGATGGTAAGAAACACCGTCCTCTCTCGCCACGTCATAAAAAGTTCTGTTCGCTGTATGTACAGGGTATGTCTGGTGCGGAGGCCGCTCGCAAATCTGGTTTCACAAAACACAAATTTGGTGCGAAAGCGCAAGGCTCTGCTCTACTTCGCAGAAATCCTCTCATCGCTAATCATATCATCGACCTGTTGAAAAAAGAGATCGAGCGACAGAATGTTTCTATGGAATCGCATCTTACTGAACTTTCCCGTCTGCGTGATGAAGCTGTTGATTCAGGGCAAATATCCTCGGCTATCAGTGCAGAGATCTCGAGAGGTAAAGCGGCAGGATTGTATATTGAGAAGAAGGAAGTAACCGTCAACAAAGTCGAAACGATGTCCGATGAAGAGCTAAGATCAAAGTTACAGGATTTGTTGGACGGTGGCAATATGAAAGTAGTGAACCATGTATCAGACGGAGAAGAAACTCTACCAAGCATTGAAGACCAACTTGACCAAGGTTCATTGGCAGAGGATCGAGACGGGAGCATTACAGCAGGGAGTTCCTGATGTCAATGCCTGTTATCATGGTACAGAGTTTTGGCTTGAACTTAAATGCACATCTACTGATACTGTTTCACTGACTCCGTTTCAATGTTCATGGCACATGCGCCGCGCATCAGTTGGGGGTAGGTCATGGATACTAGTCGCCCATTCAAAACACAATGTTTTAACGCTTCATCGTGGAAGTGATGCTCTGAGGTTATTGGACCATGGGGTTTCATCATCTACTGCATTCTCATACCATGCGCCGATTGATTGGCCTCAGTTTTTGCATGATGTTTGTTTGACTGACTCACTGCAACTAAAGGCTCTCGGTTGACTGACCGACTGACTGATTGATTGACTGCAGTTCTAGCCGTTCATAATTTTGTTTATTTTGTACTTTACTTCTTCCTCTTACTATACTATATTATAATCATGGTTAAGGCGGTCGCCTAGCCAGCTGCTCACAGTCAAGAAAGGACATTGTTATGACTGCAGTTTCTAAGAAGAAGGCTACTTCAACAAAAGCCACTGTTAAGACAGCTTCTGCTACTTTGAAGGTTGTTGATCCCGCTGGTAACTCTGGCATCCCTGCCCCAGCTCCTAAAGGTTTTGACGGTCGTAAGATCAAGCTTGTTGCTTTGTCTAAAGAAAATCGCCGTTTGCCTAATCAGGCCGTTGTTGTCTTGAATACGCTCAAGGCTCTCGGTGCTGACAAAAAGCCCGTCACTCAGGCTGAGCTGATTGGGGCCATGCTCGAGAACGGTCTCAAGACTGTTCAGACACCAAAGCGCATTTATACATTCTACCGCAAGGATTTGTTGGAAGAAGGTTACATCGCATACGCATAAGTCAGCGAGGGCGGTCATCATTTGACCGCCCTTTCATCATCCCCGTGGTTTGCCTGACTGACTGACTATGCACTACCCTTCATCATCATTTGAAAAACAACAACCGCAGCGCAATCAAAAATCTTTGATTTTTGACCAAGGTCTTTTGATTGACTCTTTGTTTGATTGACTCGGGCTGATAACTTTGATTATTTTCCTGTAGCTTTCGTAAGCGTTGTATACTATACTATAATAGTAGCTAATTATAGAAAGGAAGATAGTTATGAATATGCCAAAACCTAAGAGTATAGAAGAAGTACAGTCAGAAGCTAAAGATACTTATGCAAAAACTTTTAGCTTTGCGGTTGGGGTCTTAGAGTTTCTCGCTAAAACTAAAGGTGGGGTCTTTGATAAAACTTCTGTAAGTGCTGTTTGGTATCACGATGGTTCTTTTGACCGTGTGACCTATGACCCTGACTTGGCTGCTAGTGCTGAGTGGGTTGCTGGACGAAAATACGTTCTTTTGCCGATGTGTCCAACTGCTGAGTCGTATTCCGAAGGGGCTGAGTTTGGTTCTACCATGGGTCTTATGTCTCCCCAAGACGTCTCTGACTATTGGGAAGTTACTCCTACTGCAAATGTAGCACCGCTGGCTGGCTGACATGTTTGACCAGTTTCTAAGTGCATTGAAAGTTATCGCGCTTGGCAGTATTGCAGTTTACTGTCTAGTTGGCTTCGCGCTTGTGTTATTCTATCAAGCTGTTTAACTAACTTTTGGGGGCGACTTCGGTCGCCCTCACTCATCATCTCTCCCCTCTTCATCATCATATGTTTGCCGTGCGCATGCGTCAGTATTCGCTCGATTGATATTGACTGTCTTCGCTCTTTGATTGACTGACTCGTGGTCGTAGGCGTGTTTTAGGCGTGTAAATTAATTTACGTTTTATGTCGTTTTTTACTTTACTATAGTAAAAAAGTGCTATATAATTTATGTATAAGTTAAATAGCTAACACAGAAAGGACTAAGCTATGACTAAAATTTCTAAGCCCACTACTAATGCTACTGTTACCCCTACCGTTAATAAGGCGTCTGTCGCGCGGTGTGGTATACCCGCCCCTACCGCTAACGGGCGCGGTAATTTAAAGGTGTCCTTAACTAAGGACGTAAAAGCTAACCTAGCGGCTTTAGATAAGCCCCTACCCGCACAGGCACAGGCTATACTATACGTTTTAGACCAGCTCGGCGGTACGGCTACACAGGCCGATTTAATTAAAGAGTTAGATACGGGCGAGGTATTAAGTACCGTACAGGGCGCTACCCGTATCGTTACTTTTTATCGTAAAAAACTTATAGAGGCTAACTTAATAAAAGTAGGCTAACGGCCTAGCGGCTAGGGGCGTTAGCCCCTAGCTAACGCAAATTTGAGTCCCTAGCCGTTAGCGTTACGGCTAGGGGTTTTTTATACCCCACACCCCTAAAACCGCGCCCACACATATAGAAAGTCACAAGGCATAACGCTGTTACGAGATATGCCCAAAATTCTTGGATCAGGAACCTTCTACCCTACCCCCATAAAATAGTAAGAAGGTCAAGGAACCTTCTACAGGGGATTTTGTTTTGCGTAAAAATGATATATGTTTATGCTGAGTTTATATTTATCTAAAACAAAGTTGAGATGATGAACACTCCAGGTGATAGAAGCGGCGGTTTTGGTGATCGTCCTGATACAGGTTCCCCCGCCTCTTCTTTGGGGTCAAGTGGTAGATCTTATAGCGTTGAGCCTTCAAGCAACAATCAAGTTGGCAGTAGCGACGACGGTGATAATAACCAACCGATGAGCCAAGCGGCTTATAATTTGTCTCAAGGTATTACTGCAACAAACCCTTACGGTAAACAAGGTTTCTTTAGTCGAGTTTTAGGAATCGACCCATCGAAAATTTCGTATGCAAACTTATTGTCGCAAGATCAAATGAATAAGATTGCGGCTAATCAGTATTCTAAATATCGAAACCCTTTTAATGATCCTAATATTGCGGGGTATAATCCAGATTTTGCTTCTGGCGATATGGCGTCGGGTATTTTACGTTCAGGTGTGCGTACAGGTCAAACAGTTATTGATCCACAAACGGGACAAGAGACAACCGTAGAATCATTTCGTGCGCCAATGGGTTTAGGTGATACAGCTGCATCTTTAGCATTAGGGGCTAATATTCCTATTGTAGGTTCTGCGTTAGCGGATGTAGGAACACGGGTAAAAGGTTTAGAAGATCAACCGCCGACGATCGATGGTCAACAGGCAACTAAAAGAGGTGGTTCACTTTTATCAGGTATTCTTGGTCCAGCTGTTGAACAATTAACAACGGGTGGTGGAAGTGGCCGTCTTTTAGATCAAGTTATGCAAACAGCATCAAATTTATTTAATCGACCTCAACAAACAAACACTGAACAAGCACCTGCATCAGATAAAAATAAAGCAGATGATCTTGTTCGTGAAACGATTCGTAATACAGCTCAAGGTAAGTTTACATCAGGTCAGCCTTTTGATTTAGACCAAGTATTACCTCCAACAACATTCGAAAGCCGTCCAGAAGTTAATTTACGAAGAGGATCGAAAACGATTCAAGATCCAACTTCGGCAGTTCCTTCTCAAATAGAAATTAATCAAAGACCGCTACAACGTGATCAAGGAATTATGGATGCTTTAGTGGGTGGCGCACGTGATGGTGTTAACCCCCCACAAGTATCAGGGTTAGGAAGTATTCCTACTGAACAAGTTGCAGACGCATCGACTTCTGAATTTTTAAATAACGCGACAGCTAAAACTATAAACGATCTTTTCGAAACATTTCAAAAAGGACCAAGATCTATTGACCTTGGTCCAGGACAATTAAAATTTTCAGTAGACCCGTTTGGCGAAGAAAAAAGTATTGGCGGTTCATATACCATGCCTGTTCAAGATCTTGGGATACCCAGCCTGTTAGGTGGTTTACTATCGCAAAACCAAGCTCAACAACCAGCTAGTGATGCATTCCAAGTAGCCGATACATCGATGCTTGGTAATTTCATGAAACAAGGTAATTTAAAAAGTCAAGGTGGGGGTTTCTTTGGTAGCGATAAAGGTGGTGCAAGATACTATCAGTTTGGTACTAAAGGTTCAAGTAGACCTTCTAGGTCTTCCAGCGGCGATGGCAACGTTTTTGATAAAATGTTACAAATGTTTAAGTTTGATCCTAATCGGGGTGCTGGAAAGTTCGGCTAATGTCAGAAGTCCGTCCTCGTAATATTGACACATCTGGTATATTAAAATTAATGCGTTCTGGCGGTGATTTTGCTCGTCTATTTGACGATGGTCCGAAAGCAAGCCCTACAGATCCTATAAAAATGTACCGTGGAGAAGCGTTAAGAAAAACTACTGAAACGTTAGTTCCTGACGAATTAGTTGGTAAATTTAATACCCCTAATCCTAAAAAAGCAAGAAAATATCCTGAAGAACCTTCACTTGGTGGTAAAGTTACAAGGTCGTTTGAAACGACAGCGGAAGATTTATTAAGAAACGCACATAAAGCACATATGTATCATGGTAAAGTTGCTTTAGATTTAAACCTTGCTAAAGGTGTACCTTCAGATAAAGCCTCTTCATTATTTGCACAATATGCAAACGAAGTTGATGATTTCTTTGTTAAAGAATTGAAAGATTTAAAAGAAGGCCGTATGTCAAAAGAACGGCTTATGCAACTTGCGATGACGTCTATGGACGAAGGCATATTCGACCAACGTGGCAAGATTGATGTTTCAGAAACATTTAAACGTGGTAATATTCCTGTAGCCGCTAGTGTAGGTATTGGTCGTTTATCAAAAGAAGCACTACCGTATTTACTAAAAGGTGCGGGTATTGCAGCTTTACCCTTGGATCTTGTTTTAGGTGCGAATAAAACAGGAATGGACCCCCAAGAAGAAATAGCTCAAGCTATGGGAATAAGTCCAAATTTATTATATAATATGCCAGAAGAAGAATTTGCCCAAATAGAATCAATGTTTCGCCAGACTATGGCGGCTAGGGCAAAACAAGACAGTGCAGATGCTCAATCAGTTGATGCGACAGTACCATAATGGAAAATTTAGACTTTTCTCACCTTCCTCGCGAAAAACAAGAACTCGCTTTTATTCTTGCTGAAGAGTTACAACAACGTGAAACTCGTAAATTAGCTCGTGATGATTTTTTAACTTTTGTTAGAACGATGTGGCCGTCGTTTATTGAAGGTGCGCACCACCGTAAAATGTCACAAACGTTTAATCGTATTGCTAGAGGCGAANTAAAACGTGTAATTATTAATATGGGTCCACGACATTCGAAATCAGAAATGTCGTCGTATATGCTTCCATCTTGGCTCTTGGGTCTTAAACCTGACTTAAAAATAATTCAAGCGACACATACAGGCGAACTTGCTGTACGTTTTGGTAGAAAAATTCGTGATCTCGTAGATACAGAAGAATATAAAAGGATATTTGAAAATGTGGCATTGCGAGCAGATTCCAAGGCCGCTGGACGGTGGGAAACATCCAAAGGTGGAGAATATTTTGCGGCTGGTGTCGGAGGGGCTATTACTGGTCGTGGTGCTGATGTACTTATTATTGACGATCCGCACTCGGAACAAGACGCAATGTCCGAAACCGCAATGGAATCAGCCTACGAATGGTACACGTCAGGTCCAAGACAGCGTCTCCAACCAGGAGGAACAATCATTTTAGTCATGACTCGATGGTCTAAAAAGGACTTGACGGGTCAATTATTAAAAGCACAAGCCCTTGACCCTAAAGCAGATCAATGGGAGGTCATAGAATTTCCTGCTATTATGCCTTCTGGCAACCCCTGTTGGCCTGAATTTTGGAAAATAGAGGAATTAGAGGGTATTCGTGCATCATTACCACATCAAAAATGGTCTGCACAGTGGATGCAAGAGCCAACAGGCGGTGAAGGAGCGATAATTCAGCGTGAATGGATAAGAAAATGGGAAAAAACTAGTCCTCCAGTAGCTGAATATATCATACAAAGCTACGATACGGCGTTTTTGAAGTCAGAAAAAGCTGATTTTAGCGCAATTACGACTTGGGGCGTCTTTTTAAACGAAGATGACGGTCAATATAATATAATTTTGCTAGATTCGATTAAAGATCGGTTCGATTTCCCTGAATTAAAACGTGTTGCGCACGAAAATTATATACATTGGGATCCTGATTCAGTTATTATCGAAGCAAAGGCATCAGGTTTGCCTTTAACTCAAGAATTACGGGCGATGGGTATACCTGTACAAAATTATTCGCCTAATAGAGGCAATGATAAGATTGCTAGGACAAATGCTGCTGCCCCTATGTTTGAATCAGGACTTGTTTGGGTTCCAGAAACGAGGTTTGCAGAAGAGTTAGTGGAGGAATTATGTGAATTCCCCAATGGAGATCATGATGATTTGGTGGATTCGACCACCCAAGCACTCCTCAGGTTCAGACAAGGCGGATTTATTCGGCAACCTACGGATTATGAAGACGAGGAACTGGAATATAAACTCAAAAAATTTATGTATTATTGAGGTAGTTTACGATGGCTGTTGAAAAATCGATTGCGCAAATAATAAGCGAAGCCCCTGTTGAAACAGAAGTTGAAGTAGAAACAACTTCCGAAGATCAACTACCTTTGTTTGAAAGTGACGATACCGTTATGTTAGAAGACGGTAGCGCAATCGTCGGTTATGTAGAAGATGAAAACGAATTAGGTGGTGATTTTTACGCTAACCTAGCAGAGGAGATGGATGAGGCTGATCTTCAAGACTTAGCTTCTGAATTAGTTGAATCTTATAAAGATGACGTAGAATCTAGACAAGAATGGCTAGAAGGCTATACAGATGGTCTAGATTTACTTGGTATTAAGACAGATGACCGCGAAGAACCATTTAGAGGGGCTTCTGGTGTTTATCACCCGCTATTAGCAGAAAGTGCAACACAGTTTCAAGCAGGTGCATATAAAGAATTGCTTCCACCAGGAGGACCAGTACAAACTCGTATTGTAGGTTCAGAAACTAAAGAAGTTTTAGAACAATCAGAACGTGTTCGTAATTATATGAATTTTCTAGTCTTGGATATTATGGAAGAATTTGACCCAGAACTAGATCAAATGCTATTTTATTTACCTCTATCGGGGTCAACGTTTAAGAAAACCTATTATGACCCTGCATTAAAAAGACCAGTAAGTAAATTTGTAAATCCTGACGATTTAGTTGTTGCTTATACTGAATCTAGCTTAGAAGCAACGTCTCGTTTTACGCACGTTGTTACTATGAACGCTAATGACGTAAGAAAACTTCAAGTTTCTGGGTTTTATCGTGATACTTTAGTTTTAGCTGACGAAGTCGACGATACGGATACTTCAGAGGATAAAGTACAAGAGTTAACAGGTTTTCGACGCAATATCCAGTCTAACGATATGGTAACATTGTTAGAAATGCACGTTGACCTTGATATTCCTGGATATGAAGACCAAGATGAAGAGGGCGAAGAAACAGGTATAGCTGTTCCGTATATCGTTACGATACATGAAGATACTATGGATATTTTGTCCATACGTCGTAATTATAGACAAGACGACCCTACCAAGACTAAGATAAGATATTTTACACATTATAAGTTTCTTCCAGGACTTGGGTTTTACGGGTTCGGGTTGATTCATATGATTGGCGGTTTAACTAAATCAGCTACGTCTATTTTACGTCAACTTATTGATGCAGGTACATTAGCTAATTTACCAGCTGGATTTAAAGCAAGAGGACTTCGTGTTCGCGATGAAGACTTACCCCTTCAGCCTGGAGAATTTCGTGACGTTGATGCTCCAGGAAGTTCTATTCGTGAAGCAATTATGCCTTTACCGTATAAAGAGCCTTCAGGCACTCTTCTCCAGATGCTTGGGGTACTTATTGATAGTGGCCGACGTTTTGCGTCCGTCACCGATCTAAATATTGGCGAGGGTAGTCAAGCTAACCCTGTTGGTACAACTGTTGCCCTTCTTGAGCAGGGAACGAAAGTTCTTAGTGCAATACATAAAAGATTACATTTTGCACAACGTCAAGAATTAAGAATTTTAGCAGAAGTTGTTAAAAATTATCTACCTGCTGAGTATCCGTATCAGATAGAAGGTTATGACGCGAATGTAAAAACAGACGATTTCGATGAGCGTATCGATATTGTACCTGTAAGCGATCCAGCTATGTTTAGTATGAGTCAACGTGTGACTTTAGCTCAAACACAGCTACAATTAGCGCAATCTGCGCCACAATTACACGATCTACACGAAGCATATAGGAGAATGTACCTTGCGCTTGGCATCCAAAATATTGACAAAATTCTCCCACCTAAAGACGAACTTGTTCCTAAAGATCCTGTCTCTGAAAATATGGACGCTCTTACAGGTAAACCAGTTAAAGCGTTTGAGTCTCAAAATCATAATGCTCATATTGCAACGCATAGTGCGTTTTTGCAAGATCCAAATATTCAAAAGAATGGTATCGCTCAGCAAGTTCTTATGGCGCATATGCAAGAACATCTTGCGCTTCAGTACAGGCAACAAGTAGAACAAATACTTGGTATGCCTTTACCAGCGGAAGGTCAAATTATGGACCCACAACAGGAGGCTATGCTTGCTCAGGCGACCGCCCAAGCAACACAGCAAATTAGTCAAATGGCACAACAAGTAGCAGGAACAGGTAAGTTTGATCCAATCGTACAACTCAAACAACAAGAACTTCAAATACAACAACAAGAGGTTCAGCGTAAAGCGATGGCTGATCAAGCTCGTAATCAACTTGAAGCAGCTAAACTTCAGCAAGATGGTGATCTTAAAAAAGCAGAAATTTCCTCCGATGAGGATATCGCTGCACTTCGTGCAAATGTAACACTCGCTACAAAGAGGTAAAAATGGCTAATAAACGTGTAAAAGAACTTATGGAAATGTTAAGAAACACAGATGATCCTGATCAAATTGAAATTTTAAAATTTGATTTAGATGAGGCTTTAGGAAGAAAGGACGCAGGAATGAAAAAAGGTGTGAAAAAACGTTCAACTGGCGGTTCTGGAATGACTGATAAACAAAAGAAATTTGCTGCTTTAGCAGAGCCAAAAGATAAAATCACCTATGCAGATAAGATTGCGGGTGCTACAAAGAAAACTAATAAAGTAAGAAAAGCTGGCGGTGGTGCATACGGTGGCGGTAATTTTGGCGGTGATGAAGTTTTAGCTGCTAAAAGAAGCAAAGGTGGCGGTATTGCTATTAAAGGCACAAGTTTTAAAGGCACGTTTTAATGGATTTGTACACTTATCTGTTAGATAAGATTGAAAAAAGACGAATAGAAATAAGCGATACGCTTATGTCTAACGGTATTGCTAATATGGAGCAATATCACCATCTTATGGGTCAGGTTTCTGCATTTAGCGATCTTGAGTCCATAATAAAAGAAACCCGAAAAAGAATGGAGACTGCCGACGATGACTAAAAGGTTATACGTTCCTGACCATGTAATAAAGGAACGCCAAGCCGCTAACGAAGCGCAAACGCAAAAGAAAAAAGATTTATTAAATCCTGCTACTTTTGCACTTTCTGATAAAGTCGATGAAACACGACCTGCTTTAGAAAGACTTCCTAAACCCACAGGCTGGCGTATCCTCATACTTCCCTATACTCTTCCTGAGTCTACAAAAGGTGGTGTTATACTATCTGATGAAACTCGTACGAGAGAACAACTCGCTACAAATATAGGTTATGTTGTTTCTCTTGGACCAGATGCATATGCAGACACAAATAAGTTTCCTGATGGTGCATGGTGTAAAAAAGGCGATTGGGTAATGTTTGGTCGTTACGCTGGGTCACGATTTAAAATTGATGGTGCAGAGCCTCGTCTTCTAAATGATGATGAGATTTTGGCTGTTATAGATGACCCCCGTGATATTTTAGCTGTTTAGGAGTAAAAGATGGCAGAAGAAAAAGAAAAAATTGAAGAAAACGTAGAAATCGAAGTAGAAGAAGCCGAAGCTGAAGAAAAACAAGAAGAAGTTGTCGCTCAAGAGGCTGATACAGAACAACCTTCGTCTGACTCAGAACACGAAGAATATTCTGAAGGTGTTAAAAAACGCATCGATCGTTTGACGTATAAAATGCGTGAAGCGGAACGTCGCGAACAAGCGGCATTGGAATATGCTAAAAATATAAAAGAAGAAAATGAAAAACTAACGAAAAACTATTCTGAAGCAGGTTCTGCGCTGGTTACTGAAACAAGTGGTCGTATAAAGAGTCAGCTTTCAGAAGCTAAACGTGCATTAAAATTAGCTTATGAAGAAGGTGATTCTGAAGCTATGGCGGATGCACAAGAGTTAGTTGCTAAACTCAGTGTTGAAAGTGATCGTCTTTCTAGGGAAGAAGCTCAATGGAAACAAAGACAAGAAACGCAAACTGAAACAGAAGTTGAAACCCCAAAACAGCCAGAACAGCCTCAACAGGCGGCTGCACCTGCCGATCCGAGAGCACAAAAATGGGCTTCAGAAAACGAATGGTTTGGAAAAGATGAAGGAATGACCTTTACAGCGTTCTCAATTCATCGTAAACTGATCGAAGAAGAGGGATATAATCCCCAATCTGAAGATTATTATGCTGAGATTGATTCTCGCATGCGTAGAGAGTTTCCTCATAAATTTGAGGAAGAAAAATCTGGACAACGGAAACCCGCCCAAACCGTTGCTCCTGCCAACCGAAACTCTAAAACTGGGCGCAAGACAGTTCGTTTGACTCAAAGTCAAGTGGCTATCGCAAAGAAACTCGGTGTTCCACTTGAGGAATATGCGAAACACGTGAAGGAGGCTTAAATGTCTGAAAATAGCAAGAGAACTCCTCGCGCTTCTGAAACACGTTCAAAAACTGAGCGCAGAAAACCGTGGCGACCAGCTTCATCCCTTGAAGCACCGCAACCTCCTGAAGGTTATCAATTCAGGTGGGTAAGAACAGAAATTCGTGGCGAAGAAGATCGCAAAAACGTTTCTGGTCGAATCCGAGAAGGATATGAACCTGTTCGTGCAGATGATTATCCAGACTTTGATGCTCCTACCATTGAAGATGGTAAGCATGCAGGAGTCATCGGTGTTGGTGGGTTGATGTTAACTAAAGTGCCACAAGAGATAGTAGAAAGCCGTGATGAATATTTTGCGTCGCAAACTTCTGATCAAATGACAGCGGTGGACAATGATCTCATGAAGGAACAACATCCTTCTATGCCTATTTCGAAAGATAGGCAGTCTCGTGTAACCTTTGGTGGTCCTAACACTAAGTAGGCCACATAGTTAAACCCGTAAGGAGTGGATAATGGCAAATAAAGACGCCGCTTTTGGGCTAAAGCCCGTCCGTACTTTGGGTGGTGTAGCGAACTTCACAACAAACGAGTACGATATTGCAAGTAACCATAGTAATGCAATTTTTCAGGGTTCACCTGTTATCGCTACTGCCGCTGGTGGTATCGATGTTGCAGCTGGTTCTTCCGATAAAATCGTAGGTGTTTTTCAAGGTTGTTCTTATACTGACCCAACATCTGGAGAACCTGTATTTTCGAATTACTATCCAGGAAGTATTGCTGCCTCTGATATCAAAGCACTTGTATATGATGATCCGTATATTGTATACGAAATCCAGTGCGATGGTACGATGGCTGCAAACTCTGTAAATGCAAACGCAGATACGACTTCAACTGGTAGCGGTTCGACTGTTACAGGAAGATCGATTGCAGAAATTTCCTCTACTGTAGGAACTGCTACTGCACAACTTCGGATTATCGGGTATAGTAAAGACCCCGATAATAGTGATTCTAGCTCTGCTAATGGTAACGTGTACGTTCTAATTAACGAACACGCCTATCGGCAGGGTGTAGGCGTATAAGGAGCTTTGAATAATGGCAATCTCTAGAGCACAACTGGCTAAAGAGCTTGAGCCTGGACTCAATGCTCTCTTTGGCATGGAATATGGTCGTTACGAAAACGAGCATTCAGAAATCTTCGAAACAGAGTCATCAGACCGTGCGTTCGAGGAAGAAGTAATGCTAACTGGCTTCGGTGCGGCACCAACCAAAAATGAAGGTGGAGCGGTAAATTTTGATGACGCGCAAGAGTCATTTACTTCTCGCTACACACACGAAACCATTGCTTTGGCTTTCGCAATCACTGAGGAAGCTATTGAAGATAACTTGTATGACCGTTTGGCATCTCGTTATACTAAAGCACTGGCTCGTTCTATGGCTCATACGAAGCAAGTTAAAGCTGCAAGCGTATTGAATAATGCGTTTAACTCTAGCTTTACTGGTGGCGACGGTAAGGAGCTTTGTGCTACTGACCACCCACTAGATGGTGGAGGCACTTTCTCTAATGAGCCATCAACTGCCGCTGATTTGAATGAAACCTCTCTTGAAGATGCTATGATTAGTATCTCTGGTTTTGTTGATGAGCGTGGATTGAAGATTGCTCTTCGTGGAATGAAGTTAATTATTCCCCCTGCACTTCAGTTTATTGCAGAACGTCTAATGGCCTCAACTATGCGTGTTGGAACCGCCGACAACGATATCAATGCTCTTCGCAGCACAGGTATGTTGCCGAACGGTTATACCATTAATCACTTCTTGACTGATACAGATGCATTCTTTATCAAGACAGATGCGCCTAATGGATTCAAGCATTTTGAACGTGCGCCAATTCGCACTGCGATGGAAGGTGACTTCGATACTGGTAATATGAGGTTTAAAGCTCGTGAGCGTTATAGCTTCGGGTTTTCAGACCCACGTTGTGTTTTTGGTTCTCCAGGAGCATAATTCTATTACTACTTTTAAAAGGGCGACTTTTCAGTCGCCCTTTTTTCGTTTATAGTAAATTTATCCTGACAACTCCATCGGGGGGTTGACACTAGCCACGACAGGAGAAAAACATGGCTAATACTACTTTCAACGGTCCAGTCCGTTCCGAAAACGGATTTTCGAGTCTTGTAGGCGGTAAAGACGCCCCAACAAATACAATGACTCTTTCCACATACAGCACATCAATAACTATTGCAGCGTCTGGCACAGAGCATAAAGAAGCATCTATTGGTATACCTTCTAATTTTATTCCTATGGGTGTAGCAATCACTGTGACAAGTGCAGCAGCAAATGCAGTTAATCTTGTTGATATCGGTACAGATGCAGACACAGATGGTTTTGTAGACGGTATTACTGTTGCAATTAATTCAACTGGTTTTAAGGGTTTCTTCCCTTGTAACGGTGTTCTTGGTATGTCAGGTGGTACAACCACTGCGGCTACGGAAACAGCTGACGAAGTTGAAGTTGTTATTTCTGGCACAGCAGGTGCTGGTGGGGTTGTTGCTCTGAAGTTCTTTGGTATTTCATCTGATTCACCAACTGCTTAATAGGAGACTCAGATGGCTGGACCAATCTTTGCTAAAACAGCAACATCAACGGGCAGTCTATTTGGTGGGCGCACTCGACTAAAATCATTTGTTGTAAAAACAGCTGGGTCGGGTAGTCCTGCCGCAGTTTTTAAAGACGGTGGCGGCTCAGGAACAACATTGCTAACTATGGCATTTTTAACGTCTGACGATACGCAAGTAACTATTCCTGAAAACGGTATGGTGTTTGAGACAGACTGTCATGTTACTTTGACGAATATAGACTCTATTACTGCTTTCTTTGGGTAGTAGTTATGGCAACAAAGAAAAAACGTAAGTCTAAACCAATAAAGACTTCCGTTAAGTCAGGGAACTTCCGCTCCACTAAAAGTGGGGCGGGAATGACAGAAAAAGGTGTTCGGGCTTATCGTCGCGCAAATCCAGGAAGCAAACTCAAAACCGCTGTTACGGAAAAAAAGCCGTCGAAAGCTCGTGCAAAACGGCGTAAATCGTATTGTTCAAGATCTGCTGGACAAGCGAAAATGCATAATATTAACTGCCGCAAAACGCCCAAAAAACGTATCTGTGCGGCAAGAAGACGTTGGAAATGTTAAAATGAAAGTAGCTGATGTTTTAAAAAGAATCGAAAAACACGAGCAGTCGTGCGATAAAAGATACGAACAAATACAAAAACAGCTTGACCGTTTAGATTTAAAAATCTGGGGATTAGCTGTTTTAATTATATTCGCGCCATTTATCCATAGAGTATTTTAATGACTATTGGTCGTAGTTCTATGCGACAACAGGTTACAAAACCGCCACAAAAACGAAAGTGGAGTGCAAAACGAAAGCGTTCTGTTAATTGTAAAAATCCAAAAGGGTTTAGTGAAAAAGCGCATTGTGCTGGGAGAAAGAAACGTGGCAAAAAGAAAAGATCCTAAAGTAGGTACGGGTAAAAAACCAAAAGGCAGTGGTAGAAGACTCTACACAGATGAAAATCCAAAAGATACAGTATCAATAAAATTTGCCACACCCGCAGACGCAAGATCTACTGTAGCTAAAGTTAAAAAAATTAATAAACCTTTTGCTAGAAAAATACAAATATTAACCGTAGGAGAGCAACGAGCAAAAGTAATGGGAAAAACGCAAGTTGCTAGTATTTTTAAAAAAGGAAAAGAAGCTATAAGAAGGAGCAATAAAAATGCCTAAAGACGCTTGTTATCATAAAGTTAAAGCTCGTTATAGTGTATTTCCTAGTGCTTATGCTTCAGGTGCTATTGCAAAATGTAGAAAAGTTGGTGCGGCTAATTATGGTAAAAGTAAAAAGAAAAAGCCTAGAGTAAGAAAAGCATCAACAGGCGGTTATGGAAAGACTATTGCTGCTAGACAAGTGGCAAAACGACCGTCAAGTAACAAAAATGTAGCACGTGGTTGTGGTATTGTAATGCCGAATAGAAGAAAAGAAACTCAATACAGTTAATGGGTCGAATATGGCTGTTAGAAAAACAAAAGCTGGTCTTGCTCTCAAAAGGTGGTTTAAAGAAGACTGGAAGGATGTTCGCACGGGGAAGAAATGTGGGCGTCGCAAAGGTGAAAAACGGGGTACTCCATATTGTCGCCCCAGTAAAAGGATTTCTTCAAAAACACCAAAAACAGCAAGCGAGTTGTCTGCAAAAGAAAAAAGAAGTAGAATTAGGCAAAAAGTAAAATTAGGTCAACCTACAAAAGGTAAACCACGTAATGTTAAACCACTAAGACGGAAGAAGAGGAAAAAGTCATGATGAAGAAAAAGGGTATGGCAAAAGGCGGCTACAGAGGTGGCGTTAAAAAGATGAAAAAAGGCGGTGCTGCTGGTGGGGCTGAGATTAATGTCGAAGAACTAAATCCAGGAAAAATGGTTGATGTCACTGCAATGGCTACTGGCGGCTATATGGACGATAAAGCTGTATCTAGAATGATGGGCGGTGGTAGACCAAAAGGTATGGCTAAAGGTGGTGCAATGGGCGGTGTTAAAAAACGCTCTAAAGGTGGATCAGCTGGCGGTCTTAATGCAGCTATAAAAAGAGTTAAGGCTAACAAGTAAATTGCCTTATCTTCAAAGTAACATTACGCACTTTAAATGCTGGGTGCGTAGAGAGTACACGCATAACCATGCAAAATACCACGGTGAGTTTTTACACGCAATGGCTATTGCAGTAACAACGATGCCAAGTCGTTGTTTAAGTTTTCAAGTATTATTTACAGGTTTCGAGGTAGATGATACTGATGAACCTAATGTCCACGGTGGCGCAATGTGGGCAAGAATGCCAATTACAGCGTTAGTTGGCGATACACCTTTTGATAAATGGCCTGAGCCTATGCCTGTTCATTTTGCTCAACCTTGGGATTGTATGTCTCACACACATGCTGTTTATCGTCTAGATCGTGCGCATCCATGTCCTTGGCTTGCTAAAATAGACGGTCAGTTTTTTCCTGCAAAATATTATTTTACAGTCGATTATACTGAAAGCGAGGTAGCAGACGATCCTGCTCAGCATAAACAAAGTCATGTTTTAGAGCTTTTAGATGCAGGGAAATGGACAGGAAATATTGTAGCATTACCAAATAATAGAGTGCGTGTTACACATCCTGCTTGGTTTGCAACGGGAGAAGGTCCACCAGATTTTCGTCCATCACAGCATATACACTATTCAAAATCAGATTTAGACTATACAATGGACGTGAATCAGATCTTCGACAATTTATATGCGAAGGATGAATAATGGCTGTATCAGGTTCTAAAAACTTTAATATTGACGTTTCTGACGCCATAGAAGAAGCCTATGAGCGTTGTGGTGTAGAAGTTCGTACAGGTTATTCTTTAAGGACAGCTAGGCGTTCTTTAAATTTAATGTTAGCAGAATGGGCTAATAGAGGAGTTAACCTATTTAGTTTAGAACAAGTAACTACGACGCTAACACAAGGTACGTCTAACTACACATTAGGTATAGAAACTGTTGATATTTTAGAGATGGTTTTACGTCGGAATAATACTGATGTAACAATGACAAGAATGTCAAGAGCAGATTATCTTCATTTACCTAATAAAACAACTCAAGGTAGACCTTCTCAATTTTTCGTTGATCGTCAAGTAAACCCTGTCTTGTATTTATGGGCAACGCCAGAAAACTCAACAGATCAAATTATTTATTATCGTCTCGTACGAATAGACGACGCAGATGATTATAATAATGATTTTGATGTTCCATTTAGATTTTATCCATGTTTAGTTTCTGGATTAGCTTATTATTTAAGCATGAAAGTTTCTCCTGATCGGGTTAATCTTTTAAAAGGGGTGTATGACGAAGAATTTGCGAGAGCAGCAACAGAAGATAGAGATCGCACTAATTTACGTTTAGTTCCTAGGATTATTGCATAATGGCATATACTTCTGGAAAACATGCAAAGTTTATTTCTGATCGTAGTGGGGTTGCATATCCTTATTCTGAAAGAATAAAAGAATGGAACGGTGCTATTGTTCATATTTCAGAATATGAAGCAAAACACCCACAATTAGAACCAAGTGTTATAGGGGACGACCCTCAAGCATTAAAAGAAGCTAGACCAGACCGTACAGAGCCTGCAGTTATTCGTTTATTAAGACCTAACTGTTTTAAAACGGGTACAGCAGGATCACCAGTTTTAACTGTTACTGAGCCGTCACACAATAGGACTACGGGTGATGTGGTTCGGTTTAGAAAAGTTACAAGTTTTGATGGTTTTACAAAAGTAAATATTGAGCGTTCTTCAGGTTATGCTATTACTGTTATTGATGAAAACTCATATACAATTACTATTGCTGGAGATACAGCAACAGTAGGAGGCGTCCAAGGTGGCGGTAAAAATGCAACTGTTGGTGTAGGGTCGGGAGTTTTACCTTCACCAGCGATAACGTTTGACTCATCAAATATCAAACTAGATTCGACAACTAAGACTTTTGACGAGGGCTAAATGGCAAAACAAACAGTAGGAATTGGCTCTGCTGCAAATGATGGAACGGGTGATACTCTTCGTATTGGAGCAGATAAGATAAATGACAACTTCAACGAAATCTATAATGCGTTGGGGAACGGTACAGCTTTAACTGATATTATCGACACAAACGGTCTTATTAATGTTAACTCTGGCTCAAACATAATTGTTTTTTACTATGCTGCTTTAACTGATTTGCCTAGTGCATCGGCTTATCATGGTGCGATTGCTCATGTTCATGCAAATGGTGGAATGTATTTTGCTCACGGTGGTAATTGGATAAGACTTAATGATGAAGTCAGTGGTCCTACAACTAAATATACAACAACAGCGGCTAATGGGTCTGCCTATACCTTTTCTGGTCCTGGTGCTACTGCTGGCAATAATCCTAACTTTACCTTTTATAAGGGTCACACATATTTAATTGATAATTCTACTTATGTTGGAAGTCATCCTTTGCAGATACGAACATCTGATGGCGGCTCTGCTTTTACAACAGGAGTTACTGAAAATTTTAATAGCACTGCAGGGTTAACTCAGTTTATTGTGCCACATGAACCTAGTGATACATCATTAGTGTATCAATGCACTAACCACAGCAGCATGGTCGGAAATATAACAATAGTATAGCGAACAAAAAATGTCATTTACATACGCACAACTTAAACAAGCTGTACAAGATTTTTCAGAAAACACTGAGACGTCTTTTGTTACAAACCTTCCTGTGTTTATTCGTGGCGCAGAAGATCGTATTTTTTCTGTTGTAGATCTTGAGTTGTTTCGTAAAAATGCAACATCCGCTTTAAGTAATAATGATCCTTTTTTGAGCTGTCCAACTGATTTTTTAGCTCCTTTTTCTTTTAGAATAACAACTGCAAATAATGAAAGATTTCTTTTAATAAAAGATGTAAACTATATTCAAGAATATAACAAAAGTATTTCTAACACACTTCCAAAATATTACGGTATTTATGATGTCGATAATTTTATAGTTGGCCCAACACCAGATAGCAACTACACAGTAGAGCTACACTATTACTATAGACCCGCAAGTATTACTGCGGGCGCAGATTCTGCGAAATCATGGTTAAGTGAAAACGCCCCTAACGCTCTTCTTTACGGCTCGCTTGTAGAAGCGTATACATATATGAAAGGTGAGCCTGATATGATGCAACTGTACGAACAAAGGTTTGCGCAGGAAGTTCAGCGTCTGAAAGATTTAGCAGAAGCTAGAGAAAATTCAGATGCATATCGCAGGGGTCTACCTGATAGGCCAAGGACTTAGGAGTAACAAATGGCAACGAGTAATGCAGCAACCACATATCTTGAGCATCGACTGCTCAATTTTATTTTTAAAAACAACGCAGCTATTGGTGGTGTGACTTTCGCTTCACCAGGAGATAGTATTTATGTTGGATTAGCAACGGCTGTTTCTGATCTTGAAGCTGGAACTGTAACTGAAGCTAATTTTGGTAGTTATGCAAGAGTGCAAATTACTGCGGCAAACTGGACTTTAGCAAGTTCTAGCACTGATCAACAGACGATAAAAAATACTAATAACTTTGAGTTTCCAGCATCAACTAGTGGTACCAATATTGTGACACACGCATTTATTGCAGATGCAGCGAGTAGTGGAAATATATTGTTTATTGGTCAGTTAGATGCTTCAAAAACTATTGCTACAGGTGATGTTTTCCGTATTAACTCAAACAACTTAACTATTGAATTGAAGTAATGGCTCTTGTTCTAAAAGACCGTATTAAAGAAACCACAACTACCACTGGCACAGGCACTTATACGCTTGCTGGTGCAGTAGGTGGTTTTGAGGCTTTTAGTCAGATAGGTAATACAAATACTACATACTATTGTTGTACAGACGGAACTGACTTTGAAATAGGTATTGGAACCTACACTGCATCTGGTACAACCTTGGCTCGTACCACAATTTTGCAGTCTAGTAACTCCGATGCCGCCGTTAACTGGACATCAGGCACTCGCACTATCTTCTGCACGTTGCCAGCAGAGAAGATGATATTTAACAATGCGAGTAATGTAGCGCAGAACTTTACAGAACAAGACCCGAATGCGTTGGCATTCGCAATAGCATTGGGATAGAAAAATGGCTAACGAATTTAAAACATTCACATTAAGAGATATAGACGATACTAGCGCAACTCTTTACACCTGCCCCTCTGCCACACAGACAACTATTATTGGTTTAAATGTAGCGAACATTCTTTCAGTTTCCATTACGGTCAGCGTTGAACTTTATGACGGCGGAGGTAACGACCCTACACATATTGTAAAGGACGCTATAGTTCCAGTGGGTAGTAGTTTGGTGGCTGTTGGCGGTGACCAAAAGATTGTAATGAACGCTACAGACATTTTAAAGGTTAAAGGTTCTCAGACAAATTGTTGTGATGCAATCGCTTCTGTACTGGAGATTACTTGATGGCATTGAGTACGATAGGTGCAAATCAATTATCTGCTGGCCCTGTTTTGCAAGTGGTATCAAGTGTATCAACTGATGTTGCAAGCACGGATACCGCAACCTTTTCTGATATTCCGTTTGCAACCGCAACAATTACTCCAAGAGCAACAAGTAGCAAAATATTAATTCAGTATTCGTTTGGTATGATGGGCAGCAGTAATGCCAATGTTGGCTTACTTATGAAACTTTTAAGAGATAGTACAGAAGTTGGACAAGGGTCTGGCGCAGACAGTATTAATGTATTTAATCATCATTACTATGCCTCAACTACTCGTTATGCCCCAAGAAGCCATATGTTTATTGATAGCCCTAATTCTACCAGCGCATTAGTTTATAAGTTGCAATGGCGTGTGACTACAGCAGGTAGCACAACATGGTACATAAACAGGCGAGGTTCTAATAATTATTCTCGCGCCTCATCAACTTTTTATGTAATGGAAATAGCTGGATAATGACATATATCGGTGTATCACCAAATAGGCAGTTATCAAAGGCAACGAGTCAATCCTTTAATGGCACAGGTTCGGCGACTGCGTTCACACTTAACCGTGCTGTGAATAGCAGTGAGGAGTTAGAGGTTTTCGTTGACAATGTTCAGCAAGAGCCTGGATCTGGTAAGTCATACACAGCCACAGGAACTACCCTGACGTTTGATGAAGCCCCGCCCTCTGGCACAGGTAATGTGTACGTTATCTACCGTGGTCAGGCAGAACCAACAACACGGCTAGAAGCACCAGACCTTTCTATTACTAATGCCAAGATAGACACGATGGCAGCTACCAAGCTAACTGGCACAATAGATGGTTTACGCTTTCCATCTGGGTCAGTTATTCAAACGCAGTACACACAATATACAAGCACGACTAGCACCGCTTGTGCAAACGGTGCTAATCAAACTTTGGACCACTTAACTTTAAATATTACGCCCATAGCTACAAATAGCATTATTAAACTTGATGCATCGGTAAATGGCGAGTGGGGTAATTCAGGTGCGCTTTATAATTCAGTTTGGTTCTTTTATAGAGGTGCAACAAAATTAGCTCATGCTGCGGCTGGCAGCCGACTTTGTGGTATTGCAATGACTACAGCAACTGGTTATTACGAAACCAACAATGACTCTACACCTGAAACGATATATTGGAGTTATTTTGATGCACCTAGCACAACATCTCAAATTTCATATACTGTAGCCACGGCACAATCAAGTGGAGGTTCCTCAACTTGGTACACGAATAGAACTGTTGCTGACACCGATAATGCTTATTATGAAAGAGGGATATCTTTTATAAGTGCAACAGAGATTGCGGGATAGGAGTTTGAAATGCCATTAAGCAAAATTCAAGCCCAAAGCATCAACCTTGCTGATACTTTTGCGTTCACTGGTACTGTAACTGGAACCGATGGAGGATTTACTTTTCCTGCAAATCAATCACTAAATGGTCAAAGTTCAGTAGATTTTACGGGAATACCTAGCGGTACAAACATCATAAAATTTTCCATGTGGCGAACAAGCGGCTCAACTACAGGTGTTCCTGCGATTCAAATTGGGGATAGCGGTGGCATTGAAACGTCGGGTTATGCATCCCAAGATACATTTGTAGGTTTAAGTGCGTCTTCTAATTACGGGGGTAGTTCTGCTACTGCTTCATCTTGGAGCGCAAGCCAGTGGACATCCGCTAGTAATATTATGAGTATTTGTGGTGAAATATTTAGAGTGTCTGGCAATATATGGTTTTGCCAAGCGGGTTTTTTGCAAAATGATACCGACCCAAATTATTTTAATAATTTACGAGGTTTTAAAACACTTTCTGCGGAACTAACACAAATTAGATTTACAAGAACTGCTGGTACTTATGATGATGCCAACAGTTATGTCCGCATAGGATATCAATAGGAAAAATAAATGGCGTATATAGGCATTGATCCAAATATAGGCGACATAACCTTTCAAAGGTTTACGGGTAATGGAAGCGCAACTGCGTTTACGTTAGCGCAAAGCGTTGTAAGTGGCGAGGCACTAATTGTAACGATTGGTAACGTAGTGCAAGAGCCAGGAATTGGTAAAGCATACACAGCGTCAGGAACAACTCTTACCTTCTCTGCCGCACCAGCTAACGGTGATGTAATTACTGTGCGCTTTTTTGGTCGTGCCGTAGACCAGCCTACCAGCTTTGCAATGCAGTTGTTTAAGTACACAGCAACAGCAAGCCAAACCGCGTTTACAGGTGCGGATGCTAACGGCGCGATACTAGCTTTTTCTGGTAACGATGTAGACGTATATCTAAACGGTGTGCATCTCGACAGCACAGATTTCACCCCCAGTAACGGGGATACAATTACACTAGCATCTGGTGCGGCTGTTAACGATGAATTAGTTATCCGCGCCTTCCGTGCTTTTACTGTGACTGATACAGTCAGCAAGTCTAGTGGTGGTACATTTGCGGGTGAGATTACAGCCACACAGTTTCAAACAACTAATACCACAGTTGATACCGCTGTATTCCGAACCAATGGACAAAGTGTGAGTGAAAACACTACAATAGCATCAACCAAGAACGCACTAGCTATTGGTCCTTTGACCATAAGTTCATCAACTACAATTACCGTCAGTGGTAATCTGACAATACTGTGAGGCACAGATGGCTTCGATACTGAATGTAGATAAGATTAGAAGAGCTGCTGGCAGTACAGATGCGTTAATCATCGACAGTGGCGATAGGATTACAACTCCTACTAGACCAGCCTTCTCATGTAGACCAAATGGGGCTATAAGCGTCTCAGCAAGCGGTTGGAAAACAACAGTTTTTAGCACCGTTGATTTTGACATAGGAAGCAATCTAAATGCTGGTGGTTATTTTGTTTGTCCCGTTACAGGCATTTACCAGTTCAATCTTCACATGCGTTTTGATGGGGTTGGTTCGGGTTACATAGTTATTTGTTTGGGGTCAGAGATTAGTGGCACTAGCACTCCAACATCGCACACTGAATTATATTATAACAGCTATGTTATGAATGGCTCACCAAATAGCACTTATGACTCTTTAGCCACTTCTTTGACAATCCAACTAACTGCTAACACTAATGTCATGCCGTGGCACATTAGTTCGGACACTTCTTATACAGTATCGGCAGCATCAAATTTTAGCGGTTTTTTGGTGGGGTAAATCATGTCAACATTATTCGTAGATACAATAAATGAGAAGACCACAAACAACGGGGTGTATATTCCAGGTCATGTGGTGCAAGCAAAAACTGCAACAAAAACGGATACTCAAAGCACAACTTCAACTTCATTCACAGATATTACGGGGCTATCAGTTAGTATTACTCCGTCATCTACAAACAGTAAAATATTAGTTCTTTGTACGGTTTGCATATCCTCAACTTTTTATTGGTGTCCAGTTCGTGTACTGCGTGATAGCACACAAATAAACGCACCTGACGCTGGTGGCAGTAATCAGGCGTTGGTAAACGGTTGTCAAACAACTCAAACTGCAAGTACTTATATGTTAATGACTGTTCCTATTACTGTGTTAGACAGTCCTTCAAGCACCTCTGCTTTGACATATAAGGCGCAGTTTGCCGTTTTGTATGCAACTGGTGAGACAGGTTTTGTTAACAAAACGAGTCGTGATGGCAATTATGCAGGTGGCTATGACCCAAGGGGTTCTTCTAGTATTACTGTTATGGAGGTTGGCTCATGACCAGCATATTAAAAGTCACCGAGATCCAAGACCCAACGAACTCGAACACTGCGCTAACGATAGATAGCAGTGGTAGGGTTTCAAGACCTGTTATTCCTTACGCTTTTGTTAATTTTGCAAATAGTGGGGCTTATGTATCAGTATCAGCCGATAGCATATTAGATTTTTCTGTTGCTGTTGAGAACGATGGCAATCATTATAATACTTCTACTTATAAATTTGTTTGCCCTGTTGCTGGACTTTATAAAGTTGAAGTTTCTACCTTAACTCAAACAAATGGTGATGCATATTCAATCAACCCCGTAAGAAACAGTGGCGGTAGTGCGGTAGAAGTCGCTCGATTTTACACTAGAGACAGGGCGTTGTCTGGCTCTATAAACATTAAATGTTCTGCAAACGATGAATTATATTTAGAAACTAAACATACAAAAAGTTTCTATAAAAGCACTGTCATACCCTACAGTTGGGCAACATACACGTTTATAGGTTAAAACATGGCAACAGTATCAGAAGCAATCCAAGCACTAGACCCAAACTGCCAGTTTGTACTGTACGGTGAGCCTACAAGCGCACAATCTTTTGATGCAGCTTTTCGCCTTGTGGTCGGCGTGGATGATAACGGGACTGCAATTTTAGAAAGTGACCCTAAAGTTTGGCAACATAACGGTATTACTTGGGCTTTAGTAGATAGAGAATTAACTAACTTAAATAACGCTGAACCATTAAAGCTATTGCGTGAAGAGCGTAATCGCCGTATCGCTGAAACAGATTGGTGGGCATCGTCTGATCTTACTATGTCCACAGAACGCAAAACCTACCGTCAGGCACTTCGTGACATAACTAAAACATACTCATCACTGGATGATGTAGTGTGGCCTGATAAACCGGAGTAACCTATGAGTAACGCCCGTAATCTTGCTAATTTGTTAGGTACAAACACTACAGTTCCAAGGGCTAAACAACCTGCTGGTTCAGTCTTGCAATGTGTAACAACAAATTATGCAGATGATTTTATTTTTTCTTTAAGTAATGGTAGCTCATCAGACAATGGAAAGATGGAAGTTGCAACAGGTTTAAATTGTTCTATTACACCCACTTCAACAAGTAGTAAAATACTTTACCAAGCTACAGTTTATATAGGCAGTGACTCAATGTATGACTTGGGAATACATGTAATTAAAAATGCTACGGCAACGACTGCGACTACAAGTTCTACAGATACTTCTCCTTGCGGTGGTTCTTATCTTACTGATGCAAGTGGTAATCTCATAAAGGGGCAAGCATCGGGTACTACACCTAGAGCCACGGGAGTTTTAAATATGTATCGTCAGGCTGGTGGCAGTGCTACCACCCCTACATATATGGTAGTTCCGACTAGTATGATTTTACTTGACCATCCAAATACAACCTCGCAAATCACTTATAATTTTGCAATGTCTTTTTATAATTGGGACACTCAAACTATTTATTTAAATAGATCACACTCAAACCAACAGAATAGTGGTGGTTTATATGACACTAATCCAGTTAGCACTGTTACTTTAATGGAAATAGCTGGCTAATGTTTGGTTCTCAAACAATATCAGAAAATAGTATTGCCACGGACGGCATTGTGCTTCTTGGGTCTGAATCGCTTAACGCAAACTTTACACAGTCTACAAATCTTTCTGGCACTTTTCTTGGAAGTATGACTGTTGATGCTTTTTTCTCTAAACTTGTAGCAGCTTCAGGA
>FUFK010639823.1_pt1 | contig 85821 bp, 95 predicted proteins | sample 1021851 | NCBI WGS metagenome assembly FUFK01 (sample SAMEA51879418, study PRJEB19060) | metagenome
ACTGACGTGGTCGAGGGCGAGGAATTGCAGCGCAATCTCGCGGGCCAGATCGTCGAGCCGCTGCGCATGCGGCTCCAGCAGCGCCTCGCGCTGGGGGAGCCGGTCGGCGCGCGCCTGCAGCCGNTCGCNCCCCAGCTGTACCGGGCGCAGGATCGCGCGTTTCTTGCGCGCTTCGAAATCGGCCAGCACCGCGGCGAGCTCGGCGCGCACCGGCACCGCCATTTCCGCCGCGGCGGTCGGCGTTGGCGCGCGGCGATCGGCGGCGTAGTCGGCCAGCGTGGTATCGGTTTCATGGCCGACCGCGCAGATCGTGGGGATCGGGCACTCGGCAATCGCGCGCACCACCGCTTCTTCGTTGAAGCTCCACAGATCCTCGATCGACCCGCCACCCCGCGCGACGATGACCAGATCGGGCCGGTCGGGGTGTTCGCGGGGCATCTGCGCGAACCCGCGGACCGCGCCCGCGACCTGCTCGGCAGCACCCTTACCCTGCACCAACACCGGCCACACGATCACGCGGCTGGGGAAGCGGTCGGCAAGCCGGTGGAGGATGTCGCGGATCACCGCCCCGGTGGGCGAGGTGACCACGCCAATCGTTCGCGGCAGGAACGGCAGCGGCTGTTTGCGCTCGGCCGCGAACAGGCCTTCCGCCGCCAGCCGCGCGCGAGTCTTCTCGAGCAGCGCGAGCAGCGCGCCCTCGCCCGCCAGCTCCATCCGCTCGATCACGATCTGGTACTTGGAACGGCCGGGATAGGTCGTCACCTTCCCGCTGGCGACCACTTCGAGCCCGTCTTCGGGATCGAACGGCAGGCGCTGGGTATTGCCGCGCCACATGACCCCGTCGATCACCGCCTGTTCGTCCTTGAGCGCGCAATACATGTGGCCCGATGCCGCCCGCTTCACCCCCGACAACTCCCCGCGCAGGCGCACGAAACCGAAGCGGTCTTCCACCGTCCGCTTCAACGCCTGCGAAATTTCGCTCACGCTGAGCGGCTCGGCGTTGTCGCCCGTGCGGCGCTTCGCTACCAAGCTCGCATCTTCGGAATCTGACGGGAAATCGGCGGCCATGAATATCCTTCTACTCGGGTCGGGCGGGCGCGAACATGCATTGGCGTGGAAACTGGCGCAATCGCCGCGGTGCGACAAGCTGTGGGCGGCGCCGGGCAACCCTGGTATCGCACAACATGCCGAATGCACCGCGCTGGATGCCGGCAACCACGATGCCGTGGTCTCCTTCTGCACGGACAATGCGATCGCCCTGGTGGTGATCGGNCCCGAAGCTCCGCTGGTCGACGGGCTCGCCGATACGCTGCGCGCGGCGGGGATCGACACCTTCGGTCCCTCGCGCGAAGCCGCGCAGCTCGAAGGCAGCAAGGGCTTCACCAAGGAGCTGTGCCAGCGCGCGAACATTCCCACCGCACGCTACGAGCGCTGCGTCTCGCTCGAACAGGCGTGGGGCGCGCTCAAGCGCTTCGATCCGCCTTTCGTGCTCAAGGCTGACGGGCTCGCCGCGGGCAAGGGCGTGGTCATCGCCGAAACCTACGAAGAAGCCCAGCACGCGCTCGACGAGATGTTCGACGGCAAGTTCGGCAGCGCGGGCAGCGAAGTGGTGATCGAGCAGTTCCTGATGGGCGAGGAGGCCAGCTTCTTCGCGCTGACCGATGGCACGGCGATCGTGCCCATCGGCACCGCGCAGGATCACAAGCGCGTGGGCGCAGGCGATACCGGACCGAACACCGGCGGCATGGGCGCCTATTCTCCCGCCCCGGTGCTGAGCGAGGATTTGCAGGCACAGGTCATGCGCGAGATCGTCGAGCCGACGGTGCGTACCATGGCCGCCGAGGGTACGCCCTATTCGGGAGTGCTCTATGCCGGGCTGATGCTGACCAAAGACGGCCCGCAACTGATCGAATACAATGCGCGCTTCGGCGATCCCGAATGCCAGGTGCTGATGATGCGGCTGGAAAGCGATCTGGTCGAACTGATGCAGGCCTGCGCGCAAGGACGGCTGGGCGACATCGCCGAGCCGGCGCTATCGGGCGATTTCGCGCTGACCGTGGTGATGGCGGCCGAGGGCTACCCCGGCACGCCCAAGAAGGGCGGTAGGATCGATCTGGGCGAGGCCGAGGCCGGCGGCGCCAAGGTCTTCCACGCCGGCACTAAACTCGCAGGCGAGACGCTGACCAGCAGCGGCGGCCGCGTGCTCAACGTCACCGCGCGCGGAGCAAGCGCGACCGAAGCACAGGCAAAAGCTTATGAGGCGGTCGACGCGATCACCTTCCCCGACGGCTTCTGCCGCCGCGACATCGGCCAGCGCGAAGTGCGGCGGGAGCAGGCCTAACGCGCGACGAAGCCGGACCCCGGACGGGCCTGGGGTGATTTCATCGGTAGGCGGAGGAAAGTGGCCTACCCCAGTTTCTCGGCAACCAGCGCCTTGAGGTCGGCTTCGCTGCGTGCGCCGTAGTGCGAGATGATCTCGGCGGCGCAGATGGCGCCCATGCGCAGGCAGGTTTCGAGCGTTTCGCCGCGCGCATGGCCGGTGAGGAAGCCGGCTGCGAAGAGATCGCCCGCGCCGGTGGTGTCGACGACCTTGTCGATCGGTTCGGCGGCAACCTCAGCGCGCGCGCCGTTGGCGATGCCCACCGCGCCCTTGGCGCTGCGCGTGGCGACCAGCACGGGGACCTTGTCCTGCAGCATGGCGAGCCCTGCCTCGAAATCCGCTTCGCCGGTCAGTGTTGCGAGTTCGCTCTCATTGACGAAGAGAATGTCGATCTGACCTTCCTCGATCAGCGCGCGGAAATCGTCGCCATGACGATCGATGACGAAGCTCTCGCTGGCAGTGAAGGCGACCTTGCGGCCCGCNTTGCGCGCTACCTCGATCGCGCGGCGCATTGCGCGGCGCGGTTCTTCCGGGTCCCACAGATACCCTTCGAGATAAAGGATGCCTGCGCTGGCGATCAGCTCGTCGTCGAGCGCGGCGGGGGGGAGGAACTGGCTTGCCCCGAGGAAGGTGTTCATCGTCCGCTCGCCATCGGGCGTGACGAAGATGAGGCAGCGCGCGGTCGAGGGCTGGCCTTCGCGGGCCGGCGTGTCGAAATCGATTCCCACCGCGCGGATGTCGTGGCTGAAGACGTCGCCCAGCTGGTCCTGCGCCACCTGCCCGACGAATGCGCATTGCGCGCCCAGCGCCGACATGCCGGCAAGCGTGTTGGCGGCAGAGCCCCCGGAAATTTCCTTCGCCGGCCCCATCGCCTCGTACAGTCGCCGGGCGCCGTCCTCGTCGACCAGCGTCATCCCGCCCTTGTTGAGATCGAGTTCGGCGATCAGGTCTTCTTCGCAAGGGGCCATCACATCGACGATGGCATTGCCGATGGCGATTACGTCGTAACGGGGTTCGGTCATGGGTACTCCGGGGAGGGGATAATCGGTGTGTCGGGCGCGGTTAGCGGCTCGTCGGGGTTTGGCCAAGGGCAGCGTTGACTTGGGCAGGGCGCGCGCGCATCGCAGTGGCCCTATGGTGTCGCTTTCCCGCGCTCTTGTTCTGGCGATCGTCCAGCTCGGCGATCCCGCTATCCTGAAAGTGCTGGCAAAGACCGCAGTGGTCACGCTGCTGGTTTTCGCAGCGGGGGGCACGGCGCTCTATGTCGCGCTCGACAGCGCGATCGGTACCGCCTTCGGGATCGAGGCCGCCGGTCTCGGTGCACTGGCCGCGGCGGTGGCGACCGTGCTGGCTGCATGGTTCCTGTTCCGGGTAGTCGCGCTGTTCGTGCTGCAGTTCTTTGCCGAGGACGTGGTCCGCGCGGTCGAGCAGCGTCATTACCCGCAAGCTGCGGCGAACGCCCGGCGAATCGGGTTCGGCGAGGAGCTGGGCCATGCCTTGCGTTCGCTGGGCCGCACACTCGTTGCCAATGCGCTGGCATTGCCGGTTGCCGGCCTGNTGCTGTTTACCGGCGTGGGCGCTGCAGCGGTGTTCCTGGTGGTCAACGCCTTGCTGGTCGGGCGCGAACTGCATGACGCCGTATGGCTGCCCCACCGCGCGCATGCGGCCGAAGCCGCGCCGATTGGCGGCGCGACCCGATTTCTGCTCGGCGCCGTGGTGGTGACGCTGCTTGCAATACCTTTCCTCAACCTCCTCGCCCCGATACTGGGCGCGGCGAGTGCGACGCATCTCGTCCACCGCGCTCGAGAGAAAGGTCCGCATGCGTAAGTCCGTCCTGTTCCTGCTGCCGCTGCTGGGCGCCTGCGCCACCGGACCCGTACCCGGCTCCACTGCACCGTCGCGGCCGGCGTCCGCGCCGCCGCCGCAGCAAGTGCGGGTGGCTCCGTCGACCCCCGACTTCCGCGCGCCGCGGGTCATGAATGTGCCTGGCCTCGAAGGCGTGATCGGCCGCAACCAGACCGCGCTGGCGAATATTTTCGGGCCGCCGCGAATCGACGTAACCGAAGGTGACGCGAAGAAGCTGCAATTCGTGGGCGAGGCCTGCGTACTCGACATCTATCTCTATCCGCTCAGCCCGGGTGCGGAACCCAGTGCAACCTATGTCGATGCACGCCGCGCGAGCGACGGGCTCGATGTCGATCGCGCGGCCTGCGTGCGCGCGCTGCGCCGCTGAAGCCCGCATCCGCTAACCCGGACTTAAGCAAACCGCGCTAGGCTCCGCGAACCGGTGTTAGGCGGGAGTTTGGTACAGATGAGCGTGCATTTCGGCGAACTGGCGATGAAATTCGGTGCGGACGGCGTGATTTCGCCGGGCGAGGTGCTTGCGCTACGGCGCGAAGCCTGGCCCGATGGGCATATCTCGCAGGCCGAGGCCGAAGCGATCGTTGCGCTCAACCACCAGCTTACGTCGCGCTGCCGGGAATGGGTGGAATTCTATGTCGAGGCGCTGGGCGAATATGTCGTCAATCAGCGTGCGCCGAAGGGCTATGTCGATGCCGAGAACGCGGCATGGCTGATGGCGCAGCTGGACGCCGATGGCACGCTTGGCTCGATGGCCGAGATCGAATTGCTGGTGCGCGTGTTCGAATGCGCACAGAACGTGCCGGTATCGCTGAAGGACTATGCGGTCGCGCAGATGGAACACGCCGTTCTCGAGGGGACGGGGCCGACGCGCGATGGCGGCATGCTCGAAGCCGGCAATGTCAACGCGGCCGAGGCATTGCTGCTGCGGCGGGCGATATTCGCCCCCGCAAGCGAACGGCCCGCGGCCGTGGGACGCAAGGAAGCCGAAATGCTCTTCCGGCTCAAGGATGCAACGCTGGGCGCGGACAACGCCCCCGAATGGAAGCATCTGTTCGTGCAGGGCATTGCCAATTACCTGCAGGCCTACAGCGATCCGAATGCGCAGCTGAGCCGCGAACGCGCGGTCGAACTGGATGCCTTCATGGCCGATACGCAGGCGCGGGTCGGCGGCTTTCTCGGCCGCATGGCCAAGGCCTCGCCCAATGCATTCGGCAAGGTCTTCGGCCGCAAGGCGCCTGCTCCGGATCGCTCGGAGGCCGTCGGCCGGGCATACGCCGTTACCGATGACGAGCGGGAATGGCTCGAAGCGCGGATCGAAGCCGATGGTCNGNTNGACGAATACGAGCAGGCGCTGCTCGATTTCCTCGCCGAAGACTGAGCTTCACTTGCGGAGCGCGTGAAAACCGTTCTTGGCGAGCGCGCGCCAGCGTTTTTGCCGGTGCGCGTAGAACAGGCGCGCGAATCCCGCGACCAGCGGCGTCAGCATGCCCGCATCGATATGCACGCGATCGGTGTAGCGCGTGCAGCCGTCACCGGGGGCGATTTCGACCCAGTGATCCCAGCGGCGAACGAACGGTGAATGGCCATTGTCGCGCAGCACATGCGCTGTGGGCGGAGATGTGGGAAATTCGATCCCGATGACCTGCCAGCCGATGGGAAGTATCCCGAAGACGAACATCCACGCGCGGTATTCGCCCGGGGTCCAGCGGCGGGGAAAGCGCCCGCCGCACGGCACGAAGCGAATCAGCGGCGCAGCCACATGCCGGAGCAAGGCGCTCGTCTGCGCGTGATCCCAGACCGCCTCGGGTGGCGCGTCGAGCCAGGTCGTCAGCTCGACGGTGCGGGTCACACCATGAAGCTTTCGCCGCAACCGCAGGCGCCCTTGGCATTGGGATTTTCGAACACGAAGCCGGCGGTGAAATCGTCTTCCACCCAGTCCATCGTGCTGCCGATCAGGTAGAGTACGCTGGCGCTGTCGATATAGAAGGTCCCGCCGGGGGTTTCGATCTTCTCGTCGAACTTGGCTTCCTCGGTGACGTAGTCGACCGAATAGGCAAGCCCGGAACAGCCGCGCCGGGGCGTCGACAATTTGACGCCGATGGCTTCGTCGGGCGCTTTCGCCATCAACTGCGCGACGCGCTGTTCCGCGCGCTCGGTCAGGATGACGGCTGCTTTCGGCGCCGCGCATGTCTTCATATCGCCCATCACAGCATCCCCAGTTCGAGCCGTGCCTCGTCGGTCATCTTATCCGGGCCCCAGGGCGGGTCCCACACCAGATTAACTTCCGCATCGCGCACGCCGGGCACGCTCGCCGCACGCAGTTCGACTTCGGCAGGCATGGTTTCGGCGACCGGGCAATGCGGCGTCGTCAGCGTCATGGTGACGGTGACATCGCTCTCGTCATCAACCTCGACCCCGTAAATCAGCCCGAGATCGTAGATATTCACCGGGATCTCCGGGTCGAAGATTTCCTTCAGCGCGGCAACGACCGCTTCATAAAGGTCGCCGCCCGGGGCGCCCGCGGGCAAGCCCTCGGGCTTTTTCTGCAGGAACCCTTCGAGATAGTCGCGCTTGCGCTCCATCGTGGCGCGCGCGCTTTCCTCGGGATCGACCGCATCCTCCACCCGGGCGCGCGGCGGCTTTACCGTTGCCACGTCTGCGGGCGATGGTGCCGCGATCCAATCCTGGTCCTTGTTCGTTCCTTCGCTCATCCGAAGATCCTCTGGGTGCGTTCGATACCGCGCAGCAGCGCAGCGATGTCGTTTTCGTCGGAATACAGCCCGAAGCTTGCCCGGGCGGTGGCGGGAACCCCGAGATGATCCATCAGCGGCTGCGCGCAGTGATGGCCAGCCCGGATCGCCACATTCTCTTCATCCAATATGGTACCGAGATCGTGCGGATGAACCCCCTCGATCGCAAAGCTGACGATGCCGGCGCTTTCTTCCGGGCCGAACAGCGTGACCGAATTCAGCGCACGCAATTCATCGCGCAGCTGCCTAGCAAGGCCCGCCTCATGCGCGAACAGCCGGTCGGGTCCCAGCGCGGCAACATAGTCGATCGCGGCATGCAGCGCGATTGCCTCGGTGATGATTGGGGTTCCGGCCTCGAACCGCTGCGGGGGCGGCGCATAGGTGGTCTTTTCGAAAGTGACCCGGTCGATCATCGCGCCGCCGCCCTGCCACGGGGGCATGGCACCGAGAATTTCCTCGCGCGCCCACAGCACGCCGATCCCGGTGGGGCCATAAAGCTTGTGACCCGACAGCGCGTAAAAATCGCAGCCGAGCGCGGCCATGTCGAGCGCCATGCGCGGCGCGGCCTGGCAGCCGTCCAGCAGCAGCTTCGCACCGACCGAATGCGCGATATCCGCCGCGGCGCGTGCATCGAGCACGCTCCCGAGAACGTTCGAGACATGCGCCAGCGCGACCAGCCTGGTCCGCGGAGTCATCATGGCTTCGAGCGCACCCAGATCGATCCGGCCGTCTTCGGTCAGCGGGCAGACATCGATCTGCGCGCCGGTCCGTTCGGCGACCATCTGCCACGGGACGATGTTCGAGTGATGCTCCAGCATCGACAGGACGATGCGATCGCCCTCGCCGATCTGCGCCATGCCCCAGCTCGCCGCGACCAGATTGATCGCTTCGGTCGCACCGCGGACGAAGACCACTTCGTCCTCGCCCTTCGCGCCGATGAATTCGGCAACGCGGCGGCGAGCGGCTTCGTAGCCAAGCGTCATTTGCGCGCTACGTCCGTACACGCCGCGATGGACGGTGGCGTAATCCACGCCGAGCGCGCGGGTCATCGCATCGATGACGGCTTGCGGTTTCTGCGCGGTGGCGGCTGTGTCCAGGTAATGCCACGGCGCGCCATCGCCGGTTACCATGCCGGGGAAATCGGCACGGACATCGGCGGCAGGCGAAAGGGTGGCAGCGACGCTCACAGCGCCTTGTCCACCTTGTCGAGCGCGATCTGCATCAAGGTTTCGCGCGTTTCGTCATCGTCGAGAGCAACCAGAGCATCGCCGAGGAACGCCTGCACCATCAAGCGGCGGGCGAGTTCGGGCGAGACGCCGCGCGCGGCCATGTAGAACCGTGCGGTCTCGTCGAGTTGGCCGACACTGGCGCCATGCGCGCATTTGACGTCGTCGGCGAAAATCTCGAGCTGCGGGACGGCGTTTACGCTCGCGCCTTTCTCCAGCAGCAAACCCTTGAAATCCTGCGCCGCGTCGGTCTTCTGCGCATGGCGCACGACATCGATATTGCCGAGGAAATTGCCCGTCCCGTGGCCCCAATGGACCGCGCGAACGGTCTGGTTGCTGGTGGCTTCGGGTTCGGCGTGGATCGTCCGCGTGACGAATTCGCGCACCGTATCGCGGCCGCCAACGGTGATTCCGCCGAATTCGAAATGCGCGCCCTTGTGAAGCGTGACTTCGACTTCCAGCCGCGCATATTCGGCGGCGGCAAGGACGGCGAAGAGTTCGCATGTCGCGCCTTCGCCGATGGTCACGCGCCAGCGGTGCAGCCGGGTGGGCTGCGGATCGTCGGCATCGCGGATCACCAGCGTATCGCGGAAGGTTTCGCCCGCCGCGATATCGATCGTACGCCAGTCGTCGAGCGCTTCGCCCTGCAGCCGTTCGACTGCAGAATAGCGCCAGCCCTCCTCGCGCCGGGTGGGAAGTTCAGCGGCTTCAGGCATCGGCCATCACCGCGTCATAGCCTTCGTTCTCGAGTTCGATCGCCAGTTCGGGACCGCCGGTGCGCACGATGCGGCCCTGCGACAGGATCGACACCTTGTCCGGCTTCACCACTTCGAGCAGGCGCTGGTAGTGGGTGATCAGCAGGACGCCCTTCGCCGGGTCGCGCATGATCGCATTGATACCATCGCCCACGACGCGCAGCGCATCGATGTCGAGACCGCTGTCGGTTTCGTCGAGCACGGCGAACTTGGGATCGAGAATGCCCATCTGCACCATTTCGGCGCGCTTCTTCTCGCCGCCCGAAAAGCCGACATTCACGTGCCGCTTGAGCATGTCGGGATCGAGCTTGAGCAGGGCCGCCTTGTCCTTCGCCAGCTTGAGGAACTCGCCGCCGGTCAGCGCTTCCTCGCCGCGCGCCTTGCGCTGGGAATTCAGCGCTTCGCGGAGGAATTGCAGATTCGAGACCCCCGGGATTTCGACCGGGTACTGGAACCCGAGGAACAGGCCCGCAGCCGCGCGCTCATGCGGCTCGAGGTCGAGCAAATCGACCCCGTCGAAGCTGACCGAACCCTGCGTCACCTCGTAACCGGGACGTCCGCCAAGCACATAGGCCAGCGTCGACTTGCCGGCACCATTGGGGCCCATGATGGCATGGACCTCGCCCGCGGGAATTTCGAGCGTCAGCCCGTTGAGGATCGTCTTGCCGTCGATTTCGGCGTGGAGATTGTCGATTTTCAGCATGTCAGTTCCTGTCGTCGCGACGCGGTCCGCGGCTGGGGCGCCGGGGCGTCGATCCGTATTTCGATTGGTGTTCGCGGCGCGCGGTCTGCTTGTCCCGGTAGCGCGCGTTCATGGCGGCGAAGATCGGCTGCATTGCTGCTTCCACGTCTTCGAGAATGGTTTCGGCGGGGATCCGCAGCACTTCGATGCCCACTGCGCCGAGGCTCTTGTCGCGCCGCCGCGCAAGCGCGTCGTTCTGCTCCGGCTCGTCGATCGCGACCGCCAGGCCGAGCGGGTGCGAGACGAAATCGAGAATCGCCGAGCCCACCACAGTGTGGCGCGTGAACTTGAACTTGCCGAAATCCTCTTTCGCAAAGCGCGCGGCGAGTGCCTTGTGTGCTTCGGTCGAATGCCGCCGCAGGTCGCGCGCACGGTCGTGCAGCGCATCGAGCCGCTTCTCCGAGATCTCCCAGCCGCGACCCTTCTTCTTGATCGTGGGCGCGGCATCGGCAGTCTCTGATGGATCGCGGAGCTGGAGAGTCTTGCGTTCGGTCATCCCACGCTCCCTTCGAGCGAGATCGCNAGCAGCTTCTGCGCTTCGACGGCGAATTCCATTGGCAGCTCCTTGAGCACGTCCTTGGCGAAGCCGTTGACGATCAGCGCCATGGCCTCCTCGTCGTCGAGACCGCGCTGCTGCGCGTAGAACATCTGGTCGTCGCTGATCTTGCTGGTGGTCGCCTCGTGCTCGATCTGCGCGCTGGGGTTCTTCACCTCGATATAGGGNACGGTGTGCGCNCCCGACTGGTCGCCGATCAGCAGCGAATCGCATTCGGTGCGATTGCGCACCCCATCAGCGTTGGCGGCCACGCGGACCATGCCGCGATAGGTGTTGTTNGACTTGCCGGCCGAGATNCCCTTCGAGATGATCGTCGAACGGCTCCCCTTGCCNTTNTGGATCATCTTGGTGCCGGTATCGGCCTGCTGGTAATTGTTGGTCACCGCGACCGAGTAGAATTCGCCCACGCTGTCTTCGCCGTTGAGCACGCAGCTGGGATATTTCCACGTCACCGCGCTGCCGGTTTCGACCTGCGTCCAGCTGATCTTGCTGCGCGCGCCCTGGCACAGGCCGCGCTTGGTGACGAAATTGTAGATCCCGCCCACGCCNTCGGCATTGCCGGGATACCAGTTCTGNACGGTNGAGTACTTGATTTCGGCGTCTTCCATCGCAACCAGCTCGACCACCGCGGCATGGAGCTGGTTCTCGTCACGCATCGGCGCGGTGCAGCCTTCGAGATAGCTGACATAGCTNCCCTTNTCGGCGATGATCAGCGTGCGTTCGAACTGGCCGGTGTTCTCCGCATTGATGCGGAAATAGGTGCTCAGCTCCATCGGGCAGCGCACGCCTTCGGGCACGTAGACGAAGGTCCCGTCGGAGAAGACCGCGCTGTTCAGGGTGGCGAAGTAGTTGTCGTGCTGCGGNACGACCTTGCCGAGCCACTTCTTGACCAGCTCGGGATATTCGCGAATCGCCTCGCTGATCGACAGGAAAATGACGCCCGCCCGCTTCAGCTCCTCGCGGAAGCTGGTGGCCACGCTGACGCTGTCGAACACGGCATCGACGGCCACCTTCTTCGCGCCNTTTACGCCNGCAAGCACTTCCTGCTCGCCCAGCGGAATGCCGAGCTTGTCGTANACGCGCTTGATCTCGGGATCGAGTTCGTCGAGCGATTCGAGCTCAACCTTCTTCTTCGGGGCCGCGTAATAATAGGCGTCCTGATAGTCGATCNCCGGATAGCCGAGCTTGGCCCAGTCGGGCTCCACCATTTCCTGCCACAGGCGGAAGGCCTTGAGGCGCCAGTCGAGCATCCACTCGGGCTCGCCCTTCTTGGCGCTGATGAACCGGACCGTGTCTTCGGTCAGGCCCTTTTCGGCGAATTCGGTCTCGATGTCCGAAGACCAGCCGTGTTCGTACTCGGCGGCCTTTTCGGCNGCTTCACGCGCTTCGCGGTCCTGGATGTCGATTTCTTCGCTCATGCAATCTCTCTTTCGCGCGCCAGCTGGGTCAGCGGTATCGCTGCCAGCGCACCACGCAGTGCTTCATTGACGACCGGCCAGTGCGGCTTGACCAGGCATTCGTGTTCGACTGAACAGTCCGNGCCTTCGATGCAGGCGGTCAGTGCGATCGGCCCTTCGACCGCCTCGACGATATCGGCCACGGTAATCGCCGCGGCCGGCCGGGCGAGCTGCAAGCCGCCGCCTGCGCCCCGGCTCGACCGGAGCAACCCTGCCGCCGACAGCTTGCTGACCAGCTTCTGCACNGTCGGGACCGGCAATCCGGTCTCCGCGGCGAGTTCGCCCGCACTGGTCTTCGCGCCGCCGCAGTGACGCGAAGCGGCGCACATGGCGACCACGGCATAATCGGCTAGGTTGGAAAGGCGCATATCAAATCGGACCAAATCGTTCCGATTGGCCAATTAGGGGCGCATCCCCTGCTTTTCAACGGGAAACAGCGTGTTGCGAGTCGTTAGCAATCAGAGCTCGTCGAGCGGCTCCCGGCCCAGCTGCTCGGCTTCCCCGGCGCCGAACAGGCTCACCGAACTGTAGCCGTCGGGGCCCAGCATGTCGTTGATCGTGGAGCCCGAATTGGGCTGCAACCGCTTGGGTGTNCGCCCGGTGAAGAAGCGGATTTCCTTGATCAGATGTGCCTGGTCGTAAAACGCTTCGCGGATTTCCGCTTCGATCTCGTCGGGCAATTGCGGCATCGACAGCAGGGTCGCCGCACGCACCGCGCGGTAGCGGCGCACCAGCCGGACCGGCGATTGCCCGAAGAATTGCGCGACGAGACGCTGNGCCTGTCGCTTNGAGTAGGGCAGCTGGTCGTACAATACGTCGAGCTCGGGCTTGAACGAACTCGACAGCCATTCGAGCGTGCGATCGATCACGGTCAGATGCTGGTCGGGCAGGCTCGACAGCCCTTGGCGGACGATGTCGCACATCGCGTCGAGCAATTCGCCATCATCGATCTCACCCGCTCGCCAGCGCGGCGCCAGTGTCGTATGGCGTTCTGCCAGCGGGTCCTTCAGTACCGTTTCCGGCTGCAGGAAGGCGTCGTGGTAGTCATGAACCGAAAGCCCGGACAGCGCGGCCCAGCCCCGGAAGTTGAGCGATACGCCGAATACAACCCCGGGCCCGCTGACGCTGAAGTTGCGCGCCTGGCACAGCGGCGCGACAAAGAACGCGTCGCTGGTATCGGACACCACATCGTCGAACTGCATTCGCCCGACACCGCGCCCGAACACCACCATCTGGCCCGAATAGGCCGGCAACACGTCGTCGAGCTGCCCATCGCTGGTGCGCCAGATATAGAGCGAGTTGAGATAGGGCGCGAGATCGGGTGGCGCCGCTACGAACTCGAACGAATGTGACGCCTCGCCGCTTGGTACAACCGCCAAACCCCTGCCCCCAAATCTCTTCCTCAACCAATTGTATAAATACGCCAATCCCGTTTGCTCCGCAATCGCTTAGTAAACGNGCTGTTTGGGATGGGCGGAAAAAAAGGGGGCANCCTCGCAAGGTGCCCCCCTTTGAAGTCGAGAACTCGTTGCAGGAATGCTCCGAGCCCTTCGGGTCGCAAAACCCTCTTACGCCGGTCTTGCNGTAATTCATTGTATGCAAGCGACAACGCGGGCCCTGGNGGGTTGTTCAGCGGCGTTTTTTTGACGCTGCATNGCGNGCCCTAGCCGCGCGGGCGCTCGACAGCCTTCGCGGAACGCGGCAATGCGCGGTGCATGCTGTTCGACCTTGCCCGCCCTGTCCTGTTCGCGCTCGATCCCGAGCGCGCGCATCGCCTGACTGTGAAAGCGCTCGCCGTTTCGCCCCGCACCGCGCCGCCCCAGGCCGGCCCGCTGGCGATCGATGTCGCGGGGCTCGCCTTCCCCAACCCGGTCGGCATGGCAGCGGGATTCGACAAGGACGCCGAAGTCCCCGACCAGTTGCTCGGCCTGGGCTTCGGTTTCACCGAAGTCGGTTCGATCACTCCGCTGCCGCAGGCGGGCAATCCCAAGCCGCGGCTGTTCCGGCTGGTCGAGGACCGTGCGGTGATCAATCGGATGGGGTTCAACAACGGCGGGGCCGAGGCCGCGCTCGCCCGGCTCGAACGCCGCGCCGGTCGGCCAGGCATTGTCGGGATCAATGTCGGGGCGAACAAGGACAGCGCGGACCGCGCGGCCGACTACGCGACGATGACCCGCATAATGGCACCGCTGGCCTCGTATCTCGCGGTCAATATTTCCAGCCCCAACACCCCGGGCTTGCGCGCTTTGCAGGACGAGGGGGCGCTGATCGGGTTGCTCGATGCAGTGTTCGAGGCCCGCGGAGACCGGGGCCCGCCCGTATTCCTCAAGGTCGCGCCCGATCTCGAACCTGCGGATGTCGACGCGATTGCACGTATCGCGATCGACCGGGGGCTTGGCGCCCTCATCGTGTCCAATACCACTATCTCGCGTCCGGCGCTGGCCTCGGCGCATGCGGGAGAAACCGGCGGGCTGTCGGGTGCTCCGCTCCGCGATCTCGCACAGCAGCGCCTGCGCGACTTCCGCAAGGCAACCGGCGGCGAGCTTCCGCTGGTGGGCGTGGGTGGCATCGCCACCGCAGCGGACGCCTGGGCCCGCATCCGCGCGGGCGCCAGCCTGGTGCAGCTCTACAGCGCGATGGTTTATGGGGGCCCCGGCCTGCCCCGGCAGATCGTCCGGGGCCTTGAGCAGTTGATGCGCCGCGACGGTTTCGCTTCGATTGCCGAAGCGGTCGGAAGCGAATAGCGTCGCATCCATGAAGAGACTGATTTCCATTCCGCTTCTGGCCGCTGCCCTGGCTGGCTGCTCGATCAATCCATCGCCGGAATCCGCACCTCCTTTATCGCCGACCGCTTTTGCAGGCGCAGTCAGCGCGGCGGACCCACGAGCGCAAGCCGCAGGCGAAGCTATGCTGGCACGGGGAGGCAGCGCCACCGACGCCGCCATCGCCGTCATGCTGGCGCTGACGGTGGTCGAACCGCAGAGCTCGGGCATCGGCGGCGGCGGGTTCATGGTCCGCGGCATGCCGGACGGCACNGTCGCAACCTTCGATGGCCGCGAAACCGCTCCTGCCGGCGCCACGCCGGAATGGTTTCTCGACGACAACGGCGAAGTCCCGCCGCGCAGCGAATCGGTCCGCAGCGGGCTGTCGGTCGGGGTGCCGGGGAACATCGCGCTCGCCGCCAAGGCGCACGCCGCGCATGGCAAGCTCGCCTGGGCCGACCTTTTCGAGCCGGCCATCCGCCTTGCGCGCAGCGGGTTCGAGATCAATCCGCGGCTCAATGGCATGCTCGAGAGTGCCCGGAACCGATCGGCACATTCCGCGGCCGCGCGATCGCTGTACTTCGACGATCAGGGCGATCCCCGGCCNGTCGGCACGCTGGTCGTGAACGAGCCGCTCGCGCAGACNCTCGAGATGATAGCGGGCGGTGGGCNGGAAGCCTTCTATTCGGGCGAACTGGCGGAACGGATCGCCGAGACGGTCAGCGCGGATACGCCGCGCACGGGCGCGATGACCTATGCCGACATNACGGGTTACGAAGCCAAGACCCGCGATGCTGTCTGCGCACCCTATCGGGCCTATCGCGTCTGCACCATGGGCCCGCCGACNTCGGGCGGTGTNGCGGTTTTGCAGATGCTTGGCCAGCTNGAGCGGTTTCCTATCGCCGANATGGGAGTGCGCAATCCGCTGACCTGGCATCTGTTCGTNGAATCGCAGCGGCTGGCCTACGCCGACCGCGAGTTGTACCTGGCCGATAGCGATTACGTGCCTGTCCCNGTCGCCGGACTTGTCGATCGGGATTATCTCGCATCGCGCAGCGGATTGATCGCCCCCGACCGCAGACTGACCGAAGTCACTGCCGGAACCCCTCCAGGCGCGGACACTGCGCTGGCCGATGGCGACGAACCCGAAGAACACGGCACCTCGCATTTCGCCGTCGTCGACGCTGACCAGATCATGATCAGCTACACCTCGACGATCGAGGGGGCGTTCGGTTCGGGCCTGATGACGGGCGGGTTTTTCCTCAATAACGAGCTGACCGATTTCAGCCGGTCGCCCACGGTCGACGGGCAACCCGTCGCCAACCGGGTTGAAGCGGGTAAGCGTCCGCGCAGTTCGATGGCCCCTACGGTCGTCTACGATCCTGAAGGCAAACCCTTCCTCGCGGTCGGTGCTGCAGGGGGAAGCACCATCCCGGTGCAGACCGCGCGCAGCATCATCGGGGCAATCGATTTCGGCCTTTCGGCAGAAGAGATCCTCGCCCTGCCCTTCGTCATGGCGTTCGGCGACCGGCTGCTGCTTGAACGGGGCACCTGGCTCGAAGAGCAGGCCGATGCCTTCCGCAGCCTCGGGCACGAACAGGTTCTGGTGCGCGAAGCCCCCGTGAAAGGCGGCGCCGTGCTGCGGACTGCGGCTGGGTGGGAAAGCGCCCGCGACCCGCGGCTCGAAGGGCAGATCGAAATCCCCTAGCACGGCTGGCTTGCCGTGGACCGGCGGGCGTCCTAAGCCGTGCCCCGAACTGCGTCATGAAGAACACAGCCGTTGAGGAGCCTGCCGTGCTGTCGGAAATAGATTCCGCGAACAATCTCGTCGAACTTTTCCTCAAACGTGCGGATGAAAAGGGCGACCAGCCGTTNCTCGGCGCAAAGCGCGAGGGCGGGTGGCAGACCATCAGCTGGCGCGAAACGGCCGAGCAGGTGTGCCTGCTCGCCGAAAATCTGCGCGGCCTCGGGCTGAAGGATGGCGACCGCGTATGCCTGGTGTCGGAAAACCGGCCCGAATGGTGCATTGCCGACCTGGCGATCATGGCCGCGGGCTGCGTTACCGTGCCGGCCTACATCACCAATACCGAGCGCGANCACGTGCATATCCTCGACAATTCGGGGGCGCGCGCGGTGATCGTTTCGACCGAGAAACTGCTGCGCCCGCTGCATGGCGCGCTGCAGGCGTCGGGGGTGGCCGAACATGTTATCGGGATCGACGATCTCCATCGCCAGCAATCGGGCAGTTTCGGATATTACAACTGGGCGACCATGCTCGAAGGCGANCCGGCGGCTGCGCGTGCAGCGGTCGAGAACCGCATCGCGGCGATCGGGCGCGGCGATACAGCCTGCATCATCTATACCAGCGGCACCGGCGGCGCCCCGCGCGGCGTGCGCCAGCACCACGGCGCGATCCTGTGCAACGTGGCCGGTGCCGGCGAAATCCTGATCGATGATTTCGGTATCGACCGGGACGAACGGTTCCTGTCCTTCCTCCCGCTCAGCCATGCCTATGAACACAGCGGCGGGCAGTTCCTGCCGATCGGTGTGGGCGCGCAGATCTATTACGCCGAAGGGCTCGAGAAGCTCGCCAGCAATATCGAGGAAACCCGCCCCACGATCATGGTTGTCGTCCCGCGCCTGTTCGAGGTCTTGCGGACCCGGATCATGAAACAGATCCAGAAGCAGGGCGGCGTCGCCGAAAAGCTGATGAACACCGCGCTCGAAGTTGCCGAGCGCCGCGTGGCGGACGATCCCAAGTTCGGGGACGGGCTCAAGGACATGGCGGTCGGCCGCTTGCTGAGGCCCAAGATCCGCCAGCGCTTCGGCGGAAGGATCAAGGCCATGGTGTCGGGCGGCGCTCCGCTCAACCCCGAAGTCGGCGTCTTCTTCGAAGCAATGGGGCTGACCGTGCTGCAGGGGTACGGGCAGACCGAAGCCGGCCCCGTCATCAGTTGCAACCGCCCCGCGGCGGGCATTGCGATGGACACGGTTGGGCCGGCCATGCGCGGTGTGGAAACGCGCATCGCCGACGATGGTGAAATCCTCGTCCGCGGCGAGCTGGTCATGCACGGCTATTGGCAGAACGACGCCGAGACCGAGCGCACCATCAAGGATGGCTGGCTGCATACCGGCGACATCGGTCATATCGACGACAGGGGCCGGATCGTGATTACCGATCGCAAGAAGGACATGATCGTCAACGACAAGGGCGACAATATCGCCCCGCAGAAGGTCGAAGGCATGCTGACGCTGCAGCCCGAGATCGGGCAGGCGATGGTGGTCGGCGACAAGAAGCCCTATGTCGTCGGGCTCATCGTTCCCGATGCCGAATGGACGCTCGAATGGTGCCGTGCGCAGGGCAAGCAGTTCGACTGCAAGCAGCTGCAGGAACTGCCCGAATACCGCAATGCGGTGCGCGCTGCGGTCGACCGGGTGAACAAGGACCTGTCAGTCGTTGAGAAGGTGCGGCAGTTCTCCTTCGCCGATGAACCGTTCACGATCGAGAACGAGGAGATGACTCCCTCGATGAAAATCCGCCGGCACAAGATCAGGGACCGCTACGGCGAACGGCTGGAAAAACATTACCGCAGCTAGGCGGCGGCTTCCTCGATATATTCGGGATAGAAACTGGGCGCGCGGTCGCTCCATCGCGGCGCAGTAGCGGCCGCCTCGCTGAGCGATTGGAGCAGCATCTTNCGCCGTTCGGGCCGGATCTGCGGCAGCGCCGCTGCTGCACAGAACGCGCTGGGTAGCCAAGGCCGCGCAGCCGCNGACANCAGCCGCTCGTAAAGAAAGCGGAANGCGGANAAACACTCGATCCGCTCCTGCGCGAGATCGAACGCGGCGACCCGGGTGAGCTTGCCCAGGAACCCTTCGATGCTGTCGAACCCCGANTCGACGGGCAGCGACTGACGCAGCGCGGCGAGCTCGCGATAGGCGACATACTGGCGGCGTATCGCAGCGTTTTCGCCCGGGTCGCGGCCCCACACGCGAAAGGCGTCGCAGCGGCCGAGGCCGATATCGAGGCTGCGGCGGATGTAGCGTTGTTCGGCAGCGGTGAAGCCGGCGAACTCGCGCAGTTCGGCGATCGTCGGCGATGCAGTTTGCGTAGTGGCCATCACGGCACTCCCCTGTTGCCCAGCGAGTGTGTCCAAAGATGGTTAAGAAGCCGTAAGCGCGCAGTCCGTGCGTCAGATAAGGCCCGCNAGCGGGCTCGAGGGATCCGCATATTTGCGGGTCGCCATGCGCCCGGCAAGATAGGCATCGCGGCCGGCGGCAACCGCCAGTTTCATTGCCCGCGCCATGCGGATCGGATCCTTGGCCTCGGCAATGGCGGTGTTCATCAGCACCCCGTCGCAGCCCAGTTCCATNGCCACGGCCGCGTCCGATGCCGTGCCCACGCCGGCATCGACCAGCACCGGAACGTTGGCGCCTTCCTTGATCAGGCGGATCGTNACCCGGTTCTGGATGCCCAGCCCCGACCCGATCGGAGCGCCCAGCGGCATCACTGCCACCGCACCTGCATCCTCGAGCTGCTTGGCCGCGATCGGGTCGTCGGCGCAATAGACCATCGGCAGGAAGCCCTCCTTGGCGAGCGTTTCGGTCGCCACCAGCGTTTCGCGCATGTCGGGATACAGGGTGCGCGCTTCGCCGAGCACTTCCAGCTTGACCAGATCCCAGCCGCCCGCTTCGCGCGCCAACCGCAGGGTGCGGACCGCTTCCTCGCCGGTGAAGCAGCCGGCAGTGTTGGGCAGATAGGTCACTTTCTTCGGATCGATGTAATCGGTCAGCATCGGGGCCTTGGGATCGCTGACATTGACCCGGCGGACCGCCACGGTGACGATTTCGGCCCCCGATGCCTCGAGCGCCGCGGCGTTCTGTTCGAAATCCGCGTATTTGCCCGTTCCGACGATCAGCCGGCTCGAGAAACGCCGCCCGGCGACGCTCCAGCTGTCGTCGTCCTGTCCGCCGCCGACGAAATGGACGATTTCCAGCGTGTCACCATCGGCGATCCCGATGGCGGCAAGTTCGCTGCGCGGCGCGATCGTGCCATTGCGCTCGACTGCGACCTTGGCGGGATCAAGGTCGAGTTCGCGAACCAGTTCGGCGATGGTGGAAGCGGCGGTACGGCGGGTATCGCCATTGACGGTCAGGGAAATCATGCGCCCCGACTTAGTCGCCGCAGCGCTCCTTGCAAGCGGGGGAATGGACATGGCGCAAGTTGAGCACATGGCCGAGCGATACCAGCGCCACGCCGATAATCGTCAGCACGGCTTCCTTGTAGCCATGCGGTACGGCCAGCGCGCCGCCCATGAAGGTCAGCCCGGTCATGGCAATGACGAACGGCATCGCCATGCGGTGCCGCAACGCGCCCCAGCCGATCGCCACCGCGGCAATCACGGTCGCGAGCAGCAGGCCGACGCGGTGGAATTCGGGTGCGAGCAGGAATTCGCCGCCAAGCCCGAGGCCCGATACCAGCAGGATCGAAAGCACACAGTGGATCGCGCAGGCACCCGACAAGAAGATACCCGCACGGTCGAGCCTGCGACGAATCGGCAAGGTGGCACGCTGGAACATCTTGTGGCAGCTATGTGATGTTGTATCTTATTACAAGCGAAACCGCGCAAGCACGGCGTTTGCGTACTTGCAACGAGCTGTGTGGCGCTTGCCCGTTTTGCACTTGCGCCCCGGAGTGTCGCAAATCACAGACGGCATATGTCGCATTCTAGCAAACCCACGCGTCCTGCCGCGCTTGCCAACTGGCTGATGATCGTCGCTTTCCTCGTCGTCCTGATGGTGGCGGTGGGGGGGATAACCCGTCTGACCGAGAGCGGGCTGTCGATCACGCAATGGAAACCGATAACGGGCGCCATCCCGCCGCTCTCCGAGGCGGCCTGGCAGGCCGAGTTCGCGCTCTATCAGACCACCGGCGAATACCAGACGGTCACCGGGCCAGCCGGGATGGACCTTGCGGCATTCAAGTTCATCTTCTTCTGGGAATGGTTCCATCGGCTGCTCGGCCGGCTGATCGGCCTGGCATTCGCGGTCCCGCTCGCGTGGTTCTGGATCCGCGGCGCCATTCCGCAGGGTTACAAGGGCCGGCTGGTCGCGCTGCTGGCCCTCGGCGGGCTGCAGGGCGTTTTCGGCTGGTTCATGGTTCGCAGCGGCCTGGCGGGGACGATGACCGATGTGAGCCACTTCTGGCTTTCGATCCACTTGCTTACCGCGCTGTTCACCCTTGGCGGACTGATCTGGACGGCGCTGGACCTGCGGCAGCTGGCGACCGGCGCTTCGCGGCCCGCACGCTGGACCGGTATCGCCAGCTGGGTGGGCGCGATCCTGTTCGTCCAGCTGCTGCTGGGGGCCTGGGTTGCCGGACTCAACGCCGGTCTGGCATCCGATACCTGGCCGCTGATGCAAGGACAGCTCGTCCCGGAATACGACCGGTCGCGCGGCCTTGCCTGGGCCGTGACGCACGACCCGTTCCTGCTTCACTTCCTCCATCGGTGGTGGGCCTGGATTGCAGTCATTGCGCTGGTGGTGATGGCGCGGCGCGTCAAACCGCTCGTGCGGCAGGCTTCGGTTGCAATCCATACCGCCTTCGGCATCCAGATCTTGCTCGGCGTTGCCACCGTATGGACTGGCGTGGCGCTATGGGTTGCCGTGGCGCACCAGGTCGTNGGTGCGCTNNTGGTCGCCAGCTTTGCCTGGGGCGCGCATATTCTGGGTCGGCGCACCGNATAGTCGCAGCGCGAGCGCACAGCGCTTGCGCTCGTGAGATCCATTCGCAATAACAAGGAAATCACGCGNCGNTGCGGGGGCTACGGCGCGTGACCCCGGGCATGCCCGGGTGCTATNCGAAGGGGGCGGGATGACCACAGGCAACAGACGCGCATTTCTTGGGCAGCTCGGCATGGCCGCTGCCANCGCCGCTTCGGGCCTGCCGATATCGGCCATCGCACAAACCGGCGGTATCATCGTCCCGTCGGGGCCTTTCCGGTTGCAGCGCGAGCTCGAACGCGGACTGAAAGGCGGGCAGGCAGTGCGCGTGATCCGCGAATGGGATGGCCGCTTCCTAGAGGACCGCAACGGCTTCAAGGCGATCGGCGAACAGGTTTCGTGCGTCGTCTCGGCCCCTGCCGTTCTCGAACCGATTGCCGAGATCGAACGCAATCGGCAGGATGCGGGACCCTTCCCAGCGCAGATCGACCGGCAGGGCCGGATCGTCAAAGCCGGGCGGGCTGGCGGCGGTGCAGACGCCGCTGCCGCGGTTGCAGCCGCGATATCGATCCTCGAGCAGACGGGCCGATCACCGGGCGAGCTCGAGGATGCCAAGAGGTACCTCAACCGCCTTGCGCGATCGGCCGATACGGTCTTTGCCGATCCGCCGCCCGACCTGTTCTTTCCCAGGCCGGGGCGGGCCACGGACCGGCGCGCTCTCGCGCTGNCCGACGCGCTCACGGGTGAAGTGCGCGTGACGCTGGAAGCGACCGCGCGCGACGACGGCCTGCTAGACCGGTTCGAACGGCGCATCGTCACCCGGATCGGCGATGACGTGCGGCCGTCGCACGAAATCTGGACGCTGCGGCTCCTCTGAATAGCGGGTGGTGCTATTTTACCTCCCGCGAGACACGCGGAAACGCTTGACTGAAAGGCGATCAGGCGCCATTTGCCGCGCGCTTCGCGAGTTCGCTCGTTCGGATTCGCCGATTGACGCCGTCGCCTTTCTCAAGACGCGGCACGAACACTAAGAACGGAAATCAGCCATGAAGGCTCTTACGAAGATCACCCGGTCGATCAAACCGGCCGAGGTCGAAAAGAAGTGGCACATCATCGACGCCGAAGGTCTCGTCGTCGGCCGTGTCGCGGCGATCATCGCCAACCATCTGCGCGGTAAGCACAAGCCGAGCTACACCCCGCATGTCGATTGCGGCGACCACGTCGTCGTGATCAATGCCGACAAGGTGAAGTTCACCGGCAAGAAGCTCACCGACAAGATCTATTACAAGCACACCGGTCACCCGGGCGGCATCAAGGAAACCACTCCGGCGAAGGTGCTGGAAGGCAAGTTTCCCGAGCGCGTGCTCGAAAAGGCTGTCGAGCGCATGATTCCGCGCGGCCCGCTCGGNCGTGCACAAATGCGCGCGCTGCACGTATTCGCCGGCACCGAGCATCCCTATGACGGCCAGAAGCCCGAAAAGCTCGACGTTGCCTCGATGAACCGCAAGAACAAGGTTGTCGCATAATGGCCGACGAAACCAAGAACGAAACCGTCTCGGATCTCGCCGATCTGAAGGACATCGCCGGCAACGCTCCCGAAGGTGACGCGGCGCAGATCGCCGAAACCGCCCAGGTTCCGCTGCGCGAGCAGGAACTGGACAAGGAAGGCCGTGCCTACGCCACCGGTCGCCGTAAGGACGCCACCGCCCGTGTCTGGCTCAAGCCGGGCAGCGGCAAGGTCATCATCAACGGCAAGGACCAGGAAGTGTATTTCGCACGTCCGACGCTGCGCCTGATCATCGACCAGCCCTTCACCATCACCGACCGCCAGGGTCAGTACGACGTCATCGCCACCGTGCGCGGCGGCGGTCTGTCGGGCCAGGCCGGCGCGGTGAAGCACGGCATTTCGCAGGCGCTCACCAAATACGAGCCCGCGCTGCGCAGCACCGTCAAGGCGGCAGGCTTCCTGACCCGNGACAGCCGCGTGGTCGAGCGTAAGAAGTACGGCCGCGCCAAGGCCCGCCGTAGCTTCCAGTTCTCGAAGCGCTNAGCTTACCCGATCTTATCGATCACCGAGTGGGGCGGTTCCGGAAGGAGCCGCCTCTTTCGTATGTGCAGCGCTAGCGCTGCAGCGTCATGATTCCCCAGGCCAGCCCGGTTCCCGCGAGGAACAAGGGCCACGACCACCAGAAGTCGAACTGGTAGATTTCCGCGCGAAAGATGGCGAGCTGGCCGCCCTTCGACCCTTGCGAGCCGATCAGCAGCGCGACCACGAAAGTCAGTATCGCGCCAAGCGGCAATGCCTTTACCAGTTCCATCGCTTTCCCCTGTCCTGCAGCAAGTAGACGCGGTGCCTATGCAACAGGGGTTGCCGGTCCGGTTCCGGATTGGCTTAGCGGGGCTGGTTAACGCGCCTGGCTCAGTGGACGGGGGGATCGACCCTCGGGACCTGGCGCACCGGGGCCACGGGTTCGCCCTCGCTGCGCGGCGGGAGGGCATTTTCGGGGACATCGTCGATCTGCATGTCGCGCGTATCGACCTGCTGNAGATTGCGCACGCAGACGGTCAGCTTGCGGCCGTCCCATTCGATTTCGTTGAAGCTGGGCGGCGTGGAGCGAGTGCGCTGCGANAGCGTTCCCGCACCGATCATCCGCACCGGCCCTTCGCTCGTATCCTCCATGATGTCGAACGCATCATGGACATGGCCTGAAAGAACAGCGGTTACATTNCGCTTGGCCAATTCGCGCAGCGCAAGGTCGCCGTGCTTGGTCAGCGCTGTCCCCTGGGTCCCGACTTCGCGCAATGGATGGTGGACCGCGACCAGCGCCTGGATCCCTTTCGGCAGCGCGTCGAGGGCGGCCAGGCAACGATCGAGCGCGCGCTGGCTCACCCAGCCTTTCGACCAGTTGAGCCGAGGCTGCATGCGCACCGCAGTCTTCAGCGGGACGATCGCCAGCGCGCCGAGATCGAGTTCCCGTTCGACCTTCTCCTTCATCCCGCGAAACCGCTCGTAAGGGGAGAAGAAGCGTTCGATCAGGTTGAAATAAGGCATGTCGTGATTGCCCACCTCGACAGTCACCGGCGCGTCGAGCGAATTGATCCACTGCGTCGCGGCAGCAAACTCGCGGTGACGCGCGCGCATCGTCAGATCGCCGGTAATTGCCACGGCATCGGGCTGTTTCTCGGCGATCTCCTGTTTCACCCAATCGAGCGCCCGGGTGTTTTCGAGGCCGAAATGGATGTCGGAGAGGTGGAATATCCGCCGCGTGTCAGTAGCCATGGGCGGTCGCTAGCAGATCGACGGGGCACTCAGCCACCGAGAATTCGGCCCGCGGACCGAGGCTGGCCGGTTCGCCATCGATCAGCAATTGCAGCGGTTCGGCCGCGCAGTTTTCGATGGTCAGACAGTCGAGCAGGCCCAGCCGCTCGTGCGGACCTTCCCGGAACCGCCGGCGCAGGACGGCAAAGCTTTGCTGCAGGAATTCGGCGGCATTCTCGAGCAGGAAACCGTCTACCTGCAACCCGCGGTGACTGGGGGTGAGTTCGATAAGCGGATATCCGTTCTGGTCGCCGATTGCCGGATCGGCCATCCGTACCCGGGATCCGCCGGTGGTTTCGGCTAGCGCTTCGCCGGCGCCCTGCGCCAGGCCGGCGACATCGAAATCGCGCATGGCTTCACGTACCCCGGCCCAGGCCGTACCGGGCCCGACCAGCAGGCCCGCATGCGCCCGCCCGGCCGCGCAGGCAGCCATAGCGGGACGGACCGGACGGAAGGCCCCGCGGGCGATCCGCTCCAGAATGGCATCGCAGGGCGTGTCTTCGCCATGCAGGCGGCCGCTCAACAGGTTCATCGTCCCGCCGGGAAGGACCAGCACGGCCCCAGCCCAACCGGACACNGCGTCGATCACNGCATTCAGCGTGCCGTCACCGGTAAACACGATGAGCTGCGAAACCCCGGCGGCTTCCAGATCGNTGCGCGTGGGAAGCTCCTGCGCGGGAAATTCGATGGTTCGCGCCACACCCAGCCCATGCGTGGCCAGCGAGGCTTCCAGCTCGCGGAGCGCGGCTTCGCTGTTGCTGCCGCTGCGCTCGTTCACGACCAGCCAGGATGCGGATAGGCTCATGCCGACCAAGCGCCGGACACGGCCTGCGGTTCCCGCGGTCAGATGCGGTGGTTGAGCAGCAACCAGGCGGTAACGCCATTGAGAACGCTGTAGAATGCATAGATCCACGCAGCGGCGGGCCAGTCGTGCGCGGACAGCAGCATTGCCAGCAGCAGGATCAGGAACTCGAGCGCGAGCGAAATCCGACCGCCACCNGCGCGGAAAGNCGCGGGCAGGCTNTCCAGAACGGGGTGATNCGACTCGAGCATCGCCTTGTGCATGGCGAAATTGGCCATTCCCAGCACGAAGAGGANCCCGAGCANCATGCGACGAGCGTCTTACCCCTGTCGTATGCCGATTGCCAAATGCCATTGGTCGGGCCGNCTGCGCACCCGGTCCAATCACACCGCCGCCCGTCGAGAGCCGCGTGCGATTACTGGTGTAGCCGTGCAATACAGTTCGTGCAGCGAGCCTCTCCCCCTCTATTGATCGGGGCTCGCTGCAGACCTGGAGATGGAACCATGAAAACGCTTTTCGCAACGCTCGCCGCCGCCGGTCTGGCGCTGTCCGCAACCGCCGCTCAGGCCGAGTCCGTGCGTGTCACCTATAGCGACCTCAACCTCGCGAGCCCCGAGGGCCAGAAGCAGCTCTCGCAGCGCATCGACCGCGCTGCCCGCAATGTCTGCGGCCACACCCGCGGTGGCACGCGTAATCTTCAGCTCGACCGGGCGACCCGGGCCTGTTTCGAAAAGGCGAAGGCAGACGCGGGGGCGCAATTCGCTTCCCTCGTAAGCGACCACGCCTTGGGCGGCTGATACCCCAAGTTCGCCCACCTTTGAGCCCCGGCCGGATGCAGTCCCCCGGCCGGGGTTCTTTTCGCGCCAGCTGTATGTCGGCAGCCAGATGCGGCGCGATGAACCTACCGGCCCGCCATGGCCTTCACCTTGGGCAGGTAGGTCCGCCCGATACGCAAGGCTTCTCCCTCGTCCAGTTCGACCGACCACACGCCGAGCCCATCGTGGCGCAGGCCAGTGATGCGGTCCTTGCGCAGGATCGTCGAGCGGTGGATCCGGATGAACTTCNCCGGGTCCAGCCGTTCCTCGAGGCCGGCAATCGTCTGCAGGAGCAAATAGGTGCGCGCCGCATCGCCTTCGCCGACATGAAGGCGGACGTAATCGCGTTCGGCATCGATTCGCCCGACTTCCGAAGTCGCNATGCGGATGAGCTCGCTGCGATGCGGGATCCACAATTCTTCGAGCCATTCGCTGTCGCTGCGTTCGGCATCGCCGCGCCGCGCCAATGCGCGGGNCACGGCGCGTTCCAGCCGTTCNGGCTTGACCGGCTTGAGCACGTAATCGACCGCNTCGAGATCGAAAGCCTCGACCGCATAATTGTCATGCGCGGTGACGAATACGATCGCTGGCCGGTGCGCTTCCCTGGTCAGCGCCTTGGCTACCGAGATTCCGTCCACCTCGGGCATGGTCATGTCGAGCAGCACCAGATCGGGCTCGAGCGCCCCGATCAGGCGCAGCGCCTGCGCCCCGTCGCTGGCGGTGCCGACCACTTGCAACGCGTCGATCTTGGCGCAGATAACCTGCATCCGTTCGACCGCCAGCGGTTCGTCATCGACGATAAGCGTGCGCAGTTTGTCGTCGGATTCGTCAGCCATGTTTCACCATCGGTATCCTCAGCTCGGTTTCGTATCCGGTCAGCGATGGTCCGGACACGATCGTGGCGGCATTCCCGAAACGGGCCTCGATCCGGTCCCGCACATTGGCGAGGCCGATACCGAAACCGTGATGGCCGGCGGTGCCGGGTCCATCGTCGCTGACGGTGAGCACCAGGCGACCGTATTCCTCGCGCGCCGCGATCGTGATCGTTACGGGCCGGCTCGAGGCCGAGACGCCGTATTTGACCGAATTTTCCACCAGCGGCTGCAGGATCATTCCCGGGACCTTGAACCGGGCGAGGTCGGCAGGAAGGTCGACCTTCACCTTCAGCCGTTCCGGGAAGCGCACCGTCTCGATTTCGAGATAATGTTCCTGCAGGTCGATCTCATCCTCGAGGCTGACGTCGCCGGTCGAATCGTCGGCCAGGCTATGGCGGTAGAAGCGCGAGATCGTCTGGATCATCTGTTCGGCCCGGTCGGTCTTGCCGGTCATCACGAGGGCCGACAGCGAATTGAGCGTATTGAACAGGAAATGCGGATTCACCTGATAGCGTAGCGAGCGCAGTTCGGCGGCCTTGGCCGCGGTCCGGAAGCGTTCGCCGCGGCGCTCCGCCGCCCGGGCCTGCGCGCCGGCGAGCAGGGCGAGGAACAGCGCCGCCCAGGCAAGCAACAGGAAGTAGCGCCCGATCGCCAGATCGAAGGTCATCTTCCACTGGTCGAGCGATGTCGGTGCAGGGGCAATCAGGACGCTTTGCGGAACCGCTTCCTCGGCCTGGTCGACGTCCTCGCCGATCTGCGCGCGGGGCAGATCGATCAGCAGATTGCCGGCATCGTCGCGGCGCAGCGCAATCCCGCGCTCCTTGCCCATCTGCTGTTCGACCTTCGCCTCGATCGAATCGAAGATCCAGCGATTTGCCTGCGCGATCATCATCGCCCCCGGCATCGCGGCGATCAGCGCGACGGCGATCTTGATCCCGAGGGCGCGGTTCTCGACNACCCGCAGGACGAGCCACAGGAGACCGGTCACCGCCACCCCGATCGCACAGACGAGTGCACGGCGCCAGAGCAGCTCATCCTGGAAGTCCAGCCCGACCACCACGCTGCGCAGCGTGATGAGCAGGAAATAGCANAGCCACACCCCGACCATGGAGGCAAAGACCACCCTGCCGGAAAGGCGTTCGTCTTCGGGATTCACCTGGCGTTCATCGATTGGCACCGTTGCGATGTGCCCCTTTGCGTCCTTGGATGCCAGCGCGGCGGTCGAACGGACTGCGCCGTTGGTCGACCAGCTGAGCTATTCGGCGGGCTCGAACTCGCCCGCCGCAATTCGCTGGCGCCACTCGGCGGGGGCGAGCGTGTGGACATTGTTGCCCGCCGCATCGACCGCCACGGTAACGGGCATGTCCTGCACTTCGAATTCGTAGATCGCTTCCATCCCCAGATCCTCGAAAGCCACCACTTCGGCGCCCTTGATCGCGCGGCTGACCAAATAGGCCGCGCCGCCGGTAGCCATGAGGTAGGCGACCTTGAACCGGCTGATCACATTGACCGCATCATGGCCGCGTTCCGCCTTCCCGATCATGGCGAGCAGCCCGAGGTCGAGCATCATTTCGGTGAACTTGTCCATCCGGGTCGCCGTGGTTGGACCGGCCGGCCCCACGACTTCGCCCATCACCGGGTCGACCGGGCCGACGTAATAGATCGCGCGGCCCTTGAACTCGACCGGCAGCTCTTCGCCCGCCTCGAGCATGTCGTTGATCCGCTTGTGTGCCGCATCGCGCCCGGTCAGCATCTTGCCCGACAGCAGCAGGCGGTCGCCGTGGTTCCAGCTGGCGACCTCTTCGGCGGTCAGCGCGTTGAGATCGACTCTCTTGGCCGCGCTGTCGGGCTGCCAGGTAACTTGCGGATAATCGTCGAGGCTGGGCGGTTCGAGATAGGCCGGACCCGAACCGTCGAGCGTGAAATGCGCGTGGCGCGTGGCAGCGCAGTTGGGAATCATCGCCACGGGCTTGCCGGCGGCATGGCAGGGCGCATCGAGTATTTTCACGTCGAGTACCGTCGCCAGTCCGCCAAGGCCCTGCGCACCGACGCCCATGGCATTGACCGCATCGAAGATATCGATGCGCAATTGCTCGATATCGTTCTGCGCGCCGCGCTGCTTGAGCTGGCCCATGTCGATCGGATCCATCAGGCTCTGCTTGGCCAGCTTCACGCAATGCTCCGCCGTGCCACCGATCCCGATGCCCAGCATCCCCGGGGGGCACCAGCCCGCGCCCATCGAGGGAATCTGTTCGATCACCCAGTCGACGATATTGTCGCTCGGGTTCATCATCTTGAACTTGGACTTGTTCTCGCTGCCGCCGCCCTTGGCCGCGACGTCGATCTCGACCCGGTTCCCCGGGACCATTTCGACCGACAGGACGCAGGGCGTGTTGTCGCGCGTGTTGCGGCGGGTGAAGGCGGGATCGGCAAGGATCGAGGCGCGCAGCTTGTTGTCGGGATGGTTGTAGGCGCGGCGCACGCCCTCATCGACGACTTCCTGCAACGATTGCGTGCTGTCGAGACGGCAGTTCTGTCCCCATTTGACGAACACGTTGACGATTCCGGTGTCCTGGCACAGCGGGCGATGGCCTTCGGCGCACATGCGGCTGTTGGTCAGGATCTGCGCGATAGCATCCTTCGCCGCCGGACCCTTCTCGGCCTCGTAGGCTTCGCCGAGCGCGCGGATGTAATCCATCGGATGGTAGTAAGAAATGTACTGGAGCGCGTCCGCCACGCTCTCGATTACGTCGTTTTCCGTGATGACGGTCATGTCGCTCATCGCCGCAAATTCCCATGTTGCAGATTTGCGCTCCCCGATAGGCGCGTTAGCCGCCATCGGTCAAAGCGCTTGGCCACACCCGGCCATACGCCTAAGGCAACCGGAGCTTGCATAAGCGTGTTATTGATGTAATACAGCTCGCGGAACAACCATGACCCTGACCACGACCCGTCCCGACTATGCTGCCGCCCGCAAGGCGATGATCGACAGCCAGCTGCGCACCAGCGGTGTGAACGATACCTTCGTTCTCGAACGCATGGGAACGCTCCCGCGNGAGGACTTCGTCCCCGAAGGCTCGAAGGCAACCGCCTACATGGACCGCGCCATCCGGCTGGCCGACGGCGGTTTCCTGCCCGCGCCGCTGTTCCATGGCGCGATGCTGGCCGAGGCGCAGCCCACCCCCGCGGACAAGGTGCTCGTCATCGATGCGGGCAGCGGCTATCTCGCGGCGCTGGTCGAACCCCTGGTCGGNACNCTCGATACGATCGCCCCNGACAAGGCTGCCAATGGCAGCAAGCGCGGCGATTANTCGNTGGTCCTGGTCGACGGGGCAATCGAACACGTCCCGCCGNCGCTCGCCAAACTGGTCGCCGAAAACGGCCGGATCGTTACCGGCATGGTCGATCGGGGCGTTACCCGCCTTGCCACCGGCCGCAAATCGGGCAAGGCGCTGGCGCTGCTGCCGCTTGCCGAAATGGGTATCCCGCGGCTCGGCGCATTCGACCGGCCGCAAAGCTGGAGCTTCTGAATGCGTCGTGGAGGGGTAGCATATTTCCTGGTCTCGGGAGCCAGCGCGGTCGCGCTGGCGCAGGCCGCTCCGGCGCACGCCGATACGCTGCAGGAAGCGCTCACCGAAGCCTATCTCAACAACCCTTCGCTGCTCGCCGCGCGCGCCAACCAGCGCGCGACCGATGAAAACGTCCAGATCCAGGAAGCGCCCGGTATCCCCGGCGTAAGCGCGTCCGGAAACTACATCGAATTCATCAAGAACTCGCCCAACAGCTTTACCGCACCCGATCGCCGGCTTCAGGTCGGGCCGGAACTGACCGTGCCGGTCTATTCGGGCGGTGCGATCAGGAATGCGGTAAAGGCTGCCGAAGAACGCGTGGCCGCAGGGCAAGCAGAGCTGCGCGCCACTGAAAGCGCGATCTTCAGCCGTGTTGTCGCAGCCTACATGGATGTCCTGCGCACGCAGGCGCTGGTGGCCCTGTCGCGCAACCAGGTCGAATTCCTCACGGTCAATCTGCAGGCCACCAGCGACCGGTTCGAGATCGGCGATCTGACGCGCACCGACGTCGCACAATCGCAGTCGCGACTGGCGCTGGCCCGCGGCGACTACAGGAACGCGCAGGCCAACCTCATCAACGCGCGCGAAACCTATATCGAGCTGGTCGGCGAAGCGCCCGACGACCTCCAGCCGCCGCCTCCGCTGCCCAACCTGCCCAGCGATGTGGCTACGGCGGTCGATATCGCCCTGTCGAACAACCCCGACCTGATCGCCGCGAAAGAACGCGCCGATGCCGCCGGCTTCGACAGCGAGGTTGCAGGGGCGGGCCGGTTGCCGCGCGTCTCGCTCTTCGCCGGGGCGAACTACACCGACTATTTCAATACGCTGGCCAGCGGCGCCACCAACGTCGTCCAGGAAGAAACCACCGCCAATGCCGGGGTCAATTTCAGCATTCCGATCTTCCAGGGCGGCTTGCCCGCGGCGCGTCAGCGCCAGGCGCAGGCCCGCGAAACCGCGGCGCTGGAACAGGTGATCGCGGCAGAACGCAACACCATCGCGCAGGTTCGTGCAGCCTGGTCGAGCTGGCAGGCTTCGCTCGCAGTGATCGAAAGCAGCCAGGTGGCGGTCGAAGCCGCAGCGCTCAGCCTCGAGGGTGTCCGCGCCGAGAACTCGATCGGCAGCCGCCAGATCCTCGACGTGCTCAATGCCGAACAGGAACTGCTCAGCGCACAGGCGCAATTGGTGACCGCACGGCGCAACGCCTATGTCGCGGGCTTCAGCCTCNTNGCCGCCATGGGCCGGGCCGAAGCGCGCGATCTCGGTTTCCTCGATGAAGGCGTGCTCTACGATCCGCTGCAGAATTACGAGCGGGTCAAGGGCAGGGTATGGGATTGGGGCCGCGATCCGGAACCCGAATCCAGCGCCAGCCGGACGGTCGATATCGCCGCTCCCGACGCGTCGGTTCCGTCAGAGGATGAAACCGGAACCGAATCCGGCTATTGAGCGCTGTATCGAATCGGGACCGCACCGATTCGCCGACAGGGGCTTGGAACACGATGCAGCAACAGGACGAACCTTCGGTCGAAGAAATCCTCGACTCGATCAAGAAGGTGATTGCACGCGATAATCGCGAAGGGGCGATTCTCGATCGGCGCCGGCGTACCGCCAGCACCTTGCGCGAAGCCCATGCCGAACCCGCCGGCCCCGAAGAGGCGGAAGAGGTGCTCGAACTGGCAGAAGAAGTCGCGCTCGACGATGATTCGGAAAGCGACGATTGCGCGGCCGAAGCCGATGCGCTGACGCGGGGCGACACGCGCGAGGCGATGCGCCAGAATTTCGCTGCGCTTGCCATGCTTTCCCAGCCGGGCAGGGAACCGCAGATCGTGCGATCGGGTGAGACCTCGCTCGAGGGCCTGACTCGCGAGATGCTGCGCCCGATGCTGGCGCAATGGCTCGACGACAACCTCCCCGCAATGGTCGAGGAACTGGTCAAGGCAGAGATCGCGCGCATTGCCGGCAAGCGCAGCTAGGCTTCCCGCACAGCATTTGACCGCGACATCGAAATCCCTGCGCAAGGCCGAAAAAGCGCTGGCCAAGATCGGCGGCGCGCGTGCGCAGCGGCACATNTTCCTGTGTTCGATCTCGGAAAAGCAGAAATGCTGCAGCCGTGACGAAGGCAAGGAAGCCTGGAGCTATCTCAAGAAGCGCATGAAGCAGCTGGGGCTGGCCGGACGCGAAGGCACCGTGCAGCGGACCAAGGCCGACTGCCTGCAGGTCTGCGAAGCGGGGCCGATCGCGGTCGTCTGGCCCGATAACGTCTGGTACCATTCCTGCCGGCCCGAGGTGCTTGAGCAGATCCTCCAGCAGCACCTGATCGGCGGTGAGCCGGTGGCGCAATACCGGCTTGAGCCGGCGGCGGACTAATCGTCCTTGCGCAGCGGGTCTTCGACCGATTCGTCGTGCCCGGTTCCCGAAGACAGGAACACCAGCCCCATCAGCGCGCTCGTCAGCAGCATGGTGAAACCGATGCCCAGCGCTACCGCGATGTAGAAATGTACCGACACTTCCTCTTCGCCGAACTTGAAGAGCAGCGCCATCGCAATTGCCACGATCCCGACCGTCAGCAACAGCATGAAGCGCATGATCCGGCGATAACGGGCCCAGGCGAAGGCGGCGTTCTGCGGGTCGTCGAGCGGGCTCTTTTTGGTCATCGTAAATGCAAATGGCGGGTTTGGGCGGCGGTTTCAATCGCTGCGCCGGACCCGATTCGCTTTTTGGCGGCGAAAATGGCACTTTGCTGAGCAACAACAGAAGGAGTGCGGGGATGGAAATTGGCAAGCTGATCGAGGATCGGGCCGGATCGCAGATCGTCTCGGCTTCGGGCGATATGCCGGTTCGCGAGGCTATCGCGCTGCTGGCAGCGAAGCGGATCGGGGCGATCCCGGTGATGGAGGGCGATACCGTCATCGGCATCTTTTCCGAACGGGACGTCGTCTACCGCCTCGCCGATGAAGACGAGCTGTGCCTAACGCGCCCCTTGGCCGAAGTGATGACCGCGCCGCCCATCAGCGTAAAGCCGACGAATACGGTGCTCGACGCGCTGGCGCTGATGACCAAGCGCCGGATCCGCCACCTGCCGGTGATCGACGGCGATGCGATGTGCGGCTTCATTTCCATCGGCGACCTGGTCAAAGCGCGGCTCGACGAGATCGAACACGAGGCCGAAGCGCTGCGTACCTATATCCAGACGGCTTGAGAGGACAGGCCGGCCACCCTACATAGGCTACATGACCACTGCCCCCACGCTCACCGATGCCGCGGCCCAGCGCATAGCTGCAATCGCCGAAAAGCAGGCCAAGCCGGCCATTTTGCGACTGTCGGTCGAAGGTGGGGGCTGTTCGGGGTTCCAGTACAAATTCGGCCTCGCCGACGGGGTCGATAATAACGATTCGGTCAGCGACAATGCAGGCGTGAAGCTGGTGGTCGACCCGGTCAGCCTCGATCTGATCGCGGGCAGCACGGTGGATTTCGTCGAATCGCTCGGCGGGGCGGCTTTCCGGGTGGAAAATCCCCAGGCCGCCGCCGGCTGCGGCTGCGGATCGAGCTTCGGTATTTGAATTAGACCCGCGCCTACGTTTGGGGCATCAGGCCGCCATGCGAATAGCGAGCTTCAATATCAACGGGATCAAGGCGCGACTGCCGCGTCTTCTGGAATGGCTGGAAGAAACCCGGCCCACCGTCGCCTGCCTGCAGGAAATCAAGACGATGGACGAAGGCTTTCCCGCCGATGCCTTTGAAAAGATCGGCTACAGCGCGATCTGGCATGGCCAGAAGAGCTTCAACGGCGTCGCTATCCTCGCCGATGGGGTGGCGCCGGTCGAAAAACAGCGCGGGCTGGGTATCGATGGGCCCAAGGAAGGCGAGGGGGAGCAGGCGCGCTACCTCGAGGCCGAGGTCAACGGGGTGCGCATCTGCAATCTCTACCTGCCCAACGGCAACCCCCATCCCGGGCCCAAGTTCGATTACAAGCTGGCGTGGATGGAACGGCTGCGCGCGCGCATGGTCGAACTCTGGGTGCAGGAGATCCCCACCGTGGTGCTGGGTGATTTCAATGTCATTCCGGAAGACAAGGATGTCTGGTCGGTCCGCGCGATGGCGAACGATGCGCTGATGCAACCCGAATCGCGCGATGCCTACCGCCGGATGCTGGGCGATGGTTGGACCGATGCCATCGATACGCTCAACCCGCGCGGCGGCGTGTGGACCTATTGGGATTACCAGGCCGGCGCGTGGCAGCGCGATCACGGCTTCCGCATCGACCACCTGCTGCTGTCGCCCGAGCTGGCCGACCGCATGCAGGCCGCAGGAGTCGACAAGGAATATCGCGGCCGCGAGAAAGCCAGCGACCATACCCCGGTTTGGGTCGAACTGGCGGAGTGATCGCCCCAACGAAAAGGGGCCGCCGCAGCAAGTGCGACGGCCCCCTTTCCGGAACAGGCTGACCTCAGCGGTAGAAGACGTGCGTGTCGATCGTGGCGAGGGCGACCTTGCGGCGGCTCCAGCTCGGCCGGACGTAATTCGCATGGAAGTACAGCGCGTCGCTGGCTTCGCTGTCCCACAGACCGCGGTGCGCGATGCGAGCCACTGCCTGCGCGCGTTTCCAGGCGAGCGTGCCCGTACGGATGCGCGGCATGTGGCCGTTCTTGACGAAGGAGAACTGCGAGCGCTGGAACACGACGCCGCAATAGCTCGAGGGAAAACGCCGGTCTTCGGCGCGGTTGATGATGACCTGCGCGACGGCCAGCTGGCCGGCAAGCGGTTCGCCGCGCGATTCGAAATAGACCGCGCCGGCAAGGCATTGCATCTCTTCGGAAAGGCTGCCCGCGGCAGGCATGGTCGCCACGAGTTCACGCAGACTCGAAGCCTGGGTCTCGGTGGCAGGAATCTCGGTGTCGGCTTCCGGCGTCTCGGGAAGCTCCTGCACCACTTCCTTCTCGACGAACACGGGCACCACCTCTTCGGTGAGCTGCGCGTCGGGAGCGGTGTTCTGGGCTGCTTGCGCCGCAACCTGGGCGTTGGCGCCGGAACCTTCCGCTCCGGCAAAAACTGTAAAGGCAATCGCCGCGATAACCGCGGTGAACCCGGTAGTCTTACGAACCATTTTTTTCAGACAACTAAGCGGTTGGCGGTCTGTCGCAGGCTGGGATCCATGGGCACCGTGGCGCCCGTAAAGCCGGATCCATCACGTGGCCTGCCGACCACCCCCCGTCTGCGTGCTAGCGTGTCGACCCCATTGCCGTCCAAACGCCGCCTACGCATCGAAGCTGGCGGTCAAATAGTCGCAATTGCAATCAAGTCAAGTTAACCCGGACCCGGTGCGACGAAGCGTTCTGCATTCTCGATATCCAGTTCGATCACCCAGCAATCGGGGTCCGAACGCCGTCTCTTCCCCACGTATTCATCAATTTCTCGTGGATTTTCATCGTCTTGCTCGCGTGTGCAGCTGAACTTCCGCGACCCGTCCAACTGCGGCATACGTTCCCACAAGCGCGTATTCCGGCCATTCTGCGTGGTTAACACGAGGATCGTTCCGGCGTCTCGCTCGCCCTTCTGCAGGACCATGGCGAAGCCCCCTGCGCTTTCGACGGCGCGAATCAGTCCGGACACCTCGACATGGGCGGGTAGGCGTGCGTCCACCGGGCTCAGCCCTGCGCAACGTAGCCGGGCAGGCTCGACAGCGGGATATGCGAACGCATGAAAGTACCGGTGCCGCGGCCGATCTCGTCCCCCTCCTCATCGACCAGCCGCGATTCGGCGACGAAAACCCGCTTCCGCCCGCTGACCCAGCGCCCCTCGGCGACGACCTGCCCGACTCGCACCGGTTTGGTGAAATGCAGGTTGAACGACGTGGTGAGCAGGAAACGGTCGCTGACGAAGGTGTTCGCCGCGTAGAAACCGGCATCGTCGAGCATCTTGAAGTAGATCGTGCCATGCGCGGCGCCGGCAGCGTGATACACTTCCTCGGTCACGTCGAAGGTGATCCGCGACGTGCCTTCCCCCGTTATCTCCAGCCGCGAGGCGAACTGCGCATTGATCGGCGCGGACGCATAAAGGCTTTCGAGCGCGCGGAAATGGCGTTCCGCCCCGCTGGTTGCGGCACCGGTCATTGCTGTGTTCGCCCTCCCTAGCGGGGTTCGACCCAGCCGATCGAACCATCGTGGCGGCGATAGACCATATTGTGTTCGCCGCTACCGCCATTCTTGAACAACAGGCCGTTTGCGTTCTGCAAGTCGAGCAGCATGACCGCATCGGCCACGCTGCATTCGGGGATCATCGCTTTGGTTTCGGCAATCACCGGCGGGCTGTCCGCGCTGACTTCCTCGTCATTGTCGGCTTCGGGCGAGGCGAGGATCGTATAGGCCGCCTCGGCCTCGCGCACCGCATGCGCCGTCTGCGCGTGGCGGTCCTTGATCCGGCGCTTGTAGCGGCGCAGCTGTTTTTCGATCTTGGCGGCAGCGGCATCGAACGCCTGATGCACGTCATGCGCTTCCGCGTGGCCCTTGAGGATCAGCCCCTGCATCACATGCGTCACGATATCGGCAGTGAAGGCGCCGCCCGGCCCCTTGCCGAAGGTCACGTGCGAAGAAATCGCGCGGCTGAAATACTTGTCGACTATGGAGTTCAAACGATCGTCGACATGCTCCTGCAGAGCTGCGCCGGTATCGATCTGGTGGCCGGAAACACGAATATCCATCTTGCCATTTTCTCCTTTGCCGTCCCGTGCGATCCCAACGCTCCGACCATGCGGCCGGTTTCCCTTGCAGCCGATTTAACCCCAGAGCGGGTTTTCAATCCCGGCCATGAATTCGCGGTGCCNGGCCANNTCGGCCGCGCTCGGTTGATGCGGCCGCGGTTCGCGGCGCNGACCGGTCGGCGCCATGCGCACGGCCGGNCGGTCAGGAGTGGTGGTAATCTCGACCACCGCGGCCTCCGCCGCCAGTTCGANGCCGATCTGGCGCCCGCCCTTGAGTTCGACATAGACCTGCGCAAGCAATTCGGCATCGAGCAGGGCACCGTGTTTGACGCGGTGGCTGCGATCGATCCCNTAGCGTGAGCACAGCGCATCNAGCGACAGCTTCGCCCCCGGNTGCCGTTTGCGCGCCAGCGCCACCGTATCGACCATNCGCGTNGTNCANACNGGTTCGAGCTGGCACAGGCCGAGTTCCGAATTNAGGAAGCCGAAGTCGAAGCCCGCATTGTGNGCCACGAGGGGGGAGTCGCCNATAAAGGCGAGGAGGTCTGCAGCCTGATCGCGNAACAGNGGCTTGTCCGCGAGAAATGCCGCGGACAGGCCATGCACNGCCTCGGCACCCGCGGGCATNTCCCGCTCAGGATTGAAATAAGCGTGGAAGCTGTTCCCGGTGGGCACGAGATTGACCATCTCGATGCAGCCGATCTCGACCATGCGATCCCCGGTCTTCGGGTCTAGCCCAGTGGTTTCGGTATCGAACACGATCTCGCGCATTGGCTCTTCTATCGGCCCCGCTAGGCAAGATTACAAGAGGATTACGATGCTGCCTTATCCGGGTGCTTGCCACGCAATTCGGCGATCAGGCCGCGCACCGCATCCTCGGTCTGCGCCAGCGTGCTGCCGGTGTCGATGACATGATCGGCGCGCNCGCGCTTTTCGCTGTCGGGCGTCTGCAATTCGAGGATGTGGGCGAATTTCTCTTCGGTCATCCCGGGCCGGGCGAGNACGCGCTGGCGCTGGGCCTGCGGCGGAGCCGACACCACCACNACGCTGTCGACCATTCCGGCACCGCCTTTTTCGAACAACAGCGGGATGTCGAACACGACCAGAGGNGCGCCCGCATGTTCGATCAGGAAGGCCTCGCGCCGCGCCGCGACCGCCGGGTGGACCAGCGCCTCGAGCCGGGCCAGCTCCGCGGGATTGCCGAACACCAGCGCGCCGAGCTTTTCGCGCGATACGCCGTCCGCATCGGTGCTGCCNGGNAAGGCCTGTTCGATCGCCGGTACCAGTTCCCCTCCGGGGCCCTGCAGGGCGCGGACTTCGGCGTCGGCATCGAAAACCGGTACGCCGGCCGCCTCGAACATCGCCGCGACCGTCGATTTGCCCATGCCGATCGACCCGGTGAGCCCCACGATAAGCGGACGAGTCATNCGCCAAGCCTTTCGCGCAGCGCGGCATCGTCGCCGCGCGGCGGAGCGACGCTGAAGAAATGGGTGAAGGCNGCGGCAGCCTGCCCGATCANCATGGCGAGGCCATCGATGGTGGCAAATCCCGCCGCGCGCGCCCCGGACAGGAANGGCGTATCGACCGGATCGGTCACGATGTCATAGGCGATCGAACCCGGCGGCGCATGACTCCAGTCGAATGCCAGCGGAGGCTGTCCGCGCATTCCGAGCGGCGAGGCATTGATCACCAGATCGCAGCATCCTTCGCGGTCGTCGAAAGCGAAATCGCTTGGCCCGGCGAAGTGGTCGAGCGGCGCGACATGGTGGTCGCCCGCGGGATCGATCTCGTCGAGCAATGCGCGCGCCTTGTCGGGGTTGCGGCCCGCCAGCACCAGNGTGAAGCCTTCNTTCGCCAGCCCGGCCNCGATCGCACGNGCCGCGCCGCCCGTGCCCAATATCCGCGCCATGCGGAAATAGTGCCGGTGGCCCAATCGTTCGGTGAGGGGTTCGAGAAACCCTGCGACATCGGTGTTGCGGCCCACCAGCTTGCNATCGGCCGCCCTGACGACGGTGTTNACAGCCCCGACGCGCCTGGCCAGCGGTTCCAGCCGGTCGAGCAGCGGCATGATCGCCTGCTTGTGCGGCATCGTCACATTGCAGCCCCGCCATTCGGGATCNNCCNTGCGCTCCTTCAAATAGGCAGCCAGCCCGTCACCGGTTACATGCGCCGCCCGGTAATCCGCATCGAGCCCGAGCCGCTCGATCCAGAAACCGTGGATCACGGGGGATTTGGANTGGCGGATCGGATCGCCGATGACTTCNGCATAGGCGGTCATGCGGGCAGNGCCCCCTCTTCGCGCAAGGCGCCCAGGACCTGNAGCAGCGGCATNCCGAGCACGGTGAACTGGTCGCCAGCGATGCTGTCGAACAATTGTACCCCGGGCCCTTCGATCCGGAAAACGCCGACGCAATAGGACACCGCGGGCCATTCGGCATCGAGATAGGCCTCGATGAACGCGGCGCTGAGTTCGCGAACCCTGAGGCGNGCGAAATCCGAGCCGATCCACAGGATTTGCGACCCGCGNGCCAGCGCAGCGGCGCTGTGCAGCGTCATGACCTTGCCGGAGAATGCCCGCAGATGGTCGGCCGCATCGGCGCGGCTGGCGGGCTTGTCGAAACGCCGGCCANCGACCTCGACCAGCGAATCGGAGCCNAGCACCAGATCGTCAGGGAGGGCTGACGAAACGGCGGCGGCCTTTGCCGCNGCCAGCGCCTGCGCGATTTCGGCCGGTTCGGCGCCGTCCATCTCGTTCTCNAGCGCGCGTTCGTCGATATCGGCGCCCCTGGCCGTGAACGCGATCCCGGCGGCTTCGAGCATCGCCTTGCGCGAGGCGCTGTTCGAAGCGAGGACGATCCCGCTGCCATCGAGTGTCATATCGGCTTGATTCCCTGCTGGCTGCCACGCGCCTCGCGCTCGTTGTACAAGCGGATGACCGCGGCCGCGGTTTCCTCGATCGAACGGCGCGTCACGTCGATCACCGCCCAGCCATTGTCGGCGAACATGCGGCGGGCGAACTTGACCTCGTCCTTGACCCGTTCGTTGTCGACATAGTCGGTTTCGCGCTCCTCGTTGAGCGTCAGCAGACGGTTGCGCCGGATCTGCACCAGCCGTTCGGGCGCGGTGGTGAGGCCGACGATCATCGGATGCTTCAATTCGAACAGCTTGGGCGGGGGCGGGCTCTCGACCACCAGCGGGATATTGGCGACCTTGTAACCGCGGTTGGCGAGGTAGATGCTGGTCGGCGTCTTCGAACTGCGCGAAACCCCTGCAAGCAGGATATCCGCCTGTTCCCATTCCTCCCAGCCGATCCCGTCGTCATGGGCGATGGTGAACTGGATCGCTTCCACGCGGTTGAAATAGGCCTGGTCCATGGCGTGCTGGCGACCCGGGCGGCCGTGCGCTTCCTGACCCAGCGCCTTTTCCAGCGCCTCGGTCACCCGGTCGAGAATCGGCACGGCGGGCAGGCCGAGCTGCGTACAGGCTTCTTCCAGCCGCTGGCGCGTTTCCGGATTGACCAGCGTGAACAGCACCAGGCCGGGATTGCCCTTGAGTTCGGGAAGGATCCGCTCGAGATGCTGCCGGCTGCGAACCATTGGCCAGAAATGGCGAACGACGTCGGCATCCTCGAACTGGGCAAGCGCTGCCTTGGCCAGCATTTCCAGCGTTTCACCGGTGGAATCGGACAGCAGATGCAGGTGGATGCGGTTGGAAATGGCTCGATCCCGGTGCCTGTGGAGAACAAGGGCATAAACCACGGGAGAAAGCTGGCGACAAGTTCGGGGAGGAAAACGCTCCCCGATACGAGTCCTCCACGGGCCGATTCCCGCACAGCAAATCCGAGTTTTGCGCAGCCCCGGGGATAGCAGGGATAAGTTTGACTCGACTCAGACGGCTGGGCGAGTCGCTCACGCGCCTCGACCCTTTGCAGCGCGGGAGAAATCGGGCAGGGGCCGGTTATCCCTGAAATCCACAGGGCCAACAGACACCATCAACCTCTATATATACTATTATTTTATTGGATTGGACTCAGCGATGCCCGGTCTCCTGCTCGATACGCTGAACGGCAAGCCCGCCGATCGGACCCCCCTGTGGCTCATGCGCCAAGCAGGGCGCTATCTTCCCGAATATCGCGCGCTGCGGGCCGAAAAGGGCGGGTTTCTCGCGATGGCTTACGACAGCGAAGCGGCGTGCGAGATTACCCTGCAGCCGATCGACCGGTTCGGCTTCGACGGGGCAATCCTGTTTTCCGATATCCTGATCGTACCGCATGCGCTTGGTCAGCATCTCGAATTCATGGCCGGCGAAGGGCCCAAGCTTTCTCCGCCGCTGGTCGATGCGGTTCTCGCCGACCTGACGCCTGATCCCACCCGCTACGATCCGATCTACGAGACCGTGCGTCTGTGCCGCAAGCGGCTGCCCGACGGTGTGACCATGTTGGGCTTTGCCGGGAGCCCGTGGACGGTGGCGACCTACATGGTCGCGGGCGAGGGGAGCCGCGACCAGCATGCCGCGCGGGCGATGGCCTATGCCGATCCGGGCAAGCTGGATGCCATCCTTGACCGGATCGTGTCCGAGACGATCACCTATCTCTCCGGCCAGATCGCCGCCGGGGCCGAAGCGGTGCAGCTGTTCGACAGCTGGGCGGGCAGCCTGGCGCCCGACGAATTCGAACGCCTGGTGATCGCCCCCAACGCTGCGATCACCACTGCCCTGCGCGAACGCCATCCGGAAACGCCGATCATCGGTTTTCCCAAAGGTGCGGGAGAGAAATTGCCCGCCTATGCGCGCGAAACCGGGGTTGATGCTGTCGGGGTCGACGAAACGCTCGATCCGGAATGGGCTGCGCGCGAATTGCCCGCCGGCATGCCGGTCCAGGGCAATCTCGATCCGCTGCTGCTGCTTGCGGGAAGCGACCGGCTCGAACAACGAGTCCGGACGATTCTCGAAGCGTTTGCGGGCCGGCCGCATGTCTTCAATCTCGGCCACGGGATCGACCGCCGCACGCCGATTGCCCATGTCGAGCGATTGATATCCACCGTTCGTGCGTTCGAGGGGTGACGCGGCGGTGAGTGGTCCCTACATGAAGTTTGAATGCAGGATCTGCTTGCCATGACCTATCTCTGGCTCAAGGCCGGACACATCATTTTCATGGTGTTCTGGCTCGCTGGCCTTTTCATGCTGCCGCGGCAGATGATCTACCTTCACCCCGCCAGCCCCGGGTCCGATGAATCCGCCCTGTGGGCGAAGCGGATGGGGCTGCTGCGCAAGGTCATCCTCACTCCCAGCCTGATCGTGGTGTGGGTTCTGGGACTGCTGCTGGCAATGACCATCGGTGCCTGGGACCAGGGCTGGTTCCACGCCAAGCTGCTCTTCGTCCTGCTACTGACGGCGTTTCATGGGATCATGGTTGCCCGATCGAAGAAAATGATCGCCGGCGATCGTCCGATGAGCGAGAAACAGCTCCGGATGTGGGGCGAATTTCCCGGCATCATGCTGGCGATCATCGTGATCCTGGTTATCGTCAAACCCTTCTGACGAGCGGCGCGTCGCTTTGTGAATTGACGGCCCGACAGCGGGCCCGTATTCCGTGCCCATCCACCGGCGATAGGCCTCGCATATCGACGAGGCCGGGTCCGCTTTCTCCAAGCCCATACCGACCCGCCGGCCATCCAAACCCGAATACCGAGTAAAACTGATATGCATCTCAAGGATCTCAAAGAGAAAACCCCGGCCGATCTGGTCGCGATGGCCGAAGAACTGGGCGTCGAAGGTGCCTCGACCATGCGCCGGCAGGACCTGATGTTCTGCATCCTGCGCGAACTGGCCGAGGACGAGGAATACGAAGAAAAGATCATGGGGATCGGCACCATCGAGGTGCTGCAGGACGGCTTCGGCTTCCTGCGCAGCCCCGAAGCCAATTATCTCGCCGGTCCCGACGATATCTACGTTTCGCCCAATCAGGTCCGCAAATGGGGCCTGCGTACCGGCGATACGGTCGAAGGCGAAATCCGTGCGCCGCGCGAAGGCGAGCGCTATTTTGCGCTGACCGAGATCTACAAGGTCAATTTCGACGATCCCGATGCGGTCCGCCATCGGACCAATTTCGACAATCTCACGCCGCTCTACCCGGAAGAGAAGCTGTCGCTCGACACGCTCGACCCCACGGTCAAGGACAAGTCGGCGCGCGTCATCGATATCATCTCGCCGCAGGGCAAGGGCCAGCGCGCGCTGATCGTCGCCCCGCCGCGCACGGGTAAGACCGTGCTGCTGCAGAACATCGCCAAGGCGATCACCGACAACCATCCCGAGGTCTTCCTGCTGGTCCTGCTGGTCGACGAGCGCCCGGAGGAAGTCACCGACATGCAGCGCAGCGTGAAGGGCGAGGTCATCTCCTCGACCTTCGATGAACCTGCCAACCGACACGTGCAGGTCGCTGAAATGGTTATTGAAAAGGCCAAGCGCCTGGTCGAGCACAAGCACGATGTCGTGATTCTGCTGGACTCGATCACCCGCCTGGGGCGTGCCTACAACACGGTGGTGCCCAGTTCGGGCAAGGTGCTGACCGGCGGTGTCGACGCCAACGCACTGCAGCGGCCCAAGCGCTTCTTCGGTGCAGCCCGGAATATCGAGGAGGGCGGTTCGCTGTCGATCATCGCCACCGCGCTGATCGATACCGGCAGCCGGATGGACGAAGTGATCTTCGAAGAGTTCAAGGGCACCGGCAACAGCGAAATCGTGCTCGATCGCAAGGTCGCCGACAAGCGCATCTTCCCCGCGCTCGACGTGGGCAAGAGCGGCACGCGCAAGGAAGAGCTGCTGGTCGAAAAGGACAAGCTGTCGAAAATGTGGGTCCTGCGCCGCATTCTCATGCAGATGGGGACGATCGACGCCATGGAATTCCTGCTCGACAAGATGAAGGATTCGAAGACCAACGAAGACTTTTTCGCGACCATGAACCAGTAGGGGTTCGTACGCGATGCCCGTCCAGAGAGCCGCCATTACTGGGGCTCCCGGGGCGGGCAAGTCGACGCTGCTGGCAGAGCTGTCGCGCCGCGGCGTGGCGACGGTCTCGGAAGTCGCGCGGACGATCCTGAAATCCGCCGGCGGCATGGCGCTTCGCGAAGAGGATCCGCTCGCCTTCGGCGATGCAATGCTCTCAGCGCAACTGGCGGCATGGGACGATACGCAGATCGAGGGTTCGGTCGTATTCGACCGTGGCTTTCCCGATATTGCCGGTTTCCTGCGGGTCGAAGGACTACCCGTCTCCGACGAGATTACGCGGGCATGCGATGAATATCGTTTCGAGGGGCCGATCTTTCGCGCACCGCCATGGCGCGCGATCTACACGCCCGACGACGAGCGGATCCAGGATTGGGAAGAAGCCATTGCCAGCGACCGGGCCGTGTGTGCGGCCTGGCGCGACCATGGCTATGCGCTGATCGACCTGCCCATGGTTTCCGCCGAGGAGCGCGCGTCGTTCGTTCTCGCGCACCTATGATGCTTTCATCGCCTCCAGCATGGCCGCCATCTGCTCCCAGACCTTGTTGACCGCCTTCAGCGGCCGCACCATGACCTTGAAATCGACGATCTTGCCGTGTTCNTCGAAACGGATCAGGTCGATGCCGTTGACGTGGACACCGTCCATTTCGGTGNTGAACTCGAGCATCGCATTGTCCCCGTCGACGAGCTCGCGGACGTATTCGAAACTGTCGTTGCCGAGNGTTTGTCCCGCAGCAGCGAGATAGGCGACCACGAGATCNCGNCCCTGTTGCGGGGTGTGGACGACNGGCGANTGGAACACGGCATCTTCATGGATGATCGCGGCGAGCGCCTTGGGCGAATTGCCGCCCTCGATCACATCGTGCCATGCCTTGAGTCCGCGTTGCGCCGTCATATCGCCTCCCTGAATGTCTCCGTCCGACTGGCGGCCCAGGCGTGGGCATAAGGGGTCGATTCGGGCGAGTCGAGCAGCGCGCCGGGTGGGAGAAAGCCGTGCAGGCGATCGAGGCTATCCGACTGTGCGCCATTGAGCCGTTCGGAGATGTCGCCGGGTTCGATCTGCCAGGGATTGTCGAGCCCCATCGCGACCACCATCTCGCGGAATGAATGCAGNGTATGGCGNTGAAAACGNGCGACTCTCTCGGCNTTTTCCATNGGNACNAGGCCACGCTGGCGGGTNGCATCCTGCGTGGCCACNCCCGTNGGGCAGGTATCGGCATGGCACTTCATCGATTGCACGCAGCCCAGCGCNAACATGAAAGCGCGGCCNGCNTTGCACCAGTCTGCACCGAGGCCGAGATTCATCGCCATNCCCGCGCCTGAATGGACCATGCCCGCNGCGGCCAGTTTCACTTCGCTCTTGAGACCGGTCCCGACGAGCGCATTGCGGACAAGGATCAGTCCTTCGCGCAGCGGCATGCCCACGCGGTTGGAGAATTCCACCGGTGCCGCGCCGGTGCCGCCTTCCGCGCCGTCGACCACGATATAGTCGACCGTGATACCGGTTTCGCGCATCGCTTTCATGATAGCGAAGACTTCATGGGGCTTGCCAACGCACAGCTTGATGCCGACCGGCTTTCCGCCCGACAGGTCGCGCAGCTGCGCAGCCCATTCGAGCATGCCGGTGGGCGTGGAAAAGGTCGAATGGGCCGGAGGCGAGATGCAATCGGTGCCGACAGGGACACCGCGTGCCTCCGCAATTTCCTCGGTGACCTTGCTGCCCGGCAGGACGCCGCCATGGCCGGGCTTGGCGCCCTGGCTGAGCTTGATCTCGACCATTTTGACCTGCGGATCCTGCGCGGTTTGTGCAAACTGATCGGAATCGAAGGAGCCGTCATCGGTCCGGCAGCCGAAATAGCCGCTGCCGATTTCCCACACGAGGTCACCGCCGTGCGAACGGTGATAGCGCGAGATGCCCCCTTCGCCGGTATCGTGGTAGAAATTGCCCGCGGCGGCCCCCTTGTTGAGCGCCATGATCGCATTGGCCGACAGCGATCCGAAGCTCATCGCGGAGATATTGAGGAGCGAGGCCGAATAGGGCTGCGCACATTGCTTGCCGCCGACATCGACCCGCCATTCCGACGGGGCCTGCGCATTGGGCACGACCGAATGGGCAAGCCATTCATACTCGTCCGAATAGACATCGAGTTCGGTCCCGAAGGGATGCGAATCGAGCTGGCCTTTCGCCCGTGCGTAGACGAGGGCGCGCTGCTGGTGGTTGAACGGGCGTCCCTCGAGATCGCCTTCGACGATATAGGCCCGCGCATAGGGGCGCAGGTCTTCCATGATCCAGCGGATATGCGCGAGCAGTGGGTAATTGCGCCACAGCGTGTGCTGGCGCTGGAAGAAATCGTACAGCGCCAGCAACAGCAGAGGAACGGTGACTACCAGGCCCCAGCGCAAGGGTTCGACCAGCAGGAAGACCGCGCAGAGTAAAGCGACGACCGCGGTCGGCCCGAACCGCATCAGCAGTTCGGACGACTCGCGCAGATTGGCCCGGTTGCGCATCAGGCGAGGTGCTGGGTGAAGAACTCGCTTGTGCGCTTGTCGGCCAGCTGGGCCGCTTCTTCGGACCGCCGCTTACCGAACTCGGTGGCAAAGCCGTGATCGAGCCCCTCGTAGTCATACAGCGTGACCTTGGGGTGATCGTCCAGTCCTTCGTGCATGGCCTTCTGCGTATCCTTGTCGACGAAGCCGTCCTCGGTCGGCACATGCAGCATCAGCGGATGGGCGATGGCATGCTTTTCATCCAGCAGGCCGTCGATGCCGACTCCGTAATATCCGACGCTCGCATCCACGTCGGTACGCGCGGCAGTCATGTAGGCGAGGCGGCCGCCAAGGCAGTATCCAACGCAACCAACTTTCGCGATCTTCTCCGCTTCGCGCACCTGTTTGATGGTTGCTTCGATGTCGCGGATGCCCTGATCCTGATCGAACTTGCCCATCAGATCGAGCGCGCGCTGAAATTCCGGTTCGACATCGGGATCGAGCTCGATCTTCGGTTCGAGCCGCCAGAAGAGGTCGGGAGCAATGGCGAGATAGCCGTCTTCGGCGAGACGATCGCACTTACGGCGGATCCCCGCATTCACGCCGAAAATTTCCTGGATCACGACGATCGCGGCCTTGGGGGAGCCGGCCGGCCGCGCCACATAGGCGGTGAACTCTTCGTCGCCGGACAGGGCGGTGATAGTGACGGTTTCGCTCATGGTGGTTTGGCTCCCTCGCTTCGTTTGGTGTCTTACGCTTGCATGACGCGTGATGCGGACCCAGATAGGCTCCTGCAAGCCATAACGGAGAAATCGCGATGAAGGTCCATATCGAAATCGACTGTTCGCCCGAAGAGGCGCGGACCTTCATGGGCCTGCCCGATGTCGGCAAGGCGAACGATGTCTATGTCGACATGATGTCCAAGGCGATGAAGGGTGTGAACAACACCGAACAACTTCAAGAATATGCCAAACAATTGGCTCCTATGGGCCAGGCGGGGTTCAAGCTGTTCCAGAGCTTNATGGAAGGGGCCAATGCGGCGCGCAGTTCCTCCGCAAAGAAGCCGTCGGNCGACAGCTGAGCCATTCTGTGCATGGATGACACGATCTTCGCGCTGTCGAGCGGGGCTCCGCCGGCGGCCATCGGTATTATCCGTATAAGCGGCTCGCAATCGGGCGCGGCATTGGCCGAACTGGCAGGAAAGCTCCCTCCGGCGCGGTCCCCGCGGGTGCGGACGCTGCGTGATCGNACCGGTGCCGTCCTGGATACGGCACTGGTTCTCTGGTTTCCCGGACCGCAGACCGCGACCGGCGAGGATCTTGCCGAAATTCACTGTCACGGGGGCAGGGCGGTAATCGCCGCGATCTCCCGCTCACTTGCTGACATGGATGGATTGCGCGCCGCCGAACCCGGGGAATTCACCCGCCGCGCCTTTGCGAACGGTCGGATGGACCTCGCCGAGGCCGAGGGTCTTGCGGATCTGCTTGCAGCTGAAACCGAATTGCAGCGGCAGGGCGCCCTTCTTTCCGCTTGCGGCAGCCTGTCACAGCAGATCGAGGAATGGCGCAGCCGGATCCTCGGGTTGGCTGCTGCCGTCGAAGCTGTCATCGATTTCGCAGACGAGGATGATGTCGCAGGCCTTCCGCCCGGTTTGACCGACGAAACTGCAGATCTCGTTGCGGAAATCCGCCGGGTCGCCGGGCGGCCCGAGGCGGAGCGTTTGCGGGATGGTGTCCGAGTGATACTCGCAGGCCCGCCCAATGCAGGGAAATCTTCGCTTTTCAATGCGCTGCTGGCCGATGATGCGGCGATTGTGACACCCGAAGCCGGAACGACCCGCGATGTGCTGGAGCGCTCCGTTGGCATTGCGGGAGTGCCATTCGTGCTGGTCGATACTGCAGGCATGCGCAAGGAAAGCGCGGGCGTCATCGAGGAGATGGGCATCGAACGCGCACGCCGGGCCGTCGAATCGGGCCAGATCGTTCTATGGCTGGGCGATCCGGTGGATGGGCCTGATGGCGCGATCATCGTCGCATCGAAAAGCGACCTTGGATCGGCGGACCAGGGGCCGGCCGATGTGAAAGTTTCATCTGCAACGGGACAGGGCTTGGACAGTCTGATCGACATGATCGTCGAGCGGGGGAAGGCCGCGCTGCCCCCGGTGGACCGGATTGCTTTCAACCGCAGGCAAAAGGAATGCGCGCTCGCGGCCGCTGACGATCTAGCGCAGCTCGACATATCGGGTGATCTCCTGATTGCGGCGGAACGGGTGCGCAGCGCTCGGCGCGCGCTTGATCGGCTGGTCGGGCGCGATTCGACCGAGGAAATGCTCGACGCGTTGTTTGGACGTTTCTGTATCGGCAAATAGTGTTTCACGTGAAACACGGCCTTTTGACGCATGAGGCGGCGCCGGTTAAAGGGCCCGTCTGATGCACGAATTCGACGTCCTTGTTGTCGGCGGCGGCCACGCCGGAGTGGAGGCGGCCTGCGCAGCTGCCCGGATGGGTGCGCAAACGGGGCTAGTGAGCCTCGATCCCCATAAGATCGGCGCGATGAGCTGCAATCCGGCCATCGGCGGGTTGGGCAAGGGGCATCTCGTCCGCGAAGTCGATGCGCTCGATGGTGTGATCGCGCGAGCGGCCGATGCGGCAGCAATTCACTACCGGATGCTCAATAGATCGAAGGGCAGCGCGGTCTGGGGGCCACGTGTGCAGGCGGACCGCTCGTTGTTCCGCACCCAAGTCCAGGCCATCGTCGCCGAAGAGACATTGCTGACCGTGATCGCCGGAGAAGCGGCGGCCCTGCTGCTATCGGGCGGCGCCGTTTCGGGCCTCACACTTGCGGATGGTACAAAGCTTGTCGCGCCCGCCGTCGTCCTTTGCACTGGCACCTTTCTTGGTGGTGTTCTCTACCGGGGGGAGGAACGGTTCGAGGGGGGCAGGATAGGTGAGGGCGCAGCGCACCAGCTTGCTGAGCAGCTGCGTGGCGCCGATCTGCCGATGGGCCGGCTCAAGACCGGCACCCCGCCGCGGCTCGATGGGCGTACTATCGATTGGGCAAGCCTCGAAGAGCAAGCGTCGGATAGTGACAACTGGACGATGAGCGCCTTGTCCGGCGCGCGCGTGAACCCTCAGGTGTTTTGTGCCATCACCCGCACGAACGAGCGGGCACACGATATCATCCGCGCCAATCTCGATCGGTCCCCCCTGTTTTCGGGCGCGATCGGCGCCGCGGGGCCACGCTATTGTCCGTCGATCGAAGACAAGATCCATCGCTTTGCCGATCGCGATGGGCATCAGGTGTTCCTCGAGCCGGAGGGGCTCGATACCCACCTTGTTTACCCCAACGGCATCTCCACCTCGCTTCCCGTTGACGTGCAGCTCGGCATGTTGCGCGAAATGGACGGACTGGCACGCGTTGAGATGGCGGTGCCCGGATATGCCGTCGAATACGATCATATCGACCCCCGGGCGCTCCGGTCTACACTCGAACTGCATGCGATTCCCGGTCTCTACTGTGCCGGCCAAATCAACGGCACCACGGGATATGAAGAGGCGGCAGCACAGGGTCTGGTGGCCGGCATGGGTGCCGCATCTGCGGTTCTCGGCAGACGACCGGCAGCGCTTGATCGGGCAAATTCCTATATCGCCGTAATGGTCGACGACCTCACGCTCCAGGGGATTACCGAACCCTACAGGATGCTGACTTCTCGCGCGGAGTACCGGTTGCGGCTGAGAGCAAGCAACGCCGATACGCGGCTCACCCCGCTTGGCATCGAATGCGGCATCGTTGGACAGCGGCGCGCAGATTGGTACCGGCAACGCGAACAGNGNCGCGCGGAGTATGAGGAAANGTTCGNNACCCAGATACACTCACGCGATCTTGTCGAGGCGGGGTTTCACGTGAAACAGGACGCGGGACCGCGTTCGGCGTCGGAATGGCTGGCTGCGGGCCATATCGACCTAGGCGAGGCAGCGCGCAGGATTGCGGTGGATCCGGTCGATCCGCTTGCAGTAGAAATGGCGGAGGACGCTTTCTACGCCCCTTATCTGGCGCGCCAACAGGCCGAACTCAGCGATTTGCGCAAGAGCGAGACACAGGTTCTTGCGCCCGATTTTCCTTTCGCCAGTGTGCCCGGCCTTTCGAATGAGATGGTCGAACGATTGTCTCTCGCCAAACCCGAGACGCTCGCCGCGGCTGGGCGGATACGCGGCATAACGCCTGCAGCGCTTGCCGCTCTGCTCGTTCATGCGCGCAAGCTGGACCGTGCAGCGTGAACGTCATTGCTGATGAAAGCGAGGCGAGGGCCTATGTCGCTTCCCTGTGTGACGGCATCGCCATGGACCGACTGGCAAAGTTGAACGATCTGCTGATCGCGGAGAATGCTTCGCAGAACCTGGTGGCCAAGGCCACTATTCCAATTGTCTGGCAAAGGCATATTGCCGACTCGGCACAGCTCGTCGAACTTGTCCCGGCCACGCAGGCACCATGGCTCGACCTCGGGAGTGGAGCGGGTTTCCCGGGCCTAGTTATTGCCGCAATGCGGCCCGATCTCGAAGTAATATTGGTGGAATCGCGCAAGCGCCGAGTGGATTGGCTCGAACGTGCCAGAGAGGGGTTGGCTCTCGAAAACTGCCGCGTCGCAGGCTGCAGGCTCGAGGACGTCGAACGGTTCGATGCCGGGACGATCTCTGCTCGCGCCTTTGCGCCACTCGACCGCTTGTTGGACTTCGCCGGGCGCTTCTCCACAAAGACAACCGATTGGGTGTTGCCCAAAGGGCGTTCGGCAGCGCAAGAAGTGCAGGGACTGCCGAAGAATCGCCGCAAGATGTTTCACGTGGAACAGTCTCGGACCGATCCCGACGCAGGCGTCGTCGTAGGACGCGGCCAGTGGAGCGCTAAACCATGATCACCATTGCAATTGCCAATCAGAAGGGCGGGGTGGGGAAGACCACCACCGCGATCAATATTGCTACGGCGATGGCAGCGACCGGATGGAAAACGCTGCTGATCGATCTCGACCCGCAAGGCAATGCATCAACTGGTCTGGGCGTTGCGGGCGCCGACCGCGAATACACGAGCTACGATCTGCTGCTCGACCAGGGTACTTTGTCGGAATGCGCGCAGCCTACCGACATTCCGGGGCTCGACATCGTACCGGCGACGCAGGATCTATCCGGAGCCGAGGTTGAACTGGTTTCGGTCGATGATCGCACCGCGCGGTTGAGAAAGGCGCTGGATACGCAGGGATACGATGTGTGTTTCATCGACTGCCCACCCTCGCTGGGATTGCTGACGCTCAACGCGCTCTGTGCGGCCGATTCACTCCTTGTCCCTCTGCAATGCGAATTCTTCGCGCTCGAGGGGCTCAGCCAGCTCCTCCAGACGGTCGAGCGGGTCCAGCAGGGCTTCAATTCCGACCTCGGCATCATCGGGGTCGTGCTGACCATGTTCGACCGCCGCAACCGGCTGACCGATCAGGTTGCCGACGATGTGCGCGATTGCCTGGGCAAGCTGGTTTTCGAGAACGTGATTCCGCGCAACGTCCGGCTCAGCGAAGCGCCCAGTCACGGAATGCCGGCGCTGGTCTATGACCACAATTGCTCAGGCAGTCGCGCGTATATCGGGCTGGCGCGCGAATTGATCGGGCGTCTCCCGCAGAAAAGGAAAGCGGCATGAGCGAATCTTCCGCAAGCACCGGCCCTCGGCAGATCGATCGCAAGAAGAAGCTCGGCAAGGGGCTTGGCGCGCTGCTGGGCGAAACCCGCCGCGAAGAGCCGCTGGTGCGCTCGGACAGCGGCCAGAACCAGAATGAGGGGCAGGCGCAGTCGTCCGCAACGACGGCGGAACCGGCGACGAACGGCCTTACCTCGATTCCCGTTGCGAATATCGAGCCGCTGCCCGGTCAGCCGCGTACGCATTTCGACGAGGAAAGCCTCGATTCGCTGGCTTCCTCGATCGCCACCCGCGGTGTGATTCAACCGATCATCGTCTCGCCGCTGGGCAAGGGACGCTATCGGCTGGTTGCGGGTGAACGCCGGTGGCGCGCCGCGCAGCGCGCCCGGCTGCACGAAATTCCTGCGCTGGTGCGCGATCTCGATCAGCGCGAGGTGATGGCGCTGGCGCTGATCGAGAACCTCCAGCGCGAAGACCTCAATCCGGTGGAAGAAGCGCGCGCGTACCAGAAGCTTTCCGAAGACGATGGGATGACGCAGGCCGAAATCGCCAAGCTGGTCGACAAGTCGCGCAGCCATGTGGCCAATTTCCAGCGTCTGCTCGCCTTGCCCGACACGGTTCTGGCGCTGGTGGCCGATGGTGCGCTGTCGATGGGCCATGCACGGGCGCTGATCGGGCGCGAGGAAGCCAGCGAACTGGCGCAGAAGGCCGTGTCCGAAGGACTGTCTGTGCGTCAGATGGAAGCGTTGACCCGCAAGCCGCGCACGCGCCAACCATCATCCTTGGCCGGCACCACGCATGGCGACGCCGGCGATGATGCCGATATCGTAGCGGTGCAGGGTCATCTGGAGGAGTTCCTCGGCATGCCCGTCAAGATCACCACCGATACGACGCCCAACAGCGGCGCGGTCACCATCCGCTTCCGCACGCTGGATCAATTAGACCTTATTTGTCAGCGCCTTACCGGCGGTGATATCTAGGCAGTCCATTCGCCGAAGGCTTTCGCGCGAACTGACTACGGGCTGCGAAGCCGTGATCAGTTGGCGGGCGTCCCGTCACGGTAGACGCTCATCTGCGGCACTTCGACGGTAACCGGCACCAGCATGTACTGGCCCGGCTGGTTGTACTGCGTTGCGCCGGCATCGGCCGTGGCCCGCTGCATGTAATCGTCGAGATAGGCCTGGCACTGGCTGCGGCTGTCGCTGCGGCGACGCGAGCCGTCCTCGATCGCATCGCCGGCGGCCATGCCGGCCAGCGCGCCTGCGCCTGCGCCGATCAACGTGCCGGCGGTGCGATTGCCGCTTCCCGCGATGCGGTTGCCGAGCAAACCGCCCGCTGCCCCGCCAAGCAGGGCGCCGATGATTTCGCCCCGTTCGCTGTCGTTTTCATAGGTGTCGAGCCGCGCCCGGCATTCCTCGATCCAGGCGTTGCGATCGAAATCGACGACTTGCGATCCGGCAGGCAGATAAACCGAGGTGGCGTTTGGCGCCGGCTGGTAGCCTCCGGCATAATGCGGCTGGGCGCCGCCCGCGGACCCGTCGCGGTAGATGACGCGCGAAGCGCCGCCCGCAGCCTGCGTTACCATGCCTTGCTGTGCCGGATAGACATAGACCACCTGCGGGGGCTGCTGGATGTAGACATAGGTCGGCTGGGCTTGCTGCACTGCAGGCACGGCGCTGCGGTTCTGAATCGAACGCACGGCCGGTGCGGGTTGCGCCTCGGTTTGCTCAAACACGTAGTATTCGGGCTGCGAGGGATCGATCGGCTGGATCGTCGGGGACCGGACGAATACGGGCGTCTCGGCGCGTGCGGGAATGCTGCGCGCTGCGCCAACGGGCTGGTCCGCAGCTGCGGCTTCAATCGTTTCGGTGACGACGTCGTCGTCCAGTTCGGGCAGCGCCTGCGCATACTCATACTCCCCGGTCTCGTAGGAGATCGTGTTCTGCGCCGAAACATGCGCCGGTTGCAGCGCGATCGTCAGCGCGATCAGGGGAAGGGTAGTGCGGACAGTCATGATGCGTGTTCCTTTGAGCGACTCGATCACGATCGATGCCGAAACCATGCCTGCACGTTAGCATTGCCCCGCATGCACGCCAAAGTGCGCTGCCGGGGTGTTCCGCTATGGGGCAGCCGGTTCAGATGCGATCGGCGAGCATCGCTGCGAGCGCTTCGATTCCGGCAGCGTCGTGCTGGTCGAAGCGGCCCTTCTCGGGGCTGTCGAGATCGATCACCGCAATAGCCTTCCCATCCCGCAGGACGGGCACCACCAGTTCCGAATTGGTCACCGAATCACAGGCGATGTGACCGGGGAAGGCGTGAACGTCTTCCACCAGCTGAGTCATCGCTTCGCTCGCGGCAGTCCCGCAGACGCCCTTGCCCAGCGGGATGCGGATGCAGGCCGGGCGGCCCATGAAGGGGCCGAGCACGAGTTCGCCATCGACCATGCGGTAGAACCCCGCCCAGTTCAGCTGGGGGAGGAAGTCCCATAGCAGCGCCGCGACATTGGCCATGTTGGCCACCGCATCGCGCTCGCCCGCAGTAAGCGCCTCCGCCGCGTCGAGCAGCTGGCGATAGGCTTCGGGCTTGGGAGTGCCCGCATCGGGTCGGAAATCGAACATGGTGGGCGATGTAGCGCGGCGCGCCCCGGCTTCAAGCCCCATTGCCCGCGGCACGCGGCTCGCTTATCCCAGCGCCATGGGTATCCTCAAGAAACTGGGCATCGCGCTCCTCGTCATTGTGCTGGTCGCTGTGGTCGCCGGCTATTTCCTCACCCGCGGCGACACCGCCGATGTCGCCTTCGACGAGACGGTGGGCACCGACCCGACGCTCGACGAACCCGAAGAAGAAAGCATTCCAACGGTCGCGATTGCCGAGCCGGTCGGCTGGGGCGAGGATGAACTGCCGACCGCTGCCGAGGGACTGGCAGTCACCCGGTTTGCCGATGGGCTCGATCATCCGCGCACGCTGCAGGCCCTGCCGAATGGCGATATCCTGGTCTCGCTGACCCGCGCGCCCAAGCTCGATAGCGGCGAAAGCAACTTCTTCCGCGATCTCGTTGCCGGTTTCCTGTTCCGCAAGGCCGGGGCCGGGGGGGAAAGCGCCAACCAGGTCGTGCTGCTGCGCGATAGCGATGGCGACGGTGTTGCGGAACGCCGGTTCGTCCTGCGGGAGGATCTCGATTCGCCGTCCGGCCTCGCCTGGGGGGATGGCACGCTGTACATCGCCAATCACGACGAGGTGCTCGCCTTCGATTACGAACTTGGCGCAACGCGCCTTGCCGGCGAAGGGCGCAAGATCGCTGATCTTGCCGAGGGCACGGGACACTGGATGCGCAATCTCGCGCTCCATCCCGATGGCGACCGGCTCTATGCCGCAGTGGGTTCGAAATCGAATATCGCCGAAGACGGTCTCGAAATCGAGGAAGGCCGTGCGCTGATCTGGGAGATCAATCTCGAAAGCGGACGCCAGCGCGTCTTCGGGGTTGGCCTGCGCAACGCCAACGGGCTCGATTTCAGCCCGTGGTCGGGCGAATTATGGACCACGGTCAACGAACGCGACATGCTCGGTTCCGACCTCGTCCCCGATTACCTCACCAATGTCCCGGTGGGCGTTCATTATGGCTGGCCGTGGATCTATTTCGGCGACAATTTCGACCGCCGCGTCAAATATCCCATTCCGCAGGCGCTCAGCTACGTCCGCACGCCCGAATACGCTCTCGGTCCGCATGTCGCAGCGCTCGGTTTCGTTTTCAGCGAAGGCGGCGCGAAAATGGGTCCCGATTTCGCCAGCGGCGCCTTTGTCGCACGGCACGGCTCGTGGAACCGCAAGCCGCCTTCGGGCTATGACGTGGTCTATGTCGCCTTCGACGAACGCGGCAATCCCATCGGCAAGCCGCAACCGGTACTGACCGGCTTCCTGCAGGATGATGGTACCACGCGGGGCCGGCCGACCTGGGTCGAATGGGCTGCCGACGGATCGCTGCTGGTTTCGGATGACACCGCCGGGATCATCTGGCGGGTTCATGCCCCGGGCGCCGAGGCGCAGGACGCGATCGAACGGGTCACCGGCGACCGGCTGCCCGCGCAGCGTGAGCTACGCGGGCAGGAAGCGAGTTTTGGCGCAGACGATTTTGCGCGGCGCGTGGCCGCCGAATAGATCAGCCGACGAACTGTTCGGCGGTCAGCGCGTAGAGCGGTTCGGCCCCCGCCGTCGCTGCGGCCCGGAGCCCGCTGGCCTCGGGCACGATACGGTCGAGGAAGAAACGCACCGTCGCTGTCTTGGTCGTAGCCTGCGCGCTGTCGCTGTCGCCAATCGCCCGGCGCTGGCGCAGCAATTGCCACCCCGCCACGGCGACAGCGAACATGGTGCAGAACGGCACGGATCCGGCAAGGCGATCGTCAAGGCTCGCGTCCTCACGCATCCATCCCGCGACGGCTTCGCAATCCGCTGCCAGCGCGGCAAGCGCGGGTTCGTCGCCAGCATCACGCGCGATATCCGCGATCAGTGCCGACAGCGCCTGGCCGCCGTCCATCCCCAGCTTGCGGGTGACGAGGTCGGCAGCCTGGATGCCGTTGGTGCCTTCATAGATCGGGGCAATGCGCGAATCGCGCCAATGCTGCGCCGCGCCGGTTTCCTCGACAAAGCCCATGCCGCCATGCACCTGCACCCCGAGGCTGGCGACCTCGATGCCGATATCGGTGCCCCATGCCTTGATCAGCGGGGTGAGCACTTCGCCGCGCGCCTTGGCATCGTCATTGCCCAGCGTCCCGCGGTCGACCTGGCCTGCGGTGTAATAGAGCAGTGCGCGAGCGCCTTCGGTCAGCGCCTTCATTCGCAGCAGCATGCGGCGCACGTCGGGATGTTCGAGAATGGCGACGGGGGCCTTGTCGGGCGAACCGGCCCGCGCGGACTGGATCCGCTCGCGTGCGTACATCTGCGCCTGCTGGGTGGCACGCTCGCCGATCTGCACGCCCTGGTTGCCGACATTGATGCGCGCGTTGTTCATCATCGTGAACATCGCCATGAGCCCGCGGTTCTCCGCGCCGACCAGTTCGCCGATGCACTCGCCTTCGTCGCCATAGGACATCACGCAGGTGGGCGAGGCGTTGATGCCGAGCTTGTGTTCGATGCTGACACAGCGAACATCGTTGCGTTTGCCGAGCGAACCGTCGGCTTCGACATGGTATTTGGGCACGATGAACAGCGAGATGCCCCGGCTTCCTTCCGGCGCATCGGGCACGCGGGCGAGGACCAGGTGAATGATATTCTTCGCCAGCTCGTGCTCACCCCAGGTGATGTAGATTTTCTGGCCCTTGATGCGGTACTTGCCCGCATGTTCGCCGTCCTCGATCGGGTGGGCGGTGGTGCGCAGCGCGCCGACATCGGAGCCTGCCTGCGGTTCGGTGAGGTTCATCGTCCCCGACCATTCGCCGCTGACCAGCTTGGGCAGGTACTTTTCCTGCAGCTCTTTCGACCCGTGGTGTTCGAGCGATTCCATCGCGCCGACGCTGAGCATGGGCAGCAGGTTGAACGCCATGTTGGCCGTGCCGAGATTCTCGAGCACGTTGCAAGACAGCGTGAAGGGCAGGCCCTGGCCGCCAAATTCGACGGGGCCGGCGATCGCATTCCAGCCCTGCTCGACGTAATGTTCGTAAGCTTCGGCAAAGCCATCCGGCAAGTGGACCGTGCCATTTTCGAGCCTGGCGCCTTCGAGGTCGCCCACCCGGTTGAGCGGGGCCCATTCGCCGGCAGCGAATTCGCCAATGCCGCTTACGATCGCTTCGACCATATCGGGCTCGGCGGCAGCAAATCGTTCGGATTGCGCCAGCTCTTCGATCCCGGCGTTTACGCGGATGGCGAGCAGCTGGTCCTGGGTGGCGGGGGTATAGGTCACTTCGGTTCCTCTTGGCTTTGGCTGGCGTGCAGATATAGCGCGCACGCATGAGGGGCAAATACGTTACGGAAACGCTTCGGGTCGAGGAAAGTGGCATTGCACGTGCCGCAGAAACTCTGCGTGCCGGAGGCCTGGTCGCTGTCCCCACCGAAACGGTCTATGGCCTTGCTGCCCGGGCGGACAGCGAAGCCGCCGTGGCCGNCATCTATGCGGCCAAGGGGCGACCNAGCTTCAATCCGCTGATCGTGCATGTCGCCAGCCTCGACGCGGCGCGCGAATTCGCCGNCTTCTCGCCGCAGGCCGAAGCACTGGCGCAGGCATACTGGCCCGGCCCGCTCACTCTCGTTCTCCCGCGCAAGTCCGAAGCGGGCCTCGCTGCCGCAGTNACTGCCGGGCTCGACACGATCGCGCTGCGCATGCCGGCCCATCCGGTCATGCGCCGAGTGCTGGAGGAGACCNGCCTGCCGCTCGCCGCGCCTTCGGCCAATCGCAGCGGCTATATCAGCCCGACTTCGGCCGCGCATGTGCTGGCATCGCTCGATGGCCGGATCCAAGCGGTGCTCGATGGCGGCGAATGCGAGCGCGGCCTCGAATCGACGATCGCAGCCGTGCGCGGCGACGGGACGGTCGAAATCCTGCGCCCCGGGCCCGTCGAACTGGACGCGGGCAAGGGCGCGGGCGGGGGTATCGAGGCACCCGGCCAGCTCGCCAGCCATTACGCGCCGGGCAAGCCGGTCCGCCTGATGGCGACGCAAGTTGCGCCAGACGACTTCGTGATCGGGTTCGGCGACATCGCCGGGGACTGTTCGCTGTCCGAGAGCGGCGACCTGGCCGAAGCGGCAGCGCGGCTCTACGCGTGTCTTCACCTGGGTGCGCGATCGCCCAAACCACGTATCGCGGTGGCCCCAATTCCCGCAGAAGGCATCGGCATCGCGATCAACGACCGTTTGCAGCGCGCGGCGACGCCGCCCGATCAGTCGTCCTCGGGCTCGTAGGGGATCGAGGGGATGATCTGCTGCATTTCGGCATAAGTGTCGCGGGCGTCATCGCACGCCCGGCGATCGCCATCCTCGCAATCGTCGAGCTGCTTCTCATAGTCGCGCTCGAGCTTGGCGAGACGTTCCTCGCGCCGCCGGATTTCGCGGCCGCGCTTTTCATCAGCCTCGGACTGGCTGGTGGTGGCAAGATCCACACCCTTGCTGACGACCTTGACCGGCGCCGTCGCGACGTCGACCACTGCCTTGGCGAGGCAGCCCCCCAGCATGAGCGTGGCGGGCAAGAGCAGGATGAGAGCTTGGCGGCGCATGCGAATTCCTTTCGCTGCGCCGCCTAGCCGATAATCGCCTGGCCGTCGATCAACTCAGGCTTGCGGCTCGGTTTCCGCCTCGGGCTCGTCGTTCGGCGCCGCCGTGCTGGCTGCGCGGCAGTTGAGCTTGCCCGAACCCATCGAGGAGACGGTGCAATCGGCGCGTCCGTTCACCGTGACCGTGCCCGAACCCATGATCGAGGCTTCGACCCTGCCGTCGGAAGCGAATTCGGCATCGCCCGATCCGGCAACGGTGATGTCGGCGCCGCCCGCCTGCAGGCCGGCCATATCGGCCTTGCCCGAACCGGCGATCGTCAGGTCGAGCTGGTCGACCCTGCCCGATGCCTCGAAATTGCCCGATCCGGCAATGGTGAGGTCGAGCGATTTGGCATCGAGATCGGCAATCCGGGCCTTGCCCGAACCGGCGATGGTGACCGCGCTGTCTGCCGCCGATTGCATCGATGCCACCTCGACGTCGCCCGATCCGGCGAGCACCAGCGTGCTGATATCGGGCGTGGTCACGCGAATGGTCGCGATACCCGTACCGCCCCAGTCGCTGCTTTTGCGGCTGATACCGAGCGCATCGCCGTCGAGCGAAAAGCGCAGCTCGGCGATTGCATCCTCATCGCCCGATACGTCGATGTCGAGCGTGTCGCCCTTGGTGACGATGACCTTGTCGGGGCCGGCAAACACCAGTTCGCTGGGCGGCGCGCCGGTCATGTCGAGTTCGGCCAGCGGGACACCATCGGGATCGCCGATCTGGATGTCCACCCCATCGCATGCCGATACCAGCATCGCTCCTGCAAGCGTTGCCAATGGGGCGAAGCCTTTGAGCACTCGATGTATCATTGCGATGGATCCTCCTAAACCGGTTGCTGCGTGTTGCTGATATAATACAGCATGGCCAAAGCTTCAAGTCATGTGGGGGAAACGGGCAAAGCAGATCACNGCGTGCAGGTAAGACGGCCCGATCCCATGCGGTTCTGCGTGCAATCGCGCGTGCCGGTGACTGCGGCATTGCCGCTACCGACGATACTGGCGGAAACGCGTCCGCTGGCNTGCAGCCGGGTATCGCCGGACCCGGCGATCGCCAGCTCCGCGTCGGTCACCTGCATCGCTTCGCCGGAAAGATCGCCGCTGCCGGCGATCTGNACCTGCATGNATGCNGCGCGGCCGGCCAGCCGCATGTCGCCCGAGCCTGCGATCTTTGCTGCCAACCTGCCCACGNGGACCCGTTCGATCGCGAGTTCGCCCGACCCGCTGACTGCGGCCCGGCCCGTCTCGCCATCGAGATCGGATATGGTTAGCCGACCCGAGCCGGCGAGATGCGCNCGCCTTATGGCNGGGGCGGACACTTCGATCCGCGCCGTCCCGGCCGCCGGCGTGCGTCGCCAGCGACGNCCGATCAGCAGTTCGCCATCTTCAACGACGAACCGCAGGTCGTCGAGCACCGCGCGGTTGCCGGAAGCCCGGATGCGCCAGCGATCCCCTTGCGAGACGACGACGTCGTCTGCCCCCGACAGCACGACCTCGTCGAATGCCTCGGTGGGGGACCATGCGGCTGGTATCGGCATCCCCTCGTCAAGCCGCGAGGAACCGGGCTGCGGGAAAGCGGGCACTGCGGCGAACAGCAGGAGCGCGGCCAGACCGCGCGAATAANGGGAAAGAAGGCGGGNCATCGGTGATCTCCAGAATGCGGATCACCAGGCTCGCGCTATCGCAGCAGTTTGTCGACCGCGTTCGTCGACAAATGTAATCGCTTGGCAGAGATGCTTTGCCAATTGCGATGCCGAACGAAAAAGGGGCGCTGGTGAGCGCCCCTTTTCCGAATGATTGCGAATGCGCTTACGCGTCTTCGGTGTTCTCGTAATATTGCGGCGCATGTTCGCGCAGCACGTCGAGGATCTTCTCGAGCGCGGTCGGCTCGTCGGTCTTTTCCATCGCGGCGAGTTCGCGCGCGAGGCGGCTCGAGGCGGCTTCGAAGATCTGGCGTTCCGAATAGCTCTGCTCGGGCTGGTCATCCGGGCGGAAAAGGTCGCGCGTGACCTCGGCGATCAGGACGATTTCGCCCGAATTGATCTTCGCCTCATATTCCTGCGCACGGCGGCTCCACATGGTCCGCTTGACCTTGGGCTTGCCCTTGAGCGTCTCCATCGCTTCCTTGAGCGTCTTGTCACTCGACAGCTTGCGCATGCCGATCGATTCGACCTTGTTGACCGGAACGCGCAGCGTCATGCGTTCCTTCTCGAAGCGCAGAACATAAAGATCGAGCTGCATGCCGGCGATTTCCTCGCTCTGCAGTTCGATGACACGGCCAACGCCGTGCTTGGGGTAAACAACGTAATCGCCAACGTCGAAGGCATCAGCCTTGCTTGCCATGCAATCTTTCCTTTCGTCCGAGCAGCCTACGACCAGCAACGGCATGACCGAAGCCTCAGGCCGCAGCCCTTGGCGGGATGCGGTCGGGCGCCGGTGGTGACGTTGCTGGTGACCTGCCCTTTCAATTCTCACACCTGGCCGGGAGCAAACCGGCGCAGTTGTTGCATTATATAGCACAGCTTGTGGTAAATTGCGAGTCCGGCAGAAATCGCCCGGCGCGTGTCACCTGCGCCGGTTGCGAAGTGCGGTCAGCTCGCCGCCCAGCAGCAACAGGAAGCCGGTGGCCCAGAACCACGTGATCAGCGCAACCACCGCGCCGAGCGCGCCATAGGTCGCGTTGTAGCTGCCGAAATTCGCGGCATAGAAGCCGAAGGCGGCGGTTGCCGCGAGCCAGGTCACCGCAAAGAAGCACGCGCCCGGCCAGATCGCGGCCCAGGCGGGGGCGGGGGCATGGGGAGCGAAGCGATAGAGCAGACCAGCGGCAAGCGCTGCGACGCCAAGCAGGAGGAGAAAGCTGGCGATACTGCCGAACATGCCGGCGATATTGGCGAGCGCCGCGCTGGCTGCCGCGGTCAGCACCAAGCCGGCAATGCCAGCCGCAGTGATAGCAAGAGCCATCAGATTACCCCCNAGGAATCCGCGCNNNCCGTCGACGCCGAAGGCGATGTTCAGCCCGGTCATCAGCGAGCGGGCGCCATTGCGGGCCCCGAACAGCGCAATCGCCAGCGCGANCAGCAAACCGGCGCCTTGGGCACCGCTCGACNCCTGCGCCACGCTTTCCAGCTGGTCGGTGATGAGCTCGGCCGCGGAAGGTGGCAGCTGCGCGGAAATCAGCGTGATATGCGAAGCCACCGTCGCGGCATCGGCGAACAGGCCGTAGGCCAGCACCAGCGACCCCAGCGCGGGAACGAGCGCAAGCAGCGCGTAATGCGCAATGCCCGCGGCCACGATCCCGATATTGTCTGCGCTGCCGGCCTGCCAGGCCGCTTTCAGGTCAGCCAGCACGCGGCGCGGCAATCAGTCGCCTTCGCCAGGTTCGGGCGAGAAGAACTTCTCGAACTTGCCCTCTTCGCCCTTGTGCTCGTCGGCATCTGCGGGCGGTTCCTTCGACTGGGTGATGTTCGGCCATTCGGCGCTGAACTTGGTGTTCAGCTCGAGCCATTTTTCGAGATTGTCCTCGGTGTCGGGCAGGATCGCTTCCGCCGGGCACTCGGGCTCGCATACGCCGCAGTCGATGCATTCGCTCGGATTGATGACGAGCATGTTCTCGCCTTCATAGAAACAATCGACCGGACAGACCTCGACGCAGTCGGTGTACTTGCACTTGATGCAGTCATCGGTGACGACATAGGTCATGAGTAGCGTAATCCCTCGAAAATCATTCCAGACCGCGCTGCTAGGGGGAATTATCCGCCCGGGTCAAGCTCCCGATAACACGCCCGGGCCTCGCGCGGCGCACCGCGCCGTTCGGGAAGCGTGATGATCTCGACCAGCCTGACCGAGTTGCCGAGCGGCAATGTCAGCACGTCCCCTTCGAGGATATCGCGCGAGGCGCGGGTGACGCGTTCGCCATTGCGGCGGATGTGCCCTTCGTCGACCAGCCGGTGTGCAGCGCTGCGCGTGCGTACGAAGCGCAGGTAGCACAGCAGCCGGTCGATTCTCATTCAGCGTTCGCCATCAGCGGACCAGATCGGCCAACGCGGCGAAGGCATTGCCTTCGCTGGGCCGGGCGGGTTTCGTGCGTTCCTGCTTGCGGCGCGAGGGGCGCCATTCCCAGCGATCGGGGCGGGGTGGTCCGAACTGCCCTTCGGCCTGCGGCTGGGCGCGCTGCACGCGGAAGCCCGCATTGCCGAGCAGCCGCGCGATATTGCCTTCCTCGAGCCCGATCGAAACCGGCAGCGCGTAATCGAGCACGAACTTGCGCCGGCGATCCTTGGCCTGCGCCTTCGCACGCGTTTCGTGCGCGGCGCGCAGGATCTTCTCCGCCAGGTCGATCCGGATCGCCTGCGTCCCCGCATGGCGGTAGCCGGACGGCAGTTTCCTGATCTCGCCCAGTACTGGCAGCATCGCTTCCTGCAGTGGCCGGCGATCGCGGCCCAGCGCATGCAGCAATTGCCGCGGTGCCGGCTTGAGCAGGGCGGGGGCAAAGATGTCGAGCGCGCCGAAGGTCACGCCGATCTTGCGCAGGAANGGCCGCATCTCCTTGGGCAGATGCTCCAGCCCGGCCTGTTCGCGGGTGACGTAGCCATGCCCCGCGATCAGGTTGAGCAGCAGCGCCCGCGCCTGCGACCCCGCATCGGGGTTGCTTGCCGCGTGATGCATTTTCTCGAGCGCTTCGAGCGGGGCCAACTTGTCGGCCAGCCAGCTCTCCAGCGCGGCCACCAGCTTCGCCTGCGCCGCTTCGGGCAGCGCGGTAATTTCGCGTGCGGGCTTGATCAACGGGTACACCGTGCCCTCGCGCTGCTCCAGCTGCGCCAGGACCTGTCCCNTCCAGCGGATCGCGCCGCGCGCCAGCTCCANCTCGGCCATGTCCGATGCGGCCAGCGCTTCGGCGCGTTCGCCCAGCAGCTTGGGCAAGCCCTTTTCGGCAGCGGCAAGCAGCATCCGGCGATCCTCGTGGCGTGCGGCCGGATCGACGCTGAACCGCAGTCCCTCGACCTGGCCGAGCGCCTCGCCCTCGATGGTCACGGCGCCATCCTCGCCAATTTCGATCGGCAAAATGCCGGCATCCTGGCCCAATGATTTCATCAGGATTGCGGTCCTCCGGTTTACGAATCGTTCGGTCAGCCGCGCATGCAACGCGTCGGACAATTTGGCTTCGACAGCGCGCGCACGCGCGGCCATCTCGTCTCGCGCCAGCACCCAGTCGGGTCGCTGGCAGATATAGGCCCAGCTGCGAATCGCAGCGATACGGCCCTGCAGCGTATCGATGTCTCCGGACATATTGTCGAGTTCGCTGATCCGCGCCGCGACGTAATCCGCGCCGATATAGCCGCGACCGAGATCCTGCCATAGCCGCGCGACGAACCGCGCATGCACATCGGGACCCCGCTGGCGGAAATCGGGCAGCGAGCAGGCCTCCCAGAACCGGCGCACCATGCCCGGTCCGCGAACCGCGGCGGCCGCCGGTTCGTCGGCGAGCCGCTTGAGCGTGGCCAGGTCGATCGCCTCGGGCGCAAGCCGCAGCACCGGGTCGTCGGGCGGCGTCTCGAGATCGGCGATCAGCGCAGCCAGCGAATCGAAGCGCGGTTCGGGATCGCGCCAGAAAAGATGAGTCAGCGGGGCGAAGCGATGCTCCTCGATCGCATAGACCTCTTCCTCGGTAAACTCGGGCGCCGCGCCATGCTTCGACATGCCCGACAGCGTGCCGAAAGTGCCGTCGCGCTGGTGCCGGCCCGCACGTCCGGCGATCTGCGCCATCTCGGCAGGCAGCAGACGGCGCATGCGGACGCCGTCGAACTTGGTCAGCCCGGCAAAGGCGACGTGATTGACATCGAGATTGAGCCCCATGCCGATCGCGTCGGTCGCGACGATGTAGTCGACCTCGCCGCTCTGGAAGAGCGCGACCTGCTTGTTGCGGGTTTCGGGACTGAGTGCTCCCATCACCACTGCCGCCCCGCCGCGAAACCGCCGCAGCATCTCGGCGACGGCGTAGACCTGGTCGGTGCTGAAGGCCACGATCGCGCTGCGCGGCGGCAGGCGCGAGAGCTTGCGCGGCCCGATATGCGTCAAGGTGGAAAACCGCGGCCGGTCCGATATCTCCGCTTCGGGGATCAGCTGGCGCACCAGCGGTTCGAGCGTGGCCGCGCCGAGCAGCATCGTTTCCTCACGGCCGCGGGTGTTCAGCAGCCGGTCGGTAAAGATATGGCCGCGCTCGCGATCGGCACCGATCTGCGCTTCGTCAAGCGCCACGAATGCCGCCCCGGCTCCGTCGCGCGACATGGCTTCGGCGGTGCAGCACATATAGCGCGCATTCTTGGGTTCGATCCGTTCTTCACCCGTGATCAGCGCGACGGCATCATCGCCCTTGATCGCCCGGACCCGGTCGTAGACCTCGCGCGCCAGCAGCCGCAGCGGAAAGCCCATGCAGCCGCTCGAATGCGCGACCATGCGCTCGATCGCGAGATGCGTCTTGCCGGTGTTCGTGGGCCCGAGGACCGCCTTGATCGCGCTGCGCTGCACGCGCCCTAGGTGGCAGTCCGCGCCGCAGCGCGCAACCACCCGGCCGGTGCTGTGCTCGGCTCGTCGCAAGCTCGACTCGCATGGCCGCAAGTTAAGGCTGCCTTTACTTTGTTTTGCCAAGCAAAGCGGGCAGACGCGCACCAATCAGGCCGTGCGCGCGCGGTAGCGCCGGATCTCCGGACGGAAGGGACACAGCACGTGTACAGGTCCCCAGCGGACACCGATGATGGACAGGCTTTGCCGGCATCCTCCGCGCAGGGCCCCCACGCGGCCGCGCTGGCGCATGACCAGATTCTGGCCGACGAACCGCGCGCCGCCACTTCGTGGACGACGGTGCGCGATCCCCTGTCCGTACGACTGGCCGGGCTGGACCTTGCGCCCGATCTCGGCAGCGATATCGGCAGCCGGCGCTGGGTGCGCGGGGTAGGGACGTTCGTTGGGCTGACCGCCGTCGCACTCGCCTTCTGGCCCAGCTTTGCCCCGCTCGAGGCGGCGCCATCGGCCCATGTCGACGATGCCGTGCGCGACGAATACCGCAGCCAGATGATCCTGCCGCTCGCGCTTGGTGCTGACAGCGGGCGGCGCATGGGCGCGACCACGCTGGCTGCTCCGCTCGCGGCGGCGCCCGAACGCCCCACGCTCGAACTGGTGACCACGCTCGCACGCGGCGACAGCCTCGAACGCATGCTACGGCGTGCCGGGGTGGGCCGCGACGACACTGCAAGAGTCGCCCAATTGGTGGGCGGCGCGGTCCCGCTTGAGGAAATCCAGCCGGGGACTACCTTTGGAATCACGCTGGGCCGCCGTACGGCACCGGGCGCGCCGCGCCCGCTCGAGGCGCTCGATTTCCGCGCCCGGTTCGACCTCGCGCTCGAAATCGGCCGCTTNACCGAGGGCGCCGATCTGGCGCTGACCAAGAAAGCCATCCGCGTCGACGAGACCCCGCTGCGGATCCGCGGCACGGTGGGCGACAGCCTCTATCGTTCGGCGCGCGCGGCCGGCGCCCCCGCCAGCGCGGTGCAATCCTATCTCAAGACGCTGGGTCAGTATGTGAATCTCGACCGCGATATCCGCGCGGGCGACACGTTCGATTTCATCGTCGCACACCGGCGCGCCGCGACCGGCGATCGGCAGGCGGGCCAGCTGCTCTATGCCGGGCTCGAGCGCGACGACACGCCGCGCGTCCAGCTGATGCGCTGGGGCGAGGACGGCGAATTCTACGAAGCCTCGGGCGTGGGCGAACAGCGCGGCGGGCTGATGGCACCGGTACCGGGGCGGACGACCTCGGCCTTCGGCATGCGCCGCCACCCGATCCTCGGCTATCGCCGGATGCATGCAGGGCTCGACTTCAAGGCACGGCACGGCACGCCGATCGTCGCGGTCACCGATGGCCGCGTCACCGGCGCGGGCCGCATGGGCGGCTGCGGCAATGCCGTGCGCCTGCGTCACGATGGCGGGATCGACACGCGCTATTGCCACATGAGCCGCATCGCGGTGAATCGCGGCCAGGCCGTGCGCCGCGGGCAGGTGATCGGCTATGTCGGTTCGACCGGCCTGTCGACCGGGCCGCACCTCCATTACGAAATGTACCGCGGCGGCCGCGCGATCGACCCGGCATCGGTGCAATATGTCACGCGCGCACAGCTGGCCGGCGCCGATCTGCGGCGCTTCAGGGAAGCGCTGGCGCGGATCAAGACGGTCGAACCCGGCGCCGCGCTTGCCGCGCTCGAACAGACTGCGGCCGAAGTCGCTGCGCAGGAACCGATCCGCGAGATCGACAAGCTCGGCCCGCCCAAGAAGGGCTGAGATTGCACCGCGCGTCCGCATGCGGCATTGCCGCGCGATGACCCAAGCAAGCTACCCCGCCACCCGCCTGCGCCGCACACGCGCCANCGGCTGGAGCCGCGCCATGCACCGCGAAACCGTGCTGACGCCCGCCGATCTGATCTGGCCGCTGTTCGTCACCGATGGTTCCGGGGTCGAGGAACCCGTTACCAGCCTGCCGGGCGTGTCGCGCTGGTCGGTCGACCACATCGCCAAACGCGCGAAGGAGGCGGTCGATCTGGGCATCCCCTGCATCGCGCTGTTNCCCAACACGCAGCCCGATCGCCGCAGCGACGACGGGGCCGAGGCGCTCAATCCCGACAATCTGATGTGCCGCGCGATCAAGGCGGTCCGCGATGCCTGCGGNAGCGATATCGGCATCCTCACCGATGTCGCGCTCGACCCCTATACCAGCCACGGCCAGGACGGGCTGCTCGACGAGGCCGGCTATGTCGTCAATGACGATACGGTNGCNGTGCTGGTCGANCAGGCGGTCANCCAGGCCGCNGCGGGNGCCGATATCATCGCCCCNTCNGACATGATGGATGGCCGCGTGAAGGCGATCCGCATGGCGCTGGAAATGAACCAGCATCCCAACGTCCAGATCATGGCCTATGCGGCCAAATACGCCTCCGCCTTCTATGGTCCGTTTCGCGATGCGGTGGGTTCGGGCGGCCTGCTCAAGGGCGACAAGAAAAGCTACCAGATGGACCCTGCCAATGGCGACGAGGCGCTGCGCGAGATCGCTTTCGACATCGCCGAGGGCGCCGACAGCGTGATGGTCAAGCCGGGCCTCGCNTATCTCGACATCATCTGGCGCGCCAANCAGGAATTCGGCGTGCCCGTCTTCGCCTATCAGGTCAGCGGCGAATANGCGCTGATCGAGGTCGGCGCGGCCGCCGGGGTGGGCGACCGCGATGCGTTGCTGATGGAAAAGCTGCTGGCCTTCAAGCGTGCCGGGTGCAGCGGGGTGCTGACTTATCACGCGCCGCGCGCCGCCCAATTGCTCAATGGCTGANTTNCGCCACGAGACCGACCGGTTGATCCTGCGCGATTGGCGTGAGGAAGACTGGCCGTTCTTCTGGGAGGGGACCAATACGCCCGGCGTAATGCGCTGGCTGGGCGGGGTTTGCGATGGCGCGAAGCGCGATGCGGCGCAGCAGCGTCTGCTTTCCTACGAACGCGAACATGGCCACACCTTCTGGTGCGTCGAGCGCCGCAGCGATGGCGCGATCCTCGGTTTCTGCGGTCTCAAGCGTTCGAATCAGTCGGGCGGCCCGCTCGGCATGATGGAAGTGGGCTGGCGGCTGCGCGAAGACGCCTGGGGCAGGGGCTATGCGAAAGAGGCCGCTACCGCCTCGCTCGATCTTGCCTTCGACCGGTTCGATGCGGAAGAGGTGATCGCCATGACGGTTCAGCGCAACACGGCCAGCTGGGGGTTGATGCAGCGGCTGGGAATGCGCCGCCGCGACGATCTCGATTTCGACAATGCGGAGTTCGACAAGGAGGACCCGGTCATCATCGTCTATTCGGTCGATCGCGCGTCCTGGACAGCCCATCGTGGCTGATATCATCGCCGAAACCGACCGGCTGATCCTGCGCACGGTCGAGGAAAGCGACGCCGCCCGACAGGACCGCCTGCTCAACACGCCGGCGGTCATGGCGCGGCTCGGCGGGGTCAAGGAACTGCACGAAATCGAGGCGAAACACGCCAAGGCGATGGCNATGTANGCNCGCGAGGGCTTCAGCTTCCTGTTCATGATCGAAAAGGCGAGCGGCGAGATGGTCGGGCATTGCGGGATCAAGCGCGTCGACAACCCACTGGCGCCCAATGTCGGCGATCACGAGATCGGCTGGCTGGTGCGCGAGGATCGCTGGCGGCGCGGCTATGCCGAAGAGGCGATGCGCGCGGTGCTCGACTGGGCCTTCACACGCATCGCGGCGCCGCACGTCGTNGCGCTGACCAGCCACGCCAATGCCGGAAGCTGGAAACTGATGCAAAAGCTCGGCATGGTCCGCCGCGAAGATCTCGATTTCGCGGACCCGGCCTTCCCGGCCGAGGACAATCCGACGATCCAGTATTCGCTCACGCAAGAGCAATGGGAGAGCGCGAAGTGACTGCAAGCCGCCCCGGCGTAACCATCATCCCGATCCACGGCCACACGCCGCGNATCCACGACAGCGCCTTCATNGCGCCCGGTTGCACGATCATCGGCAATGTCGAGATCGGGGCCGACAGCTCGGTATGGTACAATTGCGTGCTGCGCGCCGACGTCAGCCGGATCGTCATCGGCGAGCGGTCGAACATCCAGGACGGCAGCGTGGTCCACTGCGATCCCGAGCGTCCCGGCGATCCCGATGGCGCACCCTGCCTCATCGGCGATGACGTCCTCGTCGGCCACATGGCGATGGTCCACGGCTGCCGGGTCGAGGACCGCGGTTTCGTGGGGCTCGGCGCGATCGCAATGAACAAGGCGGTAATCGGCTCCGACGCCATGCTGGCAGCGGGCGCCATGCTGACCGAAGGCAAGGTCATGGGCGCGCGCGAACTGTGGGGCGGCCGTCCCGCGCGCAAGATGCGCGATCTCGACGATGCCGCGATCGCGGGCATGCGGATGGGCGTGGCGCATTATGCCGAGAATGCCCGGCATCACGCCGCCGCGGTCGATGCCGCGACCCAGCGCTGACCTGCCCGACCGCGCCGCTCTGGCANCGCGGATCAGCGCGGGCGAGATATCGCTGCGCGTCACGCCCGGCGCGCGCAGCGAATCGATCAGGCTNGAAAGCGATCANGTCGCCGTGAAAGTCCGGGCCCGNCCCGANAACGGCGCGGCGAATGCAGCGACGGAGAAACTGGTGGCGCGGGCGCTTGGGGTCGCGACGTCACGCTGTCGGATTGTGCGCGGCGCAACTTCGCGCGCAAAGGTTCTGTCGGTCAGTCCCTGATCAGCGCGCGCAGGGCATCGATCCGGTCGGCTTCGTGCGGCGGCTTGTCCCAGCGGATCCGGTGAATGCGTGGAAAGCGCATGGCGAGCCCCGATTTGTGGCGCTTGCTGGCATGGACGCTGTCGAATGCGACCTCGAACACCAGCTTGCGCTCGGTCTCGCGCACCGGGCCGAAGCGGTTGACCGTGTTCTGCCGCACATGNCGGTCGATCTTNTTCAGTTCCTCGTCGGTAAACCCCGAATAGGCCTTGCCCACCGGCAGCAGGTCGGCCCCCTGGTCCGGATNACCGTCCCAGCAACCGAAGGTGTAGTCGGAAAAGAAGCTCGAACGCTTGCCGCTGCCGCGCTGGGCATACATCAGCACGCAATCGACCAGCAGCGGATCGCGTTTCCACTTGTACCAATAGCCGACCCGCCGCCCGGCGATATAGGGGCTGTCCTTGCGTTTNAGCATCAGCCCTTCGATCGCGTCGTCGCGGCTGCCTTCGCGGATTTGCGCGAGATGGTCGAAATCGCGTGCTTCCACCACCCGGCTGATATCGAAATGGNTGTCGGGCAGCCGCCCCATCAGCTTTTCGAGCGTGGTGCGGCGATCGGTCCAGGGCCGTTCGCGCTGGTCCTCGCCATCGAGCAGCAGCACGTCGTACAGCCTGACGAAGGCGGGNAATTCGCGCAGCATCTTCTTGCTGACAGTCTTGCGCCCGAGCCGCTGCTGCAGCGCGTTGAAGCTGGCGGCGCCGCCTTCCTCGCCGCCCTGCGTCGATCCGCGCACCAGCAATTCGCCGTCGAGCACTGCGGGGAACGGCAGCACGTCGAGCAATTCGGGAAAAGTCGAGGAAATGTCGTCGCCCGAGCGGGAGTAGATGCGCGTTTCCCCGCCCGCGTGNACGATCTGGACGCGGATGCCGTCCCATTTCCATTCGGCCGCGTAATCGCCCAGGTCGACCACGGTCTCTTCCAGCGGATGCGCCAGCATGAACGGGCGGAAGGTCGGCAGATTGTCGATGTCGGGCGGCGGCTGGCCCTTTGCTGGCCAGTCGAAAAGCGCGGTATAGGGCGGCTCCAGGCCGTGCCAGTATTCCTCCACCTCGTCGACCGACACGGCGAAGGCCTGCGCGAAGGCGGTCTTGGCGAGGCGGCTGGATACGCCGATCCGCATGCCGCCGGTGGCCAGCTTGAGCAGCGCATAGCGGCCTGCGGCGTCGAGCCGGTCGAGCAGGCGCGGCAGTTCGGCCACCACGCTCTTGCGGTTCATCGCCGACAGCAGGTCCACGCTTTCGCTGACCGAAGGCGGATCGGGTTCGCGATCGGGCGAGGGCCACAGCAGGCTGGCGGTTTCGGCGGTATCGCCCACGAAATCGCGGCTGAGCGTCCACAGGACCGGATCGACCCGGTCCTTTAGCAGATTGCGGATGGTCGAGCTCTTGACCGCGGGAAAGTCGAGCCCGTCGGCCAGCGCGGCGAGCGCCCAGCCGCGATCGGGATCGGGCGTCGCGCGCAGATATTCGGCGATCAGCCGCAGCTTCTCGTTGCGGCTGCGCGTATAGACCAGCGCGTCGATCAGGGCGGCGAACTCTTCCATGCTATGTCCGGGGGCGGGCGATGGAGGCGGGAAGCAAATCAGTCATCCTCGTCCTCATAGCCGACCAGCGCGAGCGCCCGGGCACGGCGCTGGTGCAGCTGGCACCAGCGCAGCAGCGCATCCTCGCGGCCGTGCGTGATCCAGTTTTCCTGCGCGTCGACTTCCTCGATCGTGCGCGTCAGTTCGCCCCAGTCGGCGTGGTCGGAAATGACCAGCGGCAGTTCGACATTGCGCTGCCGTGCGCGCTGGCGCACGCGCATCCACCCGCTCGCCATGGCGGTGATCGGTTCGGGGAGCCGGCGGCTCCACCGGTCGTTGAGCGCCGAGGGCGGGCAGACCACGACATGCCCACGCATGTCCTCCTTGCTGTGATCGGCCACCAGCCGCAATTCGCCCAGATCGACCCCGTGTTCCTCGTACAGGCGGCACATCTTCTCCATCGCCCCGTGCAGATAGATCGGCTGGCGGTGCCCCGCGGCGCGAAGTTCGGCGATCACGCGCTGCGCCTTGCCTAGCGCATAGGCGCCCACCAGCACGCAGCGGTCGGGATGCGCGGCCAGCCGGTCGAGCAGCTTGGCCATCTCCTCGGCGATCGGCGGGTGGCAGAACACCGGCAGGCCGAAGGTCGCTTCGGTGATGAAGATATCGCACGGGGTAACTTCGAATGCGGGGCAGGTGGGGTCGGCGCGGCGCTTGTAATCGCCGGTCACGATTACCCGCTCGCCCGCATGTTCGAGCAGGATCTGCGCGCTGCCGAGCACGTGGCCGGCGGGGATATAGGTCGCATCAACGCCGCCCGGCAGGCGGATCGTTTCGCCGTACTCGACCGGCACCGCTTGATGCGGGATCTCGCCGGCATCGTCCTCGGCCCCGGTGCGATAGCGCAATTCCATGATCGCCAGCGTCTCGGGCGTGGCGACCGTCTGGCCATGCCCGCCGCGCGCATGGTCGGCATGGCCATGCGTCACCAGCGCCTTGTCCACGGCCCGGCTGGGATCGACCCAGCAATCGGCGGGGACGACATGGATGCCCCACGGCTCGGGCTTGATCCAGGAGAAGGGGGCAGCACTCATCTCCGACTCAAACGAAAAGGGCGCCGACCGTTCCCGGTGGCGCCCTTTCATGTGATGCGAAATGCCGCGTCAGCTGTTGCCGCCGTTTTCCTCGCTGGCATCGGCTTCGGGCTTCTTGTTGCCCGCCGCCTTCTTTTTCGCCGCCGGTTTGCGCTTGGTACGGGGCGGGGCGGGGGTGAGTTCGAAGGCCGGTTTGCCGTCCTTCATCGTCACCGAAACTTCGCCGCCGTCGGCCAGCTTGCCGAACAACAGTTCCTCGGCCAGCGGTTGCTTGATCCGATCCTGGATCAAGCGGCCCATCGGGCGCGCGCCGAACAGGCGGTCGTAGCCCTTGTCGGCCAGCCATGCGCGGGCTTCCTTGTCGAACTGGATGTCGACATTCTGTTCGGCCAGCTGCAGTTCGAGCTGGAGGATGAACTTGTCGACCACGCGCGCGACGGTGTCCTTGCCGAGATAGCCGAACGGCACGATCGCATCGAGCCGGTTGCGGAATTCGGGCGTGAACATCCGCTTGACCGCTTCCTCGCTCGCATCTTCCTTGGACACGTCACCGAAACCGATGCCCTGGCTTGCCATGTCGGCCGCGCCGGCATTGGTGGTCATGATCAGCACGACATTNCGGAAATCGACCGTCTTGCCGTGATGGTCGGTCAACCGGCCGTTATCCATCACCTGCAGCAGGATGTTGAACAGGTCGGGATGCGCCTTCTCGATCTCGTCGAGCAGCAGCACGCTGTGCGGATTCTGGTCGACCGCATCGGTCAGCAGGCCGCCCTGGTCGTAACCGACATAGCCCGGGGGCGCGCCGATCAGCCGGCTGACGCTGTGGCGTTCCATGTATTCGGACATGTCGAAACGCTTGAGTTCGATCCCCATGATGCTGGCGAGCTGACGCGCGACTTCGGTCTTGCCGACCCCGGTCGGGCCGCTGAACAGGAAACTGCCGATCGGCTTGTCCGGGTCGCGCAGGCCCGCGCGGCTGAGCTTCATCGCAGTCGCCAGCTTCTTGACGGCCGCATCCTGCCCGAAGACCACGTGCTTGAGATCGCGTTCGAGGTTCTCGAGCGCCTTCTTGTCGTCCTTGCTTACCGATTTGGGCGGGATCCGCGCCATCGTCGCAATCACCGCCTCGATCTCGCGCGCAGTGATCTTCTTCTTGCGGCGGCTGGGTGGGACCAGCATCTGCATCGCCCCGACTTCGTCGATCACGTCGATCGCCTTGTCGGGCAGCTTGCGGTCGTTGATGTAGCGGGCCGACAGCTCGACCGCGGTCTTCAGCGCATCGGCGGTATAGGTAACCTTGTGATGGTCCTGGAAGGCGGTCTTCAACCCCTTGAGGATCTTTACAGTGTCCTCGATGGTGGGTTCGTTCACATCGATTTTCTGGAACCGCCGCAACAGCGCGCGATCCTTCTCGAAGTGGTTGCGGAATTCCTTGTAAGTGGTCGAACCGATGCAGCGGATGGCGCCGCTCGACAGCGCGGGCTTAAGGAGGTTGGACGCATCCATCGCCCCGCCGCTGGTCGCCCCGGCACCGATCACCGTGTGGATTTCGTCGATGAACAGGATCGCTTCGGGCATGCCTTCGAGTTCGGTGACCACCTGCTTGAGCCGTTCCTCGAAATCGCCGCGATAGCGCGTGCCGGCCAGCAGCGCGCCCATGTCGAGCGAATAGATCACTGCTTCCTGCAGCACTTCGGGCACGTCGCCCTCGACGATCTTGCGCGCCAGCCCTTCGGCAATGGCGGTCTTTCCGACGCCGGGATCACCCACGTAGAGCGGNTTGTTCTTGCTGCGGCGGCACAGGATCTGGACCGTGCGATCGACTTCGGGCCCGCGGCCGATCAGCGGATCGATGCGTCCGTCCTCGGCCTTCTTGTTCAGATTGACCGTGAACTGGTCCAGCGCGGTTTCCTTCTTGCCCTTGTCGCCCGCCTTGTCGTCACCCTGCGCCTCGCCGCTTTCGGCGCCTTCGGGNGANCGGCTTTCGACCGGCTTGCCGCCCTTGCCGATACCGTGGCTGATGAAGCTGACNGCGTCGAGGCGGCTCATGTCCTGNTGCTGCAGGAAATAGACCGCNTAGCTGTCACGCTCGGAAAACAGCGCAACCAGTACGTTCGCGCCGGTCACCGTGTCCTTGCCCGACGACTGGACGTGGAGGATGGCGCGCTGGATCACGCGCTGGAACCCTGCAGTCGGCTGCGGATCGGCGCTCTCGTCCGACTGCAGCGACTGGTATTCCTGTTCGAGATATTGCTTCACCACCGCGGTAAGCTCGGCCAGGTCGACGCCGCAGGCCGCCATGACCTGCGCCGCATCCTCGTCGTCGATCAACGACAGCAGCAGGTGCTCGAGCGTGGCATATTCGTGCCGGCGCTCGCCCGCGTCGGTGAGCGCGGCGTGAAGGGTCTTCTCGAGATTGGCGGCGAAGCTGGGCATTCAGATATCTTTCTCGTGGGACTTGCGCGAAGCGGACATTAGACAGCCTATGCGGCGAAAGTTAGCCAAAGCTGTATGCGGGCGTGATATGGGTACGGAACCCGGCTTTTTCAGCCCCGGCACCGGCAACTATTCCTTCGCCCCGAACAACGCTTCGGCCGCGTCGCGATGCGCGGCTGCGGCCTGCCGGTGTTTCTCGACCCGGGCGATCTCCGCTTCGAGCAGGGCGATGCGGGCGGCGAGCTCGCTTTGCGAATAGGGGGCCAGGTCCTCGCCGGCCAACTGGCTGGCGGCGTCGCCTCGCGGGCGTGGACTCGCGTCATCTTCCATTGACAGCAATGTCGCAATTCTGGGTGGTTGCTGTCAACGGTAACGCGAGGTATTGCGCGGCGGGCGTGCCGGGGGAAAGCGCGCAGCAACCGATCTAGAGGGGGTCCGCGAGTGGCAGCCAATTTGCCCGAGACGATGACGGCGATGGGATTCGACGAGGCCGGGGGGCCCGAAGTGCTCCGTCCGGAAACGCTGCCCGTGCCGGTGCCCGGCGCCAACCAGATCCTGATCCGGGTCGCCTATGCCGGGGTCAACCGCCCCGACGTTATCCAGCGGCAAGGCTTCTATCCACCGCCGCCGGGCGCCTCGCCGATTCCCGGGCTCGAAGTGTCGGGTACGGTGGTGGCAACCGGCCCCGGTGTCGGACCCGAGGTGCAGGGTCGCCGCGTCTGCGCGCTGGTGTCCGGCGGCGGCTATGCCGAATATTGCCTGGCGCATGTCGCACACAGCCTGCGCCTGCCCGACGANATGGCGTTCGATACGGCGGCGGCCATTCCCGAAACGCTGTTCACCGTGTGGCACAATGTGTTCGAGCGCGGCTGGGCCAGCGACGGCGAAACGCTGCTGGTGCATGGCGGGACCAGCGGCATCGGGACCATGGCGATCCAGCTCGCCAAGGCCTTCGAGATGAAGGTGATCTCGACCGCGGGCAGCGACGATAAGTGCGCGGCCATCCGCGAACTCGGCGCCGATCTGGCGATCAATTACAAGACNCANGACTTCGTCGNGGAGGTCAAGCGCTTCACCGATGGCGAAGGCGTCGATGTCGTACTCGACATGGTCTCGGGCGATTATGTTGCACGCAACATGGAATGCCTCGCCGAAGATGGCCGTCACGTCACGATCGCCGTGCTTGGCGGGCTGAAGGCGGAAATCAACATGGCCACCGTGATGCGCAAGCGGCTGTCGCTGACCGGATCGACGCTGCGGCCGCGGTCGGACGAATTCAAGGCGCTGATCGCCGACGAGATCTATCATCACGCCTGGCCGCTGTTCGAAGAACGGGCGGTCGCCCCGGTGATGGACCAGACCTTCCCNCTTGCCGAAGCCGGCGCGGCGCATGCGCGGATGGAAGAAGGCGCGCATATCGGCAAGATCGTGCTCGAGGTGTTCGGCGACTGAGGCGGGTTGCTACCTGACCGACCGGGCGGAGACCCTTTGACGCTTGCCGTAAGGCCCCGGACGACTCGGGATTGTCGCACTGTCGCCTATCGGTAACTCCACTGTGAATCGCCCGTAACAAACATGTGCCAGGACTAGGGCCGTAACCCATCAGGGGGTCCGGCCCATGAACGATCTGCCCAATCATTTCGACGCCGCGCACAAGGTTGCGAATTTCCCTTCGATCAAGCCCCGCGTACCCGAACGCAGGCTCGAAGAGCGACGCACCTATCGCACGATCTGGATCAGCGACGTGCATCTCGGCACCAAGGGATGCAATCACGAACTGCTGATCGACTTCCTCGACCATACCGACAGCGACACCATGTATCTGGTCGGCGACATCATCGACGGCTGGCGGCTGAAGAAGAAGGTCTACTGGCCGCCCGAACACAGCGATATTGTCTGGCGCATCCTCAAGCGTGCCAAGCGCGGCACGCGGATCATNTATATCCCGGGCAATCACGACGAGATGGTCCGCCCGTTCAGCGGCATGAATTTCGGCGGGGTCGAAATCATGCGCGCCGCGTTCCACGACACCGCCGACGGGCGCCGGCTGATGGTCCTGCATGGCGACGAATTCGACACCATCATGCTNGCGCACCGCTGGCTCGCCTTCGTCGGCGACGCGCTCTANCACGTGATGATGAAGCTCAACAATTGGGTGGCCGCCGCGCGCAAGCGGCTGGGCCTGCCCTATTGGTCGATCTCGAAAGCGGCAAAGAACAAGGTCAAGAACGCGGTCGAGTTCATNTCGAAATACGAGGAAGTGGTCGCCCGCGCGGCGGCGGAGCGCGGCGTCGACGGCGTGGTCTGCGGTCATATCCACACCGCCGAGTTCCGCAGTTTCGAATATGGCGGCAAGCGCGTCGAATATTGGAACGACGGCGATTGGGTCGAAGGGTGCAATGCGCTGGTCGAACATGCCGACGGCCGCATGGAAATTCTCCACTGGCCCGACGAAGTCGCGCGGCGCAACCGCTGCGAAAGTGACGTCACGCCGTCAGTGCCGGAGGCCGCGTGACCGCGCAACTCGCTGCCGCCGGCACTCGTGCGGCATGCCCGGCTGCCGCGCCGCAGCGCATCGCGATCGTCACCGATGCCTGGCTGCCGCAGATGAACGGCGTGGTGCGCACGCTCACCACGACCTGCGACCATTTGCGCGCACAGGGGCACGAGGTGCTGGTGATCTCGCCCGACCAGTTCAGCANCGTGGCCTGCCCGACCTATCCCGAAATCCGGCTGGCGCTGGCATTGCCGGGCGTGGTCGGCGAAAGACTGCGCACCTTTGCCCCCGAAGCGATCCATATCGCCACCGAGGGGCCACTGGGCATGGCCGCACGCGGCTATTGCACGCGCCGGGGCATCCGCTTCACCACCGCCTATCACACGCAATTTCCGGATTACCTCGCCAGTCGGACGCACCTGCCCGCGCAGTGGTTCTGGCGGTATATCGAGTGGTTCCATCGCCCCGCGCGGCGCGTGCTGGTCGCGACCGAGAGCATCAGCGCGGAATTGCGCGCGCACGGCCTGCCGCAGCTGCATCGCTGGAGCCGCGGCGTCGATCTGGCCTGTTTCACGCCCGATGCGCCGCCGCCACCCGAATTCGCCGACCTGCCGCGCCCGATCCAGCTCTATGTCGGCCGGGTGGCGGTGGAAAAGAACATCGGCGCCTTCCTCGCCAATGGCTATCCCGGCAGCAAGGTCGTGGTGGGGGACGGCCCGGCGCTCGAAACGCTCAGGGCGGATCACCCCGAGGTGCACTTCCTCGGTCGCCGCACGGGACGCGGCCTTGCCGGATGCTACGCCGGAGCGGATGTCTTCGTCTTCCCCAGCAGGACCGACACCTTCGGCCTGGTGATGATCGAAGCGCTGGCCTGCGGCACGCCCGTCGCCGCCTTTCCCGTTCCGGGACCGCGCGATATCGTCACCGAACAGGTCGGTGCGCTGAGCGAAAACCTCGACCGCGCGATCGCCGCGGCGCTGTTCTGCGACCGCAAGAGCTGCGCCGATTATGGCGCGGGCTTCAGCTGGAGTGCGGCGACGGGCCAGTTCCTCGCCGGGCTGGCTGCACTCGAGCCGGAGGCATTGCCGAGCGCCTGAGGCTTTCGCTTGTACAATCGGGCACTCTCGCCTAGATGGGCAGGATAACGGCCGTCCCGCGAGGGGCGGCCCTTCTATTTTCGCAAGACGAGAAAAGGCATTTCCATGGCCGACCAACCCAAACCGCTGATGCCGCATGCGACCGCCACCTGGCTGGTCGACAACACCGGTCTGTCGTTCGAACAGATCGCGGAATTCTGCGGCCTCCATATCCTCGAAGTGCAGGCGATGGCGGACGATCTGGCGGGCAGCAAGTATACGGGCCGCGACCCGGTGCATGCTGGCGAACTGACGCAGGAAGAGATCGAAAAGGGTCAGGCCGANGCGGAGTATCGCCTCAAGATGCAGCGTGCGCCGGTGGCGGTCAGCCGGACCAAGGGCCCGCGCTACACCCCCGTATCGAAGCGGCAGGACAAGCCCGACGGCATCGCCTGGATCCTGCGCAACCACCCGGAAATTNCCGATGCGCAGATCGGCAAGCTGATCGGCACCACGCGCAACACGATCGGCGCGATCCGCGAACGCAGCCACTGGAACATCCAGAACATCCAGCCCAAGGACCCGGTTACGCTGGGCCTGTGCTCGCAGCGCGAACTCGACGCCGTGGTGGCCAAGGCGGCCAAGAACCTGCCGGTCGACGATGAAGAAGCCGCGCCGGTGGTGGCCAGCGGCAGCAGCGATCGCGAGAAGCTGATCGAGGAACTGCACGCTGAACGCGAAGCCAACGTCAAGGCCGCTGCCGAAGCCGCGCAGGAAGCCGAGGCGGCGGCATGGCTCGAAGCCAAGCGGACGAGCGAAGACGGCGGAGAGCCGGGCGATACCGGCCCCGCCTGACGCATCGGGGAAAAGCATTCGAAGGCGGGGAAAGCGTTGGCTTTTCCCGCCTTTTTACTTGCGTTTGAGACGCAATACTCCATGCTATTGACATGGATGTAAGCAAGCTACCGAACCATCATCCGGTGCCCTGGAACACCACGTTCGAACCGCTGGCGCTGCCCGCCATGTTCGCGCGGACGGTGCAGGCCCGCCCCGATGCGCCTTTGCTGTATTTTCTCGGCCGCACCTTCACCTATGGCGAACTGTTCCGCGATGCGCAGGCCTTCGCTCATGCGCTCAAGCGGCGCGGGATCGCCCCGGGCGACCGGGTCGGGCTCTTCCTGCCCAACGTCCCGAGCTATGTCGTCGCCTATTACGGGGCGATGATGGCGGGCGCGGGGGTGGTGAATTTCTCGCCGCTCTATTCGGTCGAGGAACTCGAGCAGCAGGTCGCCGATTCGGGCACCCGCCTGCTGGTNACCGTCGATGTCCCCGAGCTCTACGCCACTGCGCAGAAGGTGCTGCAGGGTTCGGCGCTCAAGACGCTGGTCGTCAGCTCGCTGGCGCAGATGCTGCCGTTTGCCAAAGGGCTCGCCATGCGCGTGTTCGCGCGCAGCAAGATCGCGCGCGTCNACTATGGCGAATCGGTCCTCCGCTGGGACGAATTCCTCGAGGGCGGGCGAAAGCACGGGGGCAAGCTGCCCGAGATCGACCCGCAGGCGCTGGCCTTGCTGCAATATACCGGNGGGACGACGGGGACGCCGAAGGGCGCGATGCTCACGCATNCCAATCTGTCGATCAACGCGCAGCAGGTTGCCGGGCTCAATCCCTATGGCGACCCTTCGCACGAGGTCTTCATGGGCGCGTTGCCGTTCTTCCATGTCTTTGCCAACACGGCACTGCTCAACCACGCGGTGGTGACAGGNGCGGCGATAGCCATGGTCCCGCGGTTCGATGCCAAACAGGTCCTCCAGACGATCGAAAAGCACGGGGCGACCGGATTTCCGGGCGTGCCGACGATGTTTCAGGCGCTGCTCGACCATCCCGACCTGGACAAGACCGATGTGTCGAGCCTGCGAGTATGCATCTCGGGCGGCGCACCGCTCCCGGCGCCCCTGCGCGAGAAGTTCGAAGCCAGGACCGGNGTACGGCTGGTTGAAGGCTACGGGCTTACCGANAGTTCGGGTGTNATATCGACCAATCCCTACGAAGGCACACGCAAGCCGGGGACNATCGGTCAGGTNGTCATGCAGACCGAAGTGCTGCTGCTCGACAAGGAAGATCCNANCGTCCTCGCGGCGGAAGGCGAGCCGGGCGANCTCGCNCTCCATGGTCCGCAGATCATGCAGGGCTATTGGAACCGGCCCGATGCAGCGAAGGACGTGTTCGTCGAGCATCAGGGCAAGACCTGGCTGCGCACCGGCGACGTCGCCACGCTCGACAGCGACGGCTTTCTCGAAATCGTCGATCGGATCAAGGACATGATCGCGGTGGGCGGGTTCAAGGTCTTCCCCAGCCAGGTCGAAGACGTCCTGCTCGACCATCCGGGGGTGAAGGAAGCGCTCGTGATCGGACGGCCCGATTCCTATCGCGGCGAAGCGCCGGTGGCCTATGTCACGCTCAACGCCGACGCTCNGGCGACCGGCGAGGAACTGCGCGACTGGCTCAATGCCCGCGTGGGCAAGCACGAACGTGCCGACGAAGTNGTGATCCGTGCCGNTCTGCCCAAGACCATGATCGGCAAACTTGATCGCAAGGCGCTGCGCGCCGAAGTGCTCGGCTGACCATACGACAAGGCCGCCTGCGTTCGCACGCAAGCGGCCTCGTGATGTAGCAAGGGCTAGAGGTCAGCCGGCGACGGTCAGCTCGGGCTTTGCCGAGCTTGACGANGGCGCGGTAGCCGCGCCGCTCTTGGCGTTGCGATGCGCGAAACGTCCCTCGACCTGCGCGCCCTGTTCGATCGTGAGCGCATCGTAGAAGACGTCGCCGGTAATCTTGGCNGTCTTGAGGATCACGAGTTCACGCGCGGTGATCGATCCCTCGACNGTGCCGGCAAGCCGGGCGGTTTCCGCCTTGATCGCGCCCTTGACCGTGCTGGTTTCGCCCTGGACGAGCGCGGAGCAGGCGATATCGCCTTCGACCGCGCCATCGACATGCAAATCTGCCGAAGCGGTGATGTCGCCGGTGATCGCGAGGTCCGATCCGAGGACCGAGAAGGTGGAATTGCTCTTGCTGGCCATGCGCTCGCGTCCCNGATTACTTGGTACGGGCGGGGTTGGGGCTCCGCCGGATTTCTTCGAGAACATCAGGAGCGGTCTCCAGGAAAGTGCGCGGATTGACCGCGCGATTGTTGATACGCACCTCNAAGTGGAGATGCGGGCCGGTCGAACGGCCGGTATTGCCGATGGCCCCGATCGTCTCGCCCGCGGCGACGCGCTGGCCGACTTTCGCGTTGAAGCGCGACATATGCGCATAGCGCGTCATCAGGCCGTTGCCNTGCGTGATCTCGACCGTCTTGCCATAGCCGCCCTTCCAGCCGACGAAGCTGACGCGGCCGTCCGAGGCGGCGCTGATCGGCGTACCGATNGCCCCGCGGAAGTCGAGGCCCTTGTGCATCGCCCCGCCGCCGTTGAACGGATCGCGGCGGAAACCGAAGCCGCTGGAAATCATGTCCTTATGCGCCGGCGTCACCTGCGGCACGCCTGCGAGGCCACGCTCGAGCGCATCCATGCGTGCGATCGACAGGCCGAGCCGCACGAAGCGCGGGTCGATCGAACCATCGGCTTCGGTGGCGAGGTTTTCGAACGGACCACCCATCGCGCCGCGTTCGGCGGTGCGGATCATGCTCGCAGAATCGAGCCCGAGCTTNTCGAGCGCCGCGGCAGCGCGNTGGGCGCGCCAGTCGGCATAATGCGTGAGACCTTCGACCAGCGCGAGCTGGCGTGCTTCGATACGGGCGAGTTCGGCGGCTTCGGGAAAGGCTGCACTGACCTTCTCGACCGTCTCGGCAGCCTCCGACGCGCTGTCGCTGACGCTGCTGAATGCCTTGAGGTCTTCGGGCAGCGCCTCGCCCATCGCTTCGAGGAATTCCATGCGGCGGTTGAGGTCGTCCTTCACCGCGGCAATGTCCGCGCCATAGGCATCGACGCGTTCTTCGGCCGTGGCGACGCGGGCTTCGCGGTCGCGGAGCGAAAGCCGCTCGGTTTCCGCGCGNTACTGCGTCCAGCCGGCAATCGCGACCGACGCGGCACATACCACCAGCGCAGCCAGCGCCAGCGCCGCTGCCGTCATCTGGACCTTGGAAGATATGGTGATGAAGCGCACCTGCCCCTCGGATCGCATGAAGAATTCGCGATCCGGAAACCAGCTGCGCACGCGATTCGCCAAGCCAATGATGGCGTTGCTGTTGCTCAAAACGACCCGTCCCTTATGGTCTTTTCACGTCCCACAGCCGGGCTACCAAACGATGGTTATGAAATCGAATCGCGGTTCCCACAAAATCCACGAACCGAAGCATCGATGGGACGAGTCGTTTTTATACAATCTTTCAGGGGATCGATTTTGCTTGCCGAAACGAAGTCCAATATTCCCAAGGGCTTAGAATCTTCANGGGTCNAAGCGNGCAAGNCATTGTATAAGAACGACAAANTCCNGGGNAGANCGCTTTGACGGGCGCGCGGCGTCGAATCGGGCTGCTCGGNGGCAGTTTCAATCCCGCCCACGGCGGACATCGCCGCATATCGNTCTACCTCTTGCGCGCGCTNGCGCTCGACGAAGTGTGGTGGCTGGTCTCGCCGGGCAATCCGCTCAAGNCNAGGACCGGGATGGCGCCGCTCGCAGCCCGCGTGCGATCGGCAATGGCNCAGGCCCGGCGCGCGCCGATCCGGGTAACCGCGATCGAGCGCGAACTGGGCACCCGCTACACCGTCGATACGCTCGGCGCGCTGACGCGGCGCTATCGCAAGAACGATTTCGTCTGGTTGATGGGATCGGACAATCTGGCGCAATTCCATCGCTGGAAGGACTGGCGCGGAATTGCGCGAACGATGCCGATTGCGGTTATCGCGCGGCCCGGCTATGATGCCTCTGCAATCGCGAGCCCCGCGATGGCCTGGCTGAGGCGCTTTTCCGTGCCGCTGTCCAGCTTTGTTGGAAGGGGCGAATGGAGCGCACCGACACTGGTGACCTTGCGTTTCGATCCCGATGAAAGGTCGGCCACGGCAATTCGCCGCGCCGATCCCGATTGGGCCTTACGCTTCACCGGACCGCCTCCAAGGGACCAACTGACGCATCGCTTGATACTGTCGGGGGAGGAAACCACCGCGCCATGATGCGCGTTGGTCCTTCCATGGCTCAAGCCTCTCAATTCAGGAGCATCGCATCCGCCTATGACACAGGCGCAATCCATCCCGGCATCCGCCGGTTCCAATCCGGCACAGGTGATCGACTTGTCTGACGCAAACCTCGACCCGCTGCTCAAGCTCGTGCTGACGCAGCTCGATGACGACCAGGCGCAGGACATCGTGACCATCGATCTCAAGGGCAAGAGCTCGATCGCCGACCATATGGTCATCGCCTCGGGCCGCTCGACCCGCCAGGTCGCTGCCATCGCGCAAAAGCTGGCCGAGAAAATCAAGCAGGCCGGTTTCGGTCCGGTGAAGCTCGAAGGGCTTCCCGCGGCCGATTGGGTGCTGCTCGACGCGGGGGATATCGTCGTCCACCTGTTCCGCCCCGAAGTGCGCAGTTTCTACAATCTCGAGCGGATGTGGGCCTTCGGCGATGCGCCGCCGGTGGCCGGGAACGCCTGACGCCAGACCGATCTTGAGCAGGGCCGGCCGACGCCCGGTTGGCCCGATCGGACCATCGCCTGCCGGAGGGGTGCGCCATTCTCTTGCATATCATCGCCCGCGGCAAGATCGCGCGCTCGCCCGAAGCGGAGCTCGTGGCGCGCTATGAAAAGCGGCTCACCTGGCCACTGCGCCTGACCGAACTGCCCGAGACGGGCGGGCGCATTCCCGAGCCGCAAACCCCGTGCAAGACCGTGCTGCTCGACGAACGCGGGCAGGATCTGCCGTCCGAAAAGCTCGCGGCCATCCTTGAGCGTTGGCGCGACGACGGGATGCGCGAATGCCGCTTCGTGATCGGCGCTGCCGATGGCCATGCCGATGACGATCGCCACGCGGCCGATCTGCTGCTCGCCTTCGGCCGGGCGACGTGGCCGCATCTGCTGGCGCGCGCGATGCTGGCCGAACAGCTCTACCGCGCCACGACGATAATCTCGGGTCACCCCTATCATCGCAGCGGCTGATCGGGCAGATTGCCGCGATGCGCCGC